>ERZ773065.1409-NODE-1409-length-12184-cov-5.072801_pt1 | contig 12184 bp, 8 predicted proteins | sample MGYA00580623_ERZ773065 | MGnify/ENA primary metagenome ERZ773065 (study PRJEB29015, sample SAMEA2738017) | human oral metagenome | biome: human oral; feature: human-associated habitat; material: dental | place: China | collected 2047 ...
CGGTGTCGACGATCTCGGCGCGCGCGAAGTTGAGCAGCACCGCGGTCTCCTTCATCAGGGCGATCCGCTGCGTGCTCACCAGCCCACGGGTGGCGTCGATGAGCGGCACGTGGATGGTGAGGATGTCGGCACGGCGGAAGACCTCTTCAATGGACTCGGCCCGCTCGACCTCGGCGCTCAGATGCCAGGCGTGCTCAACGCTGATGCCCGGGTCGAAGCCGACGACGTTCAACCCCAGGCCGAGGGCGGCATTGGCCACCTGCACGCCGATCGCTCCCAGTCCGACCACGCCCAGCGTGCGGCCGGGCAGCTCGAAGCCGACGAACCGCTTCTTGCCGGCCTCGACGGCCTCGGCGATGGCGGCGTCGTCGCCCTCGAGCGTGTGGGCGAAGCGTGCGGCGGGGATGAGGTTGCGCGAGGCGATGAACAGGCCCGCCAGCACGAGCTCCTTGACCGCGTTGGCATTGGCGCCGGGCGTGTTGAACACGGGGATGCCCCGCTCCGTCATGGCGGCGACGGGAATGTTGTTGGTGCCGGCACCGGCGCGGCCGATGGCCAGGACGGAGTCGGGGATCGGCGCGTCGTGGAGCTTCGCCGAGCGCACGAGGAGCGCGTCGGGATCGTTCAGGGAGCCGCCGACGTCGTACAGGTCGTCGGGGAAGCGGGAGAGTCCGGCGCCCGAGATGGCGTTGAGGGTCTGGACGCGGAACTGCTTGTGGGTGGTCATGGGGTCCTTCGCTGACGTGTGCTGACGTGCGGGATTCGGAGCTTGGGTGTGAGTGCTTGGGCTGTGAGTCAGGCGCGGGTGCGCTCGAAGTCGGCCATGTAGTCGATGAGGGCGGTGACGCCCTCGGCGGGCATGGCGTTGTAGATGGAGGCGCGCATACCGCCGACGCTGCGGTGCCCCTTGAGATTGGTCAGGCCGGCCGCTGCGGCACCGGCGAGGAAGTCGGCGTCGAGGGTCGGATCCGCCAGGGTGAAGGGGATGTTCATCCAGGAGCGCGAGCGCGCCTCGACCGGGTTGCTGTAGAAATCGGAGGCGTCGATGGCCTCGTACAGGCAGGCGGCCTTGGCCCGGTTGCGCTCACCCATGGCCGCCAGGCCGCCGGTGCCCTCGATCCAGTGGAGGATCAGGCCCAGCAGGTAGATGGAGAAGGTCGGCGGGGTGTTGAGCATGGAGTCCTTGGCGGCCATGACGGTCCAGTCCCAGATGGCGGGGACGTCCGGGCGGGCGCGACCGAGCAGGTCTTCGCGGACGATGACGACGGCCAGGCCGGCCGGCCCCAGGTTCTTCTGGGCGCCGCCGTAGATGACGCCGTAGCGCGAGACGTCAATGGGGCGCGAGAGGTAGGTGGAGGAGAAGTCCGCGACCAGCGGGACATCGCCGGCGTCCGGGATGTAGGGGAATTCGACGCCGCCAATGGTCTCGTTGGGCGTGTAGTGGAGGTAGGCGGCGTCGACGGGGACCGTGAAGGAGCCCTCGGCGGGGGTGGTGGTGTAGGAGGAGGCGGCCTCGTCCGCGAGGGTGTTGACGACGACGCCCTGGCGGCCGGCCTCCTTGATAGCCTTGGCGGACCACTGGCCGGTGTTCAGGAAGGCGGCGGGGTCGCCGGGAGCGGTGAGGTTGGCCGGGATGGCGGAGAACTGGCCGGTGGCGCCGCCGGCCAGGAAGAGGACACGGTAGTTGTCCGGGACGCCGGCGACGGAGCGGAGAATGGCCTCGGCGTCCGCTGCGCACTCGACGAAGTCCTTGCCGCGGTGGGAGACCTCGAGCACGCTCATGCCGGAGCCCCGCCAGTCCGTGAGCTCGGTGGCGGCCTGCTCGAGAACGGGCAGGGGGAGCTGGGCGGGACCGGCTGAGAAGTTGTACACGCGCATGGCGCCACGATAGTCGGGTACCGACGGCGAAGGCGGAACGTCTCATGGGGCGATGCGGGGCCGCCGGCGGCCGCCCTGCTCGGCCCATGACCATCACTGCGGCCGCCTGCCGACGCCGCCCCAGCAGCCACCACGCTTACTACGCTCTTTTACCCCTTACTCCGCTCCTTTCGGCCGCACAGTAAGGGATAAAAGAGCGTAGTAAGCGAAAACAGGCGCCGCTAAGGTACTTAAGGTACTATCGACAATTGACTAGAGGCCGATTCTAAGAATGTTGCCTTTTCCAACGGCACGCCTTACCCCCGCATATGCGGGGCAAACAGCACAAGATAATTGCGGGTAGAATGATGGACCCCTCTACCCCCGCATATGCGGGGCAAACGCTGACTGAGGCGGGGTTGATCGGGTCGCCTTTCCCTCTACCCCCGCATATGCGGGGCAAACTGCCCGACGACCTTGAACCCCTGCCCCGTGAGGCCTCTACCCCCGCATATGCGGGGCAAACCGGCCAGTAAGGCGTCGGCGTCGCCTGGGTCTGCCTCTACCCCCGCATATGCGGGGCAAACTTTTCCAGCAGTGATTCACGGCGCCGCTGCGCCCCTCTACCCCCGCATATGCGGGGCAAACACTTGTAGAACCGCGAAATTCCGCAGAAGCCTACTCTCCCATAACCCGCTTCTCATTCACTGCCAGCCCGCCGGCCTCCTCCGGAACGAGACACACACCATCCAAGACCACTGGGCCGGCAACAACCTCATCGAAGACAACTGTGAGGTGAGCAGCGCTGCCCGGCTCGCACGCATCAGGCCCAACCGACGCCCGCGCCTGCAGATGACGACCTACCCAGCCCAAGCGTACGCCCAGCTGGTCCGCAAGCATCCGGAGCCGCCCGACCACAACCTCCTGTTCCATCTCGACGGGCACCACCGAAGTCCAAACCGACGACGGCGCAGTCGCAGCACGAACTACCCTTGGCAGCGCGGCCAGCTCGCGCAACTCCGAGGGCCGCACCCTCACAACCCCACTGCGCACGGCGAATTCGACCGCCCCCGGCGCTGAACCCGCTCGCAGCACAAACCCGCGCAGCACGGACACTGCCCGCCGTCCGACCTCCCCAAAGAGCGGCAGCACCCACTCCAGATCTGGTACCTGCCCCCGCAGCTGATCGACAATGGTCGCCGCGTCAGCTGCGCCCACAGTGACTCCGCCCGAGCGCCCCCCGGGAAAACGATACAGAACCGCGTCGGCGAGCACATCCCCAGGTGCCTGGACCACCACCTGCGCGCCGTTATCAGCACCAGCCCGCCGATATTTCGCAGTAGGACGCACATCAAGAGGTGGATGAGTGCCGGTCACCCGACTGCGCCTGCGCTGCTCCTCGCGCTCATCAAGGGCGCGCAGGAGCTCCGGAGTCGCCACCCTCAGGGCACATCTACCGTTCTCATCAGGAATCCACCGGCTGTGAGCTCCCGGCGCTTCTTGGGCGCCCTCCACCACGTCAAGGATCACCGGAGACGTCGGCCGCCCCAGGTACGTCACCCGCCGAGCGACTCGCCTCAACGCCTCCACATCCACATCTTGTGCATCGCCGAAGACCCAGCGCACAACGTCGTCGGGCCCCGTTCCGATCAGGATGCCGCACTCAGAACCCTTAAGATCCTTATCTGCAAAACGAGAATTAACATCGACAATACCGGTCATCCTCCCTCGCTTATCGAGCTTGATCTCATTGTTGACCGGCACCCACCGCCCGTAACCGACCTGGCGTACTCCGGCACGGGGCGCCGAGATCCTGGGGGGCGACAAGAGGAAAAGACTCTTCGCGACATCTACCCCGCTTCCGCTCTCGTGCGCCGCCGCCAGGAAGGCAGCCGCCAAACGAGCCGGGGCGGGAGGCCACTCCGGTCCTCCGTCGCGGTCGTGGGCGTTAAACTCCCCTGCCGGGAAGCGCGCCGTCACAGTAAAGGCCGTCATGACTCGGTGCTGCCGTCAACGGCGGCAATGATCTTGCCCAGCGCGGAGTCATCCATAATGGGGACTATCTCCGGCTTCTTCCACCCGGCCTCGGCACCGAGCTCACGTACCAGGGCAGCTATCTCGTTGACGTCGGGCAGTTCCAGAGGCTCCGGAGCAGCACCGTGACGCTCCACCCGCACCTCCAGCCCGGGCTCAAGCAGACGCAGTTCCGCGCCGGCCCGCAGCGAGAGGTTCTGGTGGTGCAGAAGATAGAGCAGGAGCGTGAGGGCCATCGTGAGCGAACGCGCCGGCTCCGGCTGATTGAACTTAAAGGCCCGCAAGCCGCTGACGGAGAAGAAGGCGTGACTCTCAATGGTGCGGTACGTCAGGTCCGACGGCGTGGGCCGATCCTTCTTCTTCCCGGTCAGGTCGGTCGGCGGAAGGGAACCGAGCCCCACGGTCGAGAGCTTGTTTCCCCCGATCTTCGTCTCGGCATCGACAGCGGCGAAAAGGGCATCAACTTTACCGGCCATGCGGCGCCGCTCCTCGACACCCGTCGCAATGAACTCGGCGGTGAACAGGCGCGCAGAACGGGAGTCCGCAGGATTCATGACGTAGTAGCCGAGGTACTCGTCGCGCCCTTTCTCGATCTCGTTGCTCTTCCCGTTGGAGGAAGACTTCTTGTTGGCCTTGTCGGCCGCCTTCTGGGAGCGCTTGGTCTGCGAGTGCCACCAGCCGAAGGGAATTGCCGTCGGGAAGCCGATCAGGAGACTATCGGGCTTCTCACGCGTGGCCTGCTGGATTCCATCAAAATCGACGCCGGCCTTCCGCAGTTCGTCCCGCGCCAGCCGCCAGGTCGTATCGGCCTGGCGGTGGGAGAGCTCGACCGAGGTGGTGATCACCTGGTCACTCTCATCCACGAAGGTCACAAGCGGAAAATTCAAGTAGTCAGCGAGGGTTCCGTCGCCAAACCGTCCCGCCAGGAGAGCCTCGCAGCGCGAGGACACCGAGCCCCAGGAGTCGATAGTGGCGGCCTGCGCCCCATCGGCGGTGATGAAGATGCCGACGACCCGCCCGTCCTGCCGGATCGTCCCGGCGGGTGGGGTGACGGTCGGCCCAGTGAGGGACTCATAGCCCCCTGTGAGGGACAGACCCGCGACCGCAGGATCGGAGGCGAGATCGACGAGCTGGCTGTGAAATTCCGATGCGGTGGTCATGAATGGGCTCCTTCGATGAGGTCCGGAATGGTGTGGTGAGCGGGAGAAGATCGAGCAGGTGGGCATTAAGCGGGCGAGCACGCTCACAGGACGATCGGCATGCCATAGCCGAAGGCCTTCCCGCGCCCGATCCCACGGGTGTAGGCGTCGCAGCCCTCGGCGAGACCGGTGATGGTGGCGGTGAGGTCCCGCACCGTGAAGGACCGTCCCCTGGGCGGATCAGCCCTCCGGCCGCCCTCAGTGCGTCGAGTGCGCTGTGAACGGGGCCGTTCCCCGGGCGACCCCACCCTCCACCGCTCGGACACGACGACGGCGTCGGCCCCGATACCGCGACGGGCCAGCAGACCCCGGGCCCAGGCTTCGGCCTCCTCGTCGAAGACAGGACGGGAGCGACTGCGGCCCTCAGAGTCCTGGTGGCGCTTCTCGGCCACGACCCGCACGGTGAAGCGCTGTCCGACGGCGAAGGCGTCCGGCGCCTCAATGTGCTCGGCGCCGTCGATATCGAAGGGGGCGCGGAACAGGATCGCAGCATGCCCGCTGCGCCCGCCGACGTCGGTGGGCAGTGCCAGGCGGTAGAGGACGCCGAGGTCGGCTCGGGCGGCCCGGGAAGCGCCCGCCAGGTCCGGAAGGAAGGACATGGCAAGACGATGGATACCGTCGGGTCCGCCCAGGGACGGCAGGGCCTGGGCTAGAGGCAGGGAGACAGTCTGGTCAGGCACGGGATCCTCCCTGAACTGCAGCGGCGGATTCTTCCTTCGCGGGAGCCAGGAAGGTGATCCTGGCGGTTCCCTCGGTGGACTGGATCGCCGAGCTCCATCTCGGCCAGGGCAGGTGGTCCGGCGGCGACTCATGAAGGTCAAGGATCATGGTGATGGTCAGGGGCACGGGATTGAGTACCCAGGTGAACACCTTTCGCGGACCCGACGACACCGGTCGCTGTGCGGGCTGAAGGAGAAGCTGTCCACAGAAGGCCAGCAGGTCGATGAGCGGATGAACATCGCATTTCTCCGAGCCACTCGTGAGCCGTGGAGTGGGCTGACTGGCGGAGAACCGCAGCCCCGGCTTGGCCTCGGCCACGGCCAGGCGTCCATCGAGCAGTCGGACGATCTCAACTGCAGCAGTGGCGCGGGCGACCTCGGGTGCGCCCGCGCCGAGCAGGGACCAGGTGTCATGCACGGACTTGGCGGTGTAGCTCTTCCCGCTGAGCAGCGTGAGCGCCGCGGAGCACACCTGAATATCCGTTTCTTTCTTTTTGGCGGATTTCGACGCTGACAGGTCATAGGTCTGGACGACATTATTCGCAATGAGCCCGGCCGCGTCCCGGCTCGCCTCCCAAGCAGCTCGGGACAGCGCGTTGGCGACCGTCCGGCTCGGCGTCGTCGTCTTGACCCCCTGAAGAGAGCGGTTCTCCAGATCCCACGTGCCAGCGACCAAGGCCTTCGCGGCGGCCTGCGCCAGAGCGTCTGCGTCACCAGCCCAGGTGAGCACCGGCACCGCCCAGTCGCCCTCGAAATGGAGTGCGGCTCCGGTGAGAAGAGAGGTCAGGCCCCAGCAGGCCAGGACGTGGGCGGGCCGGTGCCCAGACAGGGCCACGAGCCGGTACTGGTAGTCGCTCGGCCGCTCAGCCGGCGCGGGCATCTCACTCACCTCAGTCATCTTCAGTCATCTCGCTCATGGTCTTCCTGCTCCTTTCGGGAGACCTCCCAGTCGGCCAGTCTCAGGACCGCCTCCGCGAGCGCCAGCCCGTAGGGTCCGCAGCGCCTGTTAAGCCGATGGAAGGAGTCGATCTGCGCGGCCCACCGAGAAGAGGCGGGATCCAGGTACGGCTCGCTCACGCCGTCGTTCTGCAGGCAAACAGGCCCGGGCCCCCGATAGAAGCCGTGGTGAGCGAGGACGAGATAGCGCACCAGCTCGTGGTCATGAGGCTGCAGGACACCGGCGGCAACCGCCTCGTCAAGCACCCGGGCCGAGGCCGCCTCGTGCCGCCAGCCCCAGGGAACACCGGCCAGCATGGTCGAGCGCCGCCACAGCCGCCGGGGCAGCGCGGACTTGGCCAACGGCCTCACCAATCCCGTGTCCTCTTCGCCGTCTTCGCCCTCTTCCGCAAAGGTGAGCCAACCGTCTTCCTCGTTCATCCGCAAAGCGGCCTGGAAAGCACTGAGCTCCGCCTTGCCGGCATCGTGATAGGCACCCGCCGCAGTAATGTCGCCCACCACGTCCTCGGGCAAGCCGATGACGCGAGCCCACCGCTGCGCGCACTCGCCGACACCGCGGTTGTGCTCCTCCAGCGGGACAGCACGAAGGGACTCCTCTTTCGCCGGACGGGCGAAGCTGAGACGCAGCCAAGGACGATCGGAGTCCTCGCCCAGGACGTCGGCGGTCAGCACCCAACCCTCAGGGGCAGCGACCTCTTCGATCAACTCACGCAAGGTGTCGGCACGCGTCAGCCCCTCGGCGTCGTCCTCCCCACCGAGGTCGGTGAGGAGGACGTGCGGCGCCTCTGCACCCTCCCGCCCGCATGAGGCCTCGGCCTCCACCTTCTCGCGCAGTTCCTCAAGGTCCGCACCCGGCATGAGCAGGCGGTCGGACAGGTCCTTCCCGGCGCCGTCAGTCCCGAGCACGCTCTCAGCCGCACGTGAGTCGATGACCAGAACAGCGCCGGGGTGCACGGCCTCCGCATCTCGTGCTTCCGTCAGCACCCGGGGCGGCTCGTCGCGAACCGGGTCGAGGACAATGACCGGAGCCGTCTTGAGGGCCTCCCGAATCGCATCGCGCATGTCAGCCATCCGCAACGTCCATCCCTCGGCCCGCAGGTCAGGGGGAACGTCCTCGAGATCGGCCAGGAACGGCCCCTCGGCCACAAGATCGGCATGATCCCGGACGACGACGGTGACCTCAGCTCGCGGGTCGGTGAGCTCGCGGATCCAGGGCGTCACCGGCGGGTCGTTCCGGGAGCCAATCGTGCGCAGGTAAGCACGCAGGACAGTCGGCGGGATGACGACCGGAACCTGCTGGGCGCGGCGAACCGCCGCAGGGTCATTCGCCTCGCGCAGGCGCTTCACCACCTCCCCGAGCACGGGCGCGTCCGCAATGAGCTGGGCGACGGCACCGGCAGCGTCCCCATGAATGGGGTCAGACTTGCCAGTTGCGTGGACGATGGTCACCGACCCGTCCTGACGCGCCCCCACGCGGTTGACACGGCCGAGCCGTTGAACAAGGGAATCCGCACCGCAGGACTGAGTGACAAGGTGGGTGAAGTCCAGGTCGGCTCCCACCTCGAGAGTAGAAGTGGCCACAACGACGACGGGCCCGGCCTGGTCCCGGTTTTTGCTCCCGGTGCGATACGGCTCGAGTCGGTCGATGACGGCTCGAGTGAAACGCTCCGGCATGCCACCCGTGAGCAGCTCCAGGGAGACATCACCCTGCCTACACGGTTTGCGCAGGCCGGCCCAGACGGCCTTGGCGTCGGCGACTGTGGTGCAGAAGACGACCAGGCTGTCCCCGTTGCCGAGCTCCGACACGATCCCCGCAGCCTTCTCGGTCACGACTTTGGCCATGTCTCTGGCGCCGCTCGCTGCGGTTCTGATCAGCGTGACGTGCACGGCATCCCGGGCCAGACGACGCCGGGCCAGCACCGGGTCCCGCCGCTCCTCCTCGGCCGCGTCCCAAGTGAGCACGTCTCCAGAACTGCCATCGGGGGTGGCGCTCATGGCCATGACCCGCAGCCCCGGGACAGTACCGCCGAACCGGTCCTCAAGTGCCGACTCATACGTCTGAAGCGTCTCCAGGGTGGTGTGCGCTTGTGCGGACAGGTGTGCCTCGTCGAGCACCCACCAGGAGTCGAGCCCGGTCAGGGCGGCGTCAATACTGCGACGCCTGGCGGAGAGCTGGTAGCCGCGGAAGAGCAGTCGGGAGCAGACCATGTCCAAAGTGCCGATGACGACGGCGGGACGGGCGGGATTGCGAGTGTGCTCGGTCAGGTCGGACGTCAGGCCGCCCCGCAACCTGCGCACCTCAAGGACGAGCTCGTCCGGGCCGAGGCCGAAGCGACTGCGCAGGATGGAGGCGAGATCCGCCAACGGACCCTCAACAGCCTCGTCGAGCATTACTGCCAGGTCGCAAGCGCACCGGTGGGCGTCATCGACCACCACCCGGCGGTCAACGACGACGTGAAGGCGCAGCGCGACCTTCCGGTTCCCACCACCAGCGGCATCGGCCGTCAGTGCGTAGAGCCAGGCCAGCAGGACAGCAAAGGTCTTGCCCATGCCGGTAGGGACATCCAGAGAGGAAGGGAGGTCACCTGCAGCGAGGCGCTCGGCGAGCAGCTCCTGGTAGGCACGAGGCTTGTATCCAGTGACGGCATGGAATACTGCGGAGAACTCTGGCGGCACGATGCTCACCTTCTCACTAATAGAATATTCTGACCCCCGATCACTCGGGGCACGGTTCCCTTCACTGATGTGCTGGACTAAGAGAATCCCTCAACCTCCGTGTATGCGGAGGATCTGCGGATCCGCGCGGGTCGCGGAGCATCATGATGCAGGTTACATTACTCTCGTCTGTATGTCACCAGCTCTTCCTTGCAGGTGGCGACGAAAGTGAGTCTGTATGACCGACCAAAGTGAGCGTTTAAGCTCGACGATTGTGAGTGCCTCGTTGTCCAGGGTCCGGCACACCGATGCTCTCGGCACATCACAAGGCCACCCCGCAACCCAGGCGGAGCGGCCGCTCCGCATGAGCGGCGCATGAGCCCGGCGTACACCCGTCTCGTCGACGCCCGGCTTGCTGCGCTGCTCGATGGGCTTCCAGCAGTGAACATCGAGGGTGCCCGCGGCGTCGGCAAAACGTGGACGGCCTCGCAACACGCGCAGACCCTCATCGCTGTTGACGACCCGGACGAGCGCGCCCAACTCATGCACCTGGGAAAACGCTTTGCCACGTCTCTCAGGTACCCATTGGTCCTTGATGAGTGGCAGCGACTGCCAGAGATCTGGGACAGGGTGCGGCGCGCCATCGATAGCGATCCCGCACCAGGTCGCTTCATCCTCACCGGCTCCGCCTCCCCGACGCAAGCTCCCGTGCACACTGGAGCCGGACGCATTGTCAACCTCCGCATGCGACCACTCAGTCTGGTCGAACGTTCTTTGGAGACACCCACCGTCTCGCTGGCGACTCTGATGGCCGGGGACGGAACGGACAGCGTCGAGGGGAGCACCTCGATAGGCCTGAACCACTACGTCGATGAGATCCTCCGCTCCGGCTTCCCGGGTATTCGCGACCTGCCGCCCATCGCCCGCGAGGCCCAGCTCGATGCCTACCTGGAACAGACCGTCCGCCACGACCTGGCCGACGGCCGAGCACGACGCACCCGCACCCTCACCGACTGGCTGCGCGCCTACGCCGCCGGCGTGTCGACGACAGCCGCCTACGGCTCGATCGCTGCAGCTGCCGCCGGTCGGGAAGGCTCGACGCCCGCGGCCTCCACCACACGTCAATACCGCGACCTGCTGGAAGAAATGTGGGTTCTGGAGCCAGTGCGTGGCTGGAGCCCCTCCGAGAACGACTTCAAACGGCTCACCACGGGGGACAAGCACCAGCTGTGCGATCCGGCCCTGAGCGCGCGTCTTCTGCGCACAGGGCCCGCCGCCCTGCTCGGGGTGGGTAGACCCACCCAGGTCGCCCTGAAAGAGGTTCCCAGGCGCACCCGGATGCTTGGTCCCCTCTTCGAGTCCCTGGTCACCCAGAGCGTCCGGGTCTACGCCTCAGTGTGCGACGCCGCGGTCCACCACTTGCGCGACAAGGGCGGCGAGCATGAGATCGACCTCATTGTCGAAGGACTCGACCGCCGTGTCATCGCCATTGAGGTCAAGGCCTCCGCCTCGCCACGCGCCGGGGATACCCGCCACCTGATGTGGTTGCGCGAGCGGTTGAGAGAGCGCCTGGCCGATGCCGTCATCATCACCACGGGCAGCCACGCCTACCGGGATAGGGACGGAATCGCCGTCGTTCCCGCCGCCCTGCTCGGCCCATGACCGTCACTGCGGCCGCCGGCCGACGCCGCCCCAGCAGCCACTACGCTTACTACGCTCCTTCACCCCTTACTCCGCTCCTTTCGGCCGTACAACAAGGGGTAAAAGAGCGTAGTAAGCGAAGACGACCGCCGCAGGCCGCTCGCAGGCCGCTCAGCGCGCCGCCCACCAGGAGCGCAGCGCCTGCCGCGCCATCTCCTCGCCGAGCGGCCCCTTCTCCATGCGCAGGTCGAGCAGGAAGCGGTAGGCCTCGCCCACGACCGGCCCCGGCTCAACGCCGAGCTCGTCCATGATCTGCGCCCCGTCGAGGTCCGGGCGGATGGCGGCCAGCTCCTCGGCCTCGCGCAGCGCCGCGATCCGGTCCTCAAGGTCGTCGTAGGCGGCATCGAGCATGCGGGCCTTGCGCTTGTTGCGGGTGGTGACGTCCGCGCGGGTGAGCCGGTGAAGACGCTCCAGCAACGGCCCGGCGTCGGCCACGTACCGCCGCACCGCCGAGTCCGACCAGGCGGCGTCGGCGTAGCCGTGGAAGCGCAGATGCAGCTCGACCAGCCGGGAGACGTCCTTGATCGTCTGCTTGTCGAAGCGCAGCGCCCGCAGCCGCTTCCTGGTCATGCGCGCGCCCACGTGGTCGTGACCGTGGAAGGTCACGGTGCCGCCCGGAAGGAACCGGCGCGTGGCCGGCTTGCCGATGTCGTGCATGATCGCGGCCAGGCGCAGCACGAGGTCCGGGGCGGGCACCGGCCCGTCGGGTCCCGTCTCCAGAGCCATCGCCTGGTCCAGCACCGTCAGCGTGTGCTCATAGACGTCCTTGTGCCGCTTGTGCTCATCGACCGTCTCCTGCAGATCCGCCAGCTCGGGCAGGACGACGTCGGCGACCCCGGTGTGCACCATGAGCTCGAGCCCGCGGCGCGGCCAGGGCGAGATCAGCAGGCGCTCCAACTCGGCGCGCACGCGCTCGGCCGAGACGATCTTCAGCCGCGGCGCCATCTCCTCCATCGCGGTCATGACATCCATCTCGACGTCGAACCCCAACTGAGCGGAGAAACGCGCGGCGCGCATGATGCGCAGCGGGTCGTCGTCGAAGGACTGCACGGCGCTCACGGG
>ERZ773065.1411-NODE-1411-length-12181-cov-8.986475_pt1 | contig 12181 bp, 6 predicted proteins | sample MGYA00580623_ERZ773065 | MGnify/ENA primary metagenome ERZ773065 (study PRJEB29015, sample SAMEA2738017) | human oral metagenome | biome: human oral; feature: human-associated habitat; material: dental | place: China | collected 2047 ...
TGGGGATTACATCTGATATGTGGGAGAAATACGCTTCTGAATATACGCATAATGCCCACAACAGTTTTGGAGTCTTTGCTGACGTGTGGAACGAGATTCTTGACAACGGAGTAGCTTCTTTTGAAGATGCGTCCAGGCAATATCTTCTCCGAATCGGAAAAAGTGAAGAAGAAGCAAATTCTATTATTGCTCAGACAGTGGCAAATTCCGAGTACATGGATAAGCATTATGATTTCAAAAACGCTGCGGGTGCCGTTCCCAAGCGTAACGCAAAAGGAAATGGTTTCTCCGATGGCGCTGAGTCCTTGTCTCTGCTGGATGCCAGTATCAACAATAACCTTGGGCAGACGATGATGAATCATGCTGTGGGCTGCGTCGAGGCTGTGGATCAAATTCTTGCGGGAGTAGAGGGCTACTTTAAGGGTTTGTATGACGATAATGTGTTTCGTGTTCCAACCCTGATAGAGCGTATGATTAGTGATGGGTACAGCGTTATTCCATTCAGCGAGTCTCAACTCGAAAAAGGCGATATTATTTCCTTTAACGATTTGGGAGTTTCACGCGACTCTAACCCTGCCTCCGATGAAGATGGGCAGAATGTTCACGTCATGATTTACTCTGGCGATGGCAATATCGTAGGCAACTCCTCTGATGCCGACAAGATTATTACCAGAACACTTGCAGAGCATGAATCGTATCAAACACCTGCATGGATTATCAAAACGAATATCGCAAATGGTGGTATGGGTGTTGGCTCGGACTCCCAGTACAAGGATGACCTTCTCGCGAAATATTACGGCAACAATAACGGCTCTATCTACAGTCTTGGCTATGACTACGCAAAAGAGTTTCAGAAATTCATGGAGATGTCGGAAGAAAAATATAAGATGACATCTAAGAGAATCGAAAATTCCAAGAAGTTCTATGGAGATAATTTCTCCGATTCGCAGAAAGAATATATCGCAGAGCTTGAACGGTTGACCGATCTATCGAAACAGAAGCGTGTCGTAGACCAAGCGTATATCCGCGCACAAACAAAAGTGAACGACTTTCTTTTGCAGCACCCTGAAATCGAACGAGCCTTGAAGGACGACAACATGTCTTGGGCTGACCTTACGTTAGACGAGCAGAAAGAGCGTTTTGAAAAAGTCGGCGGTAAGGACAGCGGTAAAATCATAGAGCAAGCAGAAGCGCTGCGTAAATCGCGAAACAGCATTACCGATCAGCACGAAGACCAGATGTATAGGCTTAATTCTCTCCGTGGGTATCTCAACCCGCGTGAAGCATACGAATATAAGCGCAGCATTTTATCTAGTGCTGTTGACGAAAACGGTACAGAGCGCAACTGGCTTGAGCAGACGGAGCGAGCGAAGCAGGAGAAAGTCCTCGCGGAAGCGGAATTGGCTAGACTTAAAGAGCGACTTGCTCAAGAAAAAGCGAACAATGACAAACAGGTAGACGAAGCCAAGAAGCAAATCGAAGTAGACAAGAAGGCTCTTGCGGTTCTCAAGCAAAAGGAAGACCGCACGAGAGAAGAAAAGGAAGAAATCGACAGGCTCACAAAGTCTATCGAAGTTAATACTTCTATCGTTCAGAATGGCACAGAGGCATACCGAAATGCAGAAAAGGCTGTAATATCTCAGAGCGAAGCTGTCAAGGAAGCGACAGAAAACTACCGTAAACTCGCCGAGGAATTGCACCGTGTAGAGAGCGACATGGCTACTGATTTCTTCGATAAGCTGATTGTCCAGGGAAATTCTTTGAAAGACATTTTGAGAGACATCGTGAAACAAATTGCATCTATTACGATTCGGAGAAGTTTTGATAACATCTTTGGTGTCAAGCATGAAAGCATGGGTGCGATGGACGATATTCTTGGTGGGAAATATTCTCGAAGGAGTCCGACCACGAGAAATCAATCCCTTGTAGGATCGGCGATGTCAACATTTTATCAGAGCAGATTCTTCCCATCTATTCAAAATGGCTCTGGCAGCGGAATTGGATATGACGGTGGGATAGGGAATACCGTACAGAGTCTCACGACCGCCATGACCGCTCAGACAGCAGCTACTACAGCGAACACGGCTGTTACTACCACGGGAACTACGGTTCAGACGTTGGGCAATACAGCTACTCAGTTGGCGACGGTTACACAGCAAGCATCCACGGCTACTGATGCGACGGTCACGACGGCCAACACTATGGCTATTGGAGCTTTAACTGCACAGATGGCTGTTGCGTCCGCATCTAGCGGGTTTGGGTTGTCCTCTATTTTTGGCATATTCGCTAAAGGCGGTTATGTTCCTAGTGGCGTCCCGGGGTTTGCATCTGGTGGTTCGTCGAGGAGCGGTCTTATCCGTGGAGCTGGCACGGGTACTAGTGATAGTATTTTGACGTATTTGGCGCATCGGAGACAATTTATCCGCACGTCTGATGGTGAATATATTATCAAAAAAGACAGCGTAGATAAACTGGGAATCCCCTTTCTCGATATGCTCAACAATCAGCCAGAACTTGCGCCCGCCATGGACGGATTCAAGCGCTACATGGACGGCGGCTCACTGGGAACAAGCATGAGTCCTTCAATGAAGACATCAACGATGGAAAGCTATCGTAGGTTCAACCAAGCCAACGGTGCTATAAAAATGGCATCAAATGAGAAAATGGAAAACCTGCTTGCTGGGCTTCGAGAGGACGTTAGAGAGGGGAACAAACAGGATGCTCCTGTTCAGCCAGTTATCCTCAACACGCAAGCATCTAGCGCAGAGGTTATGAAGGCTATCGCGAAGAATCCTAGGGCGTTCAACAGAATCATGGGAGGTCATCAGAAGCATGGCTTTAGATAAGTTTTTGTTCTTCCCTCGTGGAGAGGTCAAGGTTACATACTCGTGGGGGAGTAAGGAAACTGAATATGAAAGCGGCTACAAGAAGTACAAGCGCACGCGCATCGCATCGAAGAAGAAGTATTCGTTTACCATATCTGGCTTGACTAAGGACATGGAACGATTGATTCGGTTCTACAACGACCATAAGGGACAGTACAAAGCGTTTCTTTTTGAATATGACGGTATTGAAGAGGTTTGCCATTTCTCCGATGTGCTGAATATTACAAGGTTGTACGAGTGCGCTACTCCCGTTGGGTTCAAATGCACTGTAGACATTTCCGTGAAGAAGCAAAAAAAGAAATACGGGCTGCCGTCAGAAACAGACATGCTTCCGTCGCCTCACGGTGAGGTCAAGCAATCCATCGACCACAACGTACAGGTTTTAGAGATGGGCGCAGAAGGTAGGCGCATTAAGTCTACCTATCCCCATGAAAAACTGTCCTGTAATTGGAGCGGCCTAAAGAAAGACAGAGATAAGATCATCGACTTATTTAACTCTCACTGTCGTATTCCGTTGCTTATGAAAAAGGGTGGTATGGTCTATAAGGTTATACTTCCCGATTCGATTGAGATAACAGACCTCAGAGAACAGCAGAAAATCGTTGGCTATAAAACGAGTATGGATTTGGAGGTAGTTAATGACAAAGAGCGTAGATAGGGTGTGCGACATCAATAATTTTGTGGGGATTCCTCATTATTTTGGGGAGTCCTCTTTTGATAAATGCGACTGTCTGGGATTGTGTCGCTTGTTCTACCGTGAACACGGATATAAGGAGCACATTGATGACGGGATGCCCATTACGGAGGGGAAAAGTTTCGGCGCATGGCGTAGGCTCTATACATACCTCTTGACACACATGGATAGAGTTTCACATGAAACACTACAGTACGGTGACTTGGTTGTATTCCAAATCGAAGGAGAAGTACATCTTGGGATATACCTTTCGTATGGGAAACTGTTGGCCATGCAGATACCTGTGAAGTTCGGTAAAACGACAAGTACCATCTATCATCGCGACTGGTGGAGCAGGTACTTCAAATATGCTTTTCGGAGAAGGGGGTGAATATATGCCATCAACATTACCAGTTCAAATGGAAGCTGCAAAAGAGAGCGGCAATCCGTTTTTTATAGAGTTGTACGTCTTGGAATTGCGTAATGGAATCACTCGCATAGCAGCTTGCGATGAGGACATCGTGTATAACGGTGAAAAATACATCGCCGTACCGTTCAAACGCGGAGAAATCACAAAGAGCATGGACAATATTACGGATGCCTGTGAAGTTACGTTGGGTGACTGCTCTTATGAATTGTTGTCTTATGTTATCCAGGGTTTTGATTTTAGGGGATGTAATGCTTCTATAGCACGTATTTCTTATCCAGAGTCTTTGACAGACCCAAGCATAATTCAGCTCGTGTTTTCTGGCTACATCGACGAGCCTTCTTATTCCGATGGGCAGTTTGTTTGCAAGGTTAAATCACGCATACCTGACATCGAATGTCCTAATCGCGATTTTCGTCTTGCGTGCAACAGTGAGTTTGGTGACTCTGAATGTGGCATGGACTTGGCTATAGAAAAAGTCGGTATTTTAGGCGTAGACGGAAACAAGATTACTGTTCAAGGATCGTGGCCTAACAACTACTGGCGCAACGGTGTTGCCTCTGTCGAAGGGGAGTCTAGGGTGATTCACAAATCGGAAGGAAGCACAATTACCCTCAACGTCAACTTTGCCCAAGATGTACGAGGCATAGATGTCACGCTTCAAAAGGGGTGCGATAAATCTGCTGACATGTGCCGCAAGTACAACAACATGAAACACTTTAGCGGATTCCCGTCTATTCCCTTGGAGACTCAATATAGGTAGGTGATATGATGTTCAATTTCTTCGATGGGGCATTATTTGATATTCAGAACAACAGATACGGTTATTCTTGGCAGCCATTTCAGCCGTGCGACAAAGAGACAGAACGATTAGCGAAACGACTGTTTAGACATGCTCATTTCAAAGGTGGAGGGAAAAGCGCAGGAAAACTTTTCGGAGCTATTATTTTTGGCTTTATCTCGCAAGGCTTTGGCTTCTTTGGTTCAGGACTCAGTGCTATTTCTCGGTTTGTCATGGGTGCGTCGTTGTTTAGCAGCGTATGGACGGCTGTATCAATGCACAAGTCAAAGTCGAATGTTCAAGGAAATGTAAGCGTTCAGCGTTTTGATCGGCAGCAAGAGCAAATGACAGCGGACGTTCCCGTGCAGCTCGTATACGGAAGACGGTTAATCACGGGCAATCAGACATTCCATCAGACAGACGCAGATGCAAAGCAACTTCATAAGCATGTTGTCTTGTGTGAAGGCGGGATCAATAAGATTGTTAGTGTAACTGCAAACGAGCTTCTTGTCCCAACAAAAGCAAGTGGAAAGAAGAACGAGAGCGGTGTGGTCTTTACCGTCCGGAATATCAAGTACGAGAACGCTGGAATCCATTTATCTGGTAAAAAACTCACGCTCATCTATGGAGACAAATCGAAAGAAATTCAGTTGGTAAATAAGAGTGATTTTGAAGGAAGTAACGACAAGTCGTTTTGGGAGTGGCAAGTCAGTATCTCTGGTCTTATCTCGTATATCAATCGTTTGGGCGATGGTTGGCAAGCATTTCCATTTGCCGCTACAAGCAAATATCCAGGGGATCTTCATAATATAGATGCAGGATGTTATGCAGATTTTGCAGCGCTTACGATGGACACTGTTACTGGTGGTACGTCATACACATTCCACGACTGCGAGCCTCCGGAGAACTATGATGAAACAGGTGGCTATCCAAAGATGGCTTGGCTCGACATGTATTTCACCGTATCGGAAGAGCTGAATGGCAATCCATCTGTGTCGTGTTTGGTTGAAGGACTCAAGGTTATGGACACGCGCTCTGGAAGGGTTGAGTACACCACAAACCCTGCGATGTGCCTGAGGGATTTTTTGCTTTCAAAGCGTTATGGCTTGGGAAAATGGATAACCTCAGAGATGTTGGACGAGGACAGCTTCAAAGAGTCTGCCGACTATTGCGATGAGATTATATCGTATCTCGATCCTGTAGGTGTCATGGTGCGCGAGAAGCGATATGAGCTTAACATGATTATTGACCAACGTATGAGCGCCATCGAGTGGCTTCAAGAAATCTTGGCTAATTTCTGTGGCTATATGACGTTTACAAATGGCAAATTCAAGCTCCATATCGAAAGGGAAACGCCCATATCATATCGGTTCAACGATGACAACTGTTTCGACTTGGCAGTAGCTCCTTTGGCTTTATCTGAAACACCGAATAAGTACAGTGTTGCAATCGTAGACCCGCGTAACAACTGGAAAAGCGTGTATTGCATCTGCGAGGATTATGCCGATCAGAAAGAGCGCCAGAAAATTATCACGAAAGAAGTTCAGCTTAACGGCTGCACGTCACAGTATCAAGCCCTACGTTTGGCTAGATTCTATCGCGATCAGAACCTCGCGTGTCCCTTGCAGCTATCTTTTAAGACTGGCGTGGAAGGTATGCATCTTGAGCCGGGTGATGTTGTGACCATTTCTTATCATGGTGTATTTGATGGTCTTCCTATTCGCATCGCAGAGATAAAGGAAACCGAAGAAGGCGACTACGAAATAAGCGGTCGTCAATACAATGACTCTCTCTATGGTGACGAGCTGAGCGGTGGTATTCACTGGCATAACTACATCGGTGCTAAAAGTATGGTGACAGAAGAAAACGAGATACCTCCCAAAGATGCAAAAAACGTGAGAGCACATACTCAGCGACGACTAGACGAGGACGGAAACACGAAATACGACATTCATGTTCTCTTCGATTTGCCAATAAGTACATCCATAGAATGTGGTCAAGTGTTCTATAAGACGAAAGCTGTTGTTGGCACGGAAATTGGTGTATTTGACGAAGGTGTACCAGCAGACGAAATCGGTTGGAGCAGAAAGTGGAAATTTGCCGGAGAGAGTCCTCGTGAGTTTATCTTGCGTCGCGTCATGCTGGGGGAAACATATCGCATCCGAGTGGTGGCGAAGAACAAAAGCGGAACTACATCTGACTTAGACAGCGCACCGGAAGTGTTCGTGAAGGTTACACCCAAGGAAACTGTACCCTCAATGCCATATAACCTACGATACAATTTCAAGAGAGAGTTTCTTTTTATGTGGGATGATGTTCCCGATTCGGATGTCATTTACTACGAGCTTCGCTTAAACGAAAATGTAGGTTCCCCTGTTGGACTTCTTGGGAGAACATCCGATACGTCTGCCGCAGTACATCTTTCTTCTCGTGTTGGAACGGTTTACCTTTATGCAATCAATTCCCTCAAAAAGGCGAGCTATCCAGCGAAGGTAAAATATAGCTACCCAAAGCCTCCTGCTCCAAGAAATATTACGTTTGCAGAAATCCCCCGTGGAGTAAATATAACTGTCGAAGAATTTCCCCAAAACGTACTCGGAATGAGACTGTACATTAAAGGGACGGGAGCTTCCGATGCATTAGACTTGACAACGAATTGCTATGTTTTTCACGGCAAGCCTGACATTTACGAAATATCGGCATCTTATATTGATCTCATCGGAGAAGGGTTTCATTCGGCAGAGTTTTCTTGCGTAATCAATCCTACCTTTAGAGAGGAATGGATTCAGGACGGTACTTTGTCTGTTAAAAAAATGGATAGTGAGGTTTCTAGTGTCTTAAACAGTGCGGTACAGTCAGTAGAAGACATCAAGAACATTAACACCGACATCAGGGATATAGACACGTCTATTCTGGGGTTAAAAGAAACTGATAAGCAGATTACGGCTACACTTGAAGATAAGGAGCGGAATCTCGCATCGCAGATAAGGCAAACTGCCGACAGCATCAACGCTACGGTGCAGAGCAAGGAAGCGAACTTGACTAAGGCAATCTCGCAAGTATCGCAGAAAGCCGACTCCATTTCAAGCACAGTGGTCGAGAACAAGAGAACCCAAGACGGAGTAAACGGGAATCTCGCATCGCAGATAAGGCAAACTGCCGACAGCATCAACGCTACGGTGCAGAGCAAGGAAGCGAACTTGACTAAGGCAATCTCACAAGTATCGCAGAAAGCCGACTCCATTTCAAGTACGGTGGTCGAGAACAAGAGAACCCAAGACGCGGTAAACGGTCAGTTGGCAAACGTAGACACGCAACTCGCATCGCAGATAAGGCAAACTGCCGACAGGATTTCTTCTGTCATTACAAGTCTCAATCAAAATCCAAGCCAAAGCGGATATTCCGCACTTACTCAGTTGCAAGATGGCATAAATGCTCGCGTGGTCAAGGGTGATGTCATCAATCAAATCAATATGACCGCCACTGGGACAAAGATAGACGGCAAATATCTTCATATCACAGGAAAGACAAGGTTCGACAACGACATTATCGCATCGGGGATGATAAAAGCAGGAGCAATTAGTTCTGACAAGATAGCAGCAAGAGCTATTACTGCGGATAAACTGAATGTTGACTCTCTGTCTGCGATGTCGGCTAGAATTGGTGTGCTGCGAACGAAGGATAGCGGAGCGCGTGTTGAAATTCGTGATAACTTGATTTTGGTTTATGATGAGAACAACGTCTTGCGAGTGAAAATGGGAGTGTGGTAATACGAGAGCAAAACTTGAGCTATATGACGCAAACGGGAAGAATATCTTCGATACGAACGACTGCGTATACAAGAAACTAGGCACATTTTCTGTTATTTCTGGTGAAGATGGACAAATTATAGACCCTAACATTGTGGGGAAGAATATCGTCGTGAGAGCGGTAAGGGGAAGCACAATAAAAGATGGAATCCCGTTTGGAACTAATTTTAGAAACATCACCATAGATAGAAATTCTGGTGTTATAAGATGGAGGGGAATACCGATTACCGACTTAAAGTTCAATGTGGCAAAAGTCTCTATCGTATACGAGTATGGGTGGTTTTGATGAGTAGCTACTTTGCGGCTATTAATGACTCTGGCACCGTCACTATAGATGACGACACACAAGCACTAGGGGTGTATCGAGAGGGCGTCGTTAGGGCAAATATTTCCAGAGGAGAAATATATGGGTTCCTCGCAGGAACAGGAGAGTCTGTAACTTTTCGTCCCGACGGAGATACGAAATTTATTTGTTCTCCTCCTATTGTTTATGGGGAAGGCCTCCTGTATTTTGCGGCCACAACTGATGATGTGAATATAAGGTATCGGACATACAAGAAGGTTTCTTTGGAACAGACCGAAGGAGACGGTGTTGGTCTAGTTCTGTTTGATGCCCAAGGAAGAACAACATTCGACAGCTCCGTAAGAACATGGAGACACAAGGGGTTTTACCAAAGTGAATTTCTATATCATGGGGTAGGCTTTGAGGAACAAGATTTAGTTGTTTGGGTTACGGCATGGATGCATCGAGTAAGAACGGGACTCCATCTTCTTAATAAAGACTCTAAGGGAAACCCCGTTGTAAGAATAGGGTTGACGAGGGAATCTTACGTAAATCCAATGAGTTCTCCGTGGTTTACGGAAACAGCTCCTCACTTTCGCGCGGATCACGCATTTTCTGCCCTTGGGTATATATTCAATGGAGATACACTGACAACAGAGCAGTATTTCGAGAGGTGGTATTTCCCGCAAAAAGTTTTTGGAGTGGGAAACGTAGATATTCTTTCGTTAGTAAACAGTCTTCTTCTTACTCAACTGGGAGTATTCTCTTTCTCGTATACGTTTAACATCGTCGAATAAACCATCTATAACACAAGAAGGGGTGATAATTTGAAGGGATTCCAGTATTTAGAACAGCGAGACACACAGGACGCTATCACAAAAGAAGGTGTGGTATCTAAGAAAACACCGTTTGCTACAGCGGATAATGCGGGTATTTATGATACGATCGCAGAGAACTTTCGCTACCTAAAAGATGAACTTGACAACATCACAAACACGAGTGAGATTTCTTCGATTCGAGATGAAGTCAAGAATATGTATGAGCAGATGAAGACGGACGGTAACTTCGGCGAAGTGGCAGCCAAAGCCCAAGCTCAAGAAGCACTGAAACAGGCAAAAGCCGCTGCGGAAAGTGCGTCGAAAGCATCAGCATCAGAGCAGAACGTACAGAATAACACCGTGGTGGCAAATAATCTCTTGGAAGACGTAAAGACTAAGATTTCAGAAACGAAGTCTATGCTTGATCGTATCAAAGAGAGGGCAAAAGAGGGTGAAGCCAAACTTCAAGAAGCTGAAACCAGAGAACAAAATGTCAAAAACATGGAGGAATCTGTAAAGGCATCAGAAGCAAATGTGGTGTCTATGACATCTGAAGTCAACAGCGCACTTACCGAGATTCGCACATCGAAGAAAAATGTAGAGGACAACACTGATGCAGTCCAAAGAAACACGACAGAAGTACAAGGACTTACGGCAGAAACAAGGGATCATGAAAGCAAAGCAAGGGAGTCTGCGACGGTAGCTCAAAAATGGGCGCAGGCAACTGATTCCCCCGATGGTGTTGTTGATATAGAATCTCCAAGCGGAAAAACAGAATCTTCTAGGTCATGGGCTATCGAATCGAAGAAGAAAGCTACTGATGCGATAAAGGCCTTGGAAGCGGTCAAAGACCTACATGCGACTGTTATGAGCGCAAAAGATGTGGCTGTAAAAGCTGAACAGTCTGCAAAGGCGATCCAGTCTATCGTTGACGTAGCTATGGGAACAGCACAGCAAGCACTGGCTGACATACAAGCAATACAGAAGACAATCGTCAGCTCTGTTGCATGGAAGGGCGTAGTCGAGTCTTATTCCGATCTGCCGCAAAACCCAGAGCGCGGTTGGATATACTGTATAAAGACAGCGAACGAAGAGCATAACGTCCGTGCAGGTGACTGTCTGATATGGAATGGCACATCTTGGGATAATGCGGGCAAGTTTGTTGACATGACGCAGTTTGCTAAAATCGGCGATAACGTAAAGTTTGGTGAGATCAACGGATATACCACACCAGAAGGCACAGGAACATTTGTTGTAACTCAAGGCAATGAGACACGCTTGGGTAATACCCTAAAGGTTGGAAATATAACGGTTTCCGAAACTTCAAGTGGTTTAGATTTCACATCGGAAAATGGACAAGCCTATTTGGGTGTCAAGACCGCAGCATCCAGTACGTCAGATACGGCAGACAATGCAAACAAACTGGGAGGGAAGACACTACAGGAAATCGGGAATATCATCACCGACGTACAGAACACTCTTACTTCTTCGATAAGCAAGGCAAAACAAGACGGAGATAATGCAATCAAAAGTGCCATCGACTCTATCAGAGGGATGTCTCCCGATACGCTGAATACTTTACAGAAAATCGCGAGTGCCATCAACAACGATGCTAATTTTGCGACCACTATTACGAACGCCTTAGACGGTAAGGTTAGCAAGTCGGGCGATGCGATGGAGGGGGTGTTAACACTCCCAATCGTAAAATTAAATACTAATGGATATATCGAACAAGGGAAGCGCGACACGGGAGATGCTATTTCCGGTAACGGCGGCGCAAACGTTAATATAGCGTCTTGGTTTGGCTTAGGGTTTTACAGTACGTATGAGCAAAAATACACAGGTGCGATGGATTTACGTAATGGGAATTGGCGTACGACAGGCGCGATGTACGCAGAAAAATTTTACGCTAATGCCTGGTTTAGAGCCAAAGGCAACTGCGGCTTTTTCTTTGAAGACCACGGCGGCGGCTGGCACATGATAGATAACGAATGGATAAGAGCGTTCAATGGCAAGAATATCTATACGTCTGGGAAAATACGCTGTGATGCATGCTTTGAAGGAAATCTGATGGGTACGGCAGACAACGCAAACAAGCTCGGAGGCTACACTCTTGAACAGGTAATAGCTATGGCAAAACGATAATGCAAAACAATAACAACAAACGATAAAACAGAAAGGGGAACATAATGTTTGACATCAACAAAGTAAAAGTCGTATATAGGTATGACAAAGACGGTGTTCTGAGTGGGACATCTATTCTCGATGAGAGCAACAAAGATACGGCAACAGGAAGGTGGGTATATCCTCCGAATACGACTCCTGTAGCACCACCTCCGAATCGAAAGGGATATTGTCTGGTATGGAAATTCGGTACGTGGTCTTATCGACCGTATGAGCCGAAGATTGTGCTGTCCGAAAAAGCCCAGTTGGAGAAAGAGTATAAGGACGCTCAGGCAAATTGCGCGAAGAATATCTCTCTTGCTTTCTTGCGCGGAGATACCG
>ERZ773065.1412-NODE-1412-length-12180-cov-2.112825_pt1 | contig 12180 bp, 9 predicted proteins | sample MGYA00580623_ERZ773065 | MGnify/ENA primary metagenome ERZ773065 (study PRJEB29015, sample SAMEA2738017) | human oral metagenome | biome: human oral; feature: human-associated habitat; material: dental | place: China | collected 2047 ...
CTTGGCTAAATGCAGCTTGGAAACATTGCTAAAATTAGATATACAAAGTTTTTAACTATTTGATATAATTAATATCGTAATAGAAGCTGGGTAGGAAGGAATGTAAACGTTATGGGATATATGAAGAAGATGTTAGGTTGGTTACCAAGGAAATACTTATTATTAATAGCAATTGGTATGTCTTTAACTGCTTTAGATGGTATTATTATCCCTTCTTTTATTTCTGGATTAATTGATGTTTCGGCGACTCAAAAGGTTGAGGATTTAGTAAAAATTTCATTGATAGGTATTCTTAGTTATTCCCTTATTCGTTTTGGATTATTTATATGGGAAGATTCACAACAAAAAATGATAAAGCAAGTAACTCTATCCCTTAAAGAAAAAGTTATTACCGCATTTTTTTATGGAAAGTTTAATCAACAGGAAGTAGAGTCAATAGTGCTTAGTGAATTAAAACTATTAGAAGAACAAGGAATCAAGTCAATCATGGGATTTTTCTATTGTCTTGTATTTGCGTTGGTTACTTTGTTATATGTGTCCGCAATTGATTTAAAACTAGCAGCTCTCTTTATAACATTATCGTTCTTACCAGTATTGGTGCCCAAATTATTTGCGAAATCTATTCGAAAACATTCAAAGGAATGGGCTGAAGTAAATCAATTGAGTATTTTGCAGCAACAAGAATATTTGAAAAGTAAGCCGATTATTAAGAACTTTTTTGTTGAAAAAATCTTTTTGAATAAGTTGATGGGAACCTTAAATCAAACAGAAGAAGCTTATTTTCAAATGAATCATGTTCGATTTACATCGAAGTTATTAGCAAACTTACTTTCAGGATTAAGTTCATTTGTGCCGTTAGCTATTGGGGTATATCTAGTTATTGTTGGTGAGACTAAGTTAGCCACAGTTATTGCAATTTATTTAGCGAGTGATCGTATTGTTAGCCCGTTACTCAATGCAATAGATTACTATCAAAGATTTAATTCAATAATTCCTGTAATCGAAAGAGTGGAAAAGTATACAGAGTTTGAATGGACTCATTTAGAAAGCAAATCAAGTATCAGTACGGTATTTCCAATTGAGTTAAAAGAGTGCACTGTTCAAATTGATGGAATGACTATATTAAAGAAAATTAATATAGAAATGAATGGGAATGATAGGATACTAATTATGGGGCCATCAGGTTCTGGGAAATCTACACTTTTGGAATTACTATATGGAGTGCATGTATCTGAAGTTGGTGTGCAGAAGTATAATGGAGTTCATAGACAATTAGTTTCAGGAGATGATTTGAAGAAACATATTGGCTTCTTTACTCAGGAATCAAGGATTTTCTATGAATCATTAAAATTTAATCTCTCTTTAGGGGAAGACTATTCTGATAGTGAAGTTACTTCTGTTCTTCAAAAAGTGGGACTAGGTTATTTAGTGGATAGACTAGGATTACATAACTCAGAAGTAAATCTTGATGAGTCACTTTCTGGAGGAGAGAAAGCTAGAATTTGCCTAGGCCGACTATTACTTAGAAAATACCAATTACTGCTATTAGATGAGTTTTCTTCTGCCATTGATGAGGATACAACGATGATGATTAGAGAACTTCTTATAAAGGATAACATTCCATTTATAGAGATAGCTCATAGAGTTCCGAAGAATATACACGTATATAACAAACAGTATACTTTGGAATCAGGAGAACTAACTCTAAATTGAAGTGCTTTTTATGTTGAAAAAGAAATAGAATGTGAATTACGCGAAGTAGGGACTTGTTCCGTACTTCGCGTTTTAAATTTCGAAGGTATCATCATTTTTGTGCGTATTCACTTACAAATACTTCGGCACTTTTTGCGTTTTTGTGGTATCCTATGTAAAGAGAAAATGAAAGAAAGTAGTAGCACCATGAAGAAAATTATCGTCATCAATACCGGTGGTACGATTGCTATGAGTGAAGACCGCTCAACGGGCAGCGTAACACCAACAGGAACCAACCCATTAACAAACTCAGATACTCTTTTCGCACCGATCGCAAGTGTCGTTGTAGAAGACTTATTTAACTTACCATCCCCACATATGACGGAAGAAAAAATGTGGGAAGTTCAAAAGAGAATCGTCCAAGCACAAAAGGATGGTTTTGACGGAGCCGTGGTAACTCACGGTACCGATACATTAGAAGAAACAGCGTATTTCTTAGAGTTAACAACAGATGGCTCCTTCCCAATTGTGTTGACTGGAGCGATGCGTTCCAGCAATGAAATCGGGGCAGATGGATTAGCGAACTTACGTAGTGCCATTATTACGGTAACGAGTCCAGAGAGTGTAGATAAAGGTGTTCTTGTCGTGATGAATGATGAAGTCCATGCAGCAACATATGTGACAAAGACACATACTACGAATGTTGCGACTTTCCAAACACCAACTTTTGGACCGCTTGGCTTAGTATCGAAGAGTGAAGTTATTTACTTCCAAAAATTCTTACATCATGAATATTATCCAGTGAAAGAACTCGTGAATAAGGTATACTTATTGAAGGCGTATGCTGGAATGGATTCGATGTTATTTGATGCCATTGCTGATTCAGATGCTAATGGATTAGTCATCGAAGCTCTTGGGGCAGGGAATCTACCACCAACGACACTTCCTGGATTGCAACGTTGCTTGGATAAAGGAATTCCAGTCGTGCTCGTATCCCGTGCCTTTAACGGTGTGACGTACGATGTATATAATTATCTTGGCGGAGGCAAACAGCTTCATGAAGCAGGAGTGATTTTCACAACTGGGCTTAGCGGACAAAAGGCTCGTGTGAAATTATCGGTGTTATTAAGCGCTCATGCGAATAGAGAAATAATCATTAGAGCATTTCAAGTATAGGAAAGAGGATTAAATATGGTTAGAAAAATTGGACGAGTGGTTCGTCAATATGAAGGAAAACCGATTATTTACGGCATGCCACTAGAAGAACTAACTGCTTGGTTTGAAGCAAAAGGCGAAAAGAAATTCAGAGCAGGACAATTATGGGATTGGCTTTACCGCAAACGTGTAACAAGTTTTGAAGAAATGACAAACTTGCCAAAATCACTGATTGAAGAGTTACAAGAAGAGTTCACATTCCCAGTGTTAAACGAACGTATCAAACAACAATCAACAGACGGAACACGTAAATTCCTCTTTGAATTAGCAGACGGCCTCTTAATCGAAACGGTATTAATGCCACAAGAATACGGATTATCTATCTGTGTGACCACTCAAGTAGGATGTAATATCGGATGTACTTTCTGTGCCAGCGGAATTATCGCAAAACAACGTGACCTTGTTGCTGGAGAAATCGTAGCGCAAGTGATGCACGTGCAACGAACTTTAGACGAAGTGTCTCCTGGAGACCGCGTTAGTCACATCGTTGTTATGGGAATTGGGGAACCATTCGATAACTATGATAACGTGATTAAATTCTTGAAAGTGGTCAACTCTGATAAAGGGCTTGGAATCGGGGCTCGTCATATCACTGTGTCTACCAGTGGTTTGGCTCCAAAAATTCGCGAGTTCGCAGACGAAGGATTACAAGTGAATCTTGCATTGTCACTTCATGCACCAGATAACGATACACGTTCTCGTATCATGCGCATTAACCGTAAATATCCAATTGAAGTCGTGATGGATGCGATTAATGAATATATTGCTAAAACTAATCGTCGTGTAACCTTTGAGTACATCATGCTCGATCACGTGAACGATTCGGTGGAACAAGCGCAGCAATTAGCCGACCTTCTTGCGGACAAGAAACGTCTTTCATACGTGAACTTAATTCCTTATAACAAAGTTCGTGAACATGACCAATATGAACGTAGTGGAAAAGAACGCGTAGTTGCTTTCTACGATGTGTTGAAGAAAAACCACATCAACTGTGTCGTTCGTAAAGAATTCGGACATGATATCGAAGCAGCCCGCGGACAATTACGTTCAAGCCAAATGAAACGTGACCGCGCTGAAAAAACAAAAGCATAATAAATTAGATGAACCACACTTCAGAAGAGAGGTGTGGTTTTTGTGTGCAAAAATCAAACAAAAGTCGATATTTTTATAGGAATTTGATTGAAAATTACAAAAGAACTCTATTTTCTAAAAGAAAATTTGCTATAATATTAGCAAAGGAAGCGGTAACAAAAACGGTTAAATTAAGATGCAAGTACAGGAAGGAGTCACTCGAATGCTAGAAGTTCATATTCAGAATTTTTCATATGGAAAAAAAGAGATTCTAAATCAGATTGACTTAGAGCTTCCATCGTCTCAGATTATTGGATTAGTAGCACCAAATGGAGTAGGGAAATCTACGCTTATCCAAATACTGTCTGGACACCTAAGAAATAATGGCATTTCGGTGTGCTATCAAGGGAAGGATTATACAAGTGAACCATTATTTATGAGACAACATATCGTGAAGATGCCGGATCAATCTGAATTATACGATGAGTTAAATGGAATCGAACATTTGAAATTCTATGCCTCGATGTGGAAGGTAGCTTCTGGAACTGTTCAAACTGTGATAGAGCAGTTAAAAATGGAAGGCTATATTCATCAAAAAGTGGGCGGATATTCACTCGGGATGCGGCAACGCCTTTGTTTTGCATTGGTGCTAGTTACAAAAGCAGATTACATGCTTGTGGATGAAGTGATGAACGGGTTAGATCCTGATAATGTGGAATTGATTTCTAAAGTGTTGAGACAGTTACGAAATGAAGGAAAAACGATCGTGATGGCCTCTCATTTACTGAACAATCTCGATTCGATTGCCGACAAGATTTATTTTATGAAGGAGAAACGAATCGCCTTGGAATATTCACCGCAAAAAGATGGCGTAGATACACTTCAATTGACCTTTATTTCAAAAGAGTATTTCGAAAAGTTTGTAGAGCAATTTCCAAGAGAAGTAGAAAGGATGGATTGCGAAGGAAGACAGATTAGTATTCACCTTACGGAGGGTGAACTTCCAACAGAAAATTGGAAGTGGATACTAGAAAACATCCATCAATGCAGTGAAATTAAGATTGGAGCAAAAGGTTGCTACGCACTTTATAAAGAACTGTACGGATAGTACAATCGAAAGTTGAAAAAGAGAGGAGAAGCTAGCATGAAAACACAATTACTGTTGATTGTTCGAAATCGATTAATGAAAATTCAGTTCATCGGTTATGTATTACTGATGGTTGTGTTTCTAGTGATGAATTTTCAACAAAAATCTTCTCTCAATGAACTTTTGAATACCACTTTAAATCAAGGAGATAAAATTCATTTGATACTAATCAATGAATATGAAGAGGAAGCAAAGAAAAGAAGTTTAACGGAAACAGAGGAAAAATGGTTAGAGGATTCAGTTGCTTATCATCGTTCAGTAACAGCGTTTCAAAAACAAGATTATAAAACTTATATAAAAGAACAGATTCATTTTTGGGAGTTGCGACTTGAATTAAGAGATAAAGAACAATCGCCCCTTCCTATTTATAATACAATTGGATTTAATCCTAGTAAGCAGGAACAGTTAGAGTATAAGAATGTTAAACAACATTTAATGGAATTTCGTTCTTTAGAGGCACAGGGACGTTATCAATTAGACGATATTTTACAAATGGTCAATCGAATATTTTGGATGGAATGGACAAAATATAATGAACCGATGATGTATTGGTTGCCAGTTCTATTTTCAATCTTGCTACTATTTATCAGTCCCATTCTGTTAGACGATTGGAAGCATCGAAGTATATTAGCAGTGAAGCCAATTCGCCAGTGGAAATATTTATTACAAAAAATCAGTAGTTACTGGTTGGTAAACATGGTGCTTGTAATTCTTATTTTATTTGTAGTTTTCTTAGTACAGAGTGTATCTTTTGGCTGGAACAACCTCATTTCGCCGTTACTTGTATTTCGTGGGGATGAGGAGGTTCTCATGCTTTCATTACAATTTATCGGGATTGTTCTACTCTTTGCAGCGTGTGTGCTCCTATTCTTAATCAATCTTGTCGCATGGTGTAATCAGTTGAGTAGAAATAAGATGGTAGGGTTCATCGCAGGGCTGATGGTTATTTGGGCAGAGCCTATCTTCCGTTCTATGAAGATTTATCCTTCTTTTGCAGATAAGTTGCCACTGTACTATGTGAACTTTGGCTCTGTAATCCAAGGGATGAAAGATGATTTTTATTCGACAGGTACGTTTACGATTTCAAACGGATGTGCCAGTTTACTTGTGGGAGCGTTCGTGTTCTTCTTATTTACGGTTGGAACTTCTTGTTGGCAAGAGCGTCAGAGACGAGGAGGTTCGGTATGAATAGATGGGTTCAGTTAGATAGAATGCATTTAAAGAAAAGAGGATTTTTCTATAAGATACCGCTTCTTATCTTAGTAGTTGCCACGCTTGTCATGGGATATCACCACGTTACAGGAAAACCGACCTTAAGAGATGTGATTGAGCGACAGTTTTCTCAGATAGATGACCTTAAAGAGTCGTTTGAGAACCAGCTGACAATTGATGAAGATACAAAGAAAGAGATGGATACGACTTTCCAGGCACTTTACCAAACCTATGCACAAGAAAATGGGGTTTATACAGTGAAGGGGAAAACGGAACGGTTGATTCCGATTTATGAAAAGCGATTGGAATTGGTGGAATCTCTTCTAAGTCGTGTCCCAAAAGAATGGGCGGATTCGTTAGAGAGTCCTATGCAAATTAAAGCTAAACTCCAATTGCTCCATTATTTAGTTGGAAAAGAAATATCTTACCAAACCTATTATCGGTATGGTGATTTTATACAGACGATTTTCCAACTTCTAGGCTACGGTATCCTTGTCTTCTTTTTCCTTGTACAAGTAGGGGGATATTTAGAAAGAAAACAACGGCACCGAACGCTACTAGAAGTAGTGCCGATTTCTAATAAAGAAGAATTATTGACAGAAATGCTCTATTCTTTGAAATACTTTTATGCGTTTCCTAGTCTGCTGGTGATTGTGTCTGTTGTGGGGTATGGAATCCTAATTCAAGAGAATGTTTTTTTGTTTCCTGTATCGTATGTTTCAAATGGGGAAACAATCTTTATTTCAGCGATTCAAGGAATCCTATTAGCGATTGGATATCCGTTGCTAGCAATTGTTGGGTTATTCATTGCACAGATGCTGCTCTTTTCTTTAATTAAAGATACGATGGTATCGACGATTGTCCTCTTTATTCTTGGATGTTTGAGTATTGGAGGATATTCGTTAGGGACTATTTTACCGATTAGTGTCTTACCAGCTCTACAACAGGGAGTATCGCTTGTGATAGGAGCTTTTGTAGGAGTGGCCTTCTCCATTTTGTTTATTGGCATAAGACTAAAAAATATAAGGAAGTGAGGAACTAAGAAATCCTCACTTTTCTTTTATTTTCCGTCCAAAGTCCTATACACATTGGATTAAGACGATGTTAAACTATGAGCATAATAATTTGAAGTGGAGAGATTTAGATGAAGGTGATTTTCCAAAAATTTAAAAAAGAGGTGTTCGTGACTATTGCGATTTTAACATTAATTGCGACCTCTCAATTATTAACAAGTATTGTCAATGCAGAGATTTTAGACTATTTAGTAAAAATGGATATGAACGGTTTTATCCGCGAGACGATTCTATTAGTCGCAATTTTTGCTTTATATTTGTTGTTTACCTATATGTTGATTCGCTATCAAGCGTTCTTTGAACAAAAAGTAGTTACTTGGTTACGAGATCGAATTAGTCATGCCATAAAGAATACTTCTTATGAACGCTTTTATGAGAAAAATAGTCAAACCTATATTTCTTGGTTTACAAGCGATATGGAACAAATTAGAACAAAAGCTTTTACGCCTACGGTTGAAGTCGTTGGGGGAGTCATTTCTGCTGTATTTTCTGCAGTAGCGCTATTTATGTATCATTGGTCTATTGTATTATTAACAGCTTTTTGTATTGTTTTGATGGCTGTATTACCCGCATTGTTTTCTGGAGAGTTAACGACTAAAACGATGAAAACATCTGAAGAAAACGAGCATTTTTCAAAACATGGTTCGGACTTATTAAGTGGATATGATACTTTATTCGTATTTAGAAAGTTGAACTATTTGACTCAAAAAATCCATGAAAGATCTGTCAAAGTTGGAGATACACAACGAGATTTTAGTAAGACAATGGCAAAAGTTGCCGTAAGTGGTGGAATTAGTAACTTATTTTGCCAAGTTTCTGTCTTTGTTTTAACAGGATATCTAGCCTATATCGGAGAAGTAAGTATCGGTAGTATCATTGCTACAACAGGCCTTAGCGGAATCATTTTTAATGTGCTTGGAAATATCAGTCAAAAAATCGGTTCGATTAAAAGTACAGCTCCTCTCTTTGAAAAATATGAACTACTTGAGTCTGCGCAAAATAATGAGAATGCGGATAAAGAAGATTCTCATACGTTAATTGAAGTATCAGATGTCTCTTTCAATTACGGAGAAAAGGTGATTTTAAATCATGTGTCTCTTGGGTTTAACGAAGGACAAAAATACGCGATTACTGGTGAAAGCGGAACAGGGAAATCAACGCTACTAAATATTATCGCTGCTAAATTAACGGAGTATTTAGGAGAAGTGAAATTTGCTGGGGTCGATGTGAAGAAACAATCCTATGATGAGTTATATCGTCAAATGGTCTATATCGCCCAAAAACCACATATCTTCACGACAACTATTCGCGAAAACGTAACGCTCACAGAAGAGTATACGGACGAAGAAGTTTGGGAATCTCTTGAAAAAGTCGGACTCGCCACCATCGTTCGAAGCTTACCACAAGGACTAGATACGGTCTTAGGCGATGGCGATTCAAATCTCTCAGGCGGGCAGTTGCAACGAATCGCCTTTGCACGTGGACTTATAAAAAAACCAAAAGTCTTCTTGCTGGATGAAGTCAGCTCCAACTTAGATGAAAAGACAACCATTGAGGTGTTAAAACCAATCTTAGAAGATAAGAGTGTGACAGTCCTATGGGTAACGCACCATCTTCCTGAAGCTTTAAAAGAAACGATCGATCAAACGATTCAAATGAGTGAGTTGAATCAAGTGAATTAAAGAAAATGAAGACCTTCCTACTGGTAAATAGGAAGGTTTTTTTTGATAAAACTTTCGATTTAATGCGATTTTTTCTTTGAAAAGAGCCTAAAATGATGTAATAAATGAAAAAAATATGACCAAGAATCTAAGAAAGTTCTACGAAAACGTTACAGAAAGATGTCGAATATTGCAGAAACATATGTTCTTGTCATTTGTTTGTAACAATAACATCAGAAAAAGTCAAAAAAATTAAGTGACCTTAACAAAGGGCATAAAATCAACACTTTCATTTTTTTTCATGGTAACATAATTGCATTCATTACGTTCGCGACTCAAAAAAATTATGCGAACGAGATTTTTGAATTCTATGAAAGAGTCAAAAGTCGGAAAGGAAAATATGAAACCAATCAAGAAACAATTGATGATGGTGACAGCATCACTTGCCCTATTTGGCTATGCAGGTTTTACAGCGAATTCAGCAAGTGCAAATGAAGTAGAATGGATAGCGCGTACTGTTGAACAAGTAAAACAAGATGTGAAAAAAGATGACAAAGGGGTACAAGAGTACACAATTAAATGGGGAGATACTTTATCAGTAATCTCTGAAGCAACAGGCGCTTCACTAGATTCACTTGTTCAAGTAAACGAGATTCAAAATGCGAACCTTATTTACCCAGGAACAGTATTACGCTTCTCAGCAGACCAAAAAGAAGTGACTGTCAATAATGGCTCTCAAGAACATTCTTACCGTGTTCAAGAAAACAAAGAGGTAAAAGAAGTAGAGAAGTCAGAAGCAACCACTTCAGCAAGCAATGAGACTGCTCAAGCAACTAAAACGACTCAAGCTGCTTCATCAAGCCAAAATGGCTACTACTTAACAGTAGAAGCAACAGCCTATTCATATAATGAAGCAGGTTTATCAAACTACACTGCTGATGGAACAAACCTTGTGAATGAACCAAATGTGATTGCGGTTGACCCAAGTGTCATTCCATTAGGATCATATGTTGAAATTCCAGGTTATGGTGTATTCCGTGCTGCAGATACTGGTGGCGCGATTTACGGAAACAGAATTGATGTTCACTTAGTGAATTTAAATGATGTCTATAACTTTGGACGTCGTACAATTACTATTCGAGTATTACAATAATTACTGAATAGAACTTAACTTAACTTTATGAGGAGTCGGGCATACAAAACTCGGCTCTTTTTTAGTCCAAGAGAAAGTTAAGAAAAGGTAAGACCTGACTAGAAAACTAGGAAAGAGTTTAGAACTATGGTATATTAATACCATCGATTAAAAAAGAAACCAATAGGAGAGGGAATTTTATGAAGAAAAAATTCACAGGAATGTTAGTGCTAGCTTCAACTTTAGCATTAGCGGCTTGCTCAAATAATACGAATTCAGAAACAATTGCTACTACAAAATATGGTAATGTGACAAGAGAAGAGTTTGTCAATGCAATGAAAGAAACCGTTGGGGAACAAACTTTACAACGTTTAGTCTTAACAAAAGTTTTAGAAGGTTCAGTAGAAGATTCTAAAAAATTAAAAGAAGATGCTGAACAAGAAGTTGCTAAATTAGTGGCTCAATATGGTGGCGAAAGCGGAATGTTAGCCGCTTTAAAACAAAGCGGAATTGCTTCAGTAGATGCTTACCGTCAAACCATTTACTTAAACAAATTAATGACGGCTGCTGTTAAAAAAGCTGCAGCATTTACAGATGAAGATATTAAAAAATACTACGATGAGTGGGAACCACAAATCAAAGTACAACATATCTTGATTGCGGCTAAATCTACAGCTTCTGATGAAGAAAAAGCAGCTGCAAAAGCAAAAGCGGAAGAATTAATTAAAAAATTAAAAGATGGCGCTGATTTTTCTGAATTAGCGAAAGAAAACTCTGCTGATACAGGTACAGCTTCTAAAGGTGGAGAAATCGGACCATTCAAACGTTCAGATATGGTAAAAGAGTTCTCTGAAGCATCTTACAACTTGAAAAATGTAGGAGATATCACAGAAACTCCAGTTGAAACTCAATTTGGTTACCACATTATTAAGATGTTAGACAAAGGTGAGAAGAAACCATTTGATGAAGTAAAATCTCAAATGGAAGAAGAAATGCTACAAGCAAAATTAAAAGATTCAGCATACTTACACCAAACAATGGTGGATTTATTGAAAGGTGCTGATGTGAAGATTTCTGATGAAAGCTTACAAAATGCATTGAAGAACTTCTTAGATGCAGCTGATTCAACAACAACATCTTCTAAATAATTCTTATACAGCATTTGCTGATAACGAATACGAAGTTTTCCTCGAGGGGCTATTGGAAATAGCTTCTCGAGGATTTTTTTATGACCAAATTTGTGTTTTTAGTGTCTTTTCTGTTAAAAGTGTCTTTACCTCATAGATAATTGTTGACATATTATAGATTAGTTGTATAATTCAATCTATAACGCGATGAGATGGAAAGTAATCTTTGAGGCATTAGTAGAGAGCTTGGGGTTGGTGAAACCGAGTAGTGATAAGAAGATGAAAATGGCCATTGAGTGGACTTTTTGAGCTTGTGAAGTAAGGGAAGTACGGGGCGCCCGTTATAGCGACACGATTTCAAAGATGAATCAATGGAATCGATTGAGGTTTATTCAGTGATGAATGAACGAATAAAGGTGGTAACACGGTATTATTGAAATGATCGTCCTTTGTCCATTTGGGGCAGAGGATTTTTTTATTGTGTTCGATAAAATGAGGGGGAATGGGTAGACGATATAGCTTGATAAAAAATAATAAATACAATTATTGGAGGAAAAACAATGAAAATCAAACACTTATTTTTAACAGCAATTGCGGCGATTACATTAGCTGCATGTGGAAGTCAAACATCAAAAGAAGAAGTAAAGCAAGCTACTACTGAAGCAGCTCAAACTGTTAAAGTTGCAGTTGTTGGGAGTGCAGCTCATGAATTATGGGATTATGTTGCTGAAAAAGCGAAGAAAGAAAACATTAATATTGAAGTTGTAGAAATGAACGACTATGTTTTACCAAATACAGCTTTAGAAGAAGGTTCTGTTCAAATGAACGCCTTCCAACACCGTGCATACTT
>ERZ773065.1413-NODE-1413-length-12174-cov-26.946860_pt1 | contig 12174 bp, 12 predicted proteins | sample MGYA00580623_ERZ773065 | MGnify/ENA primary metagenome ERZ773065 (study PRJEB29015, sample SAMEA2738017) | human oral metagenome | biome: human oral; feature: human-associated habitat; material: dental | place: China | collected 2047 ...
TGATTTTGTTGACGCACAAATTGTTTTTGCGATTTTTTAGTAATCATCACGATCAGTCCTGCCGATAATGGCAACACTAGCAGCGCCACCAGCGTCATCAACCAGCTAATCGAAAGCATCATTGCCAGAATTCCCACCAACATTACCACTGAAGTCACAATTTGCGACAGGCTTTGATTAAAGGTCTGACTAATTGTATCCACGTCATTAGTGACCCGACTTAACACTTCACCGTATGTTTGCTTATCAAAATATTTCAGTGGTAATTTATTAATTTTAATCGAAATATCACGACGCAGTTGATAAGTAATTTTTTGGGTAATCTCGGTCATAATCCAAGCTTGAATATAACGAAACACCGCACTTAAAATATACAGCCCAATCAATAGCAGTGCTATTTGACCAACAACCTCAAAATGAAATTGATAATTTGGCCCATACATTTTCATCGCCACATAATCTTCCACTATTTGATTGGTGGCGCTTCCTAAAATCTTTGGACTAACAATCGCAAAAAACGTGCTAGCGACAGCGAAAATCAAAACGATCAATAACTGCCAGCGAAATTTTGCTAAGTAGCGAGTCATGCGCTTGATGGTGCCTTTAAAATCCTTGGCCTTTTCACCAGTGCCACCCCCGCCCATAGGACCACCGTGACGTTGCGCTACTGGACGTTTTTTGATCGATTGTTTAGTCATTTTCAGCCTCCTTTCTGACACCGCTTGATGATTTGGTTGGCGACTGACTCATAGCTTTTAATTCTTTGTCGCTTAGCTGGGAAGTGGCAATTTCACGGTAAACTTCACAGCTCTTCATTAACTCATTATGGCAACCTTGACCAACAATTTTTCCTTCATCAAGCACGATAATTTTATCAGCGTCAGCGATTGTATTGATGCGCTGCCCAACAATTAATACCGTTTTATCTTTAGTCTCATTGCGAAGTTCTTTACGAAGTTGTGCATCAGTTTTGAAATCCAACGCTGAAAATGAATCGTCAAAAATATAAACATTCGGCTGAACCGCTAAGGCTCGAGCGATTGACAAACGTTGTCGCTGACCACCTGAGACATTACCACCACCTTGAGCCACGCTACTTTCTAGACCGTCGTCCAATTTAGAGACAAATTCACCTGCTTGAGCAACCTTGATGGCTCGCTGGATGACTTCTTTACTGGCTTGGCTGTTACCATAAGCCACATTACTCTTAATACTGCCACTAAACAACACGCCTTTTTGTGGCACATAACCAATTTGACTGTATAAATCTGTCAATTTTAAATCACGGACATCTACTCCATCCAACAAAACCCGCCCAGCTGACACATCATAAAACCGAGGAATAAGATTAATTAGAGTAGACTTGCCACTGCCAGTACTGCCAATAAACGCTGTGGTCTGTCCCGGCTCGGCGGTAAAACTAATACCACTCAAAACTGGCAAATCAGCGTCTGGATAGCTAAAGGTCACATCTTTAAATTCAATCCTACCTGCACCATTCTGTGATAGAGGTTTTGACTGTTTAGGGTCGCCAATTGACGGTTGAATATTTAATACTTCACTCACCCGCTTAATTGAAACGGCTGCTCGTGGCGCCATAATAAACACTATGGAGATCATAAGGAAAGATATGATGACCTGCATGGCATATTGCATAAAGGCTAGCATATTACCAATTTCTAAATCGCCACTACTAATCGCTACCGCACCGAACCAAACCACCGCCACCGTTGAAATACTCATCACTAGCGTCATCACCGGCTCCATCACCATCATTAACCGATTAACCACCAGATTAAGACGAGTCAAAGGCTGATTAACATTCTCAAATTTACGTTGCTCAACCGCCTCAGTATGGAAAGCTCTTACCACACGTAACCCAGTCAAATTTTCCCTTGCCACCAAATTAAGTTTATCTATCAATTTTTGCAATTTACTAAAACGTGGAACTGCCAATATAAACAGCGTTACGATAACTATCAGCAAAACACTCACCGCCAAGGCAATAATCCAACTAAGGCTCGGTGCATTCATCAAAGCTTTTTGCAAACCACCAATCGCCATCAGCGGTGCCATTAAAGCGATCCGTAGCAGCATAATACTTGTCGTTTGAATTTGCTGAATATCGTTGGTCGACCGAGTAATTAGTGAAGCGGTTGAAAACGTATGAAAATCCGCCAACGCAAAGTTTTCAATACGCTCAAATACTTGATCTCGCAACATGCGTGCTACACCAGTAGCGATTCGTGCCGCCAAAAACGACGCTACCACCACACATAACCCACCAGCGGCGGTTATTAATAACATTTTCCAGCCATCGCCCCAAATTAGTGACATATTCTGCCCAACAATTCCCTTGTTGACGATGTTGGCCATATAATCTGGCAAACTCAAATTGGCCAGCACTGATCCATAAGTGGCAGCCACCAATAGTAATAATTGCCACCAGTATTTTTTTAACAGTCTTATGATATATTTCATTCGGCTTTTCCTTGTGTACGGTTAATGATTTTATTAGTTAATTCTGCATATGTTGATAGTTCTTTATCACTCAGCGAAGCAAACAACTTAACAAACGCCTCGGCAACATAACGATGAAATTCCTGAGATAATTTACGGCTTTTTTTGGTCAATTTTAAATTAATTATCCGACGATCATCTTGATCTGGCTGACGCTCAACCAAGCCTTCATCAACCAAAATGTCTACAATTTGCGTAACTGCTCCCCTAGAAACACACAAGCTTTCTGATATCTGACCCATGTTTGTTACTTCACCCTCAGCTATTAGCATTAAAACATGCCAGTGTACTGGAGTTAAATTAAATCGCTGTCCTGCTTGACGATGAGATTGAGAAATTTGTTGCTTAATTTTAAATAAATCTCGCAAGATTGCTTCTGTCTGCTGTTGTCGCAAAGTCAAAGTTTTATCGTGATTAAAAAATTTCATTCTCTAAACATTTTAGGCACTAAACTATTTAATGTCAAGGTTTTATTCGAATAATTCCCAATGATTTTTCTGACACGATGTTGCACTGAGACTGCTTTAACCATTCTTGTACTGCTTTCTGAGCGCCGGGCAAAGCTTCATTAGAATAGTCATCAACCACAATCGTCGCCTTTTCATGAAACTTGCCGTCACACGCACGGAACGAGTCAGCGATTGACTCATAAAAATCACCATCAAAAAACGCAAAAATAATATCTGCTGGCACACCATCGGGAGTAACCTCAGCAAACCAGCCTTTATGAATAATCGGCAGTCTTAATCCTGCTTTCTTGAAATTCTGGATGAAGGTTTTGCGTGGCGCTAATAGCTCGCCAGCCTTGAACTGCTCGCCCGCAACGCTGACGTCAGCTTGGGTTTTTTCCGGCAAGCCAGCAAATGAATCGTAAACATGAAACTCGCCCGTGAAGTCATAAGCATCCAGCAATCGTCGGATAAACAAACTAGTCGTGCCGACGTAACAACCAAATTCCACAACATTGCCGATCACACCGCTTTGCAACACCTTTTCCAATTCTCGCAGCAAAACCCTAAGTTCTTTGATGTCAACTTGGTCGGAGATGATGGGGTATTTGGTGAGGAGTTGATCAGTTGTCATTGCTGTCCTTAGTATACCAGCTTATTACTACTAAAACATTCATTTACCAACACTTACATCAGACAGAGCCTGCCAATCATTGTTTTTGAAACCTTGGTTTTAGCATACACTGACCTACTATCCTCAGTTGAATAATATAATGGAATACAAATAATTTTTCCTCCCTACTTATCATTGAGTATAATAATTTCGGAAAAGCTAAGTACCAACAAATTCTTCTAAATAAAATATAATACATGCAAATACATATCCTTCTGCCGATACCACATCAAGGATACTATGCTACTATCGTACTTTATCAGCAGCAATTCTGTGAATCACCGAGTAGAGCTTACCGTAATCATGCCAACTAAAATCTCCTTCTTCGCCATGATACCAAAGACTCTCCGGGAGTTTTTCAAATTTTTCAGCAAGCTCATAAAGTTGATCTCGTGAAAGCGTAACGATTTGTTTAACGTCATCCCCTGGACTGTAATCTATATCTCCAATATTAGCTCCATAAAGATACGTCTCGTTATAAAATTCTCTCCCTGTACTATCAGTTGCATGGATATTAAACCGAGCAAGCAATTGAAGTTGTGTCACGTCAATCTCAACTCCAAGCTCTTCCGACAACTCACGTACCGCTGCGGGTTCTAGGTCTTCCCCCTCATCAACACCTCCACCAAGTAACCGAGTAATGCCTGGAGGAAAAAACGATGGTTTCGCACCCGTGAGAATATTCCCGTTCACATCTTGCACTGCAATTAATACACACTTTTTCCTGTACATGTTCCCGAATGCCGCAATTACTTTAATATTTAAATCTACCACATCCACTATATTTAGCCTCTTGTTGTCACTGATTTTACTACTACATTATACCATGTTCAGGATCTCAAAAATTAGGAATCTTAAAAAACTAATACTCCGCCAATATCGTTCAAAGAACTGACTATCATAAGACTTAGAGTGAAGGCCATTTAGCTACAACAATTCGCCGTGCTTGCTCTGCTAGATAGTAAATCTCTTTCTCTCGTTCCTATGTTATCTCCCAAGACTAACCTTTATCTTATCAAACACTCAGAGCTGTTATCAATTAGACAAAATCGCCCACCAGGCTTATACTGTTTTTAGCGTCGGGGTGTGGCGCAGCTCGGTAGCGCGCACCGTTCGGGACGGTGAGGTCGCTGGTTCAAATCCAGTCACCCCGACCATGAGAATTATTTGAAGCGCACGTTCACCAATTAGAACCTCTGGCAATTATAAAGGTAATGGAGGCGGTGGCTTGGAAATGGGCGAAAGCTTGCTGGACGGTCTACACCGAGAGATGCTTGAAGAAACAGGTGTTGAGCCAGAAATCGGCAAGTTGTTATTTATACAACAATTCGCCGAATCAGGTGAACAATCAGCGCATAGCCCAAATGAACAGTTGGAACTCTTCTTCCTCATTACCAACTGGCAAGATTACCAACACATTGACCTGGAGCAAACTTCACATGGCGTCAAGGAGGTAGCAGAGTGCGGCTTTGTTGATCCGAAAACCATGCGGATTTTACCGAGTTACCTGACAGAAGTTGATCTTAATTGGTTAATTAACAACTCAACCGAGATACAAATTTTAAGCGAATTGTAATAATTCTTATTTGGCGAAGAATTTTTTAGCACGCTCAGTTTTCGGCCGTGTCATCACCTGTTCTGGTGTACCATCTTCAATAATCCGGCCCTTGTCGAGAAATAGCATGCGAGTACCGACTTCGCGGGCGAATTTCATTTCGTGCGTCACAATAACCATAGTCATACCCTGAGCAGCCACCTGACGAATCACATCCAACACTTCGCCAATCATTTCTGGGTCAAGGGCGCTAGTTGGCTCATCGAACAACATAATTTTCGGCTCCATCGCCAGCGCCCGGGCGATAGCAACACGCTGTTTTTGACCACCAGAAAGCTGAGACGGAAACGCAGCTGCGCGGTCGACTAGACCAACGTCTTCAAGCAGTTTTTTAGCAAGTTTAGTAGCCGCACGATCGCTAAGTTTACGTAATTTTTTAGGCGCTAACTTGATATTATCGATAACACTCATATGCGGGAATAAATTAAACGATTGAAATACCATGCCAACCGTCTGTCTGAGATGATTAAGATCTGTTTTTCCTGACGTTAACTCTTGTCCATCAATAACAATATGTCCAGCTGTCGGCTCTTCCAATAAATTTAAACAGCGGAGGAACGTCGATTTACCCGAACCACTGGAGCCAACCACTACCACAACTTCGCCCTCATAAATCTCGGCATCAATATCACGTAGCACCACGTTTTTACCAAAGCTTTTCTTGAGATTTTTGATACTAATCATCACTGGTTTATTCATCACTATCCCTCAACTTTCGTTCTACTCGTGCCATAACTCGAGTGAAAATGGCGGTCAAAATCAAATACATCAACGCTGCTGCAAACAACGATTGAAAGGCAGTAGCCGTCTGAAAACGAATGTTATCAGCGCCACGCATAATATCGTTTAATCCAATCCAGCCAACCACCGAGGTCTCCTTTAGTAAAGCAATAAACTCGCTAATCAGCGCTGGTAACGAGTGCTTAAACGCTTGCGGTAAAATCACCAAACGCATCGCTTGCCAACGACTCAAACCCAATGAACGAGCCGCCTCCATCTGGCCTTTATCAATACTCTCAATACCACCACGAATAATCTCGCAGATGTACGCCCCAGCATTGATACCAAACGCAATCGCCGCCACTAAAATCTTTGGCATAAATTGATAAGAACCAAATACCACATAATACATAATGAGCAGTTGAACCAGCAGCGGTGTGCCACGAATAATATCAACATAGATTTTGCCCAGCCACGCCAACGGATTCCAAGTATGCAGGCGATCAAACTTAGTGCCTTTGAGGCGTTTGAGAGGTTGGAAGGTCGAGGTACGCATCAGCGCCAATACCAAACCAATTGCCACGCCAATCAATAGTGATAATACTGTCAGTACCAGTGTTACTTCCAAACCATGCCAGAGGTACAGCCAGCGTCCGTCACCCAAAATTACTTCAAAGAAGTTCATTCGCTAGCCTCCCGCTTTTTCATGGCCTCAAGTGCTGCTTCGCCAAAATGTTTACTGATGAGATTGTCATAACGACCGTCCTGCTTCATGGTGGCAATAACTCGATTGACTTTGTCAAGTAGACTATTGTTGCCTTTTTTGATAGCAATCGCATAATTTTCACTGGAAAGTTCTCCTGGCAAAATCTCAAGTTCCGCAAAACCTGCCGTATATTGTGCCGCTGGCGCATCATCCAGAATCGCCACATCAACACCGCCCGCCCTTAGTTCAGTCAAAACGCTCGGCGCCGTTGGAAATTGCGAAATTTTAGCACCAGTAATTTTGGAAGCTAAGTTGTCGCCAGTTGTTCCCAACTGCACACCAATTCGCTTACCCTCAAGCTGATACTTGTTACGAATTGAACTGCCTTTTTTAATGATCATCCGCTGCGCCGCCGCATAATATGGGTCAGAAAACAGTGCATTTTTAGCGCGATCTGGCGTGACTGACATGCCCGCCACCACTATATCAACCTGGCCAGAATCAAGCGCCGGCAACAAACCATCAAACGACATATCCTCGATTTTCAATTCCTTATTCATACTACGAGCAATTTCCCGCGCCAAGTCCACATCAAACCCAACTATTTCGTCACCCTGCTTGTACTCAAACGGCTTAAAACCAGCATTAGTACCCATAACCAGCACATCAACATCTCGGCCAAAACCACCCTCGCGCTGCATGATATCAATAAACATCCAGCCAATCAGCGCTATAAACAGTCCCAGACCGATCCACCAACTGACTCCAAAAAGCCGTTTCTGCTTCATAACCCCATTATAACTATTTTTAAGGCTTATGTTAATCCCTATTTTTACAATCTGTTATAATATATTTATGCGAAAAAAGGTGACTTGGGCGATTATCGTTATTTTCATCTTGTTGTCCGGTGTGTTTTTAATAGCGACCCGTTATAAATCGACACATTTTAGAGACGCACAAATTGATGAAATATTATTTTATTTTAGCAACGGTCTAGCTGGTGGCCAATCCGACAGTTTCTGGCAAGCAGTAATCAGTAATCTACCTCTAGCCCTATTACTGTCAATAATCCTATTAGCGCCCATTCTCAACTCAACCGGTCGCAGTCTCCGCAGGCTAGCGAACGTCATACTCGGCAAATTCAACCAAGAACGACAAATAAAAAGCCACACCTTAAAACTACGATACCGTTTCCTCTACGGATTTTTGGTATTTGTTTTTTCCATTGGGTTATTATTACAAAGTTTTAGTGTACCAAAGTATTTACACGCCTTGTCTCAATCGTCAACTCTTTACGAAGATCATTATGTCGATCCACGTGGCGTTAAACTCACTTTCCCAGAGAAAAAACGCAATCTGATATATATTTACTTGGAATCGATGGAAAATACTGTAGCCGTCAAAGCTCATGGCGGCATGAGTCAAGTTGAGGTTATTCCCGAACTAGAAAAAATTGCTCTAAATAACACTTCATTCTCCCATAATAATTCTGGGTTGGGTGGCGCACAAGGCGTTCATGGCACAGCTTGGACAGTTGCTGGATTAACTTCAACTTCAGCTGGCGTTCCACTGAAAGATGGTGGCCTATTTGGTAATCGTGACCGTAATTCCATGGGCGAGTTCAACAGATTTTTACCAGGTGCCTACACCTTGGGCGAAATCCTTAAAAAAGAAGGCTACAATCAGTCCTTTATTATGGGCTCAGACTCCGCATTCGGCGGGCGTGATAAATTACTTAAGCAACACGGCGATTATAAATTATTAGACCTCAATTGGGCATATCAAAATAACAAAATTCCCAAAGATTATAAAGTCTGGTGGGGCTATGAAGATAAGAAATTATTTGAATTTGCTCGTGAGGAAGCCACTAGATTATCCAAGCTCGACCAACCATTTAATCTGCAAATGCTAACTGTTGATTCTCACTTCACTGACGGCTGGCTGGACGAAACCTGCGAACAAAAATTTGCCGCCAAGTATGATAATGTGCATGCTTGTTCCTCAAAGATGGTTGGAGAATTTATAGCTTGGGTTCAACAACAACCATTTTACGAAAATACCACCATTATTATCACCGGCGATCACCTCGGTATGCAAACGTCATATTATGATGAAAAAATCGCTGGAGACAATTATACCCGAACTATTTATAACGCCTTTATCAATTCTGCGGCTACCACCAATCGCACCACCAATCGTCAATTTACCTCGTTTGATATCTATCCAACCACCTTAGCAGCTTTGGGTGTTAAAGTTGATGGAGACCGAATGGGACTAGGTGTTAATCTATATTCAGATCAGAAAACTTTACTAGAAAAGTTTGGCGACGTTAACGCCCTCAACCATGAACTAACCAAGCGATCATCATTTTACGAGCGGAAGATTTTAAGTGGCACTTAGTTGACGAATCATCTCTCGTAACTGTTGGACCGCACTAGCGCGACGCTCCTCAGTCCAAAACGTATCTGGTGTAGCTTTTTCGCCACCAGCTGTGGTTTCCTGTAGGAAGTGTCCAACCACCTGACCGCTACGCACCGCCGTCACATCCGGCACGTAGACGCGAGGATTGCCATTCTCATCTTTGCGCAAATAATCTTTCAATTTGGCGACAATTTTTTGGTAAGTTTCGTCGTTATTTTCACGAGCTGATCGAATATCAAGGTAATAAATTTTGTCAAGGTTTTCAGCCTTGGCTGCTTCATCAACGATTGGCGCTAATTTTTGACACCATGGACATTCCTTAAAACCAAGAAAAACCAAACCATCACCTGATTCAAATTTTGCCAACACTTCGTCTGGTGTTGATACCACAAATCGATTATCGTCTGCCACGCCAACATAATCTGTCTTAAATTTTGCAGCACTACTGACGGACGATTGCTGTTTTTCCGCAGGTCGTGGCCACGTAAACCACGCCGCCACAGCCAACAATACTGCAATTATAATGGTAGAGATGATGGTTTGCTTCTTGTTCATGCTTTGATTGTATCATATTAACATGAACCCAATAACAATATTATATCAGCCCTTCAGCTTCTTATCCTTCAACGTCAATACTACATCCGCCTGTTTAGCCAGCTGCTTGCTGTGGGTGACGACGATGACGCATTTGTCGTTTTCGTGGGCGGCTTGGCGCAGGATGTCGATGATGTCGGCGGCAGTGGCTTCGTCTAGGTTACCGGTCGGCTCGTCCGCCAAGATAATCGGTGCATGTGAGACGAGCGCTCGACCGATCGCTACGCGCTGTTGCTGACCGCCAGAAAGCTTCATGACGTTGCGGTGAATATGATCGTCGTCCAGACCCATGGCATGCAAGGTTTCGTTGGTAGCCTTGGCATTAACCAATTTCAAGTTTTCCAGCGGCGTCAGATAGTCAATTAGGTTATAATTCTGAAATACCAGCGAGATATTGTGTTTACGATGATGCGAGTAACCCTGCTCGGCGATGTCTTCATCGTCGAACAAAATCTGCCCGCCAGTCGGCGTATCCAGTCCCGCTAGTAGCCCGAGCAGGGTCGATTTACCGGCGCCAGAACTACCGACGATGGCGTAGAACTTGCCTTTTTCAAATTGATAATTGATGCCGTTAAGCACATTGCTAGTGCCGTCGGCGTATGAATAAATAATATCGCGTAAAGTAAGTAATGACATGATAACTCCTAACTTAATTTTGCTAAAATTTGCTTTGGTGATTGGCGCATGATTGGCGCGGTGGCAGCGATGGCTGATAGTAAAACAACCATGTAGCCGAAGGTGAAAGCCTGTAGATAGGTCGCCGGTGGCGCGGCCTGCACCACGGTTTTTTCTACACGCTGGCTTTGGTCGGTTTGTGCCGTGAGGGCGGTAGAAATTTGCGATGAGGCGACCGAACCGATGGCGAGCGCGAACACCGAGCTAACTAGAGCGATTATCGCCAGCTCCGCCAAGAACTGCCTGATGATCTGCCGCTTTGACATGCCGATGGACAGCAAGATGCCAATTTCATGCAAGCGGCCGCGCACCCAGAACACCAGTACCAGTGACAGCACCGCCAGCCCCGCTGCGGCTGCGCCGATGGTGGCAATCGTCAAAATGTTTTGAATGCCAGCGATGTTTTGGAGAACCCCAGCAAATACCGCTCCGTTGTCAGTCAGGCTGAATTTCTGCCAATCGACGTTTGGTAAACTTTTGGTGCGGTCTGTTAGCGACTTCAGCTGGTGCGGATTTTCGGCGAAATACGTCGCTCGAGTCAACTGCTGGCTACCTGTCAGCTGCTGCGCCGCGGCCAAGTTGGTGATGAGATGATTCTCCGCCATGTCGGATTGCAAGACCGCTGGCTTTTCTCCTTTACCGCTGAAGATACCCATGACAGTCACCGTCACCTGCCGCCCGTCTTTGGTAATGTCCAGCTTGTCGCCCGGCTTGATGTTATTTTTCTCAGCAAACGTTTTGTGAATCAGCGCCGCGTTTTGATCGCGCTTGGTCAAGTGCTTGCCCTGCTCTAGTTGGTAGAATCGACCGGTGAACTCGCCGAGCAGATCGCTCTGTGTTGCGCCCGTGACCTTCGCCTCGCCAGCCACGTTAGCGTCCAGCTGCACGCCGCTGCCTGCCGTGTCGATCAATTGTTTGCCTGGCAGTCCCGCGGTAGTTTCTGATTGGAAATTGTGCGCTTTGACCTTGTCCAGGCGCTGCACTCGCTGCGCGATGTCCATCGGCACTTCGCCCGATGGCTGCTTGCTGGCGATACTAAAGCCGGCGCGGATGTTCCGCTCGACCGATTGCTTCAGCTGCGCCATCGTCTGCTGCACTGTCAGCGTGCCGATCAGCAGCGTGAAAATCAGCGTCATGATCAGGGCGATGGTCAGGCTGCGACGCCGTTTGCGCGCCACAGCCGTCCAGGCTCGTTTGATAATCGTCATCATTCGCCCCTAATCCACTTCTGTTAGTAATTCTTTTGGCGTAGACTGGGTGATCGGCCGCGAAGCCAGCAGCACTGCAATGATAATCACCGCCAGTCCAGCGCCCCACACCGCCAGCAGATCCGTCGGCTGCACACCGACCGTCACCTTGTCCAGCGTGCGGGATGACGTCACCGAGTCGGCGTCAGCACCGAGCGACGCACCGTTGAGGGAACCGCCAGCTTGACGTGTGGCATTCTGCGCCGCCTGCGATACCAAGTGATCACCCATTTGTTGAGCAATCAGCCCGGCGGTAAAGTACGATGCACCGAAACTCAGTACCGCGATCATCACCAGCTCAGCGATATATTGCAACACAATCTTTGACTGCGGTACGCCCGTTGCCAAGAGCACGCCCGCTTCGCGCTTGCGCTCATTCATCCACAAATACAGCACCATGCCAATCACTGCGACGCTGACCAGCGCCGTCGCCCACAACATACCGTCGATCAAGCCGTACACGCCGTTCACTGCACCAGTCACACCAGCCAGTTCCTGACTATTCTTATTCAATTGATACTTTTGCCAATTGACCGGCAATTTATTCGCCCGCG
>ERZ773065.1415-NODE-1415-length-12161-cov-3.700975_pt1 | contig 12161 bp, 2 predicted proteins | sample MGYA00580623_ERZ773065 | MGnify/ENA primary metagenome ERZ773065 (study PRJEB29015, sample SAMEA2738017) | human oral metagenome | biome: human oral; feature: human-associated habitat; material: dental | place: China | collected 2047 ...
CTCCAAATGATATCAGAGTTGCAATGGAAAAAGAAATGAAAGCTGAAAGAGAAAAGAGAGCAAAAATTCTTGAAGCACAAGCTACAAGAGAATCTGCTATTCTTGTTGCAGAAGGAGAAAAACAATCTGCAATATTGAGAGCTGAAGCTGAAAAAGAAGTTAAAATTAAAGAAGCAGAAGGTAAAGCACAAGCTATTCTTGAAGTACAAAAAGCTGAAGCTGAAGCTATTAAAGTTTTAAATGAAGCTAAACCAACAAAAGAAATTTTGGCATTAAAATCTTTCACTACATTTGAAAAAGTTGCTGATGGAAAATCTACAAAGATTCTTATTCCTAGTGAAATTCAAAATTTGGCTGGGTTTATACAAGCTATTAAAGAAATTAAATAATAAAAAATTTACACAAAAAATAAGAGGTTCTACACTTTGTAGTAACCTCTTACTTTTTATTGTATTAAAAATAGGGGATAATATAATTAGAACTTATAAACTGCATTTACTCCAAATTTTGTAGCTTTTACACTACCTTCTTCTCTTGTTACTCCTACTCCTATTTGATGTCCTGCATTTGTTTTATATTGGATTTGAGCTCCTACTTTATATATGTCTTTTATTTCTTTTGGCTTTTCTAAATCATAATAGCCTGCATTTGAATTTTTAACTCTTGCTTGATTTACTCCATCATAAACTTTTCCAAGTTCATATTCTGCTGTTGCTATTCCTATTAGACTTATTTTTCCACCTTTTGTATAGTAATTTAATGCTAAATCTACTCCTACTCCAGGTCTTACCATATACATATTATTAGACTTAATTTGTAACTCCATTCCATCTCCATTTTCTTTTATGCCATTGAATCTTCCATAGCCTAAATTAAATGTTCCAAATGCTCCTGCTGTTACAAGACCACTAGCACTTGAAGTTTCATAGCGTAATTTATTTTTCCATTCTAATGTTTCTGACCAATATTTTCCATTATTTTGATATGTTCCATTGCTTAGATGTATTTTTCTCTTCATGTTATGTCTATTTACAGTAAACTCTCCTCTTGTTGAATACTTCCAATTTTTATCAGTTATAAAGTTTTCAAATCCTGCTCCTAATTGTAATGAATGTACTTTTTCTTTTGAACCAAAGTCAAATTTAAAGTTTGTTTCTGTAAATGCTAAACTTACATCTGCACTTCTTCCATAAGTTATAAAGTCTTTTTCTTTCATAATTGCCAATCCAGTTGTTCTAGTTTTATAATCTTCTACTGCTGGATTTTTATCTTTAGAAGCACCTGCTGTTATTATTGCAGCAATTTTTAATCTTTTTCTAGCATAAAGATCACTATTTTTTAAATTTTCATAAGAATTATAGAAGTTTTCATTTATATCTAACATTCTTCTTTGAACATTTGCATAAACATTCCCTCTTAATTCATTATCAAATGTTGCTCCTAATTGATCTTTATTTGAAATCATTTTTAAAGCATCAAACATATCTAATTCAGTATTATGAGGAGCTTTTTTTGGATTTTGAGGAGATATATTTCCTAAATTTTTATATAAATCATCTAATCCTTTTCCAAACTCTGCTGCTGCCGTATTTTGCGTCAACTTAGTATAAGGTACTCTTACCATAACTATTCTAACTAATTTTGGATTATGTTCATCTTTTTGTATATCAGCTACAAATGTTGCTGAGTGAGATATAGCACTTATAGAACCATTGTTTGGTATATTTTGTAGACCACCAAGATATTGAATAGTATACATATCTTTATTTGAACCTAATGTCGCATTAGGAAGAATAATAAACTTTCCTTTATTAAAAGATGTTGCATTTATTGTTCCTATATTTCCAGAAACACTTCCTAATTTTATTTCATTAAAATTCAATGCACCATTTATAGTTATTGTTCCAGAGTTATGAATTTCAACATTATCAATATATGCCTTTGGTCCTACTATTGTTATATCTGCTGCTTTTAATTGACTAGCTCCTTCTTTTTTTATTCTTTCTCCAACATTAGCAACAATGTTTCCTTCATTTTCTATTACACCACCAGCTCCTTGAAAAATTCCAATTCCTGTTGTACTATTGACAATGATATTTCCTTTATTACTTACAGTAGATCCATAGTCTACATAGATACCTTCTGAATTTGTACCATTCACATTGATAACTCCTGTACTTGCATTTATTATTTTAGATTTATTTGTAGCTGCCATTCCTCTAGCTTTATTACCATTAACATTTATAGTACCTTCATTTAGTAATGTTGAACCTTTTGTTGCTTGTAAACCAAAAGCTGATTCTCCATCAACTGTTATAGTTCCACCTGCCCTATTAATAGCAGTTCCTCCTTCATTAGCAACCATTCCTACACCATGTTTATCTGGAATTGATATATTTCCAAAATTTTCAATATTTCCTTTTCCAGTTGCCATTGCCACAGATATTTTCTTATCTCCCACTGAAGATTCCCCAACTATTAAAGTTCCATAATTTTTTGCAGTTCCTTCTTCAGTATATATACCAGAACTATATTTACTTAAATTGAAATTAGCATTATTTACAATATTTCCTTTTTGGCTATAAATATATGTTGACTCTTGTCCTATATTAAATTTTGTACTTGGACCAGTTGTTATATTTCCTTCTCTTGTTGCAAGTCCAACAGAATTTTTACCAACTGTTATATCTCCAGAAATATTATTTATTCCAGTCTTACCATCTCCAAATATAGCAGAAGATTGATTTCCTCCTACTTTTATATCAGCTTTATTTGTAATAATTTTTGGAGTTGTTGAAGTAGCATAGATACCATTAGAAGAATCCCCTAAACTTATATTTCCACTATTATTTACATTACTATTTTTTGCATAAATAGCATTGTTATTAAGTCCAGAATTTTGGATAGAACCAGTATTTGTAATAGTAGTATTTTCCCCATAGATGCCTATTGAATCACTTAGCATTTTAATATTTCCAGAATTTATAATTGCTGTTTGATCCTTTCCATATAGTCCGACTGATGTTGAAGTACTTGTTCCTTTTCCTATTTCAATTAAGTTAGTATTTTTCAAAATTCCATTACCTTCTGCATAAACTCCTATACTAGAATCACCATTTATTTTTATAATTCCATTATTTGTTGTATCTCCATTACCTTTATGTAAGATAGCTTTTACTCCTACAAAATTAGAGTTTATATCCCCAGTATTAATAATATTACCATTCTTTTTACTTAAAATTCCTATACTGTCTTCTCCTACTAAATCTATTGCTGTACTACTTGAAAAATTATTATCATTATTTAAATAAATAGCATTTCCAAATTTTCCAACAGTTATTTTAGCAAGATTTTGAATAACATTATTAACACTATTTGATTCACCATTTTTTGTAATATATATTCCTGTTCCTCCTTCTCCAACTGTTATATTTTTATTATTAAAATCAACTTTTGTTGTAGGAGAATTTCCAGTTAAAGTAAGTGCTGTTGCTTTATTTGGAAGAACAATATTTGAACCATTATAGTTTATTTGTCCCGAATTTACATAAAATACTGATGAACCTTCCCCTATTTTTGTTATTCCACTTACATCTATTTTTCCATTATCATTTGTATAATAAGCTACTGAATTTTTACCAACTTCTACTAAACCTGTTGATAGTCCACTTGCATTATTATTAGCATATAGAGCAACTGAATTAGCTCCAGTTAATTTAATATCTCCTTTATTTTTTATTGTACTTCCTGTTCCAGTTCCTACAAGTGCTTTTGCTCCATCAACTACTCCATTGATAGTTCCACTTGTATTATTAATAATCTTTGCTCCATCAGAGGCTTGCAATCCAGCAGTTCCAACTGTGATAGTTGTAGAATTTTCAATACTTCCTTTGCTTCCAGATACAAAAGTATTTAAGAAATTAATATTAGGTACTGCTCCAGCTTTAAAATCTAATTTTCCATTTTCTAGGTAAGCAAAAATCCCATCTTTTGTATTTTCAACTGTTCCTCCACTTACTTGTAAAATTCCACCTTCTTTTACATAGAAACCTATGTTATTTAATCCACCTATTTTAACTTTTCCAGTGGAAGCTAAAGTGAATGTAGAATTTTTGTCTATTGAAGCACCTATTCCAAAAACTGTATCACTACTATTTGAACTAATATCTAATGTTCCTCCATAATTTATATTACTTCCATTTTTTAAAAATAATCCAACTGCATCTTTTCCAGTAATATTTAGACTAGTATTAATATTTCTAGTTGTAGTTGTTGGAGTAATATATATACCAATAGCTCTTCCTGTTCCAACTGAATTTGCACTTAGATTAATTTTTCCAGTAGAATTATTTACACCATCTGTGTCCAAATACATTGCAACACCATTATTTACACCAAAATTATAATCTTTTGAGCCTTCAACACTTCCTTTGTTTACATAGACTCCAACTTTATATGCAGTTGATGTAGTAGGAGCATTACCAGTTATTGTTCCTATTTCATTTAATTTACTATTGTCATTCAAATAAATTCCAACTACATTATCACCAGTTAATTTTATTGTTGAATTATTAGCAACTACTCCTCCTTTTGCATAAATCCCTATACTTTCTGTCTGTACTTCTTGATTAGCAGTATTGGTTAAAATAGAAGCATTAGAAAAGATATTTACTAACTTTTGTCCAGTATGAGAAACTGTTGTACTATTAGTTACAGTTCCTCCGTCATAATAAATTCCAACTCCTAAATCATTATGGTTATAATCTACTTTTAAAGTTCCTCCATTAACTGTGCTGTCTTTAGAATAAATTCCTATACCAGATTTTCCCAAAATAAATTTACCTATATAAGAAATTAAATTTACTGTACCATCTTTTGTATATACCCCTAAACCTTTTTCACCAACTTGTATATTACCATCTGTTAAATTTACTGTGCTATTATTAGTAGAATTAATACCAATAGCATCTTTTCCTAATTCTATATTCCCACCTAGTAAATTAACTACACTTTTATTATCAGCAACTATTCCAGTAACATTATCGTTAGCACTTGTTATCTTACCTGCTTTTAGGTTAACAGTAGTGCCAGTATCCGCTATTACCGCAGTCTTATTATTAGCATTAATATTTATTGTACCACTATTTTCAATAGTAGAAGATGTTTTTCCATAAAGGGCAACATATTTTGAATTTACAGTTGCATTTGTATCATTTACTAATGTAGCATTTACTGCAAATCCTCCTATACTTGTAGCATTTAGTGAATTTAAAATTCCTTTATTTGTATACTTTGCACCTTCTTCTGCATAAATTCCAATAGCTTTATCTGCATTTGCAAGAATTTCTACTCCTGATTGATTTTCAAAAGAAGTTGTTCCTGTAAATCCTTTTCCTGTTAAAAGAACAGCAACAGAATTTTTAGCTAATGCTTTTATTTTAGCAGTAGTTGATGAATTTCCACCTTTTAAATACCAACCATAAGATTTTTCTCCATTAACTGTTGTTATAGCTTTATTTGTTATATTACTATTAGTAAAATATGCTCCCATACTAGATTTAGGATTAACTTCTATAGTTCCTAAATTTTCAAAACTACTTGAATCTTTACCATAAATTCCAATAAGTTCTTTACTTGTAGATAACATATCAATATTTGCTTCATTCTTTGTAGAGCCTGTACCATAGAATATTCCTATTGGTCTTATAGCTCCATCACTATTAGAAGCAGTTAATGTACTTGTCATCTTTAACTTATTAGTTCCTGTTGTAAAGTAAGCACCTCCTGTTAAGTAAGCACCAATTCCCATACTATCTTTTGTATTTTCTGATGATAAACCAAAATCATAAAGTCCATTTATTTTTGAAGTATTATTACCTTTTATATACATTCCAATAGCATTAGGAGATACTGTAAATTTAGTTGCATTAGCTCCTGTTGAAGAAACTAAAATATTATTGCCTTCTCCATAAATACCTAATGGTATTTTTCCAGAATCTTTATCTGGAGCATTTATATTAAATGTTGCATCAATTAAACTTATTTCACCAGAACCAGCTGCACCTGTTACAGCAGAAATACCAATAGTTCCATTTTGCCCTTCTACATCTACAAGTCCAGGTTTTGTGCCAACTTTCTTTACAATAAATTTAAAACCATTTCCTGTATTATGAGTTCCGATATTTTCAGTTCCTGCTTCATTATGTTTAACTTCAAGTGTTCCAGTATGAGTTATAATAGAAGAATCATTGTATATTCCAATATTATTTTTTCCTACCACAATTTTTTCACTTGTTAAATTATCAGTATTTCTTGTATTTTTTAGCATAATAGCAATTTTTCTATCACTTTTAGTAGCTGAATCTAAAAGATTTATTTTTGAGCTATTAATCAATTTTAATTTATTATTTCCACTGCTTCCATCTTCTACAAATATACCTATACCTTTTTTTCCATTTATTGTTAAAGCATTTGTACCTTGATTTATTATAATATCTTTAACAGTGTTTAAATTATTGTCTGATTTAGCAAAAATTCCTACTGGTGAATTTGTTCCACTTCCATTACCTTCAATTGTAATCTTATCTCCATCAGTTGTTAATTTTGCATTTTTAACATAGATTCCAATTGCATTACTACTGTCTGTTGAAGAAGTTGAACCAACTGTAATCTTTCCTGTATTTTCAACGTCTATTTTATCACTTAATATTCCATAAGAACCATAATTTGCAGTTGTTATATTACCTTGGTTCACTAATTTTGTTCCAGAATTTGTATAGATACCGGTTAATCCTTTAGCTTTATTTGTATTGATAAGATTCAAATTAATCTTATTTGTATAAAATTCAGTTGTTGGATTATCTAATCCATAAGCTATAGCCATAGCTCCACCACCAACTGTGCCTTTATACTCCACATTTAAAATATCACTTGCAGAATTTTGAGTTAATGTACTTGCTGTTCCTTTAGTTTGAATAGCAACACCTTTATTTCCAACAATTATACCATAGTCCCCTATCAATTTAATATCAGAGTATTCAGCATAAACTCCTATTCCTTCATTTCCAACTTTTATATCTCTTACTGAAGAGTTTCCAGAATCTTTTAGAGTTAGAGTAGCTCCATTAGTTACTGTATTATTTTTAGTTTGAATAACTATACCTTTTCCTTTATCTCCTACAGCAATAGTACCTTCATTATGGATAGCTATTTTATCTTTTGTTATGGAATTATTATGGTTATTTTTAGCATAAATTCCTATTCCATAAGTACCACCAACAGAGATAGATCCTTTATTTTCTATGTCTATCCATTTAGCATTAGGATTTGTTGCCTTTCCTGCATAGATTCCATATTTATCTGGCGTTGAATCAGTTTTAGCCAAAGTCATTATTCCTATACCTTGTTCTGAACCATTGCCAGAATCTCCAACTCTTATAGTACCTGCATTTTTAATTTGACTTCCATTAACTCCATAAGCTGCAATACCTTTATTAACTTCAATAGTACCCTTATTTCCAGTAATTATATGTCCAAAGTTTACATAAGTACCTATTGTAGGAGTATTCTTATCACCACTTATACTAATTTTACCATTTGTTACATTATAACCAGATTCACTATTATTTGTTGCTTGCTCATTAGAAGCTAAAAGCATACTATTACCCTTAGTTGATGTAATTTGACTTTTATTATCTATTATTACTTTTTCTCTTTGCATTGAAATATCATTAAAGCCATCTCCTACATTATTATTTTTAGATATATTATCTCTGTTTACATCAGTTTTTACAGTAATTGTTCCACCTTCTAATGTACTTTTATACCAGTAATCTTTCAATGTTATACTATCTTTTGCATTAATTTTTGCTACTTTTGGAATATTTTTTAAACCATTTGTAGGATCATTTAAATATGCATCATTTCCATTCCAAACTGTTGTTATTCCTTTAAATACACCTAGATTTACTCCATTTCCAGTTAAATTAACTGTAACATTTTTCATCCCAGTATATCTTCCAGTTTCTCCACTTGCTGGTATCAATTCTTTTGAATAGTCTTCTTTATCTCCATAGAAAACTAATCCTTTAGAGATATTAAGTGTTGTAGCATCTGTAAAATTCAAATGTGATACAACTGTCTTACCACCTACTATTTTCTTTTCGGAATAGAAAGCAACATCACCATCTTTCTTATGGTTTATTTTTCCTCCTCCAAAATTAATTGTTCCTTTATTTGTAGCAACTAAAGCTCCATTAGTAGCACTTGTAATTTCACTATTTTTTCCTTCTATTGTTACTTTTGCTTTTTCCCCACTTGCAAATGCACCAACTCCATAGATTTTAACATCTTTTTTTACTGTTACAGATACATCTCCTGTACCAATTTTTGTTCCATCTTGAGAAATTGCTATTGCTCCCATATTAGCTTTTTTCTCACTATCTTTTGTTCCATCAGCTAAGGCTTCAATAGTTTTAACAATAATTTCGGTTTTAGGTTGTACACCTGGATTTAGATTATCAGAATCTACAATATCTCCTTTTGCATAATCTTCAACTGAATATGCCAAAGCTCCTTTTGAACTATGTCCTGTTATTTTGACAGTACTATTTGTAGAATCTATTATTGCTCCACTTTTAGCAAAAAAAGCAGTAGATTTTGCTCCACCCATTTCAATATTACTGTTTACATTAACTTTAGTATTAAAATCTGAAATATATTTTTTTCCTGTTTCACTTTGTCCACGTCCATAGGCTTCATCATCATAAGTTGCTCCAGTAAATGCTCTTCTAGGATTTTTCCAAACTCCTTCTGCATAAACCATAATATTATCTTCTGCTTCAACAGGAGCATTATCATTTATTGTTCCTGATTTTGTTGCTAAATCTACACCGCTTCCATTTTTTGCTACAAGTCCTATCGAACCTTTTGAATATTCGCCAAATTCTACAGTAAAATCTGTTAAATCTAAATTATGTATAGGATCTTTAATATCATTATATGTTCCTAATTGTCCTGCACCTATTTCATGTTGTACACCAGAGGCAAGCCCAGAAAAATCTCCAGTTGTTCCAGTTCCTGTTACTTTAAATGATAAAGTTGCAGGGTAATATTGTGCATGAGTACCTATTACTTTATTCATATTTGGGCTTTGTCCAGAAGCTACAAAAACACCTACATTTTTTTCTGTTTTTTTTGGATCTAATATAGTTTTTTTCTCATCCCATTTATTTGTGATTTTATTATACTCTTTATCTGTAATAGTATTTCCTTCATTAGTTTGAACTTTACCTGTTGATGTACCATCCAGAGTTTCCCCTATTTTTACACTAACTTTTACCTTACCTTGGAATACACCATTTTTATTTGGTGCTGTATCATTTCCTGCAAAATAATAACCTACATTTCTATCTCCTATTAAATTTATAGTTCCAACTTCAAGAGATTGATCATCTTTTGCATAACTTGAGTTATCAAGAGCTAATTTATTTCTATTTGGTACATAGCTATTAATCCAAGCTACTGCATTATCAGTACCTAATAAATTATTTGTTCCTAGATTTTTAAATTTTATATTTCCTGGAGTTGGATAATACATTACGTATTTATGAGGATTTATATGATATTTTGTTCCACCAGTAGATGTATATTCATGATCATAATTGATCCATCTATGTGTTTTAGCATCAGTTACATATAAGACAGCATTATTATGTGTTCCTATTGTTATATCTGTTTTTCCAAAATCAAGTGTTGAATCCTTAGTATTTCTATCCCCTAAATATACACCCCAATTTTTTGCTTCATTAGCATTAGAACTATCAGGATATCTATGTTCATTAGGTGTAACTGAACTTAAAGCAAAAATTGTATTTCTATCAGCTGCAATATTTATAGTTGAATCTTTTATTTGTGCTACATAATCATATTGAGTATCCAAATCAGCAATAACTGTTTTCCCTTTTAGATTAAGAGTTACTTTTTCCATATTCACACGTCTAGTTTGTGCAAAAACAGCTGTTCCTCTTGGACCTCCTCCTACTGTTATAGTCATATCTTTAACTAAATCAGGACTTCCTTGAAATATCCAATCTTGTTGGTATTTTTTACTATAATGATTTATACTATTTTTTCCTTCCCAGGATCCTGTTCCATTTGTTATATCACTTCCATCAACACCTATAAGATGACCTTTAAGTCCAGCTCCATCATCTTCATTACTTGTAAAAGTATTTGCTGCAACTCCTGGAAATGGTGTAGAACTTACCAAAGCTTTAGCTCTTTGAATATAGAAACTATTGTTAGGATATAGAGCTTTAGTTTCCTTACTGAAAGCTATATAATTATATTTATTAGTAACAATTCCTTTATCATTCGTAGTAGCCTCTACAAAACTTTGATCTTGTCCCTTTCCATAGATGACTCCATCTGTTGAAAAGAAGGGAGCATTATTGATACTAATATTTATACTACTATTATCATTTTTAGCACCAATAAATCTTTGAATTCTTCTATCAAAATTGTTAAAGCCAAAACTATAAAAAGTATTTCCATTAAAATCTATTCCACCTTTATTCGCAACAGTAGATTCAAGTTGACCTCTTGTTCCCATTAACCATCCACCTCTAGCCCTGACATAAACTTCAAAATCTGGAGCTTGTGGTGAATCTGGAGCTTTTACAGTGGGGTTAGGTTCTGTAATAGTAGGTGGTGTAGCTGTACTTAAATTTACATTTACATTTGGTGATGTCAATGCTGGTGGAATCTCTACTACTGGAGGATTCACTGTTATTGTTGCAATATTAATATTTATATTTGGCTCATTCACTTTAACTTCTTGCAATGTTGGTGCTGTTACTGATGAAGGAGCATTTACAGTAGGTATATTTACAGTAGGTGTATTTACAGTTATTGTTGGGATATTGACATTTATTATATTTGGTGTTGCAATATTCAGCTCTGTTGGTTCCACTGGTTCTGGAACTGGTACTGTTGGTGCAACTGGTGTATTTACAACAGGTGCTTTTACTACTGGTAATATAAATAATTTTGCTTCTACATCATAAGCATTTGCGGTATTTCCATAATTTACATTTTTATTTAACCAACCACTTGAAAGATTATTGCTATTATTTGTATATGTGACTGCTTCTTCTAATTCATTTTCAAAATTTCCTTTTGCTTTTGATGAAACATTTGAATTAAATTCCTTTCTCATTGCATCATACTCTGTTGCTGACCTTACACTACCTTGCCATTCTTTATTTACTGATTTTACTCTTTTAACCCAAATAGGCATTGAAAATAATACGCCTTTTTGTGGTTTTACATAAAAATCTGCTATTTTCAAGATATCTAAATCTGCTTTATTCAGAATAGCTTCTTTCTTATAATTTTCTTGAAGTTGTTTTTCTAATTTTTCTCTATCTTCCTTAATTCTTGAAAGTAACACTTCTTGATTTAATTCACTTGCTGCTGCAAAGCCTCCTGTTATCAAAAAGGCTATTAAAAGTGAGAATGTATAACTTATCCTTTTCTTTAAATAACGTTTCAGTGATTTTTCTATCTCTTGTTTATTATTCATCATTTCCCCCCTTACCAATCTTTAACTTTTACTTCTAACTTATCTAAATCTGCTAATTGCTTTTGTATTTTTTCTCTTTCTGCCAAAATCTTAACTCTTTCTTCTTTTACATCTCCATATTTCTTAGAAATATTCTTCCTATATTCCTTTAAAAGTGGATCTTCACTGTCTTTTGCTTCTATAAAGGACATTCTAGCTTCTCCTGTTTCTAAGGCTTTTTCATAAGCCTCTCCTTTATTTTCTGCACGACCATATTTTTCTTCCAAAGGTTCTTCTGTTATCTGCCTTCTTTTTTCTTTTATAAGTTTCATAGCAGTTTCTCTATCCTCAGTTTCTAAAATATCTTCTTGTTTTTTCACCTCCTCTTCTTGAAGTTTTGCTTCTTCTTTTTTACTTATTTTTTCTCTCAACTCATCCATAATTTCTTCAGCACTTTTTTCTGCTGCAAAGGAAAATACAGAAATAATAAATAGAAAAAATAATGTACTTTTCTTCATTTTACCTCCTCCTTAAGTCAAATTATTAAATAATATTTATAAATAAAAAATGAATATACAAAACAAAAGCATCATCTTAA
>ERZ773065.1421-NODE-1421-length-12133-cov-6.956367_pt1 | contig 12133 bp, 8 predicted proteins | sample MGYA00580623_ERZ773065 | MGnify/ENA primary metagenome ERZ773065 (study PRJEB29015, sample SAMEA2738017) | human oral metagenome | biome: human oral; feature: human-associated habitat; material: dental | place: China | collected 2047 ...
GGACCGTACGGGAAAATGAGCTTGCATTCTTCCGGGCGACATGGCGTAGGGTGTCGCCCATGATGCACATCGCTCTGAGGACCACTACCGCCTCCGGCGCTCAGGCGCTCGCGGTCATGTGTGGCGCGCGAATGTGCTGTTGCTGTCGGCCTTGCTGATTCACCCCGGTGCGCCTCTGGCGCCTGAAGCCGCAATGATGCCTTGGTAAAGGTCGACCGCTGTGGAACGCCCGAGACAACGTCGGGCTGAGTTCTCGCTTTCCGGCTGCGCGATGCCGTAGAACCGCCACTGCGCCGGTGTCTCACGAGCCACTGGGCCACGACGATCCCGATGCCGTTCACAGGCTCTCGTCACCCCCGTCGACTAACGCCACAGGAAATTGCTGTTGCGATCACGCGTCTGCACACCTGAGCAGTATTCCTAGCCAACCTGTTCGGTTCTCTCCCGTTCCATTGCCTTTCGTAGGAGACATCATGTCCAAGACGGTCCCCTCCCCTTCTTCCGCCTCATCCTCATCAGATTCGTCCCTTCTTAAGAAGGACGAGGTTACCGCCGAGAACGCAGCGGAGATACTTGCTGCGGACGACGACGCGGATGGCCCAGATGCTGAGGCACCTCGCCGCAGCAGACCCTCGCGGCGCACGCTGCTGACGGTCGGTGGCCTGGCGGCCGCCACCGCTCTCGGTGCCGGCGCATACCTGACGATCCGGCGCACCAATCAGGGAGTGATCGGGGCCCACGAGGCGCTCCCCCTGGTGATCGGCGGAGACATCTGCGCCGCTCCGCTCTACGCCGCGTACCACAAGGGATTCTTCGACGACGCGGGTCTGAAGGTGACCCTTGCGCGCACCCAGCAGACCGAGGACACCAAGGACGGAGTGGGCGCAGGCAAGTACATCGGTGCCCCCGGCATCTTCTTCTCCTGGCTGGAGCCGATCTACAACGGGCTCAATGCCAGGCTCACGGCAGGACTTCACGCTGGCTGCCTGCGTCTGGTGGTGGGCAAGGACTCCCAGTACCATCACCTGGCAGATCTCAAGGGCACCACCATCGGTGTTCCGTCACTGTCGTCATCGGCCTTCGCCTACTTCGCAATCGGGCTGTCCGAGGCCGGTATCAACGTCGACCCCGACGGCGGCGACGTTACCTGGCGCACGGTCGATGCGGACTCCCTGGGAACCGCTTTGGCCGACGGGCAGGTGGACGCCATCATGGGTTCCGACCCCGCGCCGCTGCTTCCCGTCTTCAACGGCACCGCCCGAGAGCTGGCCAACAACGACGCTGAGGAGTTCTGCTGCTCGGTGGCTCTCAACGGCGACTTCGTCAAGAAGCAGCCCAAGGAGGCCAAGGCTCTCACCGAGGCGTGGTTGAAGGGTTCGGCCTACGTGCCGAATCATATCGATGAGATCGCCAAGATCGAGGTCGACAACGACTACGTGGCTGCGGACCAGGACGTCGTCGTCCGAGTGCTCAAGACCTATGGGTTCAAGGCCTCGGCATCCAGGTTCCGCGCTGCGATCGAGCCCGGCATCGAGAAGTTCAAGACAACCGGCTTCATCACCTCCGACGTCTCCGCACAGAGCCTGACGAACGCGGTCGTCGCCGATCTCGGCATCAAGGACTGATGGCCAGTGCTCACCAATACCAGGCCCACAGCCACACCAACCGAGCCCGCTGAACCGAGCTCCTCGGCAACCAGGCCCGAGGCACCAGCACGTCGTCGGTTCTCCTCGACATCGTTGTGGACAACGACCGCACTGTCTTTGTGGCTGGTCTACCCGGTCATTGTCGTCCTGCTTCCGGACGCGGGCCTTCTCCGCCGGGCACCGACCACTCCGCTGACTGTTCTCGCCGGCACCTGGCTGGTGGTGCTCACCGCGTGGACCTTCTACGCCTGGAGACATCCAGCCTCGGCGGCGGCGAGCTCGCTGGCGCACTACCTGCCCTGGATCAACGCTGCCGGCGCCTGGTTCATCGTCTGGCAGCTGACGACCTCCAAGCTCGGACTGCTCGCGCCCCCGTACTTCGCCGCCCCAGAGGTACTGATCGCGTCCTTCGCCGGTGACTGGAGGCTGCTGCTCAGCTGCCTGGGGGCCTCCGCCCTGCTCTTCGTCATCGGGTACACGGCGGGATCGGTGCTGGGGTTCTTCACGGGACTGCTCATGGGCTGGTCGAGGCGCGCCGACTACTGGCTCCATCCGCTCCTGCAGACCATCGGTCCGGTTCCTGCGGCCTCTCTCCTTCCACTGGCCCTGCTTCTGCTCCCGACGACGTACGCCTCGGCGGCCTTCATCGTGGGCTTCGGCGCCTGGTTCCCCATGGCGACCATGACCCGTGCGGGCGTGCGCTCCGTGCGCCGCGACTACATCGACATGGCCCGCACGCTGGGAGCCGACGAGCTCTTCCTCATCCGGCGGGTGGCCGTGCCCTCGGCCCTGCCCGACATGCTCACCGGCCTGTTCACGGGCCTGGGCACCTCGCTCGCCGCCCTCATGACCGCCGAGCTCACCGGTGTCGACAAGGGACTGGCGTGGTACATCAACTGGGTCAAGGGCTGGGCCGACTACCCCAGGATGTACGTGGGCCTCATCATTCTGGTGGCCTTCTGCCGCACGCTCATGGTCCTGCTGTTCAAGATCCGCTCCTCGCTGCTGGCATGGCAGCAGAACCTTGTGAGGTGGTGAACCGATGTCTGCTAGTTCTCCAACGGCTGCTGGCGCGCCGCAGGTCTCAACTCCGTCCGCCCCTCGTGGCGCACAGGTCGATCTCACTGGTGTCTCCCACAGCTACCCCTTGTCCCATGACCTGGAGCACGGGTGGCTCCATCTGCTGCTGCGCCAGTTCTCCCCCGCTGCGAGGGCTCGCTATGAGGCAGAGGCTGCCAAGCCGGATCAGCTTCCCGTCCTCAATGACATCGAGCTGACGGTCGCACCCGGCGAGTTCGTCTCGCTCGTGGGGCCCTCCGGGTGCGGCAAGTCCACGATCCTGAGACTGCTGGCCGGGCTGGAGCAGCCCGTCGAGGGCGGCGTCACCGTCGACTCCAAGCAGGTGACCGGGCCCTCGCCTCTGCGCGCGCTCGCGTTCCAGGACGCCACGCTGCTGCCGTGGAGGACAGTGCGGGACAACGTCGCCCTGGGCCCCGAGGCGAGAGACCGTATGGAGCGCGACCGGCGCCGGGTGGAGGCCGCCCTGCAGATCGTGGGGCTGCGGGACTTCGCCGATTCCTACCCCGCCACGCTCTCAGGCGGTATGGCTCAACGAGCCTCGCTGGCCCGAGCCCTGGTCAACCGGCCCCGGCTCTTCCTCCTGGATGAGCCCCTGGGCAAGCTCGACGCCCTGACACGCCTGCAGCTCCAGGACGAGATCCTCAAGCTGTGGGAGTCCCAACGCTTCACCGCCGTCCTGGTCACCCACGACGTGGACGAGGCCCTGCGCCTGTCCAACCGAGTGGTCGTCCTGTCCGAGCGCCCCGCGCACATCGTCGCCGACATCGAGGTGCCCGAGCACGACGAGTCAAGTGAGGAGGTCCGCGAGCTGCGTCGGGAGATCCTCAGCCTACTGGGCCGGTGATCGGGCCACGAGACCGACCTCACCTGTGATCCAGCCCGTGGAGCGCGGAGTTCCGCCGATTCTCCCGTAGCCTGGATACAGGAGCGATCCGTGCCCTGTTGACCCCGTTCGGGTTCTGCCGCACCCGGTGTGCGGCACGAGCATCCCGTGAGTCTGTGCGTGTTAGCCCATGAGTCACCCGGCCAGTCCGGGTGCGGGGCGAGTGTGGTGGGCCAGGTACGGCAAAGAGCGGAGGACAAAAGGTCCTCCCCCACACTCCGCCGCGGTCCCCACCATCTTCATGGGGACAGATATGGGATAACTTCATGACTCACTCCAGCAGCACTGCGCCCGGCGCCTCCGACGCTCAGAGTGCCGACAGCAACGGCCCTCTCAGCCTTGACGCGCTCTTCTCCGCCGAGCTCTCCGGCGGTGAGCTGGCCGACCCGGCTAAGAACGGCGAGAACGACGAGAACGGCGCCGTTGCCGCGCCGCACCAGTCCGACGACACCACCTCCTCCCCCGCGGACTTCGCCACCCCCGCCTCCTCCGACTCCCCCGAGGACCCTGAGGACGTCGACCACGACGACGAGGCGGACGACGTCGACCGAAACCGCCCCGAGGCCGACCCAGAGGACGGGATCGACAACTCCGACGAGGACGACGGCGTCGACATTGATGAGGATGAGGTCGACGGCCATGCCCCCTTCATCGACACCGACGCCGATTCCGACACTGATTCTGACGGCCACCGGCACGACGCCGAGCACACCGCCTCCCCGCGCAACCGGGACAAGATCGAGGTGAGGACCGCTCAGGAGGACGAGGAGATCACCTTCGCCGACCTGGGTCTTCCTTCGGACCTGCTCAAGGCCGTCACCGACATGGGCTTCGTGACCCCCACCGCGATCCAGAAGGAGGCGATCCCGGTCCTGCTGGCCGGCCGCGATGTCGTCGGCGTCGCCCAGACCGGAACCGGCAAGACGGCGGCCTTCGGGCTGCCGCTGCTCGACGCCGTCGACTCGCGCGACAGCGTGGTTCAGGCACTCGTCCTGGCCCCCACCCGCGAGCTCGCGCTCCAGAGCGCCGAGGCCATCACCGACATGGCCGCCCGCTCCCGCGGCCTGGAGGTGGTGGCCGTCTACGGCGGTGCCCCCTACGGCCCCCAGATCGGCGCGCTCAAGGGCGGTGCCCAGGTCGTCGTCGGCACTCCCGGCCGCGTCATCGACCTCATTGACAAGGGCGCGCTCCAGCTCGACGACGTGCGCTACTTCGTCCTGGACGAGGCCGACGAGATGCTGCGCATGGGCTTCGCCGAGGACGTCGAGACGATTGCGCAGTCCCTCCCCGCCGATCGACGCACCGCCCTGTTCTCAGCGACAATGCCTCCGGCCATCCAGGCCGTGGCACGCCAGCACCTTCACGAGCCCGTTCAGGTCGAGGTCTCCAGGCCGGCCTCCACGGTCGCCACCGTCCACCAGACCTACGCGGTGGTTCCGTTCCGCCACAAGATCGGCGCCGTGTCCCGAGTCCTGGCCGTCACCGACGCCGAGGCCGCCATCGTCTTCGTGCGGACCAAGTCCACGGCCGAGGACGTCGCCATCGAGCTTGCGGGCCGGGGCATCCAGGCCGCTGCGATCTCCGGTGACGTACCCCAGCGCGAGCGCGAGCGCCTGGTGGAGCGGCTGCGCGCCGGCACCCTTGACGTGCTGGTGGCCACGGACGTCGCCGCCCGGGGCCTGGACGTGGACCGCATCGGCCTGGTGGTCAACTTCGACGTGCCCCGCGAGGCCGAGGCCTACGTGCACCGTATCGGTCGCACGGGCCGCGCCGGCCGCCACGGCGAGGCCGTCACCTTCCTGACCCCCAAGGAGAAGGGCAAGCTCCGCCAGATCGAGCGCCTCACCGGAAGCCGTCTGGAGGAGATCACCCTGCCCTCCCCCGCGGACGTCTCCGAGCACCGCGCCCGCAAGCTCCTGTCCAAGGCGGCGGCCCGCCATGAGCGCGGTCGGCTGGGTATGTACCTTCCGCTGGTCGCCGACTCCGCCCGGGAGCTGGATATCGACGTCGAGGAGCTGGCGGCCACGCTGCTGGCTCTGGCCGTGGGTGATGAGGGACCGCGCAGGCGCGAGGAGCGTGGCGGTGAGCGCCCCCAGCGCGCCCGCCGGGAGGAGAACCTCGACTCCGAGGGGACCTTCCTGTCGGCGTCCTTCGAAGGCGGGCGTGAGAAGAACCGTCGCGGCGAACGGGGCGACCGAGGGGAGGGACGCCGCTCGGCCACCCGTTCCGGGCGCCGCGAGCACGAGGGGCCCGGGACCGTCTACCGCGTGGAGGTGGGGCACCGGGACCGGGTCCTTCCCGGCGCGATCGTTGGTGCACTGGCCAACGAGGGCGGTATCGAGGGCTCCGACATCGGCAAGATCGACATCCTTCAGTCCTTCTCCCTGGTCACGATCTACGCCGACCTCAGCCCCGAGCAGCTGAGTGTCATGGGGCGGGCGACCTTTGGGGGCCGCGAGCTGCGGATCCGCCCCGACGAGGGCCCGGGTCACGGCTGGTCCGGTCCCAACGGCGCAGAGCGTCGTCCCAAGCGCCGTGACTGGGAGGACCGTAAGGATCGCGGTGAGCGCGGCTTCCGTCCCCGCCGTGATGACGGCGAGCGCGGTTGGAAGGACCGTGATGGGCGCGGCGGCAGGGGCGGTTACGACCGCTCGGAGCGCCGTGACAACCGTCGGTGGGACGAGCGTCGTGGCGACCGGGACGGCTTCCGCGGCCGGCGCGAGGACCGGGGCGGTCGCGGTTATGACCGCGACGGTTACCGGGATGACCGCCGTGGCTACGGCGAGCGCAACCAGAACCGCTTCGGCGGCAACCGGGGCGGCTTCCGCGGCCGGCGCGGCGACCGCTGAGTCCAGAGGACTCCACTGATGCGGCTGGGGGCGGCAACGCGTGTTGCCGCCCCCAGTATTTTGCCAGCCGGCCGCCGCATTGGTGGGTGCTCAGCCCCTGCGCACCCGCACAGTTCCCATCTGCGCGCGAGCCCTCAGCTCGAGGCGCCTCTCGAACAGCTCGGGGTGGTCCTGGCGGGGAAGGTCGATCGTGACTCGACCGAAGTCGGAATGGCAGTCGGCCAGGACCGCAGTTCCCTCAGGCACTCCCACCGACACGGTTCCCATCTCACTGGACAGATCCAGGGATCCTTCATACGCCTCAACGATCTTGACCGAGCCGGCCTCCGTGTGGGCCAACACGGTGCCGGAGGTGGAGCGGATGCGCACCGAACCGGCTTGGGCCCGCACGTTCCCGTCATGCAGAGCACCGATGACGATGGAGCCGGTGTCGGCGTGCACCTGCACACTCGTGCAGTCGCCCAGCCGGATCGATCCCGCCGAGGTCCGTATCTGCACCTGCTCCCAGGAGTGCTCAGCGCTGATCGATCCTGCATCGAGGCGGGCATCCAGGCGCGTACCGTGCGGCACCGTGACCCGAACCCGAGATGTCTGCGGGCCCCATGGCCAGATGCCCGCAAATCGCTCACGTCCCACGAGAGCGATCTGACGGATGCTCACTTTGGCTCCGTCGGCGGTGACGTCTAGGAGGGGTTCCAAGATCTCGTCGGCCTCGACGGTGATCGTGCTGCTCCCCCCTGGCGCGGTCACCACGCTCAGGGTGGACAGGTCCAGGACGAGGTTCGGCTGGACGTCATCGGGAAGGTCAAAGGTCCATATCGGCATGGGTGGTCTCCTCAGGTTTCAGGTGTCTGCGCGGACTGCCGCACTGGTCAGGCAGCGGAGAAGTGATTGGGCTCGGACCAAGTCGGTGGCACGACGGCGCGGTGGCACGGATCAGCCGAACCACCCAGTGAGCTTCACCCCGGAGGTCCGCCGCCCTGTCGGTCCAGTGGGCCGGCCGGAGTGGTTTCCGGCGCCGTCGAGCTCACTGCCACCACGAGCGGCCCCACTGCCAACGGTCCAGGTACCCGCTGAGCTCCAAGAGCCTGACGGCGACTCATGTCCTGCCAGCGCGCTGCGAGCCGCCTCGACGAGCCAGGCATTGACCGAGCGTCCCTGGCTCCGGGCTGCGGCGTCAATCTGCTGCTTGAGCGACTCGGGCAGGCGCAGCGTTGTGCGGACCTCCGGTCCCTCCTGCACCTCAGGTGCCGCGTGCGCCGGAGTATCGGTATAGCGTTCCGGCCCCGTCACGTAGCCCTGATCCTGCTCATCAGGCCGATCAGCCTGGGTAACCAGAAGATGGGGTGTCGAACCGTCCATCACCACGGCGACATGTGCTCCGTCGAGCTCGCTGTTGAGCTCATCAGCAGTGTCCGTCAGCATCTGCAGGGCCACGAGGCGCAGAGCCGGATCGAGTGCTGCCGTCAGGGAGCGGGCCACCTCCTGGGTCCGTTCGTCGCCCAGGGACGAGGTCTCCACAAGGGTCCGGCGCAAGGTCTCGGTGTAGGCGTCCAAATGCATGGCACCATTTTGACACTATCAGTCATGCCTGTCCAGAGAACATGACGCCATAATGGTGTCATTCAATGTGAGTAGATGGTGTCATTCGAGATGATTCGATCCAGAGTCTGTGCGAGCTCCACCCACCCGTGCGTCTCGGCCTTGAGCAGCTCGATGAGCTCGGCGTTCACGACCTCGTCGGTGGCCCGGCGCAAGCGCTCAATGATCCGTCTGCTGTGGCGTCTGGCCTGCAGGCGGGCCAGCAACGTTCCCAGCCCTGCCAGGACCAGTCCGGTCAGCAGGCCTCCGAGCAGGAGGATGGTGGGCCAGGGGACCGCCCCCCAGCGCGGAACGTCGATGCTGACGAGCAGGAGGTAGTCCTCCAGCACGTGAATGGCCACCAGCCACAACCCGCCGATCAGTGCCGTCAGTGCGGTCACCCACTGCAGCATGTTGGCGAGCCCCCACCAGACCGGGCGCTTCCACGTCCCGTAGTCCACCTGGGCCACAGCCAGTTCCAGAGGCGCGGCAAGCCTCTCGGCACGCTCGTCACTGCGCAGGACGGCCTGAGCGGCCAGGTCGCCGGGCAGAGCGGAGCAGGCCGCCACGGCGTAGACGTGAGCGCTGCTGCGCAGCCTGCCCGTTGCCGCAGGCCCTGCGGGGGGCAGAGAGGTCAGGTCGATGACGCCGGGGCCCGTGGCGCCGTCGGATTGTTCGGCGTCTGCGGACTTCGGGGCCGGTGGTCGCCCGGTTCCCAGGTGAAGGGCTCGAAGCGGGTCGCGCCGCAGGTGCTCGATCCACCGCAGCCAGAACCAACCGACTCGGGTATGGGCCCGGTGACGGTCCGATCCTTCAACCGCCTGCGAGACGACGTCGACTCCGGCGAGGCTCGCGGCCGCCAGCCGAAGCGCATCGAGGGACTGACGTACCTGCGGCGCCTGCCGAGCGGCCGGGTCCGGTGTTGGCGCACCGAGGCCTAATGGAGTGATGAGCCCCGTGCGTTCCCCCAGCTCACTGGCTGCGCGCCTGGCGTGGGCGACGAGACTTCGAGCGCTGGCCAGCCTGCTGGAGGCGACGGAAGCCACGGCGTGCGCCAGGGTCTCAACGCCCTGTCCGGTGCGGGCACTGACGGGAATCACTGAGACGGTTCCAAGACCTTCCCGGTCCAGAATCCTCCTGAGGTCGCTGAGCACTGCGTCCCGGCTCTCAGGGTCGAGCCGATCCACCTGGTTGAGGGCGACCACCATGACCTCGGCGTGCGCCGCCATGGGAATGAGGAAATCACGATGAACGACGCCATCGGCGTACTTCTCCGGATCGAGGACCCACACCAGGACATCGACCTTGCCCGCCATGCGCTGGGCGATGACCCGGTGCGCGGGTTCGTCGGAGTCGATGTCGGGCAGATCGACCAGCACCGTGGACCCGCCCAGGGCCCAGTCACCGTCGACGCGCACCCTGTGGCTGATGGAGAGCCAGTCCAGCAGCTCAGTGGCTTCGACAGCCGTGTCTGGGACGACGGCGAGGGGCTGGGTGGTCGTCGGGCGGGTGCGGGCGGTTCGGGACACCTCGGAGCCGGCCATGGCGTTGGCGAGGCTGGACTTGCCCGACCCGGTCGCCCCGAGAAGGGCCGCCACGGTGGTCTGCGGCGCCAGACGCCGTCGGTGGGAGGCCTGCGTGAGGACGTTACGAGCCTGGGTGAGCTCTTCGCCCAGACCGAGCCGCTCGCCCAGGTCGACGGCCCTGGCCAGGTCCTCAAGAACCTGCGGCAGGTCTAGGGCGCCGGGGCCGTCGGTCGTCACCTGGCCCTCCTGCCGGCCGTCCGACGGCCGCGGGCCGCCGGCAGGGCGCGCAACGACGTGGCCGCCTCCTGGCAGGCCTGAAGCTGTTCTCGCAGCGTGTCGGCGCTGGGGGTGGGCAGCGGAAGAGCATCGGTGAAGCACTTCGCCTGGTTGGCGAACAGGGCCGTGGCACGCTCGCAGAGGTCCTCCCGGGCCCGCTTGGTCATGCCGCGCATCGCCTGGTCTCCGAAGACGGCCTCCAGAACGCGCTGAGCCAGGATGGCAGTGCCGCCCGCGATCCCCACCTCTCCCCCGGACAGTCCGCCGGTGTGGGCGAAGACGAGGATCATGAGAACGACTCCGGCGCCGTTGATCCCCAGGGACAGCAGGCGGGCGGTGAGCCGCTTGTCAGAGCCCTCGGCTCGAACGAGCGTGAGAACCTGACGCTGCCAGTCGTGGACGAGGGCCGCGGCGACGACCTCCAGCCCGGTCTGACTGGGCACCTCAGCCAGGGCCCGGTTCAGGGCCTGCTGGGAGGTGCCGGCCCGTCTCCAGGAGCGTTCCGTGGCCAGACAGGCCCGTTGGGACTCGGCGACCAGGAGCTCGACCAGGGAGGAGCCGATCGCCTGCTCAACGCGCTTGGCCGGGGCCGGACGTCCCCGCAAGAGCGACGTGACGCGGTCGCGGACCCTCCCCACCTGCGCCTCCAAGGACCGGAACAGGTCCCCGGTGCCCACGAACTCCTGCCAGCGGGCCAGCACCTCACCGTGCAGCATGGAACCGTCCTCGGTGGCCTCGATGACGCGTGCCAGAGCGTCATCGTGCTCGGAGGTGGCTGCTCGACGCAGCTCGGCGTGCTCGGCCTCCTGGGAGCCCAGCTCGACGGCGAGCAGCTCGCTCTGCGTCAGGAGGGAACCGATGGCGCCGGTCAGGCTGCGGTGCGCGACGTCCTGGCGAGCGGCCGCGTCGGAGGCCAGTGCCCCCAGCCACTGGCGCAGCGGCGACACGCAGGACTCAGGCAGGAAGCCGTCATCGTCCAGAGCGGTCTCGGGAATCGTGAAGACGGGCGCCTCAGCCAAGTTCGCCTCCGCGAGCCGGCGCCGCAGGTCGGCCTCCACCTCGATCTGCGCGCCCTGCGGTACGCGGTCCAGGACGATGGCGGCCGTGATGTGCCGCTCGGCCGCGGCCCGCAGGTGCTCCCAGGGGACGGCGTCGGCGTAGCGAGCCGCCGTGGTGACGAAGATCCACAGGTCTGCCCCGGCCAGGAGCGTCGCGGCCAGGTCCCGGTTGTCCTCGACCACGGAGTCGACATCGGGTGCGTCCACGATCGCCAGTCCCTCGGGCAGCCCCTCGCAGGCCCGCAGCTCGAGCTCTCTGGGCGTGTGGTCGGTGGCCGGGCTCGCCGGTGCGTCGGCGTCCACGCGCATGCGCGACAGGGAGCCCAGGACCCGGTCGGTGTCGAACCAGGCGGCGTCGGTCGGTGCGTGCAGCAGCAGGGGGCGACGCGTGGTGGGGCGGATCGCCGAGGCCCTGGCCACGTGCCTGCGAACGAGCGAGGACACGAGGGTCGACTTGCCGGCCCCGGTCGAGCCGCCGACCACGGCCAGCAGCGGGGCGTCCAGGCTGGCCAGGCGGGGAAGGATGTAGTCGCCGAGCTGGTCGCGAATGAGCGTGGCCTTGTCGGCGGCGGCGGCGGTTCCTTGAAGGACGTAGGGCATGGACAGGGCGGTCAGGCTGTCCCGGAGGGCGGACAGCGCCATGGTCGCCTGCTGGACGTGGTGCGTGCTGCTGGACTCGCTCCGGCTGGGGGTCATGAGGCTGAGTCGACCTCGCGGCCGTCCTGGGAACAGGCCGCGGCTGGGCTGACGGTGATCCGTGGGGAGGCATCAGAGGTGGGCGGCTGCCAGGTGGCGGCGTCGGCCTCGACCTGCTCGCCGGAGCGGATGTCCTTGACCGAGTCGGGGGCTCCGTCACCGCCGGGGAACCACACGAAGGGGATGGACCGTTTGTCCGCGGCCTTGATCTGCTTGCCGAACTTGGCGGCGCTGGGGGCCACGTCGGCGCTAATGCCGCGAGCGCGCAGCGCATCGGCGATGGCGTCGGAGGCGCAGCGGTGGGCCTCGTCGGTGACTGCCACGAGCACCGCCGTGGGCACGGAGCGGCTGACCTCCACCAGGCCCTCACCGATGACGCGGGCCAGGAGCCGGGACAGGCCGATGGAGATGCCCACACCGGGGAAGGTGCGCTTGCCGTTGGTGGCCAGGGAGTCGTAGCGGCCCCCGGAGCACACCGAGCCGAGGTCCTCGTGGCCGGCCATGAAGGACTCGTAGACCGTGCCGGTGTAGTAGTCCA
>ERZ773065.1422-NODE-1422-length-12126-cov-6.375859_pt1 | contig 12126 bp, 10 predicted proteins | sample MGYA00580623_ERZ773065 | MGnify/ENA primary metagenome ERZ773065 (study PRJEB29015, sample SAMEA2738017) | human oral metagenome | biome: human oral; feature: human-associated habitat; material: dental | place: China | collected 2047 ...
TCCGGGGTCGGTGAAAGTCCGAACCGGCGGTGACAGTCCGCGACCCTCGCGGCCCGGTTTGAACGGGTCAACAGGTTGATCCGGTGGAACTCCGGGACCGACAGTGAAAGTCTGGATGGGAGGAGCGCGTCGACGGTCCACACCGGCAGGGGTGTGGACGCTGTGCGCGCACCCCGGGCCGAGGAAGGACCGGGGTTTTCTTGACCGAGCAGCAAACGCGACGTGGCCGGCTCGTCGCCCGGGCCGGGCTGTGGTCCGCCTATCCCGCCCGCACCCGGCCGGTTTCCCTCGGAGCGCGTGTCCTGCCCCCCCTCGTGGCCGTGCTGGTGGCGCTGTTCACCTGGTGGCTGCTCACCCGGGTCACCCCTGCGGTGTTGCTCCCGGACCCGGTGGCCGTGGTCTCTCGTGCCGCCCGCTGGGTGGGTTCCGGAATCGCATGGCGCTACGTCGAACCAACCCTGGTGGCGGCGCTTCTCGGATCCGTCCTGTCCATTGCCGTCGCCCTGCCGCTGGGATTCACGATCGCCCACTCACGGCTGCTCGCGGCCGTCGCCGAACCCTTCATAGCCTTTTCCCAGACGGTTCCGCTCGTGGCCGTCGCACCGCTGCTGGTGCTGTGGATCGGGTACGGCACCATTCCTGTCGCAGTCCTCTGCTCGGTGATCGCGTTCTTCCCCATGGTCACCACCACCGTCGTGGGATTGCGTGGCCTGGACATGCGCGTGATCGAGACCGCTTGGCTCGACGGGGCGGGAACCTGGCGGCGTCTCGTCCACGTCGAGGCTCCGATGGCCGCTCCCGCCGTCCTGGCCGGGGTGCGTGGGGGAGTGGTGCTGTCCATGACCGGCGCGATCGTCGGTGAATTCGTCATGGGCGGACAGGGGCTCGGAGTCCTGCTCACCCAGTCCCAGCAGGCGGTGGACACCGTCGGGGTTTTCACGGTCCTGGTCCTGTTGGCGATCATCGCGGCCGTTCTCGTGTCCCTGATGGGCCTCGTCGAACGCGTCGCCAACCGAAACCTGCAAGGAGAACACCTATGAAACCGAACCGTCGCTCATTCCTCCTCGGTGTCGCTGCCCTCGGCGGGACGACCCTGGTCGCCTGTGGTGGGCAGGCGGGGCAACAGAACACCACCACGAACGGGACGACCATCACCGTGGGGCTCACCTACATTCCGAACATCCAGTTCAGCCCCTTCTACGTAGCCGAATCCGAGGGACTCTTCAAGGACGCCGGAATCAGCCTGACCCTCAGGCACCACGGAACCCAGGAGGGCTTGTTCACCGCGCTGGCGGCGGGAGAAGAGCAGGTGGTGTTCGCATCCAGCGACGAAGCTGTGGTCTCGGCCGCAGGGGGAATGCCTGAACTGCGCACCTTTGCCACCTGCTACCGGCAGTACCCGGGGGTGATCCTCGGCGCCGGTGACATCGCGGATCTTTCCGGTCTCGCCGGGAAAACCCTGGGGGTGCAGGGGCGGTACGGAGCAGGTTGGTACACAACCCTCGCCGCGCTGGACCGCGCAGGTCTCGGAGAGGACCAGGTGGGCATCACCGAGATCGGGTGGACACAGGTAGCAGCACTGACCACCGGCAAGACGGATGCCGTCGTGGGGTTCAGCAACAATGAGGCCGTTCAGTTGAAGGCCGCGGGGTTCCCCTACAACCAGCTAGACGTGGTCGACAAGGACAAACCGAACCTGGTCGGTCCCGGGCTGGTCACCCGGGAGGGTGTCCTTCCCGTCGAACAGCTCAAACTGATCGCGCAGGCCGTTCTCGAGGCGGAGAACCGGATCCTGAACAACCCCGAACTGGCTCTCAGGGCCACCGAGGCGAAGGTCCCCGCCCTCGCGGAGGAAGCCCAGCGGAAACAAGCGGAAGCGGTCCTCGAGGCCACCAGCAAATTCTGGTTGGGGACGGACGGAAAGGCCTCGGTGAAGGTCGAGCGGGACGACTTCACCCGGATGGGGGAGTTCCTCGCCCGAGTCGGGATCATCGAGGCCGCCCCCGAGAACACGGTCCTGGAAGTGGGCTGAGGGGCTCCCTGGAGAAGGAACGACGAAATCAACCGGACCAGTGCCGCACACGAGTCGCTGTGAAACCAGGCTTCACGGCGACTCGTGTGCGAGGTCCGTGGGGTTTTGCGGTACCGGGACGGTCCCGCTGACGTGGCCCCTCAGACGCCGAGCAGCTCGCGCAGATCCGGGTGGGCCAGATCGGCGACGCCCGCCCGCGCCTCGGCGGCGTCCACGCAGGCCCTGGCGGCCTCCGCCATGGCGCGGCAGGTGGCCAGCTCGTGCAGGCCGAGGGCGAACCGGACCAAGGGCATCCGTTTTGGCGACATGGAGAGCGAGGAGACCCCCAGGCCAGTCAGCACCAGGGCCATCAGCGGGTCACCCGCCGACTCGCCGCAGACCCCCACGGGCCGCTCATTGATCCGGCCACCCTCGCAGGCCGCCGCCACCAGGTCGATCACCGCGGGCTGGAACGGGTCCAGGAGGTCCGCGAGTTCCCCGACCATCCGGTCAGCGGCCATGGTGTACTGCGACAGGTCATTGGTGCCGATGCTCGCGAAATCACAGGCAGCAAGGAGGTGACGGGAGCGCAGCGCGGCGGACGGCACCTCGATCATGATGCCCGCCACGGGCAGCCCCGCTTCATGGGCGGTTTCCGCGAAGGCCCTTGCCTGATCCGCCGTGGCGATCATGGGGGCCATCACCTTCACGCTCGCCCCGGTGCGGCGCTGCGCCTCCGCCAGGGCGGCGAGCTGGTCCCGCAACAGGTCGGGGCGTTCCTCCATCAGGCGGTAGCCCCGGCGGCCCAACGCGGGGTTGGGTTCCGGCCCCAGATCCGCGAACGCGAGTGGTTTGTCGGCCCCGGCATCGAGGGTGCGTACCGTGACGGGGCGGGTCCCGAAGGGCGCCAGTACCGCCTCGTACAGGTCCGCCTGCTCCGCCACGCCGGGCGCGTTCTGGGCGTCCAGGAACACGAACTCGGTGCGGAACAGGCCAACCCCTTCGGCGGCCGTGAGCGCGGCGGCGCGGGCGTCGTTGACGTCGCCTATGTTGGCCAGCAGCGCCACCGGGTACCCGTCGGAGGTGCTGCCCGGCGAGGTCAGTTCGCTGAGCTGCGCCAGGCGTTCGCTCCGGGCCCGTAGTTTCGTCTTCACGGTCTCGTCGGGATCCAGCACCACGGCCCCGGACTCGCCGTCGAGGGCAACGGTAGTTCCATCGGGGATCTCGAGCGCCCCGGCCACTTGGACGGCAGCAGGCAGGCCGCGCTGCGCCGCGAGGATCGCGGTGTGACTCGTCCTGCCTCCCCCAGAAGTGATGATGCCCAGCACCAGGTCCGGGGAAAGCATGGCGGTTTCCGCGGGAGCCAGGTCCTCGGCCACCACGATGCTCGGTTCCGTGAGCTCGGGAACCCCCGGAACCGGGCGGCCCAGGAGAACGGCCTCCGCCCGCATCCCGACGTCGCGCAGGTCAGCGACCCGCTCGGCGAAATATCCGCCGAGGGCCTCGAACTGCTCCGCATAGCCGGCGACCGCGGCCTGCAGCGCATGAGCGGGGCCGGTGTGGCCGTCGAGGTTCTGTTCGACGGCCTCGATCAGTCCAGGGTCGCGGGCGATCATGGCGGCGGCGGCAACCATTTCCGCGGCATCCCCTTCCAGTTTTGCCGCCTTGGCGTCGAGATCATCCGCGACGACGGACAGGCTATCCGCAACCCTCGTCAGGTCCTGTTGTGGATCCGCCGAGCAGGGTTCGGTCGCGGGCAGGGGCTGGGGCGGCCGGACGACGGCCACCGGGCCGATGGCGCTGCCGGGGGAGACTCCGATTCCGGTCAGGGTGCGCATGGTGCTGGTCATCCCTTCGCGTCGTGATCGACGGTGAGGAAGGCCACGAGCTCGTCGAGGAAGGCGTCGCCGTTCTCCGCGTCGCAGGAGAGCTCGACCTCCTCCCCACACTTGACGCCCAGGGACATCACCGCCAGCATCGATGCCGCGTTGACGGGTTTCCCGCCGGGGCGGGAAATGGTCACGGGCAACCCGGAGCGGGTGACCTTCTGGACGAACAGGCTCGCCGGGCGGGCGTGAAGGCCGACGGAGGAGGCGATGATTGCGGTACGGGTGGTCATGGGTTTTTCCTTGTCTGTGTTCGGGTTGCCCGTACTCAGCCGGTGAGCACGGTGTTCAGGTCTGGTTCGGGGGTGCTCGTGACCGTCACGGCCGCGATGTCCTCGGGGCCCGGCACTGCGCTGCCGGGCAGGGCCACCGCGGCCGCCCCCCACGCGACTCCCCGGTTCAAAGCGGTTGCCGGGTCGCCCCCCGCGGTGAGGGCGCTGAGAACCCCGGCCAGCAGGCAGTCGCCGGCACCCACCGTGGAACGCGGTTCGGTGACGGTGGCCCTGGCGTGGTGGATGACATCGGAGTCCACCCACAGGGCACCGTCGGCGCCCAGGCTCACCACGACCACTCCGATTCCGCCCGCTATCAGTTCGCGGGCGGAATCGACCACGGCCCGCAGGGTGGGAAGTTCTCGGCCGGTCAGTTCGGAAAGCTCCTCCCGGTTTGGTTTGATCAGCCAGGGTTTGGCCGCAACGGCGGCGGCCAGCGGGGCTCCCGACGTGTCGACGGCGACCCTGCCGGGGTGCCGGGCGATCATCCCCGCGAGGAACGCCTCGTCCGTGCCCGGCGGCAGGCTGCCGCACAGAACCACGGGGCCGGTTGCCCCGCCCACGGCTTTCCCAAGCCGTTCCACCTCGTCGGGGGACAACTCGGGCCCGGGTTCGTTCACCTTGGTGGTGCCCCCCGTGGGATCGACGATGGCTATGTTCGTCCGCGTGGTCCCCGCGATGGGGACGGCGTCGAAGGGAACCCCGGCGTTCTGTAGCAGGCGGGCCAGCAGTTCACCGTCCGGGCCGCCCAACGGCAGCACGGCACGGGCGGGATGGCCGTTGCGGATCAAGGCGTGGGCCACGTTCACCCCCTTGCCCCCCGGGTCGATGCGGCTGCTGACGGCTCGGTTCACCTCGCCCGGCAGCAGGTTTTCCACAAGCACGGTGCGGTCGATGCTCGGGTTCGGTGTCAGGGTAACGATCATGCGCGGGCCACCTCCATGCCTGCGTTGTCGAATGCCTCGGTGGTTTCGTCGTCGAGGCGGGAATCGGTGATGAGGAGCGAGACCTCCTCGACGTCGGCGAAGCGCTGGAAATGGCTCAGACCGGCCTTGCTGGCGTCCGCCAGCACGATTCGGCGCCGGGAGGCCGCGACCATGGCCCGCTTCGCATCGGCCTCCGCCAGGTCCGGGGTGGTCATGCCCCGGTCCAGGCTGAAACCGTTGGTGCCCAGAAAAGCGACGTCTATGCACGTCCCGCTCAGAGCCCGTTCCACCCAGGACCCCACCGCGGCCCCGGTGCGGGTTCTGACCTGCCCCCCCAGCAGGTGCAACTGGAGATCGGGGTGGTCCGAGAGCACGGCCGCTATGGCCACCGAGTTGGTCACCACCGCCAACCCCAGGTCGTTTGTCAGCAGCCGGGCCAGCGCCAGGGTGGTGGTGCCGGAATCCAGCAGGATGGTGCCCTGGCCGGGCAGCTCCGCCAACGCCCGTTCGGCGATGCGTTGCTTCTCACCCGCCCCGACCCCGAGGCGCTGCAGAATGCTTGGCTCGCGGTCGGTCTGGGCCACGGGCAGGGCCCCGCCGTGGACGCGCCTCACCAGCCCCCGCTGTTCGAGAACGGTGAGATCACGCCTCACGGTTTCGGGAGTGACGCCGAGCCGCTCCGAGATCTCCGTGACGTCCACGCGCCCCTGGGCATGGGCTGCGTCGACGATGGCCTCCTGCCTTTCGGCGGCGTACCGGATCCGGGAGGTCGGGGAGGTGGCGTTCATCAGATCTCCTGTCAGGGTTCCACGGTGACCTTGATGGCCTCACCGCGCTCGACGATCCTGAATGCGTCCATCACGTCACGGAGCCTGATGCGGCGGGTGATGAGGTCGGCCACGGGCACCTCACCACTGGCAATGTAATCCAAGGCCCGGCGGTTGTGCTCAGGTGCCGAACCGTTGGCGCCGTGAATGTGCAGCTGCCGGTAGTGGACGAGGTTGGAGTCCAGCGTGATGGTCGGGTTCGTCTTGGGAAGCCCGCCGAAGAAACTGATCCTCCCGTTGCGGGCCGCCATCGAGACCGCCTGCTCCTGGGTGATGTTCGCGGGGGTGGCGGTGATGATCACGTCCGCGCCCCGTCCGTCGGTGAGTTTCAGGATTTCCTCGACGATGTTCACCTCGGAGGCGTTGATCACGACATCCGGCTGCACCGCGTCGGCCGACATCTTCAACCGTTCGGAATTGATGTCGACCAGGATGACGCGCCCGGCCCGGTGGACTCCGCGGGCGATGCGCACGTGCAGGCAGCCGATGGGGCCGGCACCGAAGATCACCACGTCGTCGCCCGGTTCGATTCCGAGCTGCTCCTGGGCGTTGATGGCGCAGGCGAAGGGCTCGGCCGCGGAAGCCTCTGCGAAACCGACCCCGTCGGGGATGCGGTTCATGCCGTCGACCGCCAACACCTCGCGGGGAACGATCATGTACTCGGCGAAACCTCCGTCGTACTGGTAGCCCACGGAGGTCTGGTTCTGGCAGACGGCCATCCAACCCTTCCGGCACTCGTGGCACTTCCCGCAGGGAACTGCGGCTATGATCTGGACCCGGTCGCCGGGTTTCCAGTCGCCGGCGACCCCGGAACCGACCTCCACCACCTCACCCGCGATCTCGTGTCCGATGATGCGGGGCGGGGTCAGGTTCTGGTGCCCGTTCTTGCGGATCTTCACGTCGGTTCCACAGGTCGAGCAGTTCTTCACCCGGATCTTCACCTCATCGGTTCCGCAGGTGGGTTCCGGCACGTCCTCCAGGCGCAGGTCCTCGGGGGCGTAGAAACGCAGGGCGAGCATTCAGTTCTCCTTTCCGAAGGCGCCGAGCAGGCGCAGGACGTCGTCAGGGTCGGTGGTGGTGCGCAGCTGGGCGGCGGCGTCGGGATCCATCAGCACCTCGGCGAGTTCGCCGAGGATCTCGACGTGTTCCTCACCGCGGCTCGCGATCGGGATGCAGACGAACACCCGTTCGCCGTCCCAGTCCACCCCACCCGGGAATTGCAGGAAGCCGAGGCAGGTGCGCTGGATGTGCTCCCGTGATTCGTTGGTGCCGTGGGGGATCGCGACCCCCTCCCCGAGGTAGGTGGGCACCTGGTGTTCGCGTTCGAACATGGCATCGGCGTAAGGCTGGGTCACGGCGCCGACGGCGACAAGCAGGGAACCGCACTGCGTGATGGCATCGGTTTTGTCGGTGGCGGTCAATCCGAGGCGGATGGTTTCGCGGGACAGGACTTCAGACAAGGTTCTCTCCTGATTTGATGGCGTTCTCGACGCGGGCGAAGGCCGGGTCGCCGAGGAACTGTTCGAAGGTGATGATGACGGCGTTGGGGGCGATGTTGCGGGCCCGATCGGCCAGGCCCGACTGGCACATGATCAATTCGGTATCCGGGCTGACCTCGTTGACGGGGGAGTGGGACACCTCGACACCGTGGGGTGCCAGGCGTTTCTTCATGGAACTGGCCACCATGACGCTGGAGCCCATCCCTGCGTCACAGGCGATGACCAGCTTTTTCACGTCGCGGCCGTTGAGCACGCGGGTGCCGGTGGCCGGGGCCCCGGTTTCCTCGGCAGGGGATTTTGTGGCATCGGACGGGATTCGGGGTTCGGCCGCATGCTCTGGCGCGGATTCCCCGGCATCGGCCGAGGTCCCGGGCGCCTCGGCCTTCCTGCCCCGCCCGAAACCGAGCAGCAGGGAAGCGACCAGGAAACTGACCACCGTGGCGGCGATCACCGCGGACAGCACCGCAACGTATCCGCCGCGGGGCGTGACCGCCAGGTAGGCGATGATGCTGCCGGGAGAGGCCGGGCCGACGAGACCGGCGCCCGCGATGCTGCCGACGAGCAGCCCGCTCACACCACCCGCGATCGAGGCGACGATGAGAACCGGCTTGGCGAGAACGTAGGGGAAGTAGATCTCGTGGATGCCACCGAAGAAGTGGATGATGACGGCGCCGGGAGCGGTGCTGCGCAACGCTTTCTGGCCGAAGAACCACACCGCCAGCAGGACTCCCAGGCCGGGTCCAGGGTTCGATTCCACCATGAACAGGATGGACTGTCCCACTTCCTGCGCCTGCGCCGCACCCAGCGGGGACAGGACACCGTGGTTGATGGCGTTGTTCAGGAACAGCACTTTCGCGGGTTCCACGACGATGGAGGCCAGCGGCAGCAGGCCGTTGTCCACCAGGACCTGGACCCCCTGACCGAGCAGGTTGACCAGGAAACCGACGACGGGACCGATCCCGAGGCGGGCCAGAATGGCCATGATCATGCCGATGATGCCGAGGGAGAAGTTGTCCACGAGCATCTCGAACCCGCTCGCCACCCGGCCGTGGACCGCCCGGTCGAACTGCTTGAGGACCCAAGCGGCGAGCGGCCCCATGACCATGGCGCCCAGGAACATGGGGGTGTCGCTGCCGACGATCACGCCCATCGTCGCCAAGGCCCCGATGACCGCGCCGCGTTGCCCGTGGACCATCCGGCCGCCCGTGTAGCCGATGAGGATGGGAAGCAGGTAGGTGATGATCGGGGTCACCATGGTGGCCAAGGTCTCGTTGGGTGCCCACCCCTTCGGTATGAAGAGGGCGGTGAGCAGACCCCAGGCTATGAATGCACCGATGTTGGGCATGATCATCCCCGCCAGGTGGCCTCCGAAGCGCTGGATGCGGGCACGGAAGCCACTGCCTTCGAGGTTCTTGTTGACACGCGCATCCGGTAGGGACATGCGAATCACCCTTTCTGACTCCGATGTCTGAATGTGTGGCTTCGAGTGGGTTTCAAAGCCGATATCGGAAGAATACAGGCAGAAACGGGAAGAGTCAAGCTGTAAACGGGTGGAAACAGAAATGATCCGTGGGTCGTATCGGACTGAAACGGGCAGATTCTGTGAAGGGGCTGGTCAGGGCCGGTTCCTGAGCACCCGGGACGGCCACCACACCATGGGGCCGATGTCCTGGATCAGGGCGGGGACCAGCAGGGTACGCACGACGAAGGTGTCCAGCAGCACCCCGAAGGAGACGATGAAAGCGATCTGCAACAGGAACAGGATCGGGAGGACGGCCAGAGCGGCGAAGGTCGCCGCCAGCACCAGGCCGGCCGAGGTGATGACCCCGCCCGTGACCGCCAGCCCACGCAACATGCCCTCGCGTGTTCCGTGCTCCAGTGCCTCCTCACGCACCCGGGTCATGAGGAAGATGTTGTAGTCGATACCCAGGGCCACCAGGAAGACGAACCCGTACAGCGGTACCGACGGATCGGCTCCCGGAAGGTTCAGGACATGGTTGAACACGACGGCAGCCACCCCCATTGCGGTCTCGAAGCTGAGGGCCGTGGTCGCCACCAGCAGCACGGGGGCCAGCAGGCTGCGCAACAGCAGGACGAGGATGATCAGGATCACCGCGAGCACCAACGGAATGATCAGGGCCCTGTCGTGTTGTGTGGTGGTCCGGGTGTCCAGATCGGTGGCGGTGGTACCTCCGATGCGCGCGGTCCCGGACAGATCCGCCCGCAGCTCGCGCACGGTCTCGATTGCCTCGTCGCTGTCGGCGGCGGCGGTCAGAGTGGCCAGCAGCATGACCTCGCCGTCGTCCACAGTGGGAGCCGGGGGCGGCGTTCCCGGTCGTCCGACGGGCTGGATTCCCGCCGTCGTGACGGGCGCGGAGCCCGAGGGTGAGGCCTTCGAGACGACGCTGACGGAGGCCACACCGTCGTTGCCCAGCAACTGGTTCGCCACCGATTGCAGGTTGTTCTCGGCCGCCAGGACATAGACGGGCGAACCGGCCCCACCCGGGAAGTGACGCGACAACGCCTCCTGGCCGGTCCGGGCGTCGGAGGCCCCCAGCACGAAGCTGCTGACGGGAACTCCATCCGCCTTGAGGGCAGGAACGAAAGCGGCGCCGATGCCCAACAGGATGACGCAGGCGATCCACACCGCACGGGGACGCCTCGAGACGAACCGGCCGGTTCTCGCGTACACGCCGGTGTGGGTCTGTTCCTCATCGGTGCGGTCGGGATCGAAACGCGGCACCCGGGGCCAGTAGGAGGCCCGGCCCAGCAGGTAGGTGAGGCTCGGGAGCAGGGTCAGGGAGGCGAGCACCGCGAAGGCCACGCCTATGGCGGTCACCGGCCCCAGGGAACGATTGGAACCCAGATCGCTGAACAGCAGGCACAGCAGCCCGGCGATCACGGTGCCGCCGGAGGCGAGGATCGGCTCCAGGACACCGCGCAGCGCGGCCCGGGTGGCCTCCATCCTCGATTCGTGGCGCCGCAGCTCCTCGAGGTAGCGTGCGGTGTACAGCAGGGAGTAGTCCGTGGCTGCGCCTATCACCAGGATGAAGAGGATTCCCTGGGTCTGTCCCGTGAGGGTCAGCACCTCCCATTTCGCCAGCCACCAGTTGGTCAGGAGCGCGACGGCAAGGGCGAACACGCTCGTCAACAACACTACCAGCGGAAGGAGTACTGCGCGGTACACGACCACCAGGATCACCAGCACCAGGCCGAGGGCCACGAGTAGCAGCAGGCCGTCGATCCCGCTGAAGGCCCGCGAGAGGTCGCTGGTGAAGCCCGCCGGACCCGTGACGTGGAAGTCCAATCCCGCGAGGTCGTGTGCCGCGATCACATCCCGGACGGAGTTGACGGTCCTGGAGACGTTCGCCGTCGCGTCCACCCCTACGAAAACTTGGACTGCCAAGGAATCCTCGGATGTGATCGGCGGCGAAACCGCGGCCACGCCCTCCACGGATCCCAGGTCCTGCCCGAGGGCCGCCACGGCCTGTTTCTGGGGCTCCGTCAGAGGATTCTCCCCGGTGAACACGGCGATGGCGGGGATCTGATCGTTGCCCACGAAATCGCGATACCTCTGCCCGACGACGGTTGCCTCCGCGCTGGTCGGAAGGAAACTCGCCTGGTCGTTGCGCGCGACCTCGCTGACCTTCCCGAAGAACGGCCCGCCGATCCCACCTGCCAGCAGCCAGCACAGGATCAGGGCGATTGGAGTGACGAGACGAAACGTTCGGGTTCTCATGGGCGATGAGCCTACGGCTCTCGGGGGATCAAAGGGCGTAGTAGAGCTCGAATTCGTGCGGATGCGGCCGAATGGCAATGGCCTGGATCTCCGCGCGCTTGAGCCCCACCCAGGTTGCGATCAGGTCGGGGGTGAAGACGTCTCCCGCCAGCAGGAACTCGTGATCCGCCTCCAGGGCATCCAGCACCGCGCTCAGGCTGGCGGGCACGGTGGAGACCTCGGCGTGCTCCTCGGGGGGCAGCTCGTAGAGGTCCTTGTCGATGGGGGCGGGGGGCTCGATGCGGTTCTGGACGCCGTCGAGTCCTGCCAGCAGGATGGCGGCGAAGGCCAGGTAGGGGTTGCTCGACGGATCCGGGCAGCGGAACTCGATGCGCTTGGCCTTCGGGTTGGAACCGGTGATCGGGATGCGGATGCAGGCGGAACGGTTGCGCTGTGAGTACACCAGGTTGACGGGGGCCTCGAAACCGGGAACCAAGCGGTGGAAGGAGTTGACGCTCGGGTTGGTGAAGGCCAGCAACGCGGGCGCGTGCTTGAGGATGCCGCCGATGTACCAGCGGGCCATGTCCGACAGACCCGCATAGCCGTTCTCGTCGTAGAACAACGGTTTCCCGTCGCTCCACAGCGAGGAGTGGACGTGCATCCCGGAGCCGTTGTCCCCGAAGATCGGTTTCGGCATGAAGGTGGCGGTCTTGCCGGCCTCCCAGGCGGTGTTCTTGACGAGGTACTTGAACTTCATCACGTCGTCGGCGGATTTCAGCATGGTGTCGAACCGCCAGTTGATCTCGGCCTGACCGGCGGTGCCGCACTCGTGGTGGGCGCGTTCGACCACCAGGCCCGCGTTCTCCATGTGGCGGACGATGTCGTCGCGCAGGTCACCGAAGTGATCGACGGGGGCTACGGGGAAGTAGCCGCCCTTGTACTTGACCTTGTAGCCCCGGTTTCCGCCGTCCTGCACGCGACCGGAGT
>ERZ773065.1432-NODE-1432-length-12068-cov-9.962041_pt1 | contig 12068 bp, 6 predicted proteins | sample MGYA00580623_ERZ773065 | MGnify/ENA primary metagenome ERZ773065 (study PRJEB29015, sample SAMEA2738017) | human oral metagenome | biome: human oral; feature: human-associated habitat; material: dental | place: China | collected 2047 ...
GTTGCACGGGGAAGTGCCGCATCCCCAGCGCCCGCCCAGATGCCTCCCTCACGGCTGCGAAGGCCTCTGGAAGCAGCTCGTCGAGGGTCTCTCCCCGCTCGTGGCGCTCCCTGAACTGCGCGGTCATGCCGCCCAGTTCCTCGTCCGACATGGACTCGAAGCGCTCCGAGAGCTTCTCGACCTTGCGAGCCACCCTCTCGAGCTCCTTCTGACGCATACCCTCACCCATCGAGAGGGCTTGCGTAAACAGACTCTCCTTAGTCGTCGAACTCATCCATGATCCTCTCGACTCCCCCTCGCGACCTGCCCACATCCAAAGAGAGTATTGCAGCGCGTGGAGCCATCAACCTTGTTTTCCTGCTTTGAGGCACATGCGAGACCCCGCTTTTAGGCACATGCGAGAAGGTCGTCCAGTCCGTCGGCCGCCCAGCCCCTCATAGCTGGGCGGCGCACAGGGCTAGGACAGCGTATCTCTCACAAGCACGGTCACGAGCTTGGCCATCTGGGCACGAGTCGTCATGTCCCTAGGGTTGAGGGCATGCGTCACGCCGTCTCCGGTCATGAGCTTATGGGCAAAGCACCAACCCACACCAGCGCTCGCCCAGCTATCGACACTGCTCGCATCAGGCGCAGAGGCATAGGAGGAGGCGCTCGCTCCCGAGGGGTTCGCGCCGTTCTTGGTGGCATAGCGATAGAACACGAGCGCGGCCTCTTGGCGCGTAAGGCCCGCATTGGGACGCACGGTACTGCCACCGTCGCCATCGCCAGTAAAGATGCCCTGCTTGTAGGCCCAGTTCATAGCCGCCGTGTAGTACTGCTTCGAGCTGTTGTCCACAAACGGCGTCTCGTTGCTCTCGTAGTTGGCGCTGTTCGTCGTTGCGGTGGAGGTCGGGTTGGCGCGACGATAGAGGATCGTCGCCAGCTGTCCGCGCGTCAGGAGGTCATCAGGGCCAAAGAGGTTTCCCGTGTGTTCTCCCATGAGCTTGTTTTGGACCACGTAGCTGAGCCAGCCTCCGGTGTATACCCAATCTCGTTGGTAATCGATGTCCGTGAAGTGGTGGATCCTCAGGTAGTCGAGGGCTGCCTCGGCATCAAGGACACCATGGCTTCCGTTCGAGGGTCGGCGAGCCGTACTGCCAACCTTAACCGGGCGCGCCGTGTTATAGACGGCTTCCTTCACCTGGCTCACCGTTGCAGAAGGCACCGCAGAGAAGAGCAGCCCCAAGGTACCCGAGGCGACGGCCGTCGCCTGGCTGCTGCCAGAGAGCTTGGTGTAGGCGTCAAAGCTCCCGGTCCCGACGGAGGTGATCTTCACACCGGGTGTGCTGATGTCCTTGGCCCCATTGAGCTCGGTATACTCCCAGTCGGTCCCATCTGTGTTCAGCGCCGTCACAGACATGCATTCCTCGAAGTCGGATGGATAGGTGTTTTTGTCAACGGTGTTTGGGCCTGCGGCGGTCTTGCGGTTGCCGCCCGCGCACACACAGACGATGCCACAGTCATCAAGGGCACTCTTTATGGCCTGATGCAGCATTCTGTCTCCTGTGGCAGACGATCCAACCCTCAGGCTCATGTTGATGGTATGAAGTCCCCACTCGGGGTGTTCCCTTGCCATCTGCGTCGCATACGTGATGCCAGAGATGATGCTGGCGGTATTGCCCTTGCCTGCGTCATTTACCACCATCACGGGAAGTACGCGGCAGTTGTACGACGCGCCGGCGATGCCGCGCCCGTTGTTGGAGGTCGCCGCAACGATGCCTGCGATATGGCTTCCGTGGCCCAAGTTAGACGTTGGGTCCGACGTGCCGAGGCTCATGTGCGTGCGGTTCATGGCGTCATAGGCATATCCCGAGAGCACGTTGGCAGAGAGGTCCTCGTGGGCAGCGTATATGCTCGAGTCCAGTACTGCCACGGTTGACCTGTGGGACGAGTCGCCGGCATAGGACCATGCCTTTGGCAGGTTGGTGCTGTATGCCCAATACTGGTTGCGTCTCTCGCTGGGGCTGGATATCTTGGCAATGGGGTCGTTCACGACAAAGGCAGACTCAAGTCCTATCTGCGAGGCAAGGTCCTCGCCCGACGCATCCTCCTCGTCCCTGTCATCCACGAGCTCGTATACGTAGTTGGGCTGGGCGGAGGTGATGCCATCCACATTCTTGGCAGCCGCGAGTGCGTCCTCTACGCTTTGGCCCTCCGCAGGGCGTGCAACCATCACGCTGCTACCCTCGCTGCCCGTAAGCGTCGCTGTCACGCTCATGCCGGCAGCCTCGAGCTGACCCTTGACCTCGCGAGCCTCGGCACTGTCCTTGGCTTTCTCTGCGTCAAGGGAGAGAAGCCCTGTGCCATCAGAAGGGGAGCCGCCAACCGTGACGATGATCCCATCGGTCTCTGCGGCTTCATCCGATCCTGGGGCCCCAGACTGTGGGGTGGCCACATCGGACGCCTGTGCCTGCTCGGCGAAAGCCACGGTAGGACTCACGGGAAGACCGCCACACACCAGCGCTGCGCTCATGAGCACAGCCAACACTCGCTTTACACACAACTTCACACTCATCATCCCTTCCGCAAGAGGCGCCTCCTGAGCGCCGATATGGGCCGTACCATTATATTGCCAAGCCGATAGCTGGTGGAGCCTCGCACAGCAGCGACCTCACAAATGGCGGCATCCCTCTCTTGCTCAAGGGACGCAACACGAGCCTGGAGCCTCTGAACCTCACTACGCACACATCCAAGCTCCTGCTCGCTCAAGGACACGCCACGAGGGTAGCAATATGTCTTCGGCCGCGTGGTTGCGTCCTTGGACCGTTGGTCCACGACCCTGTCGATCGCGGCAAAGAGTTCGCAAAACTCCGCGTCAACCAACGTCCGCTGTCGGGCCATCACGTCTGCGACCTCATCTGCAAAGGACTCGCTCGCGTCAAGGGCATCGGTCAGCGCAGCGCACATGTCCTGTGCGGGTGCATCCAAGGAGAGCAGTCGGCCCTCTTGCCCGACGGCCATGAACTGCGCCTCTATCTTGTCGTTATAGTTGAGTCCGATAGCTGGCCTACCAAGCACCATGTGCAAGAGCGAACAGTGCAGGCGCATCGAGAGCGTGGCGGAAGAACTGGAGATATAGCCAAGTATCGTCTCGATCGCAGGCCTCTTGGCGACGAGGCACGTGCGCTCCCCATGTGCCATCAAATCGTAGGCCTGCCTCTGGATGCCCACGTCATCGGCGTCAAGCGGAAGAAAGAGCACGCTCACGTCACGCCTCTCGCACACGCCGTCAAGTGCTTGGGCAACGCGAGAGGCAAGGTCAGGGGGATTACGATGGCAGCTGCGCAGTGACACCACAAGGTACGGGCGATCCTGTACCTGAAGCCAACCCCAGGCCTCCTCACCATCCAGGCTGGCGGCATGCCGGCTGACATAGTGTTGGACCCCAAAGGAGAGGTCCGCGTAGGTAGCCACCTGGCTTGGGTCTGCCCCAGCTGCCAGGAGCAGGTCGCTCGTGTTTTGGTCCCTCGTAAGAAAGTGCGCACCCACAACGCTCATGAGCTTGGCGTAGCGCTGCATGGCGGGGGTGTCCATGGGCCCTCCCCCAATACCAAGAAAGTATGTTGGGACGTCGTACATACGCGCAAGAGAGCAGATGGCTGCCTGCCCCGCTGGGTCAATCCAGGGGTCAAAGGCCAGCTCAGCCTCACCGGCCGTCTGCCCAAGGGGATCGTCGAACATGAGCCCGCCGCAATAGATGAGGGCGGCGGCACCGTCCAGCCACTCGCAGATGAGACGCTTCTTGTGGGGCTCTGTTGCCTCAAGGCCATGCTGCACACGGATCTGGTGTGGATCGGCCCCTATGACCAGCACCTCCGCAGAGGGATAGCGCTCCCTCACGCGGGCATGAACAAGCTCAAGCAGCAGGTCATCGCCAAAGTTCTGCGCACCAAACCAGCCGTACACCACCACCCTGGCAGCAGACCTTCCAAGGGACCTCACAGGACCCCCAGCTATGGAGTCCGCATACGAGAAGAGGGATTCCAACATCTGGTCGGCACGTGGAAGGTCGTCGAGCGCGCCCTGCTGGGCCTCATGGGCGGCCGTATAGCGCAAAGGGTCTTGCTCAAGCGCTCGGACGACGTTAGTCAGCTCTCCCGAAGCAAAACGGATAGTAACAGCTTCCAACCACTGCGGCAAGCTCGCGCCCTCTTCAACAAGAAGCAGGCTCCCCTCCTGCATGCGCAGTGCCATATCCGTAGCTGTAGGAAAGGCCTCACCTGCCTCAGGACGAAAGATGACGCTGTACTTTGCTCTTCGGCACCAATACGAAAGAGACGAGCCCACACGCTCACAGCTCAAGTCACCCCCCCAGCCCTCAGCGAGGGCTATACACCCACCAAGCCTGAGCTCTTGCAGCAGCTCATCCACCTGCCTGGCCCTCCCTGACCTGTGGGGTTGCATGACGCAGATGCAATCTTTCGCCACAGTAGGGTCAGCGATGCGCTGGGCACGATAGTCCTCGTCGAGAAACGCCTCCAAGGTCCACGCACCATCCGTGTCGCTAAGCGCAACGCCAATGACTGGGCAGCCCACCTGCGGGAGAATGTCTGCGTTCACGCTTGATACATCCCATAGTACGAGGTCTGGACCAAAAACCTCAGCCATACGCTGTACCTGGCAAGCTGCATCTGAGTCATGTGTAGTGCAAAGAAGTTGCACCACGTGCCCCTTTGAGCGCAAAAGCGAAAGGAGACGACCCATGGGACCCGCCTCGTCCCCCTCAAGAAAACTGAGATAGAGGATCCGTGCATAGCGCCCATCCACTTCCATCCCGTATCCCCTTAATGCCCTAGGCCTTGTGCCTCAGGCAGCGCCTGAGGGCAGCCCCAAGCCTACGGAGAGCCGATGGTCGCACATCCCGCACCGTGTCGATCCTACGTCGTAGCTCGTCATTGGTACGTACAAGTTCATCTTTTTTCGTAAGCAGCAAGGAGCCTTCCGCCCGCAGCCGTTCGACCTCCTTACGCTTATCGACAAGCACATGAAACAGATAATCCTCCGCATCGGCGTTATGTGTCACATCAAAGAAGCGACGGTAACGTCCCCCAAGATAGTCGCCATCTATTAGATTCTCTGAGTCACGGATATAGTCTAGCCACTCGCGTTTGTAGCCATTGTAGATACGATCAAACTCCTGCCTTGAGTGAGCCGTATCCAAGGAATACCAGATCGTGTCAAGGACAAGGTTCACGAGCTGCGTCTTGGTGGTACGTGAGTCAAGAATGCCATGCGCCTCGCAAAACGCCCGTATATGCGCAAGAGCGCGAAGACTCGTGTCTCCCCTTTCCCCATGGGTGATCGATCCTTCCCCATCACGCCTATAATGATAGAGCCGCTGTTCCATGAGGGCTATGTGCCCCGCCACAAACAGCGTCTCATAGATAAACGCGAGGTCCTCAGCGGCCTTCAAGTCCTCATGAAAACGTATCCCACTCTCAGTGAGAAGGGAGCGCCTATAGAGGATGCGCCAGACATTGGGTGTCGTCAGCTCGGTCGTAAGGCAGGACATCTCACTGATGTTAAACGAGCACTCAAAGAGCTCATGTTTCCCGCAGATCTCACGAGGAACGTAGGTATCACTCTTTCCATAGAACTCGTCAAAGCCAAATATCGTCATATCCGCAGAGCACGCATCTGCCTTCTGGACAGCAAGCTCTAGAAGCTGCTGATCAACGGTATCATCCGCATCGACGAAGAGAAGGTAGGTGCCTACGGCATCCTCTATCCCCGCGTTGCGAGCCGCACTGACCCCCGCATGCTCCTGCGATAGGACACGCAGGTTCTCATACTGCTTAGCCAGTATACCCAGAAGCTCAGCAGAGCCATCCGTAGAGCCATCATCCACGCATATGAGCTCAAAGGACGCAAGTGACTGGTCCTCGAGCGATCGAACACATGCCTCAAGATATCGCTTCGCGTTGTAAATGGGTATGACCACACTCACGAGCGGAGCAGATCTAAATGACTGCGTACCGTTCCCAGCCCCCATACCCCTCCCTTCTCAGACCACGTGATTGAATTAAAGGATAGCAAAAGAACGAGCGCCTCCACCATGTGAAGACGCTCGTCCTTACCAGCTTGGACAGTGTCCGTGCTATCTACCTTCTATGGAAGAGATGAGCTTATGCACCAGCAAGCCTGTTCGGCTGCGCACGAACTGCCATAGCAGCTACCTCAGCACGCGTGATGTTGTTACGAGGATTCAAAAGATTCGTACCAACACCCATGACCTTGTTAGCAACAGCCCATTTCACCGAAGCCTCGGCCCAACCATCAACCGCAAAGGAATCAAGATAGGCACTCAGGCTCGTACCCTCACCAGACTTGTACTGTGCGGGAGCGACATACTTCTCGTAGCGAGAGAGCATCGTGGCAACTTCCTGGCGAGAGATTGCTTGATCAGGCTTGTACTCGCCCGTATCACCATAACCCTGTACGATCTTAGTGGCATGTGCCCACGCAACAGCCTTTGCATACCAAGCTGAATCATCGCAGTCAGAGAAGCCAGTACGGTACGTTCCCTTATCGAGATCTTCCAAACCCTTTACAGTCTCATTAGCTGTCGTCCCAGCCATATTGAGGAGAATCTGAGCGAACTGACCGCGAGTGAGGTTATCTTCAGGTTTAAAGAGAGTAGCCTGATCCTTATGATCTTCATCACCCGAATGCCCGTGAACATACCCAAGCTCTTTTGCCTTATAGACTTCCTTGCAGTACCAAGGCAGCGGATCAGAACCCGTATAGTTCGCCGGATTGATTACATCAAGGAAGTCCGCCGCATTAACCTTATCAGTGGCCGTAATGGTCATCTCAGGAGCAGTGATCTCCATGTTGGTGTCATTGGCACTCGGTTTTGAAACAGAGATCTTGTAGGTATCGGCCTTATCGAATTTCTTTACCTCTTCACCCTTGCTGTTGGTGATCTTCACGACAGCATCGACAGGCAGATCCTTCCAGACCAGATCCCCATTCGTGTCCTTCTCACCATCGTTATACCTAATGAACACCTCACCAGGAGCAACGACGACACTGCTCTGGCCATTCCCAATGTTATCAGCCTCGATGGCCTTGGCCTCTTTTGTCTCTGGATCAATCCTGAACGGCATGATTGCCTGGATCTTAGCAGGCTCTACCGTGATAGGTACAGACGGATTCTTGATGTGATACTGCTTACTCTTGAACGTAAGGGTATAGGTCCCAGCATCCTTGATCGAAGTAACTACATTGCCCTTTGAGTCAGTAAAGTCAACGGTAAAGTCCTTATCTGGACCCTCATTGAGATATCCCTCAGGATGAGTGGCATCTATTTTACATTTGATAGAGTATCCGATGCGCTTGATGATATCAGTACCATCATAGGTAGTCTTAATGGCACTTGTTACAACAGGGTCACCATCCTTCTGCTGCTTGAAGGTGACTATCGCACTCGTCTCAGCATCAATAGAATTATCAGCTACTGTGACCCCCATAGTAGCAGATGCACCATACTCATAATTACTATCATGCCACAGGGCAGTTACGATATACTCGCCCTGATTGTTTAGATCATTCTCCGGAGCCTTCTTTCCCTTTGACACGCTTACATAAAAATACTCACTAGGGGATACTGCTTTGCCAAACTCATCGCGTGCCTTAATAAGGCTCTTGTTAGTAGTAGCAGCAGTCCAAGAATTAAGAGCAATATTTACATTCTGTCCCTCCATTGGATTACCGTTGTATTCCATGGAGGTAGCCTTATTCTTAACTCTGTATATTGGATTTTCTATAGCTTTAGACTTTACTACTCCATTGACATCGCGCTTAAAGTTCTTATCGGCCGGATCTTTCGCCGTAAGCTTAGCCTGAAAACTACCCAGATTTACATCGAGACTGAGAGGCATACCCGGCATCCTGTTCCACTCAGCGACCTGAAGCTTCGATGCGAGGGCAGTGGAACCGTTGACACTCACGAGCTGAACTTTGCTATCGATGGGAGTGTCTGCACCAACTACAACCGAGGTATTGAATCGAACACCCAGCGGGGCTGTATCAAGCTCAAGTGGTTTAACCTCGACAGGAATAAGAATCTCTTTAAAAGTAACACCATCTCTTGGCATTAGCTTAGCGACATACTCACCCGCATCGACAGGTGTGTTCGACAAGGCCTGCGTTGGATCTGCAGTATCAGCACCCTTCTTAAAGTACTGGACTACATACTGATCACTTTCAAGTACTTTACCACCTGTTGTCTTAAAGGCAATCTTCTGTGGCTCAGCATTATAGGTAAACTTATCCTTTTCACCAGATTCCTTATTATAAGCAGCCTTTTCCACGTCAAAAGATTTATCAGCTTTTATCGTAAAATCAGCTGATGCCGCACCACCATTATAGGCTCCATCAGTTGCACTTATGACAAGCTTGTAGTTTCCTGCATTGTGCCTTACAGTGTCTTCACTAACAGTTATGTTAGAATCATTCTTATATGAGAAAGAATAGAAGAGGTCTTTCTTTTTAGTCTTGTCAAACTTAGTTTTATCGTAAAACTTACCGCTCTCCTCATCATATGTGAGCTTGAGAGTGGTATTTGTTTTCGCATCAATAAGAATCTCAATGTAAGAGTCCTTATTTTCCTTCAACAAGTCGGTAGGAAGAGTCCCTAGTTTAAGACTATCAGCACCAGTAAGTTTAATCTCAGTACCATCTTCCTTATGAAGCGTAACCTTACCCGCGCTAAACGCCTCATCCGGTTTAAGCTGAAGCTCTACATCATCGTCTTCCGCCTGGAGCTCTACGTTACTGTCGGAGTTCGTGTCAGTTGCAGTACCCTCCGCGAAGGCTGCCGCAGGCACCATACCAGTCGCCATGATGCCAGCAAGCACGCTTGCCGCAACCTTCTTGGAGACTGGCACGACTCCGTTCTTCTTTTCTACCATTCCTGCTCCTTTCTGAGAGCAAACACTGCCTACCATCACTGGTAAATCAGGACTATATCGCTCATCTCTTCCTTGCGCAAGCAAGATCCAGCTCTTTTTTTGGCATCTTAGTCTATTTTTCATTTCATTTCCTCATTTGCCTGATCATCAGACTGACCGATGCCCACCAGCTTTGCCCTGTCAAGGAGCTTCTTTGGAAAGTTCCCTAGGTTCGCCGTCGTGACGACCGACTGGATGGACCCCTGCACGAAGCCCATCAGGGCCACAGAGCGCCTCTCGTCGAGCTCGCTCATGACGTCATCGAGCAAGAGCAGGGGCCTTGTTCCCACGACCTCGAAGGAGAGCTTGACCTCGGCCATCTTGAGCGCCAGCGCAACTGAGCGCTGCTGTCCCTGCGAGGCGAAGGCGCGAGCATCCCTGCCGCCGATGGCAAAGCCCAAGTCGTCGCGGTGCGGGCCGACAAGGGTCTGGCGCCTTCTGAGCTCGTCGTGCCTGCGTTCCCCCAGCTTCCTGAGGATGAGCTCCCTCAAATCGTCCTTAGTGAGCCCTTCGAGCTCCTCCTGGCTCCCGATGGAGGCGACGTAGGTGCAGTCGAGCCGCTCGCCGCCCGATATCCTCTCGTAGATGTCCCTCACGTGCGAGGAGAGGCGCCTAAAGAGGCGAAGGCGCGCAAAGAGCAGGGCCGCACCGCAGAGCGCCACGGACTCGTCCCAGATCCCGAGCAGGCCAGGATCGACGACATCCTCCCTGAGCAGGCGGTTCCTCTGTGCGACCGCGCGCTCGTAGGCTGAAAGCACCCTCCCGTAGCCCCTATTCGCCTGCCTGCCAAAGTCGTCGAGCTCATCCCTTCTGTGGGACGCTCCGCGCTTGATGAGCGAGAGGTCATCCGGGCAAAAGAGGACACTCATCATCGTCTCGGGCAGGTCCGCCGCGTGGCAGCGCTTGCCGTTTCTCTCGAAGTGGCGACGCGCCCCCTCGACCTCACAGCAGACGTCGATCACGCGACCGTCACCCTCAAGGCGTGCCGACACGAGCGCCCGCCCCTGGCCCTCGCGCACGAGCTCTGAGGGCCTCGGGCGCCTAAACGAACGTCCCGACGTCAGCGTCTGCAGGGCCTCGACGACGTTGGTCTTGCCTGAGGCGTTGCGGCCATGAAGCACCGTCATGCCCTCGCCGAGCCCTATGGTCCTGTCATCGAAGTTTCGCCAGTCGCGCAGCGAGAGGCTCCTGACGAGCAGCACCTTTGCTACATCCTGACGGGCATCAGCAGGTAGAGGTAGTTTATCTGGCCGTATGACTTGAAGATGCCCGGCTGCATGGCGCTCTGGAGCTCGAGGGTGATCTCCCTGTCGGACCCGCTCGCGTTCACGCAGTCGAAGACGTAGTGGTAGTTGAGGGCTATCGACATGCTCTCTCCCTCGGCCCCGACGTCCATCGTCTCGGCTGAGTCCCCCTGGTCGGGCGAGGACGCGGAGAGTCTCATGAGCCTGCCGTCGACGTCTATGTCAAAGCGCACCGAGGCGTTTGACTGCGCGATGACGGAGACGCGCCTCAGGGCGGCCGAGAGCCCCCCGACGTCGATCGTGACGGAGGTGTTGCAGGTCGAGGGCAGGAGCTGCTTGTAGTTTGGGAAGCTCCCCTCGATCTTTCGGGCGATGTAGGTGGTGTCGCCAAACGAGAAGACGACCTGGTTCTCGGTGGTGCCTATCATGATCGTGTCGCTGTCTGAGGCGAGCGTCATCACGTCGTGGAGGGTCGAGCCCGAGACGATGGTCGTGAAGGCCTCATCCGCGCTGGAGGTCTGCGTGTGCGAGTCGCAGACCGCGAGGCGGTAGGAGTCGGTTGCCACGAGGCGCAGCGTGTTCTCTTCGACGGAGAGCAGCACGCCGGAGAGTATGGGCCTCGAGCTGTCCTTGGACGTCACCTTGTAGACCTTGTCCACCATCTGGGAGAGAAGCGCGCTCGGAAGCTCGATGGAGCGCGTAAGGGAGTAGCTGGGAAACTCAGGGAAGTCCTGCGCGTCTATGGTGTTGAGGCGAAAGGTCGACTTGTCGCAGGTGATGGTGAGGACCCTCTCTCCCCCCTCGAAGCTCACCGCGGCGTCCGCGAGGGTCTTCACGACGTTTTGAAGGACCCTTCCCGAGACCACGGTCTGCCCGCCCTCCTCAACGCTCGCCGCCATCTTGTGGCGAACCGAGATGGTGAGGTCGGTGGACTGGAGCTCTATCATGCCCGCAGTGGCGCTGATGTAGATGCCCGAGAGGATGGGAAGGGTCGAGTTGGAGGCCATTCCCTTCGCCACGATGGATAGTGCCCTCTCGAGGGACGACTGGCTTACCGAGAACTTCATCTTCAACCCTTTCCGCGACGATCTGGCTTGAGTAGTAAGTACTTACTATATATAAGAGTAGTATCAATAATAATCACTGTCGAATTGTAGAAAGGTCCACGTTCCCACAGATGGAGGGTTCGTTCTTGTTGCCCGCAGGTCCCTGTAGAATCGACGCTCTCGACAGGCACCGTCGCCGGCTCGTTCGCCTAGCCGTTGGGCGATGGGTTTTCGAGGCCTGCCGAAAGGATATCTTCACGTCTTTCGACAGGCTGGACGAAAGGGGCGGTGCTACCGCTCGGCTGGGGGTCGCCGCAGGTCCTAGCCCTTGTCGATGATGCTGTCCTTGAGCGTCTCCACCCGGTCGAGGAAGATCCTGTCCTCCTTGAGGGTGGCATCGACCCATGAGATGCTGTGCTTGACGGTCGCGTGGGTGCGGCCGCCGAACCTCTTGCCGATGTCTGCCAGGGTGTTGTCCGTGAGCTCACGCGAGAGCCATATGCCCACGTGCCTGGGCTCCATGAGCTCCTTGTTGCGCTTCGAGCCGACGAGGTCCGAGTGCGACACGTCGTAGTAGGTCTCGACGGCCTTCTGTATCTGTGCCACGCTCACGGTGCGCTGGCCGTTTGGCCACTTGCTGTTCGCGAGACGGATGACGTCCTCCCTCATGAGCGCCCCGCCCTTCTGCTCCTTGCGCGTGGCGTTCATGAGGCAGGTCTGGACGAAACCTTCGATGACGCGGATGTTCGTGCCTGAGCGCTCGGCCATGAGCTGGCGCATGTCCT
>ERZ773065.1433-NODE-1433-length-12066-cov-10.430106_pt1 | contig 12066 bp, 9 predicted proteins | sample MGYA00580623_ERZ773065 | MGnify/ENA primary metagenome ERZ773065 (study PRJEB29015, sample SAMEA2738017) | human oral metagenome | biome: human oral; feature: human-associated habitat; material: dental | place: China | collected 2047 ...
TCCAGACGCCAGTCCGGGTGCAGGGTGTAGGTCGCCCTCACGTCTGCTGCACCGGGAAAGCCCTGGTCACCGTCGCGACTCACGAGCCCAAACGTGATGCTGGCCCCACCATCGGGATCGTCCTTGGGGTCTTCGGCCACGTCCCACAGGCGCTTTCGCCACACGTGCGGGCCAGAGTGGATGTTGTTCTCGCCGTCGTTATTGGTTAGGCGGTGGGTTGTGCCCCCAAGGTCGAAGCTGGCGCCGGCGATGCGGTTCGCGTTGCGTCCGATGATGGCCCCAAGGGATCCCCCAAAGCGCAGGTAGCCACTCGCCCCGTCGTAGCCCAGGGCCACGTCGATGAAGCCGCCCTTGCCATCTGGAACCGAGACCTCCTGTAGCATGCCGCCAAGGTCAGTGACGGAGACGCGCATGCCGCTCACGCTCTCGAGCGTGTAGAGATGAACCTCCTTGCTATCTGCGGTCATTCCGAAGTTTCTGATATGGACGGACATCATGACCCCTTTCCTCGGTGTAGAGATGGCACAAGGCACCGATATGGTAAAGATACGTGGACCCTGCCGCTGTCCCTATCATACGTGGGTTGGGTCTACCCGTGCCCCACAGGTCCGCAGAAGGAGAAATTGCTTGGGTGAATACTAAGTTGGGTGAATGCGAAGTTAGGTGTGTATGAAGTTGGGTGGGCACGAGAGCCGTGAGGTATGAGATGATGGGAGCGTGCAGGGACATGAGGCGCACGGCTGGTAGGGCGTGCGCCTGGCGGGGCAGGCAGGAGGCTGGGCATGCGACGCATGCCCACGAGAGGGGATGGCGCAAGTGCTTTCGAGAAGAGGGTTCGTCCGAAGGGCGGGTGTCGTAGCTGCGGGCCTTGGTGCCTCAGCCCTCTTGCCCGCATGTTCGATCGCGCCTTCCGGTGGCGTCATCACATCCTCGGATGGCAGGATCAGGATAGGCGTGTCGATCTGGAGCGCCACGGACGCGCTCGGCTCCCTCACCATCAACATCATCCAGAGGGCGGCCGACGCCCTTGGCTGTAGCCTTACCATCGTGGAGACCAAGCATGTCTCGAAGCAGGTCATCGCCTCGGTGAGCACCCTGATCTCAGAGGGCTGCGCGGGTGTGATGGTCTGCAACTCCGCCGACAGCGAGATGGCCCACCTCATCAAAGCCTGCAACAAGAGCTCTGTGTACCTCACCCAGTTCTACCGCGCGATCTCACAGGAGGACTCGCCCCAGGTCTACCAGGCGGCCCTCGACTCCCCCTACTACGTGGGAGCGGTTCACGAGGACGAGGTGAAAAACGGCGAGACCCTCGCAGGCCTCCTCATCAATGGCGGTCGGCGCCACATCTGTCTTGAGGGCTGGACCGAGAAGGATGCGACCTTCGAGCTGCGATGGCGCGGTTATAGGAACGCCTGCGATCAGTGGAACACCGCCCACGAGGGAGACCGAGTCGAGCTTTCCAAGCCCATATACGTGGGCATCTCGGCCTCGGAGTCGGCGAGCGCGGTGCAGCGCTTCGAGGGTGAGGTGCCCTCCATGGACGCGCTCATCGTCTCCGGGGGAGGGGGAGTGCCGCTCGTGGGCGCGATCGGTCAGCTCAAGAACATGGGGCTGACGGGGAAGGTCGCCGTGGCGACCACGGACTTCCTCGACAATATGGGAGACCATCTCTCTGACGGTAGCATCTACTGCGCGACGGGAGGGAACTTCTGCGACGCGCTCTACGCGTTCATCCTCACCTACCAGGCATGTACGGGCAAACTGCAGGTGAGGCAGGGTGGGGATGTGGCGGATGTCCTGGTGCCCTATGTCCGCGCCACGAGTGCCAGTGAGTACGCGGCGTACAAGGCGGCCTTTTTGGACGATGATCCCTATACCGCAGACGAGATACGCCATATGGTCGACCTTGCCCCAGACAAGCTGGTCGAGCTCGCCGCGTCCCTCTCCATCGAGGAAATCAAGGCACGTCACGGCAGAGCCTAGATGAGGTGCGGCGGACTGCGACGCGAGTCATCTCGCCCGTCTCATGTCGCCCGTTGGGGGGTGTGCCGACATCCGCAGACGCTCGATGTCCTATCATCAGGTGATGGATTGAAGCGACGCGCTTGGAGGCCCACATGGTCAAACTCGTACTTACCGACATGGACAATACCCTGCTCGCACCAGGGAGGCAGGCGAGCGACCGAGCTCTTTCGGCCATCCATGCCCTGGTAGACCAGGGTATCTATTTTGGACCTGCGTCTGGTCGCGACTATGCGAGCGTGCTCGAGTCGTTTCGCGGTGATGAGGCGTGCATGCAGACGGCGCTCCTCTCCAATGGCAAGAAGATCTATGTGGGTGGCGTGCTCACCAACCAGACGGCGGTCGACCGCGACTCGATGGTGCTCATGGCGAAGATGGTTCATGACCTGCCGGGCGTCTATGTGAGCGGGCGCGGCGACGCGGGAGGCTTCGTGTGCGCGCGCGACATGGAGAGCCTCATGGGAACGACTTGGGGCGGCAGGCGCGCGAGCGAGCTCGTGGATCCAGACGACATCCCGACCTGGCCCATCATCACGGCGGGCCTCCACTTCGAGGAGGGCTCCGAGGACATCGACAACAACCAGTGGGCCGATCGCATCCGTGCAGCCTGTCCCAAGCTCGACCTACTTTCGCCTGGTAGCCGCATGTTCGATGTCGTCCCGCACGGCTGGAGCAAGGCATCGGGCGTCCGTGTCCTGCAGATCCTGCTCGCCGCGAACGCCGACCAGATAGTCGCCTTTGGTGACTCGGACAATGACCTTCAGATGCTCAGGGTCTCAGGGCACTCCGTCGCGGTGGCCAACGCCAATGACGCCGTGCGCGACGCATCGGTGCATCACATAGGACCCTGCACCGACGACTCGGTGGGTCGTGCCCTCGAGCAGCTTGCCGAGATGGGTGACGCTGCCTTCGAACTGTGGGATGGAGAGGCCCAAGGCAAGGCTCGCGCCTGAGGGCTGAGCCGCGCCTGAGGTCTGGGTTACGCTTGAAGGCTGGGTTACGCTTGAAGGCTGGGTCGCGCCTGAAGGCTGAGCCGCACGTGGGGGCTGAGTTGAGATGGATGCGTCCTTGCCACGCGTTGCTGAAAACAAGGCATGGTATCATATCGCATACACGTGGTCACGACGCAGGGGGGCGAGGCGCTGCATGGATGACGAGCTTATTGACAAGGCGTTAGGTCTTGGTCGCTACGCGGGGGTGCGTCGCGTCATCACGGGTTGTTCCGTGGTCGTTTCCGCCTTCCTGCAGGCCTTCACGTTAATTGTCTTCATACGGCCCGCTGACCTGCTTTCTAGCGGGTTCACGGGCCTTGCCATCCTGCTCGATAGGATTACCTCGCTTCTCGGCATCTCATTTCCCACCTTCGTGGGCATGATCACGCTCAACATTCCGGTCGCGATACTCTGCTGGAGGCACATATCGAGGCGCTTCGTGCTCTTCTCCATGGCACAGGTCTTTCTTGCGGCCTTCTTCCTGCGCGTGCTTCCTCCAGACGTCCTGACAGGGCTGGTCTCCTTCGAGTCAAAGTTTCTCGATGTGGTCTTTGGGGGTTTCCTCTATGGCTTCTCGATAGCGCTCGCGCTCAAGGGAGGGGCCTCGACGGCCGGCAGCGACTTCATATCGCTCATGGTGTCAAACCGTACGGGCAAGACGATCTGGGGACAGATCTTTGCCGGGAACTGCGTGATGCTGGTCGTCTTCGGCGCGATGTTCGGCTGGGAGAATGCGGCGTGGTCGATCATCTTCCAGTTCATCTCGACCAATGCGATCAGTATGTTCTACCACCGCTACGAGCGTGTGACACTGCAGGTCACGACGAGGCGTCCAATGGAGATCATGGCTGCGTACCAGGCGCGCTATCGCCATGGGGTATCCTGCGTCGAGGGCTTCGGCGGCTACCGCCACCAGAAGATGTGGCTGCTTAACACCGTGGTGTCGGCCTACGAGCAGGATGACATCATCCGCCTGATGCGTGCCGTCGAACCGCATGCTGTGATCAACGTGCTGCGTACCGAGAACTTCTATGGGGGCTTCTACCGTGGCAACATCGACGAGCCTCTGCCGCAGGAGCTTGCGCGTGACGAGGGCACCGTGTCGGGCAAGGAGTAAGCGAGCGAGGCGAGGTGGAGGGGGTCCTGGGGGAGGCGGTCATCTTGGGGACGCAGGAGTGTACACAAATCAGCGAAAATGGCCTCTTAACGGCGTTTCGGGCCATTTGTGTACACTGTTGGCACGAGTAGCATCGGGTGGCACGAGTGGCCCACCTACCCCATGATGTGCCAGTGGCACCCCCTCTCGTGAGGAACGTCTCTCCTTTGCGAGGGGCGGCCTTCCCTTGCGGGCGTCGCGTCGTTGCGCGATACGCAATCGCCGAGAGGACCAGGGCGTACCCTCGGAGGCCATCGGCCGAGACGAGCGTGCCCTCGCCCACGGATCGCAGGGTCGAGGCCGAGCGCCTCGTCGGCCGTCCCGCCCCTGTTTGCGAGCAAGCTTGCGAGATCGTGGACCTCGATGCCCTCGTAGGTGTAGGTCTCGTGCCGCGTGCGGGCGAGTATCATCTTCGGGTGGGCGTCGCGTATGGAGAGCAGCGGCGAGTACTCGCGCCTGAAGGTCTCGGGCGAGCTGATGTCGTCGCTCACCTGGATGTAGAGCTTCTCGCTGCCCCGCATTGCCACGAAGTCGACCTCCCTCTCGTAGAGGATTCCCGCGTAGGTTTCGTAGCCACGGCGCAAGAGCTCGACGGCGACCATGTTCTCCAGCATGCTCCCGCAGTCCATGTTCCTCGTACCGAGCTTGGCGTAGCGGAAGGCGTGGTCAACGAGGTAGTACTTGTCGCCAGATGATAGGGAGCACTTCCCGCGTATGTCATAGTGCCTGATGCGGTAGAACGCGAGGGTCTCTTCGAGATGGCTCATGTGGGCAGAAATGGTCCGGTCGTCGCTCACCGTCCCTGCCGACGTGAGAGCGTCCGCGACGCCCCGCGCGGAGGTGACGTTGGACATGTTGTCCGCCATGTAGTCGACGAGCCTCTCGTGGAGCCGCTCGTTCCTGATGCCGTGCTTTTTGGGGACGCCGTTCGTGTGCCTGGCGCAGACGTAGTCGTGGAGCGCGTGATACTTGAGGAGCGACTCAAACTCCGGGAGGTTGAAGTTGACGTGGATGACGTTGGTGCCCAGCACCTCCGCCAGCAGGTATGACTTGAACGCCTCAAGGAGCTTGGACTTGCCTGCGCGATGCGCCCCGGTAATCACCTTGAGGTTGGGTGCACCGACGAGGCACTTGAGCCTTTCGAGGAAGAGTGGCCTCTCGATAAGCTTCATGCACGCCCCCTTCTGTCTCGCGAAAATGAGGTACGGCATCTTTGCGAAACAGACAACCATGCACGAGGGTCGTCATGCCGCAAGGGCGTCCGGCGCGACCTCGTATCGGGATCTGTTGCCTGCCCTCACCTGTAACCTATAGGCCAAGCCAGTCCCATGGGCGCTCTTGGCCTTACGCCTGGGACTGCGGGGTGTCGCTTGCCGCTCGCGTTGCGAGGGGGTGGTCGGGTGTGGGCGGACCGTTGACTGCGGCCCTCTTGGCACCGATCAGCCAACCAACCAGCCAACCGATCAGCCAACCAACCAGCCAACCAACCAACTTCTTGTATACTTGGGAGGTCGAAGGAGGTTGCATGGATGCGTGGGCTAAACTCGTCGAGGACCTGACCACATATGACGCCGAGGAGGAGTGGTTCGAGTTCAAGGAGAACTGGTTCGAGCCGAGGCCTCTCGGGGAGTATGTCTCCGCGCTCTCCAACGCTGCGGCGATGGCCGGACGCACATCGGCGTACCTCGTATGGGGCGTGAGGGACTCCGACCACGAGGTCGTGGGCACGGGGTTCCTCTGGCAGCGCAATGTGAGCGGCGAGCCCCTTGAGCACTGGCTTGCGCGCCAGGTGTGGCCAGACATAGGGTTCAGCTTCCACGAGACGGCCGTGCGCGACCAGCGCGTCGTTGTCCTCGAGATCCCTGCGGCGCGGGTCGCGCCGACGTCCTTCGCGGACGAGCGCTGGATTCGCATCGGCTCGAGTAAGGAGCGGCTCACAAGGTATCCCGAGCGCGAGTCTCAGCTCTTCGATGTGCTCAGACATGGCCTGCCGACGGTTGAGAACACTCCCTCGGCCTACCGGGACCTCACGTTCTCCCGCCTCTTCACCTACTACGCGGGTCGTGGGATAGAGCTGCGTGAGAAGACCTTCCGGAGGAACCTCAAGCTGCTCACCGAGGACGGACGGTACAACCTGCTCGCGCAGCTCCTCTCGGACGACTCTCGCATACCCATAAGGTTCTCCGTGTTCTCGGGCGCGACGAAGACCGCACTGCTCCACACGGTGCGCGAGTTCGGCAACACCTGCCTGCTCGTGAGCATCGATAAGGTGCTCGAGTACGGAGACGTGCTCAACGTGCCTCAGGCTGACGAGAGGGATAGGCTCGTGGAGCGCAGGGAGGTGCCGCTCTTCGACGCAACGGCGTGGCGCGAGGCGGTGGTCAACGCGTTCGTCCATAACCAGTGGACCTCCGGCACCGGCCCCTCGTTTAGCGCGTACAGCGACCGCGTGGAGGTCCTCTCGCGGGGTACGCTTGCTCCCGAGCAGACGGTGGAGGGGTTCTTCGCCGGCGAGTCGGTCCCGGTGAACAAGGCCTTGGCCGAGAGGATCCTCCAGCTGCACATCTCTGAGGGATCCGGGCGTGGGGTGCCCAAGATCGTCGAGCGCTACGGGCGCGGTGCCATCGACCTCCGGAAGAAGTCGATTTGCGTGACGCTTCCGTACGAACGCGTCGACACGGGAAAGCCATCGCGTGCGGCTCTTGTCCAAGAGCCCTACGATGCCTCGCTCAGCGACAACAGGCGGCAAGTTCTCTCCGCCATGCGCGACAATCCCAACGTAAGCCAGGCGGAACTCGCCTCAATCGTCGGAATCAGCAGGAACGCCATCACCAAGAACATCGCCTGGCTCAAGGACCATGGCCACGTCGAGCGTGTGGGTTCGACGAGGACGGGCTGGTGGAAGGTGCTCAAATGAGCTTTCGGGTTGCGGGAGAGACGTGCAGGGGCGGTGGGCGAGCAGCCTGATGCCACTTAGGGACCCACAGAGTATGGGGACCCGCAAAATGAATCACTCTGGCTAATTGCGAAACCCCTCTGACCTGCATAGATATATATATGTGACTTGCCGAGCCTGATTTTTGGGGCTGGCGCATGCTGGCTGAGAGGGGACCCAGCGCCGCCCCGATCCCCCTCACCTGATCTGGGTAACGCGCATTATCCAACATGGTACTCGGTCCGCAGGTAGAGCGGCCTTTTTCTTACGGAATCCAAGGCAGTCCCGAAAGGTGGTCCTAAGCGATCGCGAGGGTGTCTTGGCGTTGTGCCCAAGGGTAGTGACAAATCGGCGAGCGGCAATTCGTGCCCAGACCATGCGCCAAGACGGACGTCTTCTGAGGGCCAGACATCAAAGTATTGAGCAACGTGATAATTGATCAGTAGATGAATTGAGTATCGTGTAGAATAGCCTCATCAACCGATTGCACCTCGTGAAGGAAGGCCATATGCTCAGGCGCAAGGCATACGAGAGGATGCTCGAGTGGAAGCGGAAGTCGAACGGCTCGACGGCCCTGCTCGTCGAAGGCGCGAGGCGTGTGGGCAAGAGCACCCTCGTGGAGGAATTCGGCCGCAGGGAGTACCGGTCCTGCCTTGTCGTCGACCTCTTCCAGGCGCCGACGGAGGTGAGGCAGTACTTCGAGGACAACCGCAACGACTTCGACACGCTGTTCCTGCTTCTGTCCACCTACTGCCGCGTCGAGCTCTTCGAACGTGATACGCTCGTCATCCTCGACGAGGTGCAGGCCTATCCCCAGGTGCGCGGTCTCATCAAGTACCTCGTCGCTGACGGGCGCTATGACTATGTCGAGACTGGCTCGCTCTTATCAATCAGGCAGAACGTCAAGGACATACTCATCCCCTCCGAGGAGGTGGTGATGAGGCTTGACCCGTTCGACTTCGAGGAGTTCTGTTGGGCCATGGGCGAGGACCAGCTCTTCGGTCTGATTCGCTCGTGCTTCGAGCGGCAGAGGCCCCTCCCAGACAACCTCCACCGGAGGGCCATGAGGCTCCTGCGGGAGTACACGCTGGTGGGCGGCATGCCGAAGCCCGTCTCCACCTATGTGGAGAGGAGGGCCTTCGCCCCGGTCGACGAGGAGAAGCGCCGCATCCTCGAGCTCTACCGCAACGACGTCGCCCGGTTCGCGAAGGGCTACGAGTTCAAGGTCGTCTCGATCCTCGACGGCATCCCCGGGCAGCTCTCCAAGCATGAGAAGAAGTTCACCCTGGCCTCGCTCGGTAAGAACGCGCGGATGCGCGAGTACGAGAAGGCCTTCTTCTGGTTGGGCGACGCGCGCATCGCCAACATCTGCTATGCGGCTGCAGACCCCAGCGTGGGGCTTGCGCTCAACATGGAGCAGTCAGCCCTCAAGGTCTACATGGCCGACACCGGCCTGCTCGTGACGCTCGCCTTCTCCAACTCCGCCAAGACGGGGGAGGAGGCCTACCGTGCGGTGCTGCTCGACGACCTCGGCATCAACGAGGGCATGCTCACCGAGAACCTCGTGGCTCAGACGCTTGTGGCGGCGGGGCACAGGCTCTTCTTCTACTCGCAGTCGGGCAAGAGGGAGGGAGAGGAGCGCATGGAGATAGACTTTCTCGTGGTGAGGCCCTACGCCAACGCCGCAGGGAAGCCCCGCGTGAGCCCCGTGGAGGTGAAGTCCCCCAAGCAGTACGGCACCACGTCCCTCGACCGCTTCAGGAGGAGGTTCGGGAAGAGGGTCGGGTCCGAGGTGGTGCTCCATGCCAAGCAGCTCATGGTGGAGGGGGATAGGCTCTACCTGCCTCTTTACATGGCGGGGCTGTTGTAGGGATGGGCATGGGCGGCTCAGGAGTAATCCAAGACAGTCCCGAAGGGCAGTCCTAAACGCAGTCCCGAAGGGCAGTCCTAAACGATCACGAAGGCGTTTGTCACCATGAGCTGCCGCCAAGCTCGGCGGCGCGGCGCTCCATCGCCTCGTCGCTCGCCTCATGACGGCGCATGTCCCGCTCGCGCTCAAGTTCCGCCAGAAGCGCGGCAGGGTCGGCAGGGTGCTTGTCCCCGACGCAACCCCTCACCTCTGCTGCATTTCGATGGCGTCTGCCCACAGCCGCACCTTGTACGTCCTGGTGCACCTGTGTTGCGCGGGTAGGTCGAGGAGGGGCAGGGCGTCCCCGTATGCGCGGCGCGGATCGAGCGTGACGCCCCCACTCCATGGAGCGCAGGGCGCACGCGAGGCGGGGAAGGCAGTCGGCGGTGCCTCTCCTCGGGTACTCGGCGCTCTTGTCGAGACACCCACGCAGCAGGTCGCGTGTCATGTCGTCGATGAAGCGCAGGATGAGGTTTGCCTTAGCCTTGTACTTTGCGTAGGTCATCTTCTTGATGAGTGCCGACCTCAGCATGCCGCCGATCTGCTCGGAGATGAACTACGAGAGCCATGCCCTCGATGAGCGCCTCGCGCTCGAGTTGCTCCCTGATGTGAGCCTTCTCGAGGACGGCATCCTTCTGTGATGCGGCATGGAAGTGGCGGGTTCCTGCTCTCTCAGTCCACCTCTGCTATAATTGGAACGTAAGGGGAGCTGGGGATTTGACCCGGCTGAGAGGCAGCGCCTAATGCTGCGACCCTCCACCTGATCTGGGTAATGAGAAATACCCACAAAAGTAATGTAGCCGCAGGTAGGACGGCTTGTTTTCCAGTCCAGACGATTCCCAAGAATCGGTCCAGCCAGCCGAGAGGACACCTGTCCGAGGTTGCGGCGAATCGGCGAGCGGTGGCGCCTTCTACCCTCAAGCTTGCTTTGCCGACAGCCCTAGCCCTCCTTTGCGAGCCACCTTGCGAGGTCGTGGACCTCGATGCCCTCGTAGGTGTAGGTCTCGTGCCGCGTGCGGGCGAGTATCATCTTCGGGTGGGCGTCGCGTATGGAGAGCAGCGGCGAGTACTCGCGCCTGAAGGTCTCGGGCGAGCTGATGTCGTCGCTCACCTGGATGTAGAGCTTCTCGCCTCCCCGCATCGCCACGAAGTCGATCTCCCTCTCGTAGAGGATTCCCGCGTAGGTCTCGTAGCCACGGCGCAAGAGCTCGATGGCCACCACATTCTCCAGCACGCGGCCGAAGTCCATGTTGCGCGTCCCGAGCTTGGCGTAGCGGAAGGCGTGGTCGACCAGGTAGTGCTTGTCGCCGGACGAGAGGTAGCGCTTCCCCCGGACGTCGTAGCGCCTGACGCGGTAGAAGGCGAACGCCTCCTCGAGAAATGACATGTAGGACGAGATTGTCCGGTCGTTCGCCTTGGTCCCGGCCGACGTGAGAGCGTCCGCGACGCCCCGCGCCGAGGTGATGTTTGACACGTTGTCCATCATGTAGTCCGAGAGCCTCTCGAGCTGCCGCGCGTTCCTGATGCCGTGCCTCTGCACTATGTCACGCAGGATGAGGGTGCCGTAGACGCCGGATAGATAGCCGTGCCGGTCCCGCTCGTCCCCGTAGACGTAGCCTCCCGACATCCCGCCGACGCGCAGGTACCGCTCGAGCGCGTCGTCGAGGTGCTCCCCCTCGAAGTAGGAGCGGTACTCCTCGAACGAGAAGGGGAACACGTCGACGCTCACCATGCGTCCGGTGAAGAGGGTCGCGAGGTCGCTCGAGAGCAGGAAGGCGTTCGAGCCCGTGATGTATATGTCGTAGTCGCCCGAGGCGTGGAGGCTGTTGATGGCCCGCTCGAAGCCCACGCACATCTGCGCCTCGTCTATGAGGACGAAGTTTCGTGCGCCCTCCAGGCGCCGGGTAGTGACGTAGTCGTTCAGGGCGTGGTACTCCGTGAGCCCCTCGAACTCGAGCAGGCTGAGGTCGGCGTGGATGACGCTGGCGCCGTCGACCTCGTGAAGGAGGTAGTCCCTGAACGCCTCGAGGAGTTTCGACTTCCCCGCGCGTCGCACGCCGGTGATTACCTTTATATCGGGCGTGCCGACGAGCCCCTTCAGCCTCTCCAGATACCTGGGCCTGTCCACGAGCTTCATGCGCGCTCCCTTCTGTTTCGCAAAAATGAGAATACCGTGTTTTTGCGAAACAGACAACCATACAGCGTTGCGCAGGAAGTCGTCGCAGGGCTCGTGCGAATAAGTCACCCCTGACAGGATGTCACCCGTGTTGGTCCCGCCTCGCGCTCCCCTGCGCCACGATAGCATCTGAGCAGGAGAGCTGGCGCACGCCGGCTGAGAGGGGTCCCAGCGCGGCCCGACCGACCCTGGCCCGGATAATGCGAAATACCCATGAAAGCACTTCAGTCGCAGGTAGAGTGGCTTTTTCATGTGGCATCCAAGGCAGTCCCGAATGGCGGTCCCGAACAGTCCCACGGGCAGGTTTTGCCTGCCAGGAGGGCATGTGGCGAATCGGCGAGTGGTGGTTAGCCTAAGGAATTGTAAATATATTACCTAATGCGTATCGTGTCTGAGACGGCCAGGGCGCCAGATGGCGTCACCGGGCCATGGGAGACGACGAAACGCTGCGAAGGCGCGTACGGCTGATGCGGCCGCCGCCCGACGAGGCGCAGCTGCGCCAGCGCTACGCCGTCGAGGCCGAGGCGATGGGGCGCGGCGGGGCCGGCACCGTCGCCCGCGCGGCGGGCTGCCCGGGGTCGACCGCCCGGGCGGGGGCCCGCGACCCCGGGTTGGGCGCGGCCCACGACCCCTCCTCGGGCAGGGTCCGCAGGCCGGGAGCGGGGCGCAAGGCCCTGGAGGAGAGGTATCCCAACCTGCACGAGGAGGTGCCGCGCCTCGTGGACTGTGTTTAGTCAAGCCTGACTTTCGGTTTTGAGCATGGATTTCTTTCGGGTTCGTGCGCGAAACTTTTGGCTCTTCGGGGTTTCTGGTGGGTGGCACGGGCTAGGTCGGCCGGTCCCGAGAGCCCCGAGCGGCTCCTTGGGCTACCAT
>ERZ773065.1434-NODE-1434-length-12065-cov-31.709575_pt1 | contig 12065 bp, 11 predicted proteins | sample MGYA00580623_ERZ773065 | MGnify/ENA primary metagenome ERZ773065 (study PRJEB29015, sample SAMEA2738017) | human oral metagenome | biome: human oral; feature: human-associated habitat; material: dental | place: China | collected 2047 ...
AATCCGTTACGACCGGCAATACGACTATAAATACCAATGGTGTTACCATCAATAAAGCAGACCCAACAGGTAATAAGACCGTATCCTTAACAGGTGATGGCCTAAATAATGGCGGCAATAAGATTACCAATGTAGCTGACGGTGTTGATGATAAAGATGCAGTTAATAAATCTCAATTGGATAAAGCGACTGTAGCTGCGACTACTACCGTAAGTGCCGGCAATAATATTACTGTTACAAAAACTACGAATCAAAATGGTTCCGCGAATTATGAAGTTGCGCTTAAAGATCAAGTGACATTGGGTTCGGATCCTACGAAACAAATCGCACTTGATGGGACTACTGGTACAATCAAGGCCGGAGATAAGGTTACAATCGATGGCAACAAAGGTAATATTACCGCAGGTAAAGTGGCAATCGATGGTGAAAACGGTATCATCAAGGCCGGAGATAAGGTAACAATTGACGGTAAAGACGGTAAGATTGATGCAGGTAAAATCGCTGTGGACGGTAAAGACGGCTATGTTACCGGATTGGAAAATAAAACATTTGATCCTGCGAATATCGTTAGCGGTCGAGCTGCCACAGAAGATCAATTAAAAGCATCTCATGACTCTTTAGATCAAAAGATTACCAATATGGGTGATGAAATCACCAAGAAAGGCATGGATTTTGCAGGTAATACAGGCGAGTTCCACCGTGATTTAGGTCAAAAGGTTACTATTAAAGGCGAAGGTACCGAAGCGGATGATAAATATTCCGGTGAAAATATTAAAACCGTAGCTGATCAAGCGGGTAACATCACCATCAAGATGGCGAAGAACATCAAAACCGATAGCGTAACTACTGATAAGGTGAAGGTCGGTAAAGATGGTCAAGACGGTGTTTCCATTACAGGTCCTAACGGTGCTGACGGTACAGACGGCAAGGTAGGCATTTCCGGTAAAGACGGTAAAGATGCTGTATCTATCTCCGGTAAAAACGGCATTGGTCATATCGGATTAAACGGTAAAGATGGACGCAGTGCTGATATTACCGTTGAAAAAGGCGATCCTAACCTTGATGACAAAGAAATCACTCGCATCAAGTATAAAGATGAAGATGGTACGACTCACCAAGTAGCAACCAAAGACGACGGAATGAAATACGGTGGTGACAGCGGTAACGTTATCAAGAAGAAGCTTAACACGCAAGTCAATGTTAAGGGTGGCATTTCCGATGAAAGTAAATTGACGGATGAAGCTAATATCGGTGTTGTTTCCGATGGCACAGATACCTTGAAATTGCGCTTGGCGAAAGACTTGCAAGGCCTTAACACTGTAAATGCTAATACAGTTAATGCTACAACAGTAAATGCTACAACAGTAAAAACAGGTGACAGCAGCTTAACTAACAATGGTTTGACTATCGAAAACGGTACAGCTGGTAAGACTGTTTCTGTTACTAAAGACGGTTTAGACAACGGTGGCAATAAGATTGTAAACGTAGCACCTGGCGAAGTTTCCGCAAACAGCACAGATGCTGTAAACGGTAGCCAATTATATGGTTTAAGTGGTCGCGTTTCTAAATTAGGTACACAAATTAATCGTGTAGGCGCTAGTGCCGCTGCGTTAGCCGGCTTACATCCGCTAGACTTTGATCCTGATGATAAATGGGATTTCGCGGCTTCCTATGGTAACTATAAAGGCACAAATGCCGTTGCTATTGGTGCATACTATCGTCCTAATGAAGACACTATGGTCAGCGTAGGCGGTTCTTTCAGTGGCGGTGAAAACATGCTTAACGTAGGGGTAAGCTGGAAATTTAGTCAAAATAATACGGTATCTCGTTCACGCGTTTCCGTAGCAAAAGACGTGTTGGGCTTGAAACAACAAGTAGAAATGTTGACTAAGAAATTAGAAGCTTACGAATCCGGTCAAGTTCCGGTACCTGGAAACGGTTCTCGTCATGCCATGGTATTCCCTGATGTTCCTGAAAATCACTGGGCATATCAATATGTTAAGACATTGGGAGAACGTGGATACTTAGAAGGTTATCCTGATGGAGAATTCAAAGGCGATCGTACGTTAACACGTTATGAATATGCGGCCATCATCTATAGAGCATTACAGAATGGTGCTCCTGCAGATGGAAACATGGCTCGTTCTGTTGATGAATTCGGTTCCGAACTTGAATCTATCAGAAATATCGATAGATTCCGTGTGGATCGTGTGTCCGGCGGCGATAATGATCGCAATAAGGTAGAACGCGTTCGTATCAATGATAAAGACGATGTTGACCAAAACGATTACAGAGATAGCTATGGATCTCGCATTGGAAAAACAAAATAATCGATGTATCATAGCATATCATTAGGGAAATGAAATACCATTTCTCAATAAGAAAGAGGTGGCTGATTAATGAAGATTGGCCATCTCTTTTTTGCTCAACAGTAGAATACGTACTCTAAATCTACCAAAGTGGCGAAGTCCATAGCTTATTCGTTTTAATACCTTAATTTTGTTGTTAGTTTCTTCTGTGTATCCATTAGAATATGGGAGTAAGAATGCATTAGTTAATTGTGTCATCCATGCAGGAAATGATGTAAAGAAGTTATTAAATTCATCCAAACTAGATGCTTTCACTAATTCCAACCAATGAGTTAAATGTGCAGCTATCCCTTGTTTGCCATAGGTTGAAAAAATTTTTCTAAAAGATAGTTTTAAAGCATATGCTTTTCGTAAATTATCAGATATTTTAAGTATTTCACATAGTTTAATATATTCGTCTTCCGTTAAATGGTCTGGATGGTTCATTAGCACACGTCTATTCTGTTTTAACATGCGTGAATAAGCAGCCAGTTTATGCTGTTCACGCTTTCTAACTCGCTCTACCGCCCAATCTACAAGCCGGCATACATGGTATCGGTATCCTTCTGCATTTCCTTTGAATTCATCAATACCAATCACCGTAGGTAATGTTCTGGGCTTTGGTATAGTAATCATAGAGTAGTAGCGTAATACGGTAGTAATAGAGGTATCACACTCTTTAGCAATAGCATTATAGGTTACACTTTCAGTGAGTTTATCAAATAGCATCCTAATATTAGTTACACTTAGTTGCATATGTTTTCGTACAAAGGGATTACTTTCAGCAAAGGAGTGCTTACAATGAGGGTAAATATGTGGTGTTACTGGTAATTCTATGTCAAAAATAAATGTCCCATCTAATTTGTAACTAGTTTTAATATATTCTTGTTTTACATTATGTAAAAATTCAGTATAATCAGTAGTAGGCATATAAGCTCATATCCTTTCTTTGGGAATTAGTCACTTTTATTGTAAAGTATGTGAGCCTTGTATGCTTATTTTTTGCAAAAAAATAATGTTGGAAGTAACACCATAATGGTGTCACCCCAACATTTATTATAGAGCCACAATAAAGAGGCATATCTCACATACAAGAACGTATGTAAGATATGCCTCTTTTGTTATGCGGATTACTTACTTTTTTAACGCCGTTTTTGTACTGCTAAATACGGCATAGTAAATGATGACGCCACCGATGAACAATGTCACTTGCATTTGTGGAGTGTATTGATCGACGCGCCACAATGCAAAGGCATAGAAGAACATGGTAATGAGCATAATTAAGAAAGCCACGATGCGACGCACATTTGTGTGTACTACATCGGATGTGGTAATGCGGTTTCTGTTGAAAGCCACATAGGTGAGCGATACTAAGATATCGATTACATATACACCTAAAATCCAGTTGATAGGCATATCGTTAAATACGAATAGACCGAGGACGATAAAGCTGATGAGGAAAAATAATTTCATCACAGTGCTTGCCGTTTGAGACTCTTTAGGTTGTTGTATACGTTCTTTGTGTTGTTTCTTCGCCATAGTGTACTCCTATATGTGTATAGTATTAGTCTGTTTGTATATATATATTATCAGTCTGTTGATACGATATATAACTTATTTATACATTACTATTATAATAATAAATTACAAATCAATCTATATACAAATACAATGCCAAAATAAAATGCCGAAAGAGAAATACAATGTCGGATAGAAATAATATGTCGAAGTGTATATGAGGTATGGAATTATCAGTACAATTTCAACTTAATTACATAAAAGACGAACATTAAGAAAAAATAATATACATATTATTCGGGAAATTGCATAAGATTTATTGAACCAAGCTTTTACATATGGTACAATTATTATATAAAAAATCTAGCTTTCACCATGCAAAGGAGACATCATGATACCACGTTATACACGAGAAGAAATGGGCCATATTTGGAGCGAACGCAACGAGTTCGACACAATGTTATTGGTTGAAACATTGGCATCTGAAGCACAAGCTGAGCTTGGCGTGATTCCGAAGGAAGCGGCAAAAATCATTCGGGAAAAGGGCAATTTTGATGTTGAAAGAATTCATGAAATCGAACGTGAAACAAATCATGACATCATTTCCTTTGTGACTGCTGTGGGCGAATATGTAGGCCCTAAAGCGGCTAAATACATTCATCTTGGCTTGACATCCACAGACGTTAAGGATACGGCACTTGGCTATATGATGAAACAATCTTGCGATATTTTGATCGAAGATTTGAAACAATTACATGCTGTATTGCGCCGTCGCGCTGCAGAATTCAAACATACGCCTATGATTGGTCGTACTCACGGTATTCACGGCGAACCTACTACATTCGGTTTAAAACTTTGCCTTTGGATGGCAGAGGTGGAACGCGATATCGAACGCATGGAACATGCTCGTAAAAGCGTTGCTGTTGGTAAATTGTCCGGTGCTGTTGGTACATACTCCAATATCGACCCATTCGTAGAACAATACGTATGTGAAAAACTAGGCCTTGAACCTGTTAAAATCGCAACACAAGTCGTACAACGTGACCGCCATGCTGAATTATTGTCCACTATTGCTGTTGTAGGCGGTACATTGGATAAAATCGCTTTGGAAATCCGTCACTTACAACGTACCGAAGTGCGCGAAGCCGAAGAATACTTCAGCCCTAAACAAAAAGGTTCTTCCGCAATGCCTCATAAACGCAATCCTATTACATGTGAAAGAATCTGTGGTATGGCTCGTTTGTTGCGTGGTTACGCACAATCTGCGTACGAAGACCAAGCTTTATGGCATGAACGCGACATTTCCCATAGCTCTGTAGAACGCGTTATCTTGCCAGATGCAACCATCGCGTTGAACTACATGCTTCATTTAACAATCCGTACCATCGATAAATTGTTGGTATACCCTGAAACAATGCTTAAAAACCTCAATCTTACAGGCGGCCTTGTATTCAGCCAAACAATTTTGACACACCTCGTAGACAAAGGTGCTGTACGTGACGAAGCATACCGTTGGGTACAAAAACACGCTATGGAACGCTGGCTCGAAGGTAAAGATTTTGCTATAGGTCTAAAATCCGATGAAAACATCAAAAAATACATGACCGACGAAGAAATCGATGCATGCTTCGATCCATATAAACTATTGAAACATGTAGATACAATAATGGCTCGTTTTGGCCTATAACTTTTAGCTTGAGTAGGACGGATGCCTTCCTCAAAGCCGACACGCTATCGCGCTAAAGCGGGACCCGAAGTCGTTTTGAGGAAGGTATCCGTCCTTTTCGCTTATAAGTTATTTACCGAAACGAGCCAGAGGGAACACAGGCAAAGTCGTTTTGAGAAGGGTCCTCGTCCTTTTTTGTTTATCGTAAGTGCCGTATTTTCTTACGGTGCTTCATAATTATTATTAGTTAGAAAGGGGACAGGATAAGTAAAAAAACGACTTTGGCCCTGCGAAGCCCAAAGGGCGAAGCAGACCCGGCCGGTGGAGGCTTTTTTACTTACCCTATCCCCTGCTTACGGAGGAGACATGAAAAACACCATAAGAAAATACGCACCTCCTATCTTTCACTGTATTAACGATTTCGGTCAAGGTTCTCTCGCTGCGTTGATACCATTTTTTATTGCTAATTTTAATCTCAATTATTATCAATCGGCGGCGATTATTTTCTGTAATACCATTGTGGCGTCTATTGCGCAGCCTGTGCTTGGGTATGTGGCTGACCGGTGGCGTGTGCCGTGGTTTATTCCTGTAGGTTTTGCGGTAACTCTCGTATCGATTAGTGCCATTGCACTGGCTACGAGCTATGAAATGATTTTGGCCTTGGCGCTTATGTCTGGGGTCGGGGCTGCACTATTTCATCCTGAGGCGGCTCTTCTTGTAAATCGTACACAATCTCACGAGATTGGCAATGCCATGGGGCGCTTTGCGGTTGGTGGCAGTGCTGGTTTTGCCTTAGGGCCGCTCATTGCTGGTGGTGTTTATGTCTTTGGCGGACAATTTCTCTGGATATTTACGGCTATTGCTACGCTCGGCGTGTTGCTGTATCTATATGCTTTCACAGGTCATACGACTGAGGCCGAAGATGTGCGTGAATGTGAAAGCCAAATTAAAGGTGAAAATACGGGCATAAACGATTGGGTGAGTTTTACGAAGCTATTTTTCGTTATCGCATCTCGATCAATTCTGTTCTCCGTATTATCAATTTTTATTCCGATTTTGTACATTACCGTTATCAATGGCGAAGCCGGTGCATCGAGCTTGGCACTTACCATGTATTTTGCGATGGGGGCTGTCCTCACCTACATGGGTGGTGCACTATCGGATAAGCTAGGCTTTCTAAAAACGGTGCGTTTAGGTAATATTATATTTTTACCATCCGTATTAGTGTTTATCTTCGTGCCAAATGCATGGGGATTCTTTGGCGCCATGATACCAATGGCCTTTGGTGTGTTCTCACAATATGGACCTATTACCGTTTTAGGTCAAAAATACCTTGCTAAAAATGCAGGCTTTGCATCAGGCATTACATTGGGCCTCGGCATTACATTAGGTGGCCTCGTAGCACCATACATTGGACATTTAGCAGATATTTACAATGTAAAAACTGCATTAATGACCTTGATACCTGTTGGTGCGTTAGGATTATTAATGAGCTTCTGGTTGAAAGAACCTAAATAAAATAGAATTTGTGGAATTTGCATTTAGTCTTTTCGTGCTTTGCTATTATGTTGTATAATAACTATGGATTAATTTGACTTTCACAATTGGAGGACATAGATATGGCAACAAGTATGGTAATCGGCACTCAATGGGGTGACGAGGGTAAAGGTAAAATCGTTGACTGGATTGCGGAACGTGCAGACGTTGTAGTGCGTAGCCAAGGCGGTAATAATGCAGGTCACACTGTTGTGGTAGATGATAAAGCATTTGCGCTTCGTTTATTGCCAAGTGGTATTTTGTACGATAATAAACAAAATATCGTTGGTACAGGCGTTGTTATTGATCCTAAGGTGTTATTACAAGAAATCGAAGGTCTTGAAAAACAAGGTAAATCTGCTAAATCCCTTCACATTTCTGACCGTGCTCATGTCATCATGCCTTACCATATTGCGCTTGATATGGCTGAAGAAGCATCCAAAGGTGATGCTAAAATCGGTACTACTAAAAACGGTATCGGTCCTTGCTACGCTGATAAGGTAAACCGTGTCGGCATCCGCATTTGCGATTTGTATGACATGGAAACTTTCAAACAAAAATTGGCGTATAATGTTGAGTTTAAAAACAAAATGCTTACTAAGGTATACGATGCTGAACCTGTTAATTACGATGAAATTTTAGCGGATTACATCAAATATGCAGAGGCTTTGAAACCTTATGTAACTGATACAAATAATGCTGTGTTGAAAGCGATTAAAGAGGATAAAAAGGTATTGTTCGAAGGTGCGCAAGCAACTATGCTCGACCTTGATCATGGTACATACCCATTCGTAACTTCCTCCCATCCAATTGCTGGGGGTGCTTCCACAGGTGCTGGTGTAGGCCCTAACTATTTGAAAAATATCTTCGGCGTTGTGAAAGCTTACGCTACACGTGTTGGTGCAGGCCCATTCCCTACAGAACAACTTAATGAAATTGGTGAAGAGCTTCGTACACTTGGTCATGAGTTTGGTACTGTAACAGGTCGTCCTCGCCGTACTGGTTGGTTAGATCTTATGGTTGTAAAATATGCTGCAGGTCTTAGCAGCCTTGATTATTTAGCTATTACACGTTTGGATATTCTTGATTCTTTCAAAGAATTGAAAATCTGTGTAGGTTACAAATTAAACGGCAAAAACGTTGAAGGTTTCCCTGCTAGCTTGAAAGATCTTGAAGCATGTGAACCTGTATATGAAACATTGCCAGGTTGGGAAACAGATATTTCCGGCATCCGTTCTTATGATGAGTTGCCTGAAAATGCTCGTAAATACGTAGAACATATTGCAGAAGTAACAGGCGTGCCTTTGGGTATCGTATCTGTTGGTCCTAATCGTAACCAAACGATTGACCTTGTTAACGTATTCTAATTGACATTGCGGTACATCGGGTAACATATCATTAAAATAATAAGCGGAGATTCTCACCTAAGAATCTCCGCTTTTACGCGTATAAAATGCCTCATAAAGCATTTTGATTAGTCAATTAAAATGTTTTAATGAGAATAAAAAGAAAAAAATAGATTTAGTTATTAAAATAGTATATAATAGTATAAAAGTAGATTGATAATTTTTGATGTATATTGAGGAGTTTTCTTATGGTTGAAGTTTCTTATGAACGTTTGGCAACGATTTTTAAAGCGCTCAGTGATGAAACAAGATTGCATATCATAGATATGTTATCCTGCAATGAGTTATGTGCAGCAGATATTTTGGCAAGCTTTAATTTGTCTCAATCCACATTGAGCTACCATATGAAAATCTTAATTGATGCTGGCGTTGTAAATTCTCAACGTAATGGCCTTTGGACTCGTTATTCCATCAATGAAGAAACATTTGGTGACATTTTGGAAATCATTCCGCAATTGTACAAAACAAAAGACGAATGTATTTGTGCACAAATCAAATATTGCCGTCTTGATGAACACGAAAAAGACGCGTAATTATGAGACGCTGGATTATGCATGTTGATATGGATGCTTTTTTTGCATCCGTAGAACAACTGGATCATCCTGAATACAAAGGCCACCCCGTTATCGTGGGTGGTCTTTCTTCGCGTGGCGTTGTAGCCACTGCGTCCTATGAGGCTAGAAAATTTGGGGTCCATTCGGCTATGCCCATTTCGAGGGCCAAAAAGCTTTGTCCTCACGGCATCTACGTGTATCCGAATATGGCTCGTTATAAGGAGATTTCTCACATCATCCACAAGGTGATGGAGGAATTTACACCTATCATTGAGCCCTTATCTCTGGACGAAGCCTTCTTGGATGTTACGGGCATCACTCATAAATTCACCGGCCCCAAGGCTTTGGGCCGTGCTATTAAGGACCGCGTATTTGAGGAAACGGGGCTCATCATTTCGGCGGGCTTGGCACCAAATAAATTCCTCGCTAAATTGGCGTCCGACCTAGATAAGCCTGATGGTCTTGTGGTTATTCCCTATGGTAAGGAATGTGAAAGCCTCGTAAGTTTTCCCATAAAACGCATATGGGGTGTAGGCCCTAGCACGGAACGTCGCCTTAAGGACGGTGGATTTACCTTGATTAAGGATGTGCAAGCCTTGCCGGATGAGAAACCTCTAGTGCCTTATGTGGGTAATCAGGCACGGCGTATTTGGGAATTGGCCCGAGGTATTGACGAACGGCCTGTAGAACCGGATCGTCAAATCCAGTCTGTTGGCAATGAGGAGACCTATGAAAGTGATGTAGAGGACCCCGCTGTTATCGATTTAGAACTTCATTACTTTGCCAATCGCGTAGCGAAACGATTGCGTAAATATGGTTTGATGGGACATACCGTGTCCATTAAGGTGCGGTACAATGATTTTAAAACCGTATCTCGACAGAAACGCCTTGATTCGTCCACGGATCAAGAACGTGTTATTTATGACACTTCGGTATTGTTATGGAATAAGCTGATGCGTGATGCACTCTCTGTTAAGCAAGAAGAGCAAGAGGTGATGGGTGCTACACCTAGGCCTAAGTTTGATAATTCTATTCTTGAAGTGCCCGTTAAACCAATTCGCCTCTTAGGTGTTACCGTTAGTGGACTTTCAACAGAAGGCATTGTACAAGATGATTTATTCTCCATTGAAGCGGATGAGAAAGATGAGAAGCTTTCAATAGTGCTCGATTCATTAGCATCTAAATTCGGTGAAGGGGCTATCATGAGTGGTGCCCTTTGGCGACGTGCTCATGGAGATGGTGGAGAACGGCGAAAACGGTCGGAATTAAAGGCCGAAATTGATTTAGATAATGAAGAATAAAAATCTTTCATGAATAGAATCATTCGTGATACAATGTACGTATACAGCAATGTGTATATGTAAGAAAATATCTGCAAGAGAGGTATAAATATGAGTATATTTCGTGTGGCCATTCATTATGGCGTAAACAGCAATGGGTTTTTAGCTTATGATACAGATACAAAAACTGTGACTATAGACCTACCTGAACAAGAATGGATCGATAAGGTTCATGCATACTTAAATGAAGACCATGCTATCGAGCATGCTACAGGTCTTGATACGTATGAGCGGTTGAATGTAAAACCATTAGAATCTTTGGATAACTTTAAATTAGCTCTTACACGCATGTGGGAAGCCATCGACGTACAAGTCGATTGGAGCCGCCCAGCGTAATGACAATGATACCCCTTTATGGCTGTGGTGATGCTATAAAGGGGTTCTCTTATTGTGGCTATAATTGTTGTGAGATAATAAATCTATAATATGTTATGGCATAACAAAATTAAGGAACTGAATATATGAAAAAGATATTGATACCTATAGGGTTATTCATTGCATTAATCATTGGCGTTATAATGTCCTTCTCCCGAGGCTCTGCTGAAAGTCCTACCTTTATGCGTGAAGTGTTACCAAAACAGGACGGATTTGCCTCCGATGATACTGGTAAATAACCATATCTTACTCCCTAGGCGTCGGCAAAAACTCTCAAATCTATGCTGAAAATAATGTGGCGGACATAGCAGGTAAAGACTATATATCGTTTGTGAAAGTATTTGGAGGAAAACAACTTACCGCCGTTAATAACATGTTTAACGGAAAAGTTATTGATACATTTAACGATACGTTAACACCTGTAGATTGGAAACCTGAACTGTTCACTACAATAGATCCTGTGAATGAAGTAAAAGAAAATGTTTTGCGTGATGCAGGTGCGCATGCGCATAAGATTAATAGATAAGATATTTACTCCATACATGGATAGCATATATTAGTATCTGTGTATAATAGTGATGTAGTAAGCCTATAGGATTGATTTCTTATAGGCTTTTTTCATGTATTGTTTTTTTTTTGAGAACATGTATACATAATTTATTGTAATTTTGGGTTGTGATTCGTATTGATATGTGTTACTATTTATTTGTAGTTATGGATAATGGTTATCCATTAGTAAAAATTATTGATTTTATAGCAATAATTCACTCAAAAGGTTTTTGAGTTGGGTAATCATTATATATTTTATTTTCTAAGTAGGAGTATGATTATGAGTGATGAAAAGAAATTAACAACAGCTTTTGGCGCTCCCGTGCCGGACAATCGCAACTCTGTAACAGCAGGTAAACGCGGTCCTGTATTGATGCAAGATGTTTGGTTGATGGAGAAATTAGCTCATTTTGAGCGCGAAGTGATTCCTGAACGCCGCATGCATGCTAAAGGATCCGGTGCATTTGGTACTTTCACAGTCACTAACGATATTACAAAATATACGAAAGCAAAAATTTTCTCTGAAGTAGGCAAGCAAACGCCGTTATTCGTGCGTTTCTCCACCGTAGCCGGTGAGCGTGGTGCGGCCGATGCAGAACGCGATATTCGTGGCTTTGCCGTAAAATTTTATACGGAAGAAGGAAACTGGGACCTCGTAGGTAACAATACACCGGTATTCTTTATCCGCGATCCATTGCAATTCCCTGATTTGAACCGTGCTGTAAAACGGAATCCGAAAACAAATCTTCGTGATGCGACAGCAAACTGGGATT
>ERZ773065.1439-NODE-1439-length-12058-cov-42.770557_pt1 | contig 12058 bp, 8 predicted proteins | sample MGYA00580623_ERZ773065 | MGnify/ENA primary metagenome ERZ773065 (study PRJEB29015, sample SAMEA2738017) | human oral metagenome | biome: human oral; feature: human-associated habitat; material: dental | place: China | collected 2047 ...
CAACACCACCAATAACAACCAACAACCCTCAAAACACCCGGCCCACAAAACCAGACCAGGCCAGGATAGGAAAATAAGCTATCCGCATGCTCATAACCTATCCATGAAGCAACAACCTATCCGCATACCCGTGGGCATGAGCAGGAATATGCTGCTTGAGGAAGCGATGCACTAGATAGGCCAGCAATGTACTAGCTACTAGGCAGTGCAATGCCTCCCTAAGTAGTGCAATACCACCGATCAACAAGCGAAAACGCGGCTCCTTGGCAGCCACGCAACTGTGGAGGGCACCGGAGGGTCCGGAGGGCACGGGCGGGCACCGGAGAAACCTGCCACGGTGCCAATGAGCGGCAGCCGCGGCAAGCCAGGCAAAACTCGCACATAATTTCCAACGGTCACTTTTGAGGATCGGCTACAAACGTTGCAATTGCAACGACGTCAATTCACGGTTTGAAGTAACCCCAGGGGAATTACGCGCGAAATTGTTGAGCGGCGGGCAAGACGGTGCAACGCACAGCAGGCCAGGCGCCGCCGATATGGAGGGCACCGGAGGGTCCGGAGGGCCTGGCTGCGGTGCCTGTGGGCGGCGGCGGGGCCTGGCCGAACAACGAATCGACGCGCCCGCCCCAGACACATTTCGCACATAATTTCCCACGGTCACTTTTGGAGATAGCCCGAAAGCGTTGCAATCCCAACGACATGAATTCAATGTTTGAAGTACTCGCAGGGGAATTACGTGCGAAATTGATGGGAGAGCAGCCCGTGAGGCAACGCGCCAGGCCTGGCTGCGGCACCCGTGGGCGGCGGGGCCTGCTCGGGCTAGTCCAAGCGACACAGGCGCTGCCTGCGTGGAGGGCGCCGGAGGGTCCGGAGGGCCTGGGCGGGCCTCGAGATCGACCACTCCGAGCGAAGCTCGCGTGTGGCGATCTCGCGGGCGGCCGGGCCCGACGGCGCCCAGAACACCAGCGGTGCCACTAGCAACGCCGCGGGCGGGCCGCCGCCCACGAGCACACCAAGCAGCCCGGCACCACACACAGCAAAGCCGCCCGGCCCCGCGGGGGCCGGGCGGTTCAACCCAGTATCAGAGGATCATCGAAGAATCACGACAATATCAGGATCACCGAGACCGCTTTCCTGGCGCACGTTCGAGATGCCGAGCTTCGAGGCGATGTCCTTGGCGGTGCCTTCCATCCGGGGATCCTCGTAGAAGACGGTAGATGTCTGAGTGGTCCAGCCGTCGGCGTTCGCGGCGCTGGTCCCCGCGTATCCGGCCTGGTTCAGGATCTGGGCCTGCTGGCCGGCGTACCCCTGAGTGCCGGTGCCGTTGAGGACCTGAATGACGGCGCCGTGGTCAGGCTCTGAGGTAGCCGCCGGGGAGGACGAGCTCGGGGAGGGCGTGGGCTCGGCAGAAGGGGTGGCCTCGACCGTGGGCGCGGCGCTGGGGCTCGCGGACGCGCTGGGCGTCGTCGCGGCAACGGTCGGCGTGGTCGTGGCCGGCGTCGTGGTCTGTTGGCGCGACAGGGCGGTCGCCGCTGCCCATCCGAGGGCCGGAACGATCACGAGGATGGCCAGGAAAGGCCACACGTTCTTCCACTTGGACGGCTTGGGGCGGTGCATGCCGACGGGCATATCTTCGCCGGCGCGGTCAAATTCATCCCTGGGGTACTGAGAACTCACGCGTTCAGACTATCGGATAAGAGGGAGTGCGGCGCAAGTGGCGCGCGGGGAATGTGGCGTGGCTTGTGCGGCATTAGGCTGATGCTATGAATGAACACAATCCCCGTCCGCTGGCTGAATTGATTGATCCGGGTTGGGCTCGGGCGCTCGCCCCTGTGGAGGGGCGCGTCCACGAGTTGGGCGCGATGCTGGCGGCCGAGGTCGAGGAGGGGCGCGGCTACCTGCCTGCTGGCACGGATGTGCTGCGGGCGTTTACGTACCCGTTCGACAAGGTGAAGGTCCTGATCGTCGGGCAGGATCCGTACCCGACGCCTGGCCATGCGATGGGTTTGTCGTTTTCAGTGCGCCCGGGGGTGGCGCTGCCCAAGTCGTTGATCAACATTTTCCGTGAGCTGAGCGAGGACATGGGCGTTCCCGCTCCGACGTCGGGGGATTTGACGCCGTGGTGCGAGCAGGGCGTGTGTCTGCTCAACCGCGTGTTGACGGTGCGTCCGGGCGCTCCGGCATCGCACCGGGGCCGGGGCTGGGAGGAGGTCACGCAGCGCGCGATCGACGCGCTGGTGGCCCGCAGGAACGCGGATGGTTCACGCACTCCCCTCGTGGCGATCCTGTGGGGCAAGGACGCGCAGTCGCTCACGCCGCGCCTCGGCGAGACGCCGATTATCGCGTCGGCACACCCGTCGCCGCTGTCGGCATATCGGGGATTTTTCGGCTCGCGGCCGTTTTCGCGGGCGAATGAGCTGCTGGAAGCACAGGGGACGTCCGGCGTGGATTGGTCGCTGGTCGCCTCTCATTGACGAGGCCGGGGCACCTCGCTTGATCGGGCGACGGTGGGGTGCGGCTGCGGTGCCGCGGTGAGGGACTCCGTGGAGCCGGCTATCGGACTCGAACCGATGACCTGCTGTTTACAAGACAGCTGCTCTACCAACTGAGCTAAGCCGGCGGCGGACACTAGTGTGCCACAGGTGGGGGCTTCGGCGCGCGCGGGCGACGGTCCGTGGCCGGTCGCATGGATGCGACGCAGCGATGACTGTGGGGGTGGGACCGCCTGGCGGTCCCACCCCCACGGTGCTGACAGGCTCAGTTGGAGCTGTTGGTTGTCTCGGATCTCTGGGTGTCGCCAGTCCCGCTCTGGGAGGGTTCGGTGGCCTCGGGGACCGTGGTTGAATCGGTGCCCTGGGTGGCGGAATCGGTGATGCCGTATTCCTGGGCGATGGTCTGGCGCAGCGCGGGAAGCTGGCTGCCGAGCGGGATCACCGTGGAGTGATCCTTGACGAGTTCGGGGGTGCCGAGGCTTCCGTTGCGGCCGCTGTATCCGGCGTTCTGCCAGGCGGTGGTCGAGGCCTTGAGGTAGTCGTCAACCGCGTTCACGGGGAAGGTGTCGATGACGTCGGAGGGGACGCCCACCTCGGCGGCGATGACCTTGACCTGCTTCCAGGAGGCGTCGAGGTTCTGGACGACGGTGCCGTTGGAGGCCTGGAACTGGCTGCGGAAGTAGGCGAGGAGGGCGTGGTGGAAGTCCACCCACTTGTCGGGTGCCTTCTGCGCGACGACCAGGGAGGCGCTGGCAGCGGGCTTCAGGTAGTCCATGTTGACGGTGATGACGGGCTGGATCTCGATATTGTAGTGTCCCTGGGCCGCCCAGTTGGTGAGGTCGGCACCCATGTACACGTCGAGGTCGGCGCACGCGTGGCAGGAGTAGTCGAAGTATTCAGTGAGGGTGGGCAGGTTCGGGTCGGCTTCGGCGACGACGCCGTTCGCGTTGACGATGATCGGGCGTCCGTCGGCGTAGGCGCCGAGGACCTGGGATGCGTCGACGTTGTGTGCGGCGTTGACCTGCGCCTGCTGTTTCCAGATGACGCCGCCGACGGCTGCGACAACCGCGAGGACGATGACCGCGACGGCGGAGATGACGATGATGCGGGTGCGGCGGTCGGCGCGCTCCTGCGCCTGGCGCATCTGCGCGGCTTTGGCCCGTACGGGGTCGACGGCCGGCTTCTTCTTCTGAGCCATGAACTCACCCTCCAAAGTAGTTGAATGTTGCAATAGTATCGGGCGCGGTCTTTCCGCGCTTAGTGTGTCAGCCCACCCGTGACGATCAGCCACGCACCTGCAAGGAACCCTCCACAGCCTACCGCGAGGAGAGCCCGCCCCCAGGCAGGACGCACGATGACGCGCAGCGATGTCGCCATTCCGACGCGCAGATCCGCGGCAAACGGCATCAGCCACGCCGCCAGGAGAGTGACGCTCGCGAGCGCCCACACGATAATCGTCCCCCGCGGGTCGCCAAGCCAGTAATCGTCGCGGTCAAGGCCGGTGGCCGTGGCGATGTCGACCGGCCAGGACCACAGGACGCGTTCCTCATGCGCGTAGGACACGAAGGCCCAGATCGCGTAGGGAACGAGCCCTCCTACGACGAGGCCGAGGGCCGTGGTGAGAATCGAGCGCACGAGCAGGATCGGGGACATGGCGATGACAGCCGCACCGTCCGACGCCTTGGGGCCGCGCAGGATGCGGCGCCTCTCAACCCACCGACTCATGGCGCCGACCAGGCCGAAGGCGGTCAGTGCAATGCCGACGATGAGGGTGCCGCTCATGCCGAGCAGGAAGGGCAACGCAGCCAGGAGCGCGAGGAGTGCAGCGCTGGAGATCCAGGCGCTCTTCTTTGCCGGGGACGAGGCCGACTCGCCCTGCGCGCCGACCGCGGCTTGATTGGGGCCCCACTGCTGTCCCACCCCCATCGGCGAGGACGCGAAGGCCGCTTGAGGCGAAGGCTGTTGGCCGTATTCAGGCGCCACGCCGGGACCGGTGCCACCACCCCGCGGATCCGCATAGCCGCCCTGCATCCCCTGGTAGGCGGGCTGAGGATAGGGGGCCATCACCTCAGTAGGATCCGCGTCGTCGACGACCTGCCATGTGTCGGTCGCATCATCGTGCCAGGCGACCTCATCGGCATCATCTTCCCAGTCACCGTATCCCTCGGCGACGGACGCGGTGTCCACGACGTCGGTGTGGTCATTTGCCGCGGTGAATTCGGAGGCGTCGCGGCGCGGGTGCTGCGGATAAGAGACGGCCCGCGCGCCCGAGGCACCCGGCCGCTGCCCCGCGTCCTCCCACTCGGGAGGCGCGGCGATCTCCTGCGGGTCGGAGCTGACCATCTGCGTGCGCATGCCGGTGTCGAGGAGCTGCGCCCAGTTGACGGTCACGTAGTCGAGCTCTCCGGGTGCCCAGCCGACGGCGCTCATGAGGTCGGCGACGATCAGGGAGGGCGACGGGCGCTCATCCGGATCGGGTGAAAGCCCGCCCGCGAGCGCGTCTGCGACCATGGGGTGCAATCCGGCGAGGTCAGGGTCCCCCTCGAGAACGCGCAGCATCGTGGCCGACACGTCGCCTTTGCCGAACGGCGGGCGTCCGGTCGCGCAGGACAGCAGCGTCGCACACCAGGCCCACCAGTCCGATTCCTTCGTAGCACCGCGGCCCTGCAGCAGTTCCGGCGCGGTGTATCCGGCGGTCCCGGACACGAGGCCGGTGCTGGTCAGGTGCTGATCGGAGGTCGCCATCGCGATACCGAAGTCGATGAGGACGGGGCCGCGCGGCGAACAGATGATGTTGGAGGGTTTGATGTCGCGGTGGATGATGTTGGCGTGATGGACCGCCGCGATTGTGGAGGCCAGGTGGTAGGACAGGGCCGCGACGCCGCGCAGCGGGATTGGCCCCGAGACGAGGATTTCCGCGAGCGTGGGCCCCTCGACGTATTCGGAGACCACAAAGGGCTGCGTCGCCTCGGTCTCCGCATCGACGATGTGCGCGACGAAGGGGGAGCGCACGGAGTTCACGGTGCGCGTCTCGCGCTCAAGGCGCGCACGCGACGCCTCCGAAGCTGCCATCGCGGGATGCATGGCTTTGAGGGCGACACGCATGCCGCCCCCATCTTCGGCCAGCCACACCGTACCCGCGCCGCCCGTTCCGAGCCTGCGGATCAGCCTGTAGCCGCCCAGTTCCTCGCCTTCTTCCACGCCCTCAGCCTACCTGCCCCCTCCCTCATCTGCGGCCATCCGCGCGGGGCAGCCCCGGCCTCGTCCCCGTCATCGGCGGAGAAAAGATCACCGAGAATCCACGATCTGAGCCGAACTGTACACCCGCGCGCGAGCGTGCTAACTTCGTTATTAGTCGCGCGCGCGGAACGATCCGCGTTCGCACTCCGTGGGCGAAGACGCCCCACGGTCACCCCACTACGGATCGTCCGGCACGTACCTGCCGGTGGGAAGGAAAAATCCATGGCAACCGTCACTTTCGACAAGGCGACCCGCATCTACCCGGGTTCCGACAAGCCCGCCGTCGATCAGCTCGACCTCGAAATCAAGGACGGCGAGTTCCTCGTCCTCGTCGGCCCTTCCGGCTGCGGTAAGTCCACGTCGCTGCGTATGCTCGCGGGCCTGGAGGACGTCAACTCCGGTCGCATCCTCATCGGCGACAAGGACGTCACGGACGTTCCGCCGAAGAACCGCGACATCGCGATGGTCTTCCAGAACTACGCGCTCTACCCCCACATGTCGGTGCGCGAGAACATGGGCTTCGCCCTGAAGATCGCCGGCACTCCCAAGGAAGAGATCAACAAGCGCGTCGAAGAGGCCGCTAAGATCCTCGACCTGGAGCCCTACCTGGACCGCAAGCCCAAGGCCCTGTCCGGTGGCCAGCGTCAGCGCGTCGCCATGGGCCGCGCGATCGTCCGCAAGCCCCAGGTGTTCCTCATGGACGAGCCCCTGTCGAACCTGGACGCGAAGCTGCGTGTCCAGACCCGTACGCAGATCGCCTCCCTGCAGCGTGAGCTCGGCGTCACCACCGTGTACGTCACCCACGACCAGACCGAGGCCCTGACGATGGGCGACCGCATCGCGGTTCTCGCCGGCGGCCTCCTCCAGCAGTGCGGCACCCCGCAGGAGATGTACGAGCGTCCCGCCAACGAGTTCGTCGCAGGCTTCATCGGCTCCCCCGCCATGAACCTGGGCACCTTCACGGTCGAGGGCGAGTGGGCCAAGCTCGGTCCCGCACGCGTTCCTGTTTCCGAGGCCGCACGCGCCGCGATGACCTCCGAGGACGGCGGAAAGATCAAGATCGGTTTCCGTCCCGAGGGCCTGGAAGTCGTTTCCGGCGACACCGAGGGCACCATCCCGGTCGAGGTCGACTTCGTTGAGGAGCTCGGCTCGGACGCCTACGTGTACGGTCACCTGGCCGGCGCGGCCGAGGGCGAGGCCCTGGGTTCGGGCGCCGAAGGCACCGGCAAGCAGCTGATCGTGCGTGTCCCCCCGCGCACCGCTCCCGCGCGCGGCGGCGTCCTGCACGTGCGCATCCGCGAGGGCCAGCAGCACAACTTCTCCGCTGCGACGGGTGATCGCCTGCCCGAGTGACGCCTAGCGCTCGCGCACAGCGATAATCGGCCCCGGCCTCGTCCTCTCGTACCTCCTGGACGAGGCCGGGGTTTCGCTATGCCCGCGTGTGTTCTTGGCCGCGACTAGGTGCAATACCGAGTCAGGGCTATACGTGAGGCGTTCAAGATGCGACAATGGGCCCCATGGCTTTGGACATTACGGCGGCTGCAGTCGACCCCGCCCTTCTGGACCTCCCCTGGGATGTTCCCCTGGAGGAGTGGCCGTCCAACCTACTCGCGGCGCTCCCCCGCGGCATTTCCCGCCACATCGTGCGCTTCGTGAACCTGTCCGGCCGTGTGCTCGCCGTCAAGGAGATCGGTCCGACGGTGGCGCACCACGAGTACGATCGCCTGCGAGACCTCTCACGCCTGGACGCCCCGTCCGTTCAGCCGGTCGCCGTCATCACCGGGCGCAAAACCCCCGAGGGCGAGGAACTCAACGCGGTCCTCATCACCGAACACCTGCAGTTCTCCCTCCCCTATCGCGCGCTCTTCTCCCTGTCGATGCGCGAGGACACGGCGACGCGCCTCATCGACGCACTCGCCCTGCTGCTCGTACGCCTCCATCTTCTGGGCTTCTACTGGGGCGACGTCTCCCTGTCGAACACACTGTTCCGCCGCGACGCAGGCGAGTTCGCCGCCTACCTGGTCGACGCCGAAACCGGCGAGCTGCACCCGGAGCTGACCCTCGGCCAGCGCGAGTACGACGTCGACCTGGCCCGCACGAACATCATCGGCGAGCTGATGGACCTCCAGGCGGGCGGATTTTTCCCCGAGGACTCCGACCCCATCGACGTTGGCGACCGCATCCGCACCCAGTACGACCTGCTGTGGAACGAGGTCACCGCCGAGGAGTCGATCGCCAACGACCAGCGCCAGTACCTCGTCAACGAGCGTATTCGCCGCCTCAACGACCTCGGGTTCGACGTCGCCGAGCTGCACATGTCCACTGATGCCTCCGGCGAGCGCCTCGTCATTCAGCCCAAGGTGGTCGACGCCGGTCATCACAACCGCAAGTTCATGCGCCTGACCGGCATGGACGTCGGCGAGCACCAGGCTGCGCGACTCCTGGCCGACCTGGACACGTGGCGTGCCACCAACGGCCTCGAGGACATCCCCCTGGAGGAGGCCGCCCACGAGTGGATCACCGACGTGTTCACGCCCGTCGTGCGCGCCATTCCGCGCGAACTGGCAGGCAAACTCGAGCCCGCTCAGCTGTACCACGAGTACTTGGAGCACCGCTGGTACATGGCTCAGCAGGCGGGCCACGATGTCACGCGTGACGAGGCTCTGGCCTCGTACATCGAGACGATCCTGCCGTCCAAGCGCGACGAAGCCGTTCTCATCGAGCCCGGTCCGGGACGCTCGTCCATATTCAGCGCGGAGTCGAACCCCGACCTATGGTGATGGGGTACCGTTTTTTGCCTCGCTCATACTAGGAGGATCCATGTCCGAATTCCCCCGTATCATGGCCCACAGGGGTGCGTCCTCGCTCGCGCCGGAAAACACGATCGCCGCGTTCTCTAAGGCCATGGAGGTCGGCGCCCGCTGGTTCGAGTTCGACGTGGACATCACGGGTGACGGCTCCCTCATCGTCATCCACGACGACACCCTCGACCGCACCACGACGGGGTCCGGCTCGTACTACCAGCTCGGGTTCTCCGACATCCGCCGCCTCGACGCCGGCCGCTGGTTCTCGGACACCTACCGTTTCGAGCGCATCCCCGAGGCCGCGGACGTCCTGGCTTTCGCCTACGCGCAGCAGATGGGCGCGAACCTGGAGATCAAGCCCTGCGCGGGTGGGGATCGCCTGCGTGAGCGCCTCATCGAGGCCCTGGCTGTCACGCTCGCCGACCAGAAGGTTCCGTCGCGCCTCATCGTCTCGTCGTTCGACCACGACCTGCTCGCCGCCTTCCACGAGGCCTGCCCGACCGTGGCGCTCGGCTGGCTCATTGAGCGCGCCTCCGAGGAGTGGCGCGAGGGCGCGGCCGCCCTGGGTGCGACAGCGATTCATCCGGGCGTTGAGGGCCTCACTGAGTCCGACGTGCGGGCGATGCGCGACGCCGGCTTCGAGGTCAACGTGTGGACCGTCAACGACGTCGAGCAGGCCCGCGAGCTGGCCTCGTGGGGCGTCACCGGCATCTTCACGGATCGCCCGCAGGACTTCCCCGCCGAGGCCCTGAAGGCCTAAGGGGAGTCGGCGCGGCTCATGGCCGCGCTGCCACTCTCAAGAGACGGAGGGGGCCGGGAACGCTCACGCGCCCCGGCCCCCTTTCACGTCTGCTTCTGGCGGCTCTTTACTCCTCGCCCGCGCGGCGCGCGAAGCGCTTGGAGACGTGCTTGGCCAGGGAAAGCTCCGCGATCGAATCGACCACCATGAGGCCGCCGACGATACCGGCGAAGCGCATCCACCCGGAACGCGGGGCGGAGGCACGCACGGCGGCAACCAGCATGCCGGCGCCGACGATGGCCTCGGCGGCGACGGCGGCGTGGATGATCCACGGGCGCTCGACGGCCACGGACTCGTAGGAGTTCCACAGGGGCTTCACGACCGACTGCGGCTGCCCCATCATGATGTCGACGCTGCGGCCGATCGCGTTGGAGATACCGCGTGCCAGGTGCACGGACACGCCCTCAACGTCCTCAATGTCAGTGGTGCCCAGCAGGAAGCCCGCGACGGATCCCGGCAGGCCAAGAGCACGCACGACCTTCCACACGGATTCCTCGCCGGTCGTGGCCACGGAAGCCCACAGCGCTTCGGCGTCGGAGCCGGGGACGGCCGCGGCGATCTCCGCCAGATCGAGGCGGTCGCCCACCAGGTCAATGACCTCACCGGGCAGCTCAGCGGTGCGGTCGTGTCCACCGGGCACGATCGCGGCGTCCATGCCCCAGTTGTGGGACACGATGTGCTCAAGGTGATCGTCGGTGACCAGGAAGACCTGGAATTCACCATCCGTCACGGAGAGAGTCACGAGCGGCAGGTCGCCGAAGTTCCAGCCCTCCTTCTCAGCGGGCAGCTCGGCGAGGAGCGCGCGGTGTCCCTCAGCAAGCTCGAGGTCGCCCAGGTCCACGCCCTCCAGGGCGGCCAGAAGCGGCACGGACGACGCGGGGGTGCGGCCAATCTCGACGATACGGGTGGGAGTCGGTTCCACGGCCGCGCCACTGTCCTCCTCGGAGGGCCACACCTTGCCCAGCGGCGAATCGCCCTCGGGCAGGTGGTCGGCGCTCGCATTGCCGATGCGCACCTCGGCATCGAAGAGGATGGCGAGCTCGTCAGCCAGTTCAGCGGGCGTCGGGCCGGGGACAACCTCGGTCGAGTGGGCGGGCACGGTAGCAACGCGCTCCTTATCGACAGCAACGTTGAGACCCAGCAGCTGCGGCGAGGAGGGGAACCACTCGAGCTGCGCGAGGATCGAACGTTCCTTCAGCTCTCCGGCAACCACGCTGGGGTCCAGATCGTGGCCGATAATCATGCCTTCAATGCGAGTCCAGTCCTGGGCCATGTCACTACCTTCCTGTCCGTGGTGACGTCGTCTCACCACTCTATGGTTCCATTGTGTCGCGTGGGTCGCTATTTCGCTCGCCCGCGCGGTCAGTTACGAGATTTTGTGTTGCTGCGCCCCGCCCCACTCGACCACCGTGAAGCCGGCGGGCGTCGGGGCGGCGCGAAAGCCTGCAGTTGAACAACGGTGTTCGCATCGGCCTCGCGAATCGTCATGAACACCCTGATGAACGTCTCCGGCGTGAGGCTCGCCCCGGCCTCGTCCGTCAGCGTTCCATCGGGCGCGGCCGTCACGTTCCACGAGGCCTGGGTCCACAGCACATCATTCTTTCAATATCCGACGCCCGTCATTGGGTGGTCCTCGCTGCGTTTCACTGCGCAGTCGCCTCATCATACGGCGCGCAAACAGCCTGTTTCAAGAGGCATTGTGCTCTGAACGGCGGAGACGAGGGAGGAACGCGGCGTCACCCATCGACAGGTTTGAGTCCTTCGTCATACGCTGCTATCCTGACCCGTTACGCGGCTCTACCGACAAGGGAGCCGCATCCCTCACGTGAAAGCAGCTATTATGCCTCTCCTCAGCACCGCAGCGATCGCCGTCGCTGCCACTGTCTTTTTCCTCCTATTCCTGTGGGCGAGCTTCGTCTCCGCGTCGCCAGGCGAAATTAAGGTGATCTCCGGCCCCCGAGGCCAGCGCGTCCTCCACGGCAAGACGGGCTGGAAGGTCCCCCTGCTGGAGCGCGTGGACACCATGACCGCGTCAATGATTTCCGTCGACGCCCAGACCACGGACTTCGTCCCCACGAACGACTACATCAACGTGCGCGTCGACGCGGCCGTCAAGGTCCGTATCGCGACCGACGACCCGACACTGTTCCGCGCGGCGACGCGTAACTTCCTCTACAAGACAACCGCCGAGATCTCCGAGGAGGTGCGCGACACCCTGGAGGGCCACCTGCGCGCCATCATCGGCCAGATGCGACTGACCGACATCATCACCGACCGCGCCGCCTTCTCCGAGCGCGTCCAGGAGAACGCGAAGCAGGACCTGGAGGAGATGGGTCTTGAGATCGTCGCGTTCAACATCCAGAACGTCACCGACCAGAACGGCGTCATCGACAACCTCGGTATCGACAACACCGAGCAGATCCGCAAGACCGCGGCCATCGCCAAGGCGAACGCCCAGAAGGAGGTCGCGCAGGCGACCGCCGTCGCCCAGAAGGAAGCCAACGACGCGCAGGTCGCCTCCCAGCTGGAGATCGCCCAGAAGCAGACGGACCTCGCCAAGCGCCAGGCCGCCCTGAAGGTCGAGGCCGACACCGAGAAGGCAAAGGCAGACGCCGCCTACGAGATCCAGTCGCAGATTCAGCGCCGCGACATCGAGCGCGAGACCGCACAGGCCGACATCGTCAAGCAGGAGCAGCAGGCGGTCATCAAGGAGAAGGAAGTCG
>ERZ773065.1440-NODE-1440-length-12053-cov-4.246958_pt1 | contig 12053 bp, 12 predicted proteins | sample MGYA00580623_ERZ773065 | MGnify/ENA primary metagenome ERZ773065 (study PRJEB29015, sample SAMEA2738017) | human oral metagenome | biome: human oral; feature: human-associated habitat; material: dental | place: China | collected 2047 ...
AAATTAAAAGTAGCTTCCATTCTTTGGAAAGAAGTTAGAAATTCAAGAAATGAAAAAATTTATTCAAAGAATCTTTTGACTGAATATGCTTATAAAATAAAAGAGTATTGCAAGTAGGATATTTTCAGCTTGCTAAACTAACAATTTAATAAAAGCTAACACGAAAACAGTAAATCAAAAAAGGTTTACTGTTTTTCTCTGCCCAAAAGAAAAAAGCCTTATAGAAAAAGCATCCATATATATAAAAAGGCACTTGAAAAACGCTTCATGGATAGCCGTTATATAACGAATCAATCAGATCGCGCACCTGCGACCTTTTCCAGACAAAAGGCCTTTGAATTTCCGGTATAGCGATCTCGCCAGATTGCACCCAGCCTAATAATATATTTACTTTGACATTATTGATTGAGTATTTTTCCATTATTTATCCTTTTTTAATTGCTCATATACACTATGCTTAAAAACATCCAATACGCGCTTCTTTAGATCGTTATTCTTAAGTAGCAATGTGAAGAATTCGTTGTTGCTAGTTAGCCCCTCAAGCAAGGCTTCATCGGCATCGTCATAAAAGCTGAAAGAGAAATCCGATTCATTATTGTTTTTCGCTCCGATCTTTAGATTTTCGTTTTTCATCAGTAAATCTTTAATCTGCAGCATTGATTTTGTAGCCACATCGGTATCAAATGTTTGCCCAGAAGCCGCGTTAATATCATCAATAATTGCCGACAATAACTGTTCTTCGTCCTTAGTTAATTTAACTTCCGCTGACGGTAAATCTATAAATGGCTTAGAAATATGTCTATTTTTACCTTCATTGTTAGCGGCGTAAAGATTTTTGAAGCTTGTCATGTTGACTTTTTTGCTCACATCGACGCCATTATCCGTGCCAAACTCTACGTTCGTCAAGAAGGTAGAAATAAATAGATATTTTCTAAATAGCTCGCTATCGATTTGTCCAGTAATTAGCGATAGAAAATCATACAAACGTACAAAACTTCGACAAGCAGAGATAAACATTTTTTTCTTCTCCGGATCTTTTTCAAACATATTGTTCATCAGTTGAATACTACGTCTGATTAACTGATTAGCCTCAGAATTAGCGGCTATTTTGGCGCGCACATTGCCAGGCGATTTTACGTTTTTGGCGGCGGATTCATAGATGACCTTGGCTAAAGCATCAACATCGTAATCTAAAATTACGCCATAACCGTCAATTTCTTCGGCTTTGTCTCTAAATGCCGTCAAGGTAACAGTATTCCTCAAAATTGTAGTGGTGTAATATGGTGCAAAAGCCTTCTCCATTTCGTCGTAAGTGTTAGCAAAATCAAGCACGAAAGTCTTTTTGTCGTAAGGAGTAAAAATACGATTTAGCCTTGATAAAGTCTGCACCGCATTTACACCAGCCAAAGGCTTCATGACATACATAGCAGCTAGTTTTGGCTGATCAAATCCAGTCTGGTACTTATTGGCCACAATCAAAAAATTATATTTATCCGTATTAAAATGTTTAGTCAATTTATCTTCGGCAATACCGTTTATGCCATGCTCAGTATATTCTTGGTCGCCAATTTTCACCTTACCAGTAAATGCCACTAGGGGATTAACATCTCTAATGTCGTGTTCTTGCAAGTATTTCTTCAATGCAAAATAGTAGCGCACCGCTTCTTCTCGCCAGTTAGCGATAAGCATTGCTTTTGCCTGTCCGCCTAAGGTTGAACTAATATTATCACGGAAATGAGCTAGCACAATTGCAATTCTTTGTCCGATATTCTCTGGATTCATCATAGCGATGCGATAGATTTGCTTTTTCGCATCCGTAGTTTTCAAAGTCGGATCGTCTTCGCTAGATTTTATCACTTGATAAAAAGTATTATATTCGGTGTAATTGTCTAATACATCTAGGATAAAGCCTTCCTCGATTGCTTGTTTCATAGAATAGAGATGAAAAGCGGACTTTCTCACAAAGCCCTCTGGCGTAACTTTGTCCGTGCCAAATAATTGCAAGGTAGTTGGCTTTGGTGTAGCCGTAAAAGCAAATACCGAGACGTTATCCTGCTTGCCATTCCGCATCAACTCGGCTTCAATCATATCTGAAGCCTCTGTCGAATTTTCGCCGCCCTTAGCTCCCAGCACCGACTGCACGGCCGACATATCTTTACCAGAAGTCGACGAATGAGCCTCGTCAATAATCACTGCGAAATGTTTGTCTTTTAGTTCTTTGGCTAGTTCATTAAAGTCTAGATAGAGGAATTTCTGAATAGTCGTGACGATAATTTTGGTATTGCCTTTTAAGGCATCTTTTAAAACTGATGAATCGTCACCTTGTTCTTCGCCGATTGCTCGGATTAGTCCTGGTTGGTGGTCAATGCTTTTGACGGCTTTTTGCAATTGTTGATCAACCACTAGGCGATCGGTGATGATTAAAACATTATCGAAGATTTGTTTATCGAAGGCATCGTGCAAACTAGACAATCGGTGTGCTAGCCAACAAATTGTATTAGTCTTGCCAGAACCGGCACTATGTTGGATTAGATAATTTAATTTCGTGCCATTATTGTAAACATCGTTTAGTAGTTTTCGTACCGCATCGCGCTGATGATAGCGGGGGAAGATTAATTTTTCGGATTGCGTTTTTTCGCCGGTGTCGGGATTTTCTTTTTGCTCGCGAATTGTAAAGCAAAAACTCATCAAAAGCTCCACTAAGCTATCGGGGAGCAACACGTCATCCCACATATAATGCACTGGATAGTCTTTACTTCCGTCGTCTAGCGGGTTACCAGCGCCAGTCTTAACACCTTCGCCATTTCCACGGTTAAACGGCAAAAACTTTGTCTCGGGACCGTTTAATTTAGTAGTCATATAGACTTCGTTTAAGTCCATCGCAAAGTTTACTACCGTGCCAGCCTTGAATAAAAACAAACGGTTCATCGGGTCACGGTTGTAGCCGTATTGGTGAATTGCATTACGGTAAGTCTGTCTAGAATATTCACTCTTTAGCTCGCAACTTATTACAGCAATACCATTGACGAATAGTACCAAATCCACGCGCGAAGATTCGTCAATTGTCACTTCTTTCATTACCGTAAAACGATTCTTGTGATACAACTCCCCAAGGGTTTGGTTATACGAAGTAGCAGGTTTTGAGAAAATTAGTTTCAGGGGAACGCCGTTAATTTCCACACTAGATTTCAAAGTTTCAATTAACCCGCCGTGGATGATCGCTTGATTGATCTGTGCAATAATTACCTCATTAACTCTTTCTTGATGAATCTTAGCCAGTTCCGCCATTTGCTCAGGCTGAGTATCTTTTAGAAATGCTAGTAGCTCTTCCGTGTCAAAGGCAAAGCGCTTATCGTAATCAGTTTTAGCGATTCTTTCGCGGTAGCCGTGCGCCACTAGGCGCTCCACGAAATAATCCCGATAATCGGTATTTTCATCTATCAATGTTTTCATAAAGCTCCTTTCACGCGCTTTTTGCCGGTAACGTATTCATAGATAATGGATTTTTTATAATCAACAAGCTTAGTGAGTTGTTGTTCTTTGCCGATAATGGCTTCGTCAATTTCGGCGCAGATTTTATCAAGAAAGTCAGCTATTTCTTTCCGCTCCGATTCTGGTGGCAAAACTACTGAAGCTCTAGAGAGGACATTTTGAGTAATACTAAAAACCTTAACGCCGGAAACTGCAGTTCTAATCTGTTTACGCCAGTTGTCTGTTTGAAATAGATACGCAAGATATCTATTATCGATCTGTTTTTTGCTTTTTAGTATTATGGAATGATACCCAGCAAATATCGTAGATGAATTTCTCTTGAGTACGCAGTTACCACAACCATCGTAATCCTCAGATGTATCGGCAAAGACAAAATCATTTTGTTTCACTTCGCATTGCGGAAATCTATCTTTGAGTTTTACGTCTGTAAAACGAAGCAGTCTATCGTCAAGCGAAACTCCATCGTTTAGTTTAGAGTGTATTTGACCATAGCTAATTACGGGCAGTCCATCGGGTGTTAAGTCTGTTTTTGTTATATTTAAGCCTTTTCCAAACTTAAATAAATACTTGACCCTGCTAACTTTCCAATGCTCTGGCATCTCGCCAATCCATTCTACGCCGGAGTCTTTTATTTTGACCGTTTCATCTAGGCCTTTAGTAACAGCGCGGGTGATTACGGATTTTTTGTAGTCTCTCAAAGTCTCAATTTGCTTTTTGATATCTTCGCTCAAGTTGTCAATCTCGCCACACTTTTCATCCAGAAAATCCGCAATCTTTTCTTGTTCGTCTTTAGGCGGCAATATTATAGGGAGTTTTCCGAATTCGTCATAATCTAATGTGTACCGAATATTCTTTGAATAAGTCTTAAATTTTCTCCTCTGGAATACAAAATCAAACCAATATGAGATATATTTTGGAATAGTATTATTCATACAGGTTAAAACCTTATATGCGGGGGAGATCATGCCACCGTATTGGCTAATTCCGGAAAAGACTGCGGACTGATCAAGGTCAAAAAGACACATAACAATTTGGTTCGGAACAACGTACTGGTACGTAGAGAATGAATCTGGCTGTTTTCCTCCTCTGTCATTTATATCTTTTTTCTTAACCCCGTTTTTTGTAAGGGATAGTAATTGAGTTTCATCCCATTTCTCTCCGACAAGTTGTTTTTTATTCGTGAAACAGTATTTATTTTTAGTAACTGTCCAACTTAGCGGTATTTTACCAACCCACTCAACCTTGCTATCTTTCAACGCCTCCGCCATCAAGCCTCCTTAAATAACTTCGAGACGCGCTTATTAACGGATTTTTCTAACTCGATAAACTCTTTCTCGAGTTCTTCGCTAGGCTTCGGAGCTTCGTACTTATAGAAATATCTGGTGAATGGGATCTCAGCACCAATTTTATCCTCGTCAAAATACTTAGCGTCTGGCACATGTGACCAAACTTCGCGCTTCATATATTCTTCGACATCCTCATCAAATTTTACGATTTCTGAATCTTTGGTCGTTTTATCGTAAATCACTTCGCCTTTTTTGTTAGTTTCAATATCAGCTTCTTTGTCAATTAGGGAAAGCCCATCGGCGATTTTATCTATCAGCTTCTTATCATTAGTAATACCATCCAATAAATCTTCTAGTGCTGGCAAGAAATCTGACTTATTTTTGTATTTTTATGGTCGGTGACCGTTCGTAGTGCTTCTAAAATCGCATCATAGGTCGGCTTAGAGGCGCGGTAGGTTTCTAGCTTTTTCTTGTCTTTACTGTTTAGTTTTTCTTCCTCTTCTTCCAACGCCAAAACTTTTGCTTCATCATATAGGGAACTTAGAGTATTATTGGATAGTAGATTTTCAATACGCTCTACGTTAAAAGCGTAGCTACGTTGCAATGGTTGCATTACGGTATATTCACGATAAATAAATTCGGTGTTTTTATAAACGCGCGAGAATTCTTCGTCAGATTTATCAAAGCCACAATAGAGGCTGACTACTTTAGCAATGTCGCTTTTCTTAAACTCATTTTTCTTCATACCAAGAGGCTTACGAAGTTTATGGAAAATTGATGAAGCGTCGATTAGTTGAATTTTGTCTTTACGTTCTTGACGTTTATTTTTCGACAAAATCCAAGCATAAGTCTGGATGCCGGTGTTATAGAATAGATCGGTTGGCAAGGCGATAATTGCTTCGATTAAATCATGCTCCAGCATATAGCGCCGAATCTGCGACTCGCCAGACATAGTGTTGCCAGTAAAGAGTGGACTACCGTTTTGAATAATTGCCGCGCGACCAAGTTTATCATCCATCTTGTCGATTGCTGACTGCATAAATAACAGCTGAGAGTCGCCACCAGATGGCAGACCAGCGCTCCAACGACCATTTGGACGAGCATATTCTTCGCGCACCGCGTCTTCTTGTCCTTGCTTGGCATCTTTCCCAGACCATGGCGTACCAAATGGTGGATTCTCAATCACCAGGCGCATTTTAGTATTTTGGAAGCAATCTTCTTTGAAAGTGTCAGCATGGCGAAAATTCTCGGCATTTTGTCCCTTAATCAACATTTCCGCAAGTCCGATAGACCAGCTCACGGAGTTATATTCTTGCCCAAACAATCGCACATTAGCAGTTGGATTGATAGCTTTGATGGAATCATAAGCCGTACTGAGCATACCGCCCGTTCCGCAGGCTTGATCGCAGACTGTCACGACTTTTTGCGGATCCAGCAGATCTTCGCAACCCTCACTCATCAAAACCTCTACTAGCATTTTGATAATATCACGCCCAGTATAAAATTGACCGGCATCAACGTTTTCAAAGAACCGCCCAATTAGATTTTCGAAAATATAACCCATCTGGATGCTGTCGTAAGTCGTAGGATGAAGGTCTCTTTCCGAAAAAGCCTTTACTACAGAGTATAAACAGCCCTCTTTCTGCATAGTCTTAATATGGTCGGAGAGCTTTAGTCCGTCTAGGATTTCTTGCACATTTTTAGAGAATCCACCAATATATTCTTTGAAGTTAGCTTCGATATTATTTGGGTCGTTACAAAGTTCGACTAGTGAGTATTGGCTGGTATTATAAAACTGATAGCCAGTCAGCCTGTAAAAGAATTGAGCAGGTAGATTCTGATTGTCTTTATGTGCTTTTATGACTTCATCCTTAGTCTTTTCGAGTGAGCATTCAAACCTGCGTACAATTGTCATCGGGATGATTACGTCACCATACTTATCTGGCATAAATGCACCACGTAATTTATTAGCAATACCCCAGATAAAGTTCGCCTCATCAATTACCGTCGATGAAGTGCGCGCTAGTTTTTCAGGCTCGTTTATCATAATTTTCTTCGCAATTAACTTATAAAATTCCTTGTATACATTATATTACATAACCGGTATTTTTTTGAAATTTATGCGTTTAGTGATATAATAATCGCTCTTTTTTGTCGCTAGGTAGATTTGTATTTTTTTAAACCTTATGCTATAATGTTAAGTACCAAGTTGACTGCGAAAGATGACTCCGCAAGGAGTTAACAGAACTCCTGTGTAAAAATAGGAGTTTTTAGTTTCTTGCACAAAAGGTATTTTTCTAAGATCATCCCAAGTAGTTTCAGTATTATCAGATGTCGATTCAATTACCTCACTTCTTCCAAGTTTTTCGCCCATAACGAGTCCTGTTTAACTATTAAAATTATGTTATAAACTGCACAAAAAATCAGCCCGATTACTACGATTGGCCGAAACTAGCCGAATGGGGACGATTTTATGTTTTTAACACATCGCAGTCTTTATTTTATATAAGAAAAAGAAGCTCCTGCGGTAGGAGCATACTGCCCCGTGCAAGAACTTCGTCGACTTAACTATATCAAACTAATGCAGAAATGTCAATAATTTGACCGCGTTTTGTGATCAAAATTAACTCGCCAATCTGTTTCTGGTTTCTAGCTTTTTCAACTAGAAACCTACGCAAATTATCGTCTTTCATATTTTTAATCCGAGACGAATCGATAATCACATTTTTAGCCTGTTTAAGAGCACGCTTAATGTTGCGTTCTAGCTTATCTGGTTTATTTGTGATTGGAGATTTAATCTCAAATTCGACTCCGTCAAGTAGAATATCGGCGGTCTTAATATTAGTTTCTTCGAGAAATTCGACGCTGTGACCGGCAAGAGCAAGAATATCCGCAATGCGAAGTTCATGCAGCCACGGTCGGCGACCGGCAGGAATAATTACTTTTCCGCGTTGGGTTTTATTACTCACTATCTAACTATATCACAAAATGCAACACCCCCACAGACATCTACGACATAATCGTCAATACTCAACTTGGCTCCACATTCGGATTAAATCGCACGTCCCTCATCCACTCTCTATAACTCATGGATATCCATATTTTATTAGCGGTGCTACGACAACAATCAATAAGTCAAAGTTTAAGGACACTATCCTAAAATCAATTCAGGAAGCGAAATACGACCTGGATACGTTCTATGAATTCTAACAAAAACGGAACACTCCGTGCTTTTTCATTTACAATACCACTGCATTAAAATCGGCATATTTATCGGCAAAAGCGTCTTCGATTTTCTTACCAGTTTTCTTAAGATATTTTCTAACTAAATAATATCCGAGTGAATAACCAGACCAGCGGGGAAGTTCATTACTTCCATTAAAGAAGATCGTGTCATAATCGTAATAATTTGAATCCAGCTGGCTACGAAGTTTCTCAAGAATCTTTTCATTCTCCTCGTCGCTTCGTTCCAGAATAGTTTTAATGAATACTGTTTTTTCAGTGCGATCCTTAACAAATTCTGCCTCAAAATAAGTTGCGATGCCTTCGTTAATCACTCCATCAAATAACGAGTTGATCCACTCATCGTTTTTGCCCCAGCGAGCTGCGTGACAAAGCTCATGCGCAACCATCTCGGAAATCAGGTTTTCGGTTGCTTTCTCTTCATTTATTGCAAACTCAATAAAATCGCTAGTCCGAGTGTGTCCACCAACTCCATCTTCAGGGATGATAATATCATATAGACGATTTGTCACAAGCAAATCAATATCCCAATCTATTTTTAATTTTGGAAAGACATAACACTCAGCTTCTTTGACAGCTTTTACTATAGTTTCTACTTTGCTATCTAGATTTCCGTTAGCGCGAGTGATCAACACGTTTATTTTATTCATATTTAATATAATACTATAGAATACATTAAGTCGGCCAAATTGCCTTTAAAAGACAGCATATCTTCTAACGGTTGTCTTTCAATAATAAATACCGATATAATTTTTAACCGTTCAATCAGGTTTTATCAAACATGAAATAATCATCGCAATCGCGCCGGATTCTACCCATCCAAGCAGAACACTGATTTTGTCATTATGAATAGTATATTTTTCTTCCAAGGTCATTCCTTTCTCTTAATATCTTCATTTTCATCTTCTTTGTCGTCGCAGTCTTCTTCGGTTTCCTGGGATAACTCAGTTATTTCGTCGTTCATATCGTCCAGAACTTCGCCGACTGGGTGATCATCGAAACGTTCTAGAATTTCTTTCATCTCAGGGTCTTCATTTCGGAGTTTGCTATCTAGGGATACCCAGTCGACTCCTTTGAAAATTTCGGCTAGATTCGGTGGCTGATAGATCTGTGGCAAGCTTTGGTGAATTGAGGAAACTGCGGCGCTCATTGTGTCAGATATCATTTTGCCCATATTAGTATTAAGCTCTTTAAAGAGCTCAGATGTAATATTTTTAGTAAATTTGCTAAATGTCTCTGTCAATTTGGACATCGATTCTAGGAGGGCTTTATTATAATCATTTTTTACCGCCCCCATCTTTCTGATAACTGATTTTGAATATTTAGTCGCTGTTAATACGTCCTCTTTTAGAATGGTGTTCGCATGGGCGGCATCATTTCTCAGCCTCGACAACTCATGAAGCTGGACTTTAATTTCTGAGTAATCGATAGGTTTCTCTAAAATTGTGTTAATCTGATCCCAGACCGTATTAGGCTTTATATAGTCATTCATTCGTTTTTTAAAGTCGGTAAAGTCCGAAGCGTCGTTTAGTGCATTTGCAATTATCGCACCATTATCTACTAACAATTGCTCGCGGACTTTAGCTGTCATATCAAATTCGATCCTATCTAAAATTTCCTTAAGGTACCAACTATTAATTTGTCGGCAAATTTTAACGCGCTTCTTTTTGTCTGGTTTTCCGTCTAGCGCATCAAGAATACCCGGATATACATAAGTTAGGAGTCTTTTTAGAAAAACTTCTACTGTAAGACACTTTTTAATAACCTGGCTACCGCGCTTAAGAGATAGTACATCGCTAATTATTATAATGCGACTATCCTTCAAGATTTTCTTATAAACATCATCAGTCAATTCTTCTTCGGTAAATCTATGTTTGACAAAGAATAGATCTCCATATTTCCCAATTTCCGAAAAAGATACTTCGCGCATCATTCTATCGCCGAAGAATTTCGACAATATTTTTACGACGCCGACCTCGTTCTTGGCATCAATGGCGAGCTCGAGCTCATAGCCGTTTTTGAAGCTCAACTTTACCGGTTCGTTAGCGCCGCTCTCCATCTAGTCTTGCACCTTTGCTTGACCGTTCATTAATATCGGAAGAAGCCAATCGCGAAGCTCGACTAGTTTATTGTTTTCTCTTATTAGGGCCGAGATAGTTTTTTCTGATTCCGTAACGATATCGTTATACTTATTGGCTATTACTATGTCCGGAGCAACGATTTTATGGGATTTTAATGCACCTTTTTGGAGATGCTTCAGACCCGAGCCAGCAAAGAACAACGTGTTCATATTTGGCAAGATATATTTAAGATATTGCGAAATATAAGCCGTGTAGTTCCCAAAATCTATACAGTAGGTATCTGTCGAATACGCGGCTTTGCCATAATGCGTTTTAACACCAGCATTCCCTCCAGTATTAAGAAAGGTATTGAGACCATCAACGAATGATTCGTTGTATGGTAAGATATCTTCGCCACTGGTATAGAAAGGAATTTCCCCCTTGTTGCCATCGTTTACGTCATTAACTTTTACGCTCGATTTAGAATGCTCGTTTAGATAATCCCCAATCTTTGCTATGCCCCAATTCTTTGGAATATCTCGTTTTAATTCTTCAGAATAAACCATCTCTCCACCGGAAGTTTTATATGGGCGGCCTTTCTCGTCAGGAAAATCAAACTGTACAAATCAATACTCGTAAACTTCGCGTAAGAGTTTTTCGGTGGTAGCTATGATAGATCTATTCACTGAAATCTTTTCGTCCAATATTGACAACATGTTAGATATTTCTTGTTGCGCTTTTTATCGAAATAAGGTATATCAAGATCAAGATCAAGATCAAGATCAAGAATGTTATCACTATATAGTCTTTTTATAGTACTTCCGTTAGTTGTTCTCCAATTACTTAATTTGAATGCATAGTACAGAAAACTATTTAGAACCTTAGTTTCGTCATTGTCTACCCAAACGATGTTTGAATCTTGGAAATAGGCATCTTCTCCACGATAAATAACAGTTCGGCCAATTGTTCCTGCTGCAGAAATTAGAATGGAGCCAATTTTAGGAAATGGATACTTGTTTCTATATTCACGATATGTGTTCCATAAAATATAGTTCTCAGCGGTACCGCCGAATGTGGAAATCTTATAAAATGGCACATCGGCAGGATTTGTGGTTGTCTGATTTTTCAGGATCCTACGACACATTTTTACATCGCCGATTTCTCTGATCTTTATTGTAGTCATTTCGCCCCCTGCATATATAATTTATGAATTTTTTCCATCATATTTCCGGTCGTTTTCTGCAAATTAACCATAAATTGATAGTCAAAATTATCTTTCAAATTGTTTGCGTCTTTAACGAAGTTCAAATATCGCCATTCTATAAACGCCCCATCATGTTGTTTGATTAATTTTTTAAAATCTATCTCTTCACCAATATTAGTTTTATAAGCTGCAGAAAAAGCACTCGATATTACATTTAAATTTTCTTCGCCCAGCTTGTCGAATAACTCAGAAAGTCTATGCTTTGAACTTGTTAGGCATTTTTCATTGTGCCCAGCTATAGCTAGAATCGTTTTAATTGATAATTCTGTAGCTAAAGAGAGCGAAGAATTTAATGAAAATCTTAATCTGTGATCTATTTTTTCCGCCTCAACTAAGAGCTGGCAGGCATCATTCCATGATCTCGCAGAGGAATATAACCGCATAATAAATATGTCTTGTTCGGACATTGCGATATTTTTCTCATTCGTCATATTTTAAGTCCTTGAATTTACTTGAAATTCGGTCTTCCAGGTCGTGCGATTCATTAAACAGACTGCTTAGACTATTTCTATAACTAGCAAGTCTTGCTTCAAACTCGTCAGTTGAAATGTCTAGGTGTTTTATTTTGATTTCAAAATATTGACCCGCAGAAAGCGAACAACCTTTTTCTTTTACTGCCTCGTAGCTTCTTTCGGTAAGTCTTTCATCAATAACATATTTACGTATACCATTATTTACGATTTTGGCTGTTTCTTGAGCTCTATGAAG
>ERZ773065.1441-NODE-1441-length-12051-cov-7.025842_pt1 | contig 12051 bp, 10 predicted proteins | sample MGYA00580623_ERZ773065 | MGnify/ENA primary metagenome ERZ773065 (study PRJEB29015, sample SAMEA2738017) | human oral metagenome | biome: human oral; feature: human-associated habitat; material: dental | place: China | collected 2047 ...
GACGCCGCCGCGGATCTCGCGGGCGAGCGTCGAGCCGCGCTCGGTGATGTGGAAGAAGGCGTCGAGGGCGGAGCCGCGGGAGGCCGCCGTCCGGGAGGTGGGGGTGTGCGTACTCACAGCGCGATTCTTCCAGACGGAACCGGGTGGCGCTCGCCGCGCTCGTCACGTGGACATCTCGATCCGACGACTCGCGCGCCGGTTCCGCATGCGGCACAGGTCGCCCCAGGTCATCGTGCCTCTCCCTGCCTATACGGGGCCGGTTCCGCATGCGGCACGGGTCGCCCGACGCCGCCGGGCCGGGCGGCAAGACTGCGGGGCCGGGTGGGAACGCCGCCGGGCTGGGCGGGAGCCCGACGGCGTGGGAGGCTGGCTCCATGAAGATCCTCCTGACTGAGACCGGTTATATCGACCCCTCCCCCATCCGCGACGCGGGACATGAGGTCGTCCTGTTCAGCGAGGCCGAGCCCGTCCCGGCCGAGCACCGCGACGCCGAGGGCCTGGTCCTGTGGGGTGGCGGCGGACCCGGAAGCGCCGATGTGCTGGCGGAGATGCCCGGATACCTCACTCGACTGCGCTGGATCCAAACGCTGGCCGCCGGGCCGGACAACGTCCTGGCCGCCGGTTTCCCGAGTTCAGTGGCGATCACCTCGGGCCGCCACTTCCACGACCGCACCGTGGCCGAGCACGTGGCCGCCCTGGCGCTGGGCTGCGTGCGCTCCCTGCCGACGGCGGTGCGCGCGGCCGACCGTCACGAGTGGGAGCCGACCCTGGGCGGCGCCCATCCGGTCCACGACCCGGAGCGCCTGACGACGCTGTTCCGGGCGCGAGTGCTCATATGGGGCTTCGGGGCGATCGGGATCACGACGGCGCAGCTGCTGACCGCCTTCGGGGCGAGTGTGCGCGGGGTCGCGCGCTCCGCCGGACAACGCGCCGGGTTCGAGGTCATCTCGGTCGACGACATCGAGTCGGCCCTGCCCTGGACCGACCTGCTGGTGATGATCCTGCCGAGCACGCCGCAGACCGCGGGAGCGTTGAGCGCCGAGCGGCTCGCACGGCTGCCACGCCGCGCCGTCGTCGTGAACGCGGGTCGCGGTACGACGATCGACCAGGAGGCCCTGGAGGCGGCTCTGCGCTCGGGCGCCATCAGCGCGGCGGGCCTCGACGTCGCCGATCCCGAGCCCCTGCCCGCCGACTCGACGCTCTGGGATGCTCCGAATCTCCTGCTCACTCCGCACGCCGCCGGAGGCCGGGTGGTCGGAGCGGTGGAGCGGATCATCGCCAATGCGGCGGTCGTCGACGCGACGCCGCCCGGTGAGCCGATCACCGGCCTGGAGGCCCTGGTCACCCGCTGACGCCGTCCGGGCGCGCCGCCATCGCCACCGGCCCGGACCGATCTCGACGCGGAGTACTACCGATCTCGGCGGGGAAGGTGAGCCTCCAGCTCGGCCAGGCTCGCGGGTCCCACCACCTCGGGCGCGGCGCCGCGCTCCTGCAACCCGGCCTTCAGACTCGCGACAGCATCCCGAGCGGCGGCCGCCCGTTCCGCGGGCTCGCCCGCAGCCGAGCGCCTCTGCGCCTCCTCGGCCTCGGGCGCCTTCGACTGTCGAGCCGTCGCCCTCCGGGCGCGACGCGAACGGGACGAGCGCGCAGTCTCGTCTTCCTTGCGCGCGACGAGCTTCTCGACCGACTTCCCCGGCTTCCCGGGCTTCTCCGTCCCCTCATCCGGGGCCGGCACAAACGTGATCGCCATCGCACGGGCGCTGCGAGCGCGCTTCGCGTCGGCGCGGCCTTCCCCCGCCCTCGCGGACTCACGCCCCCCGGCGCTCTCGGACACCGCCTCCGCCTCAGCCCCGCGACACCCCTCTCCGGGAGGAGTCCCGGCCCCGGCCCGATCGGCCCGGTCGCTCATCCGGCTGCGCCCACCACGGATCGAGGAGCCATCGGTGCCGAGCGGCTCCATCAATCCCTCATCCATGCGCGACGGCGTCACCGGCCAGTCGGAGTCCTGATCCGGCAGGTCGGTCTCGGAGTGAGCGCCGCAGCCGTGGTCCATGGACACGACCCGGCCATCATCGACAGCCAGCTCATTGGCGCAGACGCCGAATACTCGACGCATCCGCCCGGCCATGGGCAGGAGGAAGCCGCAGGACGAGCAGGTCGCGTCCGCCTTGCGAACGCCATCCGCATCCGGACCATGGTCGCCGTCGTACCACCGCTGGGCGGCGCGTTGGATCCCTTCGAAGCTGAGCACGCGGGCGCGTCCCAGGTCGAGCTCGTCGAGGGCGGTCCTGTCGCCCTCCTCGCCCGCGGCCTCCCAGCCGGCCTCGAGACGCTCGTCGGTCTCGCGCCGGGGCAGGCGGTCGGAACGAGCGAGATCACCGGAACGGAGACGATCGGCCCAGGGAACCCAGGGCGGGGCGAGGAGCGCGCCCTCGCCGGGCAGGAGCTCCAGCTCGCAGACCGTCGCAGTGCGACTGCGCGGAGGCCGAGCCATGGTCACCGCCCAACGCCAGCCGTTGTAGCCGGCCAGGTTGCACTCGAAGAGGTGGGTGACCAGACGTTCGGCCTGCAGCTTGGCCGCCGTGTGCTCTCCGACCGACAGCGGCTCGGTGATCTCCCCCAGGGCCGCCCGGGCGCGCTCGACGGCGGCCGGGGAGGTGAGGGTCCGGTCCTTGGCGGCCGCCGTGCTCTCGGCCCTGGTCGGCAGGGAGCCGGGCCGCTCGACGGCGGCCGGTTCCGGAGTGCCGTTCGAGGCGGCTCCCGCGGAACCGGTCGTATTCGATGCGTCTGCGTCAGTCACTCTTCCAGTGTAGGGGGCGGCGCAGGCGGGTCGGCCAGTGGGCCCGGGCGGCGCACCCGGTCCGCACGAGGTCGTGTCCCCGCTTTCCGATACGGCCCGTCGAGTCGGGCTTGTCCGCACGAGTCCGGCGTTCCGGGACGAATCGGGCATTCCGGGACGAGTCGTGCTTCTCCGCGCGAGTCCGACGGCGGCGTCGTCGGACTCAAGCAAGGATGTCCGACTCGCGATTCCGGTGGCCGGGTGCGCCGTCGCCGAACCGATCTCGATGCGGAACCGGACCGATCTCGATGCGGAACTGAACCGATCTCGACGAAAGGGGCAGCGGAGCCACCCGGATCCGCCCCGCCCACCCGCTCCTCACGCCCGGCTCTACTCATCACATACACAGTACCCGCTCAATAAGCACTCAATATTCATTCAGTATTCACCGACACGATCCGGTGAACAGCCACCGTCAGCTCCGTCTGGCGCACGACGTCGGCGATCCGCACCCGTCCGGACTCGACGGCGAGCACACGAGCCCTCCGCTCCTGCACGGCGCCGTCCGTTCCCGCCAGCCGCAGCCGCACCTGCGCCCGTGAGGCCTGGGCCTGACGCAGCAGGGCCAGGGCGTGGGCGGGGTCCGTCGCGGCGCTCGCGGGCATTCCGGAATCGACGCGCGTCTGCTCTCCCGTGCGCAGACGGGAGACCAGGGCCGCGAGCTCGCGCGCATCGTGACGGCGACGGCGAACCGCGTGCTGCGAGCCGGGACGCGCCGGCTCCGGTGCCCGCGCCTCGCCGCGCCGGCCCCTCTCGGCATCACCCGCGACGAGCAATCGACCGGAGGCGTCCTCCAGGACGGGGGCACGCCCGGTCGCCCGCAGATCGCGCAGCACCCTCGCGGGCGACGCCGAGGAGGCCAGGACGCCAGGACCGATCTCCGTCAGCGCCAGGTCGCCCAGCCGCGCGTCGGTGACAAGGCCGGCCGCCACCGCCGGGTCGTCCACACGCAGAAGACTAGCGGCCGCTCGAACGCGCACGGCGCCATGACGGCGGACGGCGTCCTCGATGAGCACTGTCAGGGCGGAGGGCAGCGGGGTCGGGCTGTGCGCGCCCAGCGCCTCGATGAGCCCGTCCCCGGAGCAGCCCGCGTCCAGGGCCCTGCGCACCGAGTCCGCGGTGAACCTGACGGTCACGGCTCCGCCGCGCGACTCGACCACGGCGCAGCGCTCGAGCACCGCCGCCAGCGCCGGGGCGGGGCGCCCCGGGACGATCGCGGTGAGGTCGGACTGAACCAGCAGCATATCGACCGGGTCGGGAAGATCGGCGGCGAGCGCCTCCTCCAATCGGGTCAGGAGTTCCTCGCTCCCGTCGCCCTCGTTGCCCCGCTCCTCGGTCCCGGCGGCATCGGCGTCGTCTCCCCCCTGCGGGAAGCCCGCCAGAAGGCGCCCGGCGCGACTCAGCGCCCCGCCCCCGGTCAGGCCGAGCAGCTCGGCCTCGGACAGCACCGCCGTGACCGCGCCCTCGGGAACGGGCCGCCGCGGCCTGGCGAAGGTCAGCGCGGCGCGCACCCACGTCGGGGTCACCGCCGTCCCCTCGGGCAGCGAGTCGAGCAGAGTCAGGACGCGGCGACGCAGGGCGCGGGCCCAGGCGGCCTCGACGTCGGCGCCCAGTACCGGGCGCAGGGTGCCGTCGTCGCCGCGCCGGCCGACGAGCCAGGCCGTGCGAGCACTGGTGGCCCACGCGGCCGCCAGTGCCGCCCACCGCTCGGGAAGCTCGGCGGACAGCCAGGCGGCAGCCGTTCGAGCGGGCACCCAGGTGGCCCCGGCGTCATCGAGCCCGAGCAGTCCGGCGGCGGCCGCGGCCTCGATGAGGGTGGCGGCAGTGGCGGGCTCGACGTCGAGAACCTCGGCGGTGCGGCCCAGCGCGCGCACGCCCACCCCTCCGGTGCGTAGGACCGGCCCGCCCTCACGGCCCCACTCGGCGAGCAGGGCGGCCACCAGGCGGACGGCCTCCTCGCCGTGGCGAGTGGCCTCCGCAGCAACGGCGTCGGCGGGCAGAACCTCCAGATCGGCATGGTCGGGGGCGGCCAGGGGCTCGCGGGACAGGAGGCCGCCGCGCAGCGCGAGAGCGACCTGCCGGGGCATGACGAAACGGGTGCGACCGGCGGTGTCGTGGTCACGCACCAGCCAGCCGCGCCGGACGAGCTCGACCGCACCGGGCGCTCTGCCGCCGGCCCGCAGCGTACCCACGGGCGGCCCCCAGGCGAGAGCCTGCAGCATGCCGAGCGCCGCCTCGGACACGTCTCCCGGATCGGCCAGGAGCGCGGGGAGGGCCGGCGGGAGGGCGGGCGGGTCGTCGGTCAGGGGCCCCAGGCCGAAGGGGTGCGGACCGAAGGCGTCCGCAAGGCCCGCCACGGGACCGGCCTCGATCACCAGGGCGAGCCGGGTGAGCCGCTCCAAACGGGCGACGACGCCCTCGGGCTCCAGACCGAGGGCGTCGGACAGGGGGGCGGCGTCCTGAGAGCCGAGGGCGACAACGGCCTCGGCGACGGCGAGGGTGGGGGCGTCGAGGTGGGCCAGGGCCGCCTCCACGCTGGGACGCGCTCCGGCGCGGGCCGCGAGCGCGGTGAAGGAGGCCGACGGCGGAGCGATCAGATCGGGACGGGCGGTGAGGAGCCCGGCGACATCGGCGTCGGGCAGGGCGGCCAGGTGAGTGGCCAGCTCCTCAAGGGTCGCACCGGTGACGTCGGGGGCGCGAGCGCTCCGCTCACTGCGCGTCTCGTCGCCGCCCTGCCGTATACCTGTGTCCATTCTCACTATTCTAGTGGGCCTGCGTCCGCCCGCCACCCGAGGAGCCGCGAGGCGATGGCCCCCGATGGCCCGGTCCGGAAGCCGCCCATCGGCTGCCCGCGGCCCGCTCGCCTGCTGCCCGCCGTCCGTCCGATGGCCCGCTCGCCTGCCGCCCATTCGACACCCTGGCCGCCGCGCACCGCGCCGGTTACCGTGCATGAATGAGCAGTGCCAGCGCCAGTGCATCAACCGAACCGCCTGCGTCGACCGCGTCGACCGACATGCCCGAGCCCGTCGTCCCGGGCTTCCTCCCATCCCACCCCGCCGCGACCGACTCCGCCACCCTGCGTCTGATCTGGCCCCCAGTGGCCGACCTGGGCGGGGCCACGGACGTCGTGGGACTCACCATCGCGGAATTCCTCCCCCGACGCCTTCTCGCCCTGAGCGCGGTCCTGGCCGACCTGCCCCTGGTCAACGGCTGAGGCCGGCCGGACCCGCGCCCCGGCGCACGACCGTAGCGGTCCGGTATCACGGAAGCAGTCCGAGGAACACGTCGCTCGAATCACGGCGCGGGCGCCACGGGACTTGGGATACTGCCCATCATGTCCGACCCTGCGACGCCCGACGGCCCCCTCATCGTCCAGTCCGACAAATCGGTCCTCCTGGAGGTGGCCCGCCCCGGCGCCGATGACGCCCGTCGCGCCATCGCCCCCTTCGCGGAGCTGGAGCGGGCGCCGGAGCACGTCCACACCTACCGGATCACCCCGCTCGCCCTGTGGAACGCCCGCGCCGCCGGCCTGGACGCCGAGACCGTCGTCCACGTCCTCATCAGCTACTCGCGCTTCCCGGTGCCGCACGCCCTGCTCACCGAGATCGCCGAGACCATGGGCCGCTATGGCCGCCTCCAGCTGATCACCGATCCGGCCCACGGCCTGGTCCTGCACGCCACCGACGTGCCCGTCCTGGAGGAGGTCCTGCGCTCCAAGCGCACCAAGGGTCTGCTCGGGACGCGCCTGTCCCCCGCCGACGTCGTCGTCCACCCCTCCGAGCGCGGCCATCTCAAGCAGGTCCTCATCAAGCTGGGCTGGCCCGCGGAGGACCTGGCCGGCTACGTCGACGGCGAGGCGCATCCGATCGTCCTGCGCGACGATCCGGCCGGGGTCGAGGCGCACGAGCCGGGGGCCTTCGCACTGCGCCCCTACCAGTCCGAGGCGGTAGACTCGTTCTGGGCGGGCGGGAGCGGCGTCGTCGTCCTGCCCTGCGGAGCCGGCAAGACGCTGGTGGGCGCCGCGGCCATGGCGAGGAGCTCGACGACGACGCTCATCCTGGTCACCAACGCCGTCTCGGCCCGCCAGTGGAAGGAGGAGCTCATGCGCTTCACCTCCCTGGGCGAGGACGAGATCGGCGAGTACTCGGGATCCCGCAAGGAGATCCGGCCCGTCACCATCGCCACCTACCAGGTCCTGACGACCAAGCGGAAGGGCGTCTACCCTCATCTGGACCTGCTCGACTCCCACGACTGGGGGCTCATCATCTACGACGAGGTGCACCTTCTGCCCGCACCGATCTTCCGCATGACGGCCGATCTGCAGGCGCGCCGCCGTCTGGGGCTGACCGCCACGCTGGTGCGCGAGGACAGCCGGGAGGACGAGGTCTTCAGTCTCATCGGTCCCAAGCGCTACGACGCCCCCTGGAAGGACCTGGAGAATCAGGGATGGATCGCCCCGGCGGTGTGCACCGAGGTGCGCCTGGCCCTGGACGCCGGGGAGCGGATGGCCTACGCGACGGCGGAGAAGGAGGACAAGTACCGCCTGGCGGCGGCCACACCCGCCAAGCTGCGCGTGGTGGACCACCTGCTGGCCCGTCATCCCGGGGAGTCCTCACTGGTGATCGGCCAGTACGTCGATCAGCTGGAGGAGCTCGCCGAGCATCTGGACGCCCCGCTCATCACCGGGACCACCACCGTGCGCGAGCGTCAGCGGCTCTACGACGCCTTCCGCGCCGAGGAGGTGAGCACGCTCGTGGTCTCCAAGGTCGCGAACTTCTCCATCGACCTGCCCGGGGCCTCCGTGGCCGTGCAGGTGAGCGGCTCCTTCGGGTCCCGGCAGGAGGAGGCCCAGCGCCTGGGGCGGATCGTACGACCCAAGAGGGGAGGGCGCCAGGCGCATTTCTACACGGTCGTCACCCGGGACACGATCGATCAGGAGTTCGCGGCCCACCGGCAGCGCTTCCTGGCTGAGCAGGGCTACACCTACGACATCATCGACGCCGACTCCCTGCAGTAGAGGCGGCGGGGCGGACGGCGCGGCGACCGCCGCCGAGCCAGCCTCCGAGCGCGCCCCGACGAGGTCGGCATTCCTGCGCGAGCCGGACGACGCCGGCGTCGGACTCGCGCAGGAATGCCGACCTCGTGCAGACATGCCCGACTCGTGGAGGGCCGGCCGGGAAGACCGGACCCGACGACGCCGGCGTGCGCCATCAGCGTTGTGCGACGGCGACCCCGTGAGCCGCTCGGGCGCGCGCGTCGCGCACCAGGACCCGGGCCAGGGCGCGGCCGAAGGCCTGAATGACCGGCTCCACCTCCTCGGCCTCGGCACGGGCGCGCGCACCCGCCTCCACGGCCTCGGCGGGAAGCTCGACCGTGGACAGCGCCCCGGCCTCCTCCCCCACGGCAACGCCCATGGCCCGGGCCGTCGAACGGGCCCGCCAGTAGTCGATGCGCGCGGGAGTTGACTCGGGATGGTGCTGGAGGGCCAGGAGCTTGCCCGCACGCCACGCCTGCACCGGTGCGCCCGATGAGGAGGCCAGCAGCGTCGCCCCCTCGGGCAGGCGGACGACGTCGTCGTCATGGGAGACGATGACGGGCAGCCTGGTGCCATCCCGGGTGGGGACGCCGGCTCGGACCGCGGCGCGCACCGCCTCGTCGACGATCTCGGAGAAGGCCGCGTCCCGCTCGGCGTCCTCGGTCAGCTCCAGCTCGACGACGCCGCCCTCGCCTCCGTGCGGGGAGGGGACCGCGGTGGCGCCGCCCAGCGCCTCGGCCGCCACCTGGGACCCCAGGCAGATGGCGACCGCGGGCACGCGCTCATCCACTGCGCCCCGCAGCAGGGCGCGCAGGTCGGCGAGCCAGGGGTGAGCGGCGTCGTCGTGCGCGCTCATGGCCCCGCCCAGGACGACGAGCCCGCTGCCGATCTCGGACAGGTCGGGGATCGCGTCCCCGGACCAGGGCCGCACCATGCGCAGGACGGCTCCCTCGGCGAAGAGCCATTCGCTCAGGCGCCCCAGAGGCGCAAGAGCCTCGGGCTCAACCACGGTGATGACCGGAGCGGATGCGGGCGCAGCGCGCCCCTCGGGCTCGGCGTCGCGAGCAGCCAGCGCCACCGTGGATGAGTTCGGGTTATCAATCATGGCCACTAGGGTGGACTGACCCTGTCATAGGCGCAATGTGAGCATGTTCGCCCGTCCAGCGGTGCGCCGCTGGACGGGCGGGCGGAGAAGCACGGCCCTCATCGCCGAGCATGGTGACCCCGCCGTTCCCCGGGCGGGCGGAGAGGCGCGAAGGTGCTCCGCGAGCTACCGGTTGACGACGGATTCGCCCACAACCAGCGGCTGACCTCGGCCCAGACCTCGGTCCCCAGCACGGGTCGCAGCGGAATGGCCGAGGAGGGGCCGTTCGGGGCGACGACGGGGTTGGAGTCCTCCACGCGTTGGAGAACAGCCCACTGGGCCGTCTCCAGGATGATGACGCCGCGGTCGGTGTCGAAGGAGCTCATGCTGCGGCCTCCAGGGTCTCGCTCATGGAGAGGAACTGCTCGGAGACGGTGCCGAACTCGCGGGTGGTGCAGGTGAAGGTTGCCGTCCATAGGTTGATGCCCTCGGGGGTCTCGTCCAGCCAGGTGATCTGGAACATGGCGAGGGCCTGGTCGTCGAGGATGTAGATGCCACTGCGCAGACGCCGTCCCTCGGGCGGGCCGGCAGCCGCGAACTCGTCGATCATGCGCATCCCGGGAATGCTGTCCGCCATGACACGGGCGGAGCCGACGAGGACCTCCGCGGGATCCTCCTCCGGGCTCAAAGAGGTGCGAACGACCACGAGGTTGGGAGCGTAGGCGGGCGTGCCGGGCACGGCCGCCGCCACGTAGCGGACCGTGTCACCAGCGGGGTCGAGCATGCCCGGCGGAAGCTCCTCGGGGGTGATCGTCCGCCACCCCGGGGGCGAGCTGGACGTTGATCGTGTCGCGCATCGTTCTCCTCATCCTCCGCGTGTGTTCCCGACCCGGTGGCCCCGGAGCGACGGGGCACCGCCGAGCGGCTCGCCGCACAGCCACAAAGGCAGCGTCGGTGCAGCATTCATCCCGATTCCAACAGGCTCCATCCGGGGCCGAGGCCGCCCGGGCCTGCCCGGGCCTGCCCGGGCAGGCCCGAGTCCGCCTGGGCCTGCCCGAGTCCGCCGGAAGGCGGGGCCTCGGCCCGGTGACGGCCAATGCTCGCGCCGGCCCCTCCTATTGAGTGTCGACGGAGGGGGTGACGGAGCCGAACGGCCGGTGCGGGTAAGTGCCGCCGCTGGCCGTCATCCATGCGGACGCCCAGCCGGCTGGAGCGGCCCACGAACCTGCGCCGCCGCACCTTCTCAGCCGCGCTGGCACCACCACCGTCGGTGGTGCCAGCGGCGGCGTCAACCGCACCGGCTGCGCGGCCTGCTGACAACGCATCGACTCTTCTCCAACTAACCCTCCTAATACATCGGCGCCGGGAAAACAAAGCGGAATCAGCTCCGGCGCCTCCACCACCATCCCCGCAGCCCCGGACAATCTCACCGGACGTCCTCACCATGAGCGAAGAAAATTATAGAGAGAATTCCAAGGAGCACCGGTTTGATACGGAGATATTATGGATGCAACTTGGTGACGACATCCGGATGCCACCCAGGATGTTCATCGGAGGTTTTTCGCGAGCCATCCACTCCGTTCGTCATACACTGACCAACGAGTCCGCCCCCTGACGACATCAGCGAGAAGAAAATATGACGACCGCATCTTCAATTGTTCGACGCACCGCCACCGCCGGCACAGCACTCACTCTTCTCATCGGATTGTCCTCTCCCGCTGCGGCCAGCAGTGATCCCGGCGATTCTCAGCGCCTCGAGACGGACGCCACAACGGGTGCCCAGTTGGCAATCAGCGGAGAGGGCGACTGTGACACGCTGTCCGTCGAGGTCACATACTCGAAGAGCCCTTCCGTCGATGCCTCCATAGAGTACGACATCACGGACGACTGCCATGTTTCCGGCATCGAGGGTACGGAGTCTCCCTCGACCGCTTCAGCGCCGTCCGCCCAGGTGGATGAACTCGGGGATGAGGCCGCATCGTCCTGCAACTGGATCCATTCCTCTCAGACTGTTCAGGATATCATCAATATCGACATCGCCAAGCAGCGACTCAATTCGCATCGCTGCTGGGATGATTCATCCACCTGGATGACTCGATGGACCGCCACGTCCTCCACATCAGTGTCCTGGAACCACCCTTCAGGAAAGCCGGTTGAACTTCAGTTCGATACGTCACCGGCCGAAACCGCGACCACGCGAACATCCGCCTCATTCCATAGCGACTGGCTGTGGTGCAACTTCACAAGCGATTGGCAAGAAATTGAGCTGAGGAACACCAACTTCTCGTACGACGACGGGACCTACGGAGTCACCTTCTGGCAGAGTCGCTCATGCCCGGGCACTCACATGGCGACCGCGTCCAAGAGCAATGACAGCCCCGAGTGGTGATGACCCCCGATGTCGGTTCCGACTCTCCCGGTACTCCACCGCCCGGTCGCCTGGGCGCTGGCGGCGATCACCGCGCCGATGGCGCTGTACGGGGCGTGGGTCGCCCTCGTCTACGACGGCGGCACCTCCGTTCTGATCCCCTTCGCGTTGGTCAGCATTATCGGCACCGCTCTAGCCATCGTCGGAGCGGCCAGGCGCAGCGATGCTCTTCTGAGCACCGGCCTTCTTCTTCAAGTCGCGTGCCCCATCGGATTCGCCTGGATCGCCGCCCTCGCCGAGGCGGTGATCGGAGCGGCCCTCCTCGTGCGCCTTCTCATCGGGCGCGTACGGGCTGCGTCGAGTCGTCCTCCTCACCGCTAACGGTGGGACCCTTCTCCTCGGGCACGCCCGTGCGTCCACATCTGCCGCAAAGGCCCGGATCCCGCCGGAACGTGCGAAAGAAATCGTTGATATTCCAGGCTTTTCTCCGCCGCCGATACTGGCTCGGGGCTCCTTTGCGGCAGATGTGGACATTGTGCCACCCAGATGAGTCCGGCTACGCCGCAGAAACCCCACAGGCCCCATCAGGAGGTCGCCCCCTCACCCTCGTGCCCCATGTCTCCACCGCCACGCGCGCAAAGGGGCCGCTCCTGGCCCGAAGGGGACAAGGGGTGAGCCGGGTCCACCGCCACGCGCGCAAAGGGGCCGCTGGCCGTGCCGGGAGC
>ERZ773065.1443-NODE-1443-length-12047-cov-3.770597_pt1 | contig 12047 bp, 7 predicted proteins | sample MGYA00580623_ERZ773065 | MGnify/ENA primary metagenome ERZ773065 (study PRJEB29015, sample SAMEA2738017) | human oral metagenome | biome: human oral; feature: human-associated habitat; material: dental | place: China | collected 2047 ...
TGACGCCCGTCGTGAGCATCTGCGTGTTGACCTCCGTGATGTCGCCGCTGTACTCGACGGCAAGCTCCGTGATCGCACCGTCCGCCAGCGAGCATACCGTACAGCCGAGGCGCTCGGCGAGATCGAGATAGGGCCGGATGACATGCATGACATCGGCCGATACGGGCGCCATGTTGACCGCCGTCATGACAGGCTCACCCGAAAGCGCCGCGCGGATTCCCTCCGCCACGTCGAGGGCGACGCCGATCTGCGCCTCGACCGTCGATGCGCCAAGATGCGGCGTGAGGATGATGCCCGGCACGCCGACGAGCGGATTGCCCGCTTCCAGCGGCTCACTCGTAAAGACGTCGATCGCCGCGCCTGCGACGTGTCCCGCCTTCACGGCATCGGCGAGATCCTGCTCGTTGATGATGCCGCCGCGTGCACAGTTGACGAGGCGCACACCCTTCTTCATGCGGGCAATCGCCGTCTTATCGAGCATATCCTTCGTATCCTGGTTCAGCGGCATATGCACCGTGATGAAGTCCGACTTTTCGATCACATCATCGAGCGCGCCGATCGTCACGCCCATCGCCTTGGCACGTTCCTCATTGATGTACGGGTCGTAGCCGATGACGTTCATATCGAAGGAAAGCGCGCGCTTGGCAACGCCCGAACCGATGCGGCCCATGCCGATGACGCCGAGCGTCTTGCCGCGCAGCTCAACGCCGACGTACTTCTTGCGATTCCACTCGCCTTGCTGCATCGTCTCGTTGGCAATGGGGATGTTGCGGCTCATCGCCAGCATCATGGCCATCGTATGTTCCGTCGCTGCAATCGTGTTGCCGCCCGGCGAGTTGATGACGATGATGCCGCGCGCCGTCGCCGCCGCCACGTCGATGTTGTCGACGCCGACGCCCGCACGGCCGATGATCTTGAGCTTCGCCGCCTTTTCGATGACGTCCTTCGTCACCTTCGATGCCGAGCGCACAATCACCGCCTCAAAATCACCGATCATGTCGAGAAGCTCCTCGTGTGAAAGCTTCGGCTTTTCGACGACCTCGAAATTCGGGGAAAGAATATCCACGGCCTTCTGGGATACACCGTCTGCCACAAGAATTTTCATACTTATCGCCCCTTCAATAACTAGATATACATTCCATAAATAGTATCATACCATCTTTCCCCCGATTTATCCACTCTACAAACGTATCATAATAAACGATATGCACAAACGTCCGCATTGCAGACATTGCCGCCTGTCCCCTGGCGGCCTTTTTCGTGATTCGCTTGACTAAAGCGCGGGCAAAGCGGTAAAATTAGTGTATTGCATATTACTTTTCCGAACTGACAGGAGGTCTTTCCATGGAAGCGAACCGCATTTACAATTTCAATCCCGGCCCCGCTGCCTTGCCGCTTGATGTTCTCAAAGAGGCGCAGGCGGAGTTCCTCAACTTCCATGACTCGGGCATGTCGATCTTGGAAATTTCGCATCGCGCCAAAGCATACGACGAGGTGCACAACCAAGCGAAGGCGGACATTCTCGAACTCATGAGTCTTGGCGACGACTACGATGTGCTCTTCGTGCAGGGCGGCGCGAGCCTCGCGTTTGCCATGGTCGCGATGAACTTCGCGACGAAAGAGAAGAAGGGCAGTTATGTCCTCTCGGGCAGCTTCGCGACAAAAGCCTACGAAGAGGCTGAACGGCTCGGCGTCGGCGAGATTGCTGCCTCCTCGAAAGAAGGCGGTTTCCGCCATGTGCCGACACAGGAAGAAATCAAACTCAACCCGAACGCCGCCTACCTCCATCTGTGTTACAACAACACGATTTACGGCACGGAATACCATTATATACCGGAAACGGGAGATGTGCCTCTCATCGCCGACATGTCATCGGACATGCTCTCGCGTCCCATCGATTTCAAGAAGTTCAGCTTCATCTACGCAGGCGTGCAGAAGAACCTCGGCCCTGCCGGCACCTGCCTCGTCGTCGCGAGGAAGTCGATGCTTGAAAAAAGCCCCGAAACGCTGCCGATGATGCTGCGCTATTCGACGCATTACAAGAAGAATTCGCTCTACAACACGCCGCCTGCCTTCGGCATCTACATGGTCGGCAAGGTTGCAGCCTGGATCAAGGCGCAGGGCGGCCTCTCCGAAATGGCAAAGCGCAACGAAAAGAAAGCCGCGCTCCTCTACAACGCCATTGACGCTTCTGAAGGCTTCTACAAGGGGCATGCGGAAAAAGAAAGCCGCTCCTTCATGAACGTTACCTTCCGGCTGCCGAGCGAGGAGCTGGAAAAGAAGTTCGTCGCAGAAGCCCTGGAACAAGGTCTCGGCGGCGTCAAAGGCCATCGTTCCGTCGGCGGCATGCGAGCATCGATCTACAACGCCATGCCCTATGAGGGCGTCGCTGCGCTCGTCGACTTCATGGAAAAATTCCGCAAGAAAAATTAACAAAACCGGGGCTGCGGCACGAACTCGAAAGAGTCTTGCCGCAGCCCCGGTTGCGCTACTCAACGCAGATCGACCTGAAGTTCTTTACCAAGCGAATGTGCTGTACGAATCAAAAAATCCAAGGAAGGGTTGTATGTGCCGTTTTCAAGGCGGCAAATGTTGGATTTTTGCGTTCCCATGCGCTCTGCCAATTCGCCTTGCGTCATGTTTTGCTCAGTACGGGCAGCTATTATTTGTGCAATTAGATCATAGCGAGGCCGAAGGCGAGCGTATTCAGCAGCAAATTCTTCGTTCGCCATCAACTTTTCGCGAATATGGGCTAGATTTACCCCGGGTTTCATTTTTGGCATCTCCTCTCGTAGTCGTTTTTATACTGCAAGGCACGTTCCAGTTCTTTTGCCGGCGTTCTCGCCGTCTTCTTTTTAAAAGCGTGCAGGAGAATAAACGTGCTGCCGGAGAATATAAAGTAAAAAATACGTGCGTTGTCTGAGGAGAAACGGATACGCAGCTCCCATAGACCTTGGTATCTTCTTCCCGTTATCGGTTTTGCATAAGGTTCTTTGAGCGCTGTGCCGCATTGTTCAAGCAGCTCGATTTCAGAGAAGGCCTTTGCTTGAAGTTTTGCAGGCAGGGAGTGAAGAAACTCATAGACTGGAATTTCACCGTCGTTTTTTTTGTAAAATTCGACTTTCCAAAGCATGGGAATGTACCCCCTTGCCTTATATGCTATCATATAGGGCAACATATAGGCAAGAGGCAAAAACCGGGGCTGCGGCACGAACTCGAAAGAGTCTTGCCGCAGCCCCGGTTTTCTACTTCGCCAACTGTACGTCAGCTTCAAACATGCGGTTCCAAGGGAATACCATCTTGATTTCCCGCAACTCTTCCAAGGGCGGAAGATTGTGGTCAGCGAATTCGCGCATCATGCGGTCGGCGCGATACTGGACGCCGATCATCTTGTCGTCGAGGCTTGCATAGACGCCGCTGCCGCGCAGCCAGCCGAGCTGACGCCCGATGGTGTTGCGCACATTAGCCTGGTACGCCCAGTCGTCAAGGTAGCGCGTCAGCAGAAGCCGATCGCGCGCCTCATCCGTCATATGCTCGGCGAGCACGCCCTCAGCCACGGCAAAACCCGTGCTGTTCGTCGGCGTGTTCCAGCCGGAATAGGCACGAAGCTTAAAGAGCAGTTCCTCTCTCTTGAGACCTTCCATCAGCGCGTTGTCCGCGCCGTTCGCATAAGCGACATCGGCAATGCCGACGGGATAGCCCTTCGCTATGTACTCCTTGGCAAGGTCGAGGAAATACTGCGTGCCGTCGCGCGGCGTGCCGTCATTCGCCCGGTCATTGGCCTCGTATGTACGGCCATCCGGATTCGTGTTGACGAGGAGCACAAATTCCGCCTTCTCAGGCGAGGCGACGATCATCGTCCCGGCAGCAACGGCCGCTGAACGAATCGAATCCTGTATGTGCTCGTCCGAATAAGCAGGAATCGTTGTTCCGCCTGTGCCCTTGTTGTAGCGCACATAGACGAACGGCATGCTGCGCTCCAGATTGTTGACGGCGCGCGAGAGCAGCAGAAGAGCGATCTCGTCGATGCCCGACATGGTCTGGAACTTGGAAGAACCAAGACCCTTGCTGTACTCAAGGAGCTTGCGTCCTTCCATATGCGTCTGTGAATACGGTGCATTGTCGTCACGGCCGAGAACAAAGTAGTCAAAGGTGCCGTTTCTCGTGAAATCGATCATCTTCTGGTTTGCCGCAAAATTTTTGTTGCGGCGGTCCATCCAGTCCTTCATGGACTGCTCCGGAATCAGTTTTTCTAAAAAGGCGTATTCTTTTCGTTCACGCGCCGTGAGCCCTTCGGTCTCCTTCTTGTCCGTCAGAAGCGTGTAACGGAAAATGTCCGCTCCGTAATTCCGGTAGTAACCCGGCTCTTCCGTACCGGAGGCTTCCCCGGAACGCGGCGTCCGCATGATGGAGCCGAATACATAGAGGGGCAGCGCCGGATGGGCTGCACGGAACGCTTCAAAATTCCGCAGGCGTTCCATGACCTCACCGCGCTCATAAGCGTGTTTTCTTGAGCCGACGAGACTGCCGTAGAGCATCGAATCCGAGGAGATGACGGCGGCGCCGACCTCGGAGGCATGATTCTCCGCCCAAGCCCAAAGCTCCTCGGGATGCCCGAGATCGGTGCGGCTGCCAAGCATATCATCCGGCGGCACAATGACCTCATAGCCAAGCTCGCGCACGACATCGGCTGTCTGCTTATCAGAAATCGGCCGGTTGTCGTGGGGGATGAACAGGATGCGCTTCTGCCGCGCCGCCGTGTCATCCACTTTTTCCTTCAGCTTTTTCCCGGCCTCGGCAGCAGGCAGTATGAAAACGGTAAGCACGAGAACAAGGGCCAATATTTTGGCTAGCTTTTGCAAGACAATATCTCCCTCCTTCATTCCGGCTGTGCTTCTTCCGCCGCGGCGTCCGCCCGCTCTTCTTTCATCTTTTCGCGCATGTCCGCCCAGAGATCCTTCGCCCTGTCCACGGTCACGCGTTCCTTCGTCTCCAGCTCTTTATTGTGCATGAGCATGGAAAGGTACTTGCCCGCCGTATCGTAATCGGCAAGGCGGCAATGAATGGCGCCGATGAGGTATATGCAGTCCGCTTCCGTCATCGGTCCCTGCGGGAAATCCTCCCGGGAACGTGATTCGATATAAAGCTTGCCCGCCTCAGCGAGGAACTTGTCCTCGTTTTCCTTGTCGCCGGCTTCACGGTAGAGCCAGGCCAGCGAGAGGTTCAGACCCGCCTTGTGTGCCAGCGTCTCCTTGGTGAACTTCGAGAAGAATATCGCCAGCTTGAAAGCCTTGATCGCATCATCACGCGTGCGTTTCTCCGAGAACTCCGAAGCCGAGTTGCGTTCCGCCAGAAAGTCCTGGATGGCACGCTTCTCCTTGGGAGAAACGCCGTTCAGGAAGTGGCGCTCATCCTCGGCATAGCCGCAGTGTTCGCAAAGCCATATCCTGTAGTAGTAGGGGTTGATATCCTTGTAATGCGTGCAGAGATCGGTATCGACGGTCTCCGTGATGAGGCGCGAGCGCACCTTTGTCGCACGCGTTTCCAGACCGCAGATCGGGCAGGGTTTCTTCACAACATAGAGATAATCTTCTTCAGCCATAGTTCCAGCTCTCCTTTTATATTTATGTATTCAGTGCATACGCCTTGTCTTCCTGCGCCTTCCTGCAGAAAGACGCAGGAAGGCAAGGCAGCGCTCGCTAGCGCTCATAGTCCTCACAGAGGCTCTTAAGCCACTTCGCATCTTCCTCGGCATGCGCAAAATCCTTGAGGCACCAACGCCAGTTGATGCCTACGGTGCCGGGCACATTCATGCGGCTGCGGCTGTCGAGGCAGCGCACGTCCTGCATCGGGACGATGACGAGGCGCGCGTTCGAGGCATAGGCAAACTCGATAAGTTTTTGGCAGACTTCTTTCGGCCTGTCGCTCCTTGCATTCACAAGTTCAGCAATCGCGGCACGCGCCGGGGCGTCGAGGTCCTGCGCATACCACCCGACCGTCGTGTTGTTGTCATGCGTGCCCGTGTAGACGATGCTGTTTTCCGGCGCGGCAAAGCCGATGCGCCGCATCTCATTGAAATAGAGGCAAAAATGAAGCACCTTCATGCCGGGGTAGCCGCAGTCGTCCCGAAGTTTTTCGACCTCATCCGTGATGATGCCGAGATCTTCCGCCACGATATCAAGCCCTTGGATTTCTTTTTCCATTTCCTCAAAGAAAGGCTTTCCGGGCCCCTTGCGCCAGCAGCCGTTGACTGCCGTCTTGGCCTTGCCGTCGACTTCCCAGTATGATTCAAAGCCGCGGAAATGGTCAACGCGCACAATATCGACCATGGAGCAAAGTTTCCGGAAGCGTTTCTTCCACCAGGCATAGCCCGTCTTCTTCATCGCTGCCCAGTCATACTGCGGATTGCCCCAAAGCTGCCCCGTCGCGCTGAAGTAGTCGGGCGGCACGCCGGCTACCAGCTGCGGCGTACCGTCGTCGTTCAGGCTGAAAAGCTCCTGGTTCGTCCAGACATCGGCGCTGTCCTGCGCAACGAAGATGGGCATATCGCCCATGATCCGGATGCCCTTTTTGCGCGCGTACGCATGCAGACGGCGCCATTGTCTGGCGAAAAGATACTGCCAGAACTTCTGGCGGCCGATCTCGTCCGACAGCTTTTCGGCTGCGTCGGCAAGCGCCTTAGGCTCGCGCTTCTTGAGAGGCTCCGGCCAGTCGGTCCACGGCTTGCCCCCGAAATCTTCCCGCAGCGCCATGAAAAGCGCGTAGCCGTCAAGCCAATCCGCCTCATCCCTGCAAAACGCCGTAAAATCTTCATCTTCCTCCGCTTTCTGGAAGTTGCGCCACGCCTTTTCCAGATGCTTTTTCTTGAATGCCCAGGCGCGCTCAAAATCGATGAAGGCCGTCGCACTGTCCGCCATGACTTTCAGATCGCGCGCCGACAGCAGCCCGTAATCAATCAGCATATCGAGCGAGATCATCATCGGGTTGCCCGCAAACGCCGAGGGCGACTGATAGGGCGAATAGCCGAAATCGCTCACGGGGCAGAGCGGCAGCACCTGCCAGACCTTCTGCCCGGCTGCGGCGAGAAAATCGACAAAGGTATAGGCGGCGCCGCCGATATCCCCGATGCCGTATTTCGACGGCAAGGAGGTCGGATGGAGCAAGATGCCGGCTTCGCGCGGATAACGGCGCACTTCCGGCACCGCTTCATAAATCCGCGCGGAAAGCGGCGGCAGCTTCACGGTCAAAAGACCGCGCTGGGGGGTGACGCTTTCCTCCGGATCCAGTACATCCCGCATCGTTCCCTGCACAAAATCGCCGACATTGAGCGAAACCTTCGTTTCCTGCGTGCGGCTGCGGTTGATGATGACGACAAACGCTTCGTTCTTCGCCGGAGCGCCGAACTCATCCCTGCCGTTTCGGATCGTGCGCGCATAGGCAATGACATTGCCCTCTCCCATAAGCGGCAGAAAATCGCCTGTCTGCAGCGCCATGTGCTCATTCCTGAGTGCGATGATCTTTCTGTACCAAGAGAGGACATCCTCGTCCGGGCTCTGCCAGTTGTATGGGCTGCGGTTGTATGGATCGCGGAATCCCTGCATGCCGATCTCATCGCCATAGTAGACACAGGGCATGCCCGGATACGTCATCTGCCAAAGGGCTGCGAGCTTCAGCCGGTCCGTGCCGAGCTTGTAATGCTCCGCATCCAGTCTGAAACGTGACTGATGGATTGCCGGCATACCGTCGTAGAACGGCGCCTCGCCGAGGAGGGTGATGGCCCGCTCCACATCGTGGCTGCCGATCAAATTCATCATCACATAGAAATTTTCCTTCGGGTAGTTTTCCCGCAGACTCTCCAAAAGACGCATCGACTGGCGTCCATCCACATAATTGAGCAGGAAGTCCAGCACGATCTTGCGGAACGGGTAGTTCATCGCCGAATCAATCTCCTGTCCGCACAAGTACTCACGCGGCACGCCGTAGCTGATTTTGTTCGACGCATCTTCCCAGACCTCGCCGATCAGGATCGCATCCGGGTCGGTCGCCTTGAGCTCGCGGTAAAAAGTCTGCGTGAACTTCGCCGGCAGCTCATCGACGACGTCGAGACGCCAGCCGCTGATGCCCGCCTTCATCCAGTGATGCAGCACGCTTTCCTCGTCGCGGATGATGAAGTCCATATAGGACGGCGTCGTCTCCGTCACGTTCGGCAAGGTGGAGAACCCCCACCAGCTGTCATATTCATAGGGATATTTATGGAAATTGTACCAGCTGTAGTACGGGGACTCCGGCGACTGGAACGCACCGACACTGTCATAATTGCCGTCGCGGTTGAAGTAGATGCTGTCGCTTCCCGTATGGCTGAACACACCATCAATGACGATGCGGATTCCCATGCTCTTTGCTTTTTCCATAAGCTGCTGGAATTGTTCATTTGTACCAAAAAGCGGGTCAATCTTATGGTAATCGCCGGTATCGTAATGATGATTGCTTGGCGATTCAAAAACCGGATTCAAGTAAATGGCGGAAATGCCGATACCCTTCAAGTATTCGAGCTTGCTTTCAAGCCCTTTGATGTTGCCGCCGAAGAAATCGTACTGCACGATTTCCTTTGTGTCCACATCCTTGTAGTAGCAGGGCTGATCGCCCCAGTGCGCATGAATGACCGCGCCCCTTTTCTCAACGATCGCATCCCCTTCGCGACAGAAGCGATCCGGGAAAATCTGGTACATGACGGCATGCTTCGCCCAATCCGGGGTTTTCGCCCCTTTGTTGAACACCGTGATCTGGAAAGACGGCGGCGCGGCATCGTATATGCCGCCCATGCCGCCCAGATGTTCATGGTTGTTGCCGTAGTACCAGGTACCCGCAGATGTTACCACGATGAAATAATACCAAAGCAGGCAGCCGTTCTCAGGCATGTCGATGCGTGCAGAATAAAATCGTTCTTCCGTACCTTCTGCCGAATCCGTCGCCAGCTCGATGAGCTGCTCGCCGGATCCCTCCCGCCAGAGGCGCAAAATGACCTTTGAAACTTCATCTTTTGTCTTGATGCGAATGCCGAGCCGCACGGAGGAGGATGCCTCGGCCGGGCCTACGGGTGAGCGGAAAAACACATCCTGAGAGTTGTGTTCCGCTTCTCGCTGTGCCATACATATCGCCTCCTATTTCCCGGGGCGGGCACTTCCTTTTGCCCATTCCCCTCTAATTCGCCTTCTTCTACTTATTTCGTTGTTTTCCCGCTTGAAATTAATAGGAGAGAAAGGCAAGAAAGCCCGACGAAAACGCCAGGCTTTCCCAAAAGTCACTTCGCGAGAAGCTTTTCATAAAGCGCCTTGTATTCCTGGGCAGATTTCCGCCAGCTGAAGTCTGCCTGCATTGCGTTCTTGACAATCTTCATCCAGATCTCGAGCGTGCTGCATTCGCGAATCGCACGCTTCACGGCGTACATCATTTCGTGTGCGTTGTAGTCGTGGAAAAGATATCCCGTACCCTCGCCTGTCTTATTGCTGAACTGCGTGACCGTATCCTTGAGACCGCCCGTCTCGCGCACAACAGGAATCGTCCCGTAGCGCATGGCGATGAGCTGGCCGATGCCGCATGGTTCGTAATTCGAGGGCATGAGAAATACGGTCGCACCGGCATAGATGCGCTGCGCGAGCTCATTCGAGAAGCGGATATTCGCCGAAACCTTGCGCGGGAAGCGCCAGGCAAGACCCTTGAACCAGTCCTCGTAGACCTTATCGCCCGTGCCGAGAACAACAAACTGGATGTTCTCATGCTGCAGGATCTCATCCATCACGCGAACAACGAGATCCAGACCTTTGGGCGGCACGAGCCGCGAGACAAGCGCGACCAAGGGAATCTGGCGGTTCTCGGGCAGACCGAGCTGGCGCTGCAGGGCGACCTTGTTGTCCAGCTTGCGGTCGATCGAGTTGAGATCGTACGTTTCGCAGAGATCTTTGTCGGTCGCCGGATTGTAGACATCATAATCAATGCCGTTCACAATGCCATAAATGTCCTCCTTGCGCTTCCTCAGAAGCCCGTCGAGCATCTCGCCGAAGTATTCGTACTGGATTTCCTCCGCATAAGTGCGCGAAACCGTCGAAATGAAATCGGTATAGGTCAGGCCGCCTTTCATGAAATTGACGGCATCGTAGAATTCGAGATCGCCGTTCGTGAAGTATTTCCAGTCAAGGCCAAGGACGTCCTGCATGACATGCTTCGGGAACACGCCCTGGTATTTGAGGTTGTGGATGGTGTAGAGCGTACGAATCCTCTCATAGCGCTCGTCGCCCATATGCTCGAGCTTCAAAAACACGGGCACAAGCCCTGCATGCCAGTCATTCGCATGGATGACGTCGGGCCAAAAGTCCATCGCATCCAGTAGGTTCAATACGGCTCGAGCAAAGAACGAGAAGCGTTCCGCATCATCATCATAGCCGTAAAAACCTTCGCGATAGAAATATTCCTCGTTGTCGATGAAGTAATACGTGACGCCGTCAAGGACAAGACGATCGAGGCCGATGAACTTGTCGCGCCATGCAACATTGAGCATGCCGTCGTAGAGATGCTCCATCTTGTCGATATATTCCGTCGGAATTTTGCCGAACTTAGGCATCGCAACACGCACATCGACGCCCTGCTTGACGAGTTCCTTGGGGAGCGACCCTGCAACATCAGCCAGACCGCCGGTCTTGGCAAAAGGCACAGCCTCAGCAGCAACATAAAGTACCCGCATAATATGAACCCCCTTCTACTGCAGAGCCTTCCAGCCCGCCCCGCAGCGCAACACCTTCCCTATTCTGTCATTTCACCAGGAAAACTCCGGGCGCCAACCCCTGTGGCGGGATTGGCGAACCGGAAGCTTTCCGATCGCATTATTTCGCCTGTATCACTGTCCGGCAGCTTTTTTTGTGCCGCTTTTCTTTTTCGGCTTGTCTGTCGTTTTCTTTGCGGCTGCCTGCTGGGGCTTGGCCGACTTTGCCGCACCCGTCTTGCGCTCATGCGCCTTGGCCGTATCCTTCTTTCCCCCGTCGGACTTGGCCTTGGTACGCGTTTTCAGTGCGGTTCCTCCCTGCGGCTTCGCCTCGCTTTTCGAAGCGGCTTTTTTCCCTTCCGAAGCCTTCGGCTTTTCTTCATCCATCGCCGCCGGCTTCGCGGGCTTCTTTTCCTTTTTCCTCTCCACGCTCCGAACTACCAGGACTTCCTTCTCCTCGTCAGATGCGGAGCGTTTGACAAAAGGGAGCGTATCTTTCAACCTCAGATAGATGGTTGCCATCGGAGGCACGGTGATGACGAGCGACTGCTCGCGATCATGCCAGCTATAGTCTTCCGTATGGAGATCGCCGTCGTTTCTGACGCCCGACCCGCCATATTCCTCGGCATCGCTGTTGAACACCTCGACATAGTCCCCTCTCTTAGGCACACCGATGCGGTAATTTTCCCGCACCTCCGGCGTGAAATTGCAGAGGATGACGATGAAATCATCCGGGTTGTCGGATTTCCGAATAAAGGTGATAATGGAATTTTCGCTGTCGTTGCAGTCAATCCATTCAAAACCGTTCCAGTCGAAATCGACTTCCCAGAACGGGCGGTTTTCCTTGTAGAATTTATTGAGCGCCCGCGAATATTCGAGCATCTTCGTATGCATCGGATATTCCTCGACGAGATGCCAGTCAAGGCTGTCGTCGTAGTTCCATTCGATGAACTGCGCAAATTCGCCGCCCATAAAGAGGAGCTTCTTGCCCGGATGCGCCATCCAATAGCCGAAGAAGCCGCGCAGACCTGCGAATTTCTGCCAATAATCGCCCGGCATCTTGCTGACGAGCGAGCATTTTCCGTGCACAACCTCATCGTGCGACAGGGGCAGGACGAAGTTCTCGCTGAACGCGTACATGAAGGAGAACGTGACTTTGTCCTGATTCCACTTGCGATAGATGGGATCGAGGCTCATGTAGGAAAGCATGTCGTTCATCCAACCCATGTTCCATTTGTAGTTGAAGCCCATGCCGCCCATATAGACCGGCTTCGAGATCAGCGGCCAGGCC
>ERZ773065.1445-NODE-1445-length-12031-cov-5.641784_pt1 | contig 12031 bp, 14 predicted proteins | sample MGYA00580623_ERZ773065 | MGnify/ENA primary metagenome ERZ773065 (study PRJEB29015, sample SAMEA2738017) | human oral metagenome | biome: human oral; feature: human-associated habitat; material: dental | place: China | collected 2047 ...
GCTCCTGCGCGAGAGCCCCGATACACAGGGCGGCATCATCGACGAACAGCGTGCCGTCCTCGCCTTAAAGCGTGCCGCGGCACGTCTGCAGGTGGCAAAAGCTCCGAACCCCGGAGCGTAAGATTGGCGTGATAAGTGAAACCGCCCCGACCGAAATGGTCGGGGCGGTTTTGTGCTGTTTCGTCAAACGGCAGTCGGGGCTGGTACAGAATCGTCATAGAGCTCGTGCGGGGCGATATCTCTGCCATTTTTCCATTCGACAGTGAAGTCGTTGACAAAGACCTGTTTGAACGTTTCCATGTTCTTGAGCGGGGCAAAGAAGGGGATGTCCAAATAGGGCTTTACATCGAAGTGTCGGTGCTCCCCGTTGGAGAAAGTCACGCTCAGGATATAATTGCTTAGGGGCTTTACAGCGATAGGATGGATTCGCATGATGTACCTCCGATCAGCGAAGTGGATCGATGCGGAACGGGAGCTGCCCCTCGAGCATCAGATCGTAGTTCGCGCGCAGCTCGTCCTCATGCATCATTGTCCACGCGACGAGCATTGCTTGTTTCTTACGCGGGAGACTGCCCTCGAGCACGTTTCCCTCGAAATCGACGACAATGCTGTGCTCGGCGTAATACGCGTGGAGATGAGGGACGCTGTGACGTTCGTTTCGCTCCACATAAATATATATTTTGATTCCGTCAAACATACAGATAATGGCATGGCGAACACCTTCTTCATACGGACGAACAGACATATCGTATAATAAAAGTATAAGCGGTCTCCCATCATCGGTCAATAGAGCGCGTGAAAAGTTATCGACTCATCCGTCGAATTATCAAATAAACTATGGTATAATTATCCCATTGCAGAAAGGCGGTGCATCATGCCACAGATTATTCCCATCAAGGATCTCAAGGATACCGCGCGCATCTCGGAGATGTGCCACGCGAGCGATGAGCCGATCTACATCACGAAGAACGGCTACGGCGACATGGTCTTTATGAGCATGGAGACGTACGAAAATATGCAGGAGCGGGGACATATCTGCCGCGAGATTGCCCGTGCCGAGGAGGACATCGAGACGGGACGCGTACATGACGCACGCACGGCACTTGCAGACGTGAGGGCGAAGTATGCCCTATAGACTGATTGTTCCTGTATATGTAGATGAGCAGATTGACGCGTGCATTGCGTACATCGCACAGACACTATGCAATCCCAATGCAGCGCGCAGCGTCTTGGATGATCTTGCGGCCGTCTACGAGCGATTGGAACAACTGCCGGAAGCCTTTCCGCTATGCCGTGATACCTGCCTTCGCGCAAAGGAATATCGAAAGGTTACCCTCCCGCATCACAACTATCTTCTTATTTATCGTATAGAGGAGCGTATCGTCTACATCGTCGGGTTCTTCCATGTACGTGAAAATTATAGAAATAAGCTGTAATATAGACAAATAACCGCCCTTGCACCGTATTGTGTAGGGCGGTTCTGTTTTTTATAGACATCCAAAGTGCTGATACCAAGCGAATACAATGCTTTCCTTGTTTGCCGAGATTCCCGCCTCTTACCCCACGTCGGCAACGAGCTCACCATCCTCCCGTGCAATCTCCCAGATCAGCGCACTGTTATTTCGTACAAATTCGGTCAGCTTTGCGCGCTCGTCCTCGGTGAAGCCGCTGTACTTCGTGCAGACGATGCTCGGGAGCAGGAATTCAGCCGTGTCAAATCCGTGTTCCTGCGCGCGCTCCATGTGTACGAGAATGCTCTCGCCCTTTGCGGCGGAGCAGTGAATATCCGAAAATGTTGTGACAATGCCGTCGATCGTGCTGTAGTAGTGTTTCATAATGCCGCCTCCTTATAGAAAGTATACGTCAGACCGTGTTTTCGGTCAATAGATTCAATGAGACAGAAGTATGATAGACGGCGCACACCGAATGTGCTATGATGACCCCATACCGTCCACAGAAAGGAGGCGCCTATGAATCTCGGAAGCTACCGTACGTCGATCATTCTCGCCGTGACCTTTACAATCCTGCTCTCGACGTTCTGGTTCTATCAGGATCTCGCGTTTATCGTATTTCTCTCGCTGCTCCTGCAGCTCCTCCTAAAGCCCGTCGTGGACTTTATGGAGCGGCGAAAAGTACCGCGTTCGGTCGCATCGGCAATCGCCATCATTGCGTTCATCTTCGTGCTCGCTGCACTCGCGAGCATCATCTCGCGCTCCGTCCTCCCGTCCTTTCAGCGGTTCGTCGCGGAGCTGCCGACCATCGGTCAGAGTCTGCAGCAGCTTCCCGTTCTCTCGGACACGGACTTCGTTCAAAGTGAGTTCGTGAACATCCTTGACCGTTTGCGCAGCGTCGGTGCGGAGCTCGTGCGTGCGTCGCTCTCCTTCCTGCTCGTCGCGTTCGGGAAGGTAATGGACTTCGTCATTATCATCTTTGTATCGTTCTATCTGCTCAAGGACGGCGCGGATATCAAACTCTGGCTGGCGGGACTCTTTCCGCATAACTCCCGTGCGCGCGTCCTCCGCCTCTTCGATACGCTCCTCATCGCACTGCGCGTCTATATATGCAGCCAGCTTGTTATGTGCTTTATCACAGGGGTGGTCGTGTTCGCCTACTTCAAACTGATGGGACTCCCGTATGCCTCCGTCTTTGCACTGCTCTCGGGGGTCAGCGAGTTCATCCCCGTGCTCGGACCCACCGTAGCCTCGGTGCTCGGCATCCTTATGACTGCCTCTGCGATGCGTGAGCTCACGGTGCAGACCGCGCTCTTCTACGTTGCGCTCACGCAGGTCAATCACAACGTCGTCTATCCTGCGCTCGTTGGAAAATCTCTCCATCTCCACCCCGTCGCCGTCATCCTCGGCGTCGTCTTTGGCGGCGAACTGCTCGGCGCGGCGGGGATGTTCCTCGCCGTCCCCTTCATCGTCATCATCAAGATCGTCATCACGGACATCTACCGTGACCGCAGAGAAATCCAAAGTGCGGAGCAGGAACAAAGTGAAGCCCCGTGAACTCAAGCAAGGAAACGCAAGAACCATAAAAAAATTCAGTTTTTAATGACTTCGATGCAGGATTTTTCATGCTCTGCGGCGTATTTTAGTATCGATACTGCGCATACGAGGATGAACAAGGAGGAAGCTGACCATGCGAAAACTCGGACTCATCGGCGGCATCGGACCCGAGAGCACCATTCCCTACTATCATGATATCCTTTACGGCGTTCAGGAGCGTGTCGGCAAACCGTATTTCCCGCCGATGGTCATTGACAGCCTGAGTTGTTTTGATGTGATGCCCATGGCGGCGGCAGGCAAGAGGGCGGAGCTTGCCGCCTATCTCCTGCAGAGTATCCGCAATGTCGCTGCCGCCGGCGCGGACTTTGCCTCTATGGCGTGCAATACCGCGCATCTCGTCTATGACGAACTGGAACGGGAGTCGCCCATCCCGCTCGTCAGCATTTTGGACGTGACGCGTGACCGCGCGGTTGCAGAGGGATATCGAAAGGTCGGCCTGCTCGGTTCCATCGGGACGATGACGGGAGGCTTCTTTCAAAAGGTATTCGATCGGGTGGATATTGCCATCGTCACGCCGCACACGGAGGAGCAGACCTACATCGAGCACAAGCTGCTGAGTGAAGTGGAGCTCGGGAAGATTCTCCCCGCGACGCAGGAGGGCTTTCGTACGATCACTGCACGTATGGCGCGCGAGGATGGCATTGAGGCCATCATCCTTGGCTGCACCGAGATCCCTCTTATCTTTGCAGGGCTGGAGTCGCCTGTCCCCGTCCTCGACACCATGCGCATCCATATTGCTGCCCTGATTGATGAAATTATGAAATAAAGCGATGACTGCCGATCGATTTTCGAGCACGCATACAAAAACCGCCGCACCAATCGGTACGGCGGTTTCGTGTATATGGGAAGCAAGGAAGAATGGACTGTGATTACGCAAGCATGGAGCGGAGGAACCAGATCTGCTTTGCGTAGTTGGTGACGTGATCCTCCATGAGGTTCGCAACGCCGAAGCAATCATGCGCATCGGCAGCCTTGCGGATCTCGAGCGCCTGATTCTGGAGGAGTTCGAGGTCGGCGAGTACGATCTCAAGCACCTTCTTCTGGTCAATCTTCTCGTCCGGAAGCTCCTTGATCGTTGCGATTTCCAGGTAGCCTTTGAGGCTCGCGACCGGCTGTGCATCTGCCATCTTGAGGAGCTCCGCCGTCTCGTCGAGCACATCCGCGAAGGAATCATAGAGAGACTCAAGGTACTCGTGTACCGCCTTGAACTGCGAGCCGACGACGTTCCAGTGGAGGTTGTGCAGCTTGATGTAGCTGACGCCGATGTTGGCGATGTAGCCGTTGATTTCATTTGTGAGTTCAGACATATTCGTGTGTTTCATAGTAGTAAATCCCCTTTCGTTTTGTTGTTCCGCAGATGCCGTGGCATCTGTTTCATATCTCATTACGTGTGTTATTATATCCCGCTGTGTTTTATTTGTCAATAGCTATTATTAAATAGTTTTGCGAAAAAATATCCCTGCGGTAATTTCTGCCGCAGAGATATGGAAGGTGGGGTATATGTATCTTCAATCCTTTACGTTGCGGAATGCAAGCGAGTAAAGGAGCACGACGGCAAAGCAGAGGACGGGGAGGTAGAATGCAGTGCGGATGGCAGCGACATCAGGGGAGAATCCGCTGACGAGTCCGGAGAGTGTGCCGCCGTCGACGAGTGCGCCCATCATCGGGGTGATGATCGCGCCGCCGAGGATTGCCATGATGAGTCCCGCTGCACCGAATTTGACCTCAGGGCCAAGGCCGCGCAGGGCGATGCCGTAGATGGTGGGGAACATGAGGGACATGCAGCCCGAGATGCCGACGAGGCAGTAGATGGAGGTCTCAATAGGGAGGTAGATGGTGCCGAGGCAGCAGAGGATGCCGCCGAGGGCGAAGACTGCCATCATCTTTGCGGGGACGATGTACTTCATGAGCCACGTGCAGATCCAGCGGCAGCCGATGAAGAGGAAGATGGAGTAGATGTAGTAGTTCGCTGCCTCCGCCTCGACGAGGTTCATGTTCGCCATGACGTATTTGATCGTCCATGTCCAGACGGCGATCTGTACGCCGACGTAGAAGAACTGGCTGACGACGCCGAATGCGTAGCGCGGGCGGGCGAGGAGGCGGCGGATTGCCTCACCGACGCTCATGCTGTCGCCTGCGTCGCGGTCACTGAGGGTGCTGCGATAGAAGAACATCCATATAATGAAGGCGATGAGGATGAGTCCGACGTAGGGGACGCAGACCCAGAAGAGTTCGGCGTCGCGGACGGCGGTGAGCGCTTCCGTGCTCATGGTGAGACGGTCGTCGAGGGTGGCGGGGTTCAGATGCGCAAGGATGACATATTTCGCGAGGAACAGCCCTGCCATCGAGCCGAGCGGGTTGAACGCCTGTGCAAAGTTGAGGCGGCGGACGCTGGTCGACTCATCGCCGAGGGAGAGGACGAACGGGTTGCACGTGGTCTCAAGGACGGAGAGTCCGCCCGCGAGGATGAAGATGGAGACGAGGAAGAGGTTGTAGCTCTGCAGGATCGCCGCCGGGATGTAGCCGAACGCGCCGATCATGTAGAAGCCGAGTCCGACGAGGACGCCCATGCGGTAGGAGTAGCGCTTGATGATAAAGGCGGCAGGAAGTGCGAGGACGGCATACGCGCCGTAGAACGCGACCTGCACGAGGGAGGAGTCGACGGCCTTAATCATAAAGATCTTGGCAAAGGACGGGACGAGGTTGTCCGTCATGTTGTTGAGCAGTCCCCAGAGTGCAAAGCAGGAGACGAGCAGGAAGAAGTATACGCGGTACTGGTGGGGAACGACGGGGGTATCGTCCACGTCGCGCACGTCCGCTGTGAAGGCGGCGGTATCTTTGGTCATGTGAATCACCCTCTGCTTGAAATAAAGTTCTATTGTCTGCCCGTTCTATGCCCCTTTCGCGAACGCTTAGTTGCGCAGGTGATCGCGTGCTCATTCGCCTAAATACCGGCGCACTTCTTAAACGCGCTTCGCTTGAACGAAAGAAGTACGCCGGGGGCGAGTCGCTCGCTTTTCTCACCTGCTCCACTAGGGTTCGCTCCAAGGGGCATAAAATCAGGCTTCGTAGACCATTTACAAAAATAGATCCTCCTTAGTCCTCCGCAGCGTAGTGCTTGTAGCCGGGGTGGCGTCCCTGAACGCCGTAGTAGCTGCGTAGATCGATGAGCTTGTCGATGTTCGCACGCGAGATTTCCTTCGGCCCGCCGAGCATGTAGGCGGTGAGGTTGATCTTGGCGAACAGTTCGAGTGTCTCCATCTTGTAGTAGGCGTCGATGAGGTTCGCTCCGAGGGTGAGTGCGCCGTGGTTCTCAAGGAGTACGGCGTCGTGCTCCTGGATGTAGGGCGCAATCGCCTCGGGGACTTCGTACGTGGACGGCGTGCCGTACGGCGTGATGGGGATGGAGCCGAGCGAGACGACGGTCTCGATCATGTCGTAGCGGTCAAGCGGTATGTGCGCGACGGCAAAGCCGGTCGCCGTGGGCGGATGCGCGTGCACGACGGAGCGCACGTCTGCGCGATCCTTGTAGCAGCGCAGGTGCATCTTGATCTCGGAGGAGGGGCGATAGCCCTCGTTCGCCTCAAGGATATTGCCCTCGCGGTCGATGCGCACGAGTTTCTCCGGCGTGATGAAGCTCTTGCTGATGCCGGTCGGCGTTGCGAGCAGGGTGTCGTCGTCCAGGAGGACGGTGACGTTGCCGTCGTTCGCGGCGACCCAGCCGAGCTGCCACATCTTGTGACAGACATCGCAGATCGCGTCTTTGATTTCCTTTATATTGTCCATTTCTCTCACCTTTCAGGCGTCTGTGACGACACCCTTTTGCAGTATGATGTTGGCGTACAGCGCGGATTCACCCGTGGTGACAATGGCGTACGCCGTGCGCGCCTCGTCGTAGAAGCGGAACCGCTCGATCGTGCCGACGGCTGCCGCGCCGCGCGCGTCATGCTTTGCAATGATCTCCTTGTACGTGTCCCAGATCGGGGTTTTGACAGGATCGCCCGGCATGACCTCCATGAGGCTGACCGGTTTGTCGACGTAGGGGTCGAGCGGGAACAGCGTGAGGATCGCGTCGAGGAGTTCGGGAACGCCGTGCCCGTCGGCGCGGATGACGATGCAGTCCTTGCCGACCGATTCGGCGGGGAAGTTGCCGTCGCCGATGACAATGCGGTCGCTGTGTCCCATCTCGGCGAGTACCTTGAGCAGCGCGGGGGAGATGATTTTCGGGATTCCTTTCAGCATGGGGTCAGCCCCTTCCATTTTTCAAAATGTGCGTCCCATTGGTCGGTGTTCTTCGGCTCGTACGCCGTGATGTTGGAGGAGGCGCGGATGAGTGCCCGTGCCTCGGCGAGATCCTTGACCTCGCCCGCCGCAATCAGCTGCAGGGCGATATTGCCGAGGACGGTTGCCTCGATGGGCCCCGCGAGGACGGTGCGTCCGCACGCGTCCGCCGTGAGCTGGGCGAGGAGCCGGCTCTGGACGCCGCCGCCGATGAGATAGATCTTGTCGTAGTGTTTGCCCGAGCAGGTCTCGATCTCCGCGAGTGCTGCGCGGTAGGAGAGGGCAAGGCTCTCGTCGATGCAGCGGACGACTTCGCCGACGGTCTCGGGAACCGGCTGTCCCGTGCGCTCACATGCGGCGCGGATCCGGAGCGGCATATCGCCCGAGGGCAGGAACGCGGGATCGTCGGGGCGGATGAAGGAGCGCTGTGTGGGGGCTGCCGCCGCCATTTGCTCCAGCTCGCCGTAGGCGTATTCGTGCCCTTCGCGCATCCACTGACGGCGGCTCTCCTGAATGAGCCAGAGTCCGATGAGGTTCTTGAGGAAGGAGATCCGCGCACCGTAGCCGCCCTCGTTCGTGATGTTGCATGCGGCGGAGGTCTCGTTGATGATCGGCTCCCGCAGCTCTGTGCCGAGGAGCGACCATGTGCCGCAGGAGAGGAAGATGAAGTCCTCCTCTCCCGTGGGCACGCCCGCCATTGCACTCTGGGTGTCGTGTCCCGCGACGGCGATGATCTGGGGTCTGCCCATGCCGAGCTCGGCGGACAGTTCCTCGGTCATGTGCCCAATGGGCGTCGCCGTGGGGACAATGTCCGTGAGGATGTGCGCGGGCAGGTCGAGTGTGGCGAGTACCTCACGCGACCATGTACGCCTCTGTGCATCGAGCATCTGTGTCGTGCTGGCGATGGAGTACTCGGTCTTCTTCTCCCCCGAGAGGAAGTAGTTGAGGAGATCCGGCATGAGCAGCAGCGTCTTTGCCCGCGCGAGCAGCTCGGGGCGCTGCTGCCTGAGGGCGAGCAGCTGAAACACGGTGTTGATCTCCATGATCTGATTGCCCGTGATGCGGTAGAGTTCCTCGCGTGAAATCTTTTGGAATGCCGTGCCGCTCATGCCGACGGTGCGGTGGTCGCGGTAGTGGACGGGGTTTTCGAGGAGACAGCCGTCAGCGTCCAAAAGCCCGAAGTCCACGCCCCATGTGTCTGTGCCGATGCTCGCGATGTTATGCCCGCGTGCCTTCAGCAGTCCCTGCTTCATCTCGTGAAAGAGGCGCAGGACATCCCAGTACATCGTACGTCCAAGGTGGACAGGGTCGTTTGTGAAGCGGTGCAGTTCCTCCATGCGGATGCGGCTGCCGTCGTACGCGCCCAGGACGGCTCTGCCGCCCGAGGCACCGAGGTCGAAGGAGAGCACATATTTTTCCGTAGCCATGGAAGCCTCCGATGTTATTTATACATTGGCCCGTAGGCGGCACAGGCGCGATAGTCCTGTCCCTCCGCGTCCATGCCGAATGCGTTCCATGCGGCGGGGCGGAAGACATCGACGTCCGCGACGTTGTGCATGCAGACGGGGATGCGCAGGATGGAGCAGAGTGTGATGAGGTCGGCGCCGATGTGTCCGTAGCTGATCGCACCGTGGTTCGCGCCCCAGTTGTTCATCACATCGTAGGCGGAGCGGAATGCGCCCGCACCCGTCAGACGCGGGGTGAACCAGGTGCACGGCCAGGTGTAGTCCGTGCGCTTCCAGAGCTTGTCCGAGACCTCGTCGGGCAGGTTCACCGTCCAGCCCTCAACGAGCTGCAGCACGGGGCCAAGACCCTTGACGAGGTTGACGCGCACCATGGTCGCGGGCATCTCGCCGCGCGTGAGGAAGCGGGAGGAGAAGCCGCCGCCGCGGAAGTAGCCGTTGTCCGCCGGGCACCACTCGGTCGCATCGAGGCACGCCTTCTGATCTTTTTCCGTGAGCTCCCAGAACGGCTTGATCACGGAATCTGCGCCGTCCTTAACCTCACCGCACGCATCAAGGCACGCTGCACCGGAGTTGATGAGGTGGATGAAGCCCTTGCCTTCCTTTGCGCGTCCTTCCAGATCGTAGCCCGTCGCCTTTTTGACCGCCGCGGGGCTCCAGTAGGTACGCACGTCGGCAAAGATCTGGGCGCGGTTCGTGAGCAGCTTGTTGAAGAGCATCGCAACGCCATTCAGTGTGTCGTTCTCCGTGGCAAGGATGTACGGCTCACGCGCACCATTCCAGTCGAACGAGGAGTTCATCATCGCCTCGGCGAAATCACCGTTCGGGTAGAAGTCCGTCCACTGGCGCTGCCCCTGGAAGCCGCCCGCAATCGCGTTGTGCCCGAGCACCTCTTCCTCGCAGCCCTTCGGCAGATTCTTGTTGCCGTTGTAGAGGTCTTTGATGATGCACATCATCTTGACGACGAATTCCCACGCCTCTTTCTTTTCGGCGTCGGACTTGCGTGCAAATTCGGGGTTCTTGTCAAAGCCCTCCTTGCAGTGCTCCTTCGTCCACGCGAGTGCCTTCTTGTACTCCTCCGGGTCGTAGACTCCCTCCGTCATGCGGCGGATGATCTCGACCTCGTCGACGGACTCGACGCGCATGCCGAGGTACTCCTCAAAGAACTCGGGGCTGATGATCGAGCCGCCGATGCCCATGGTGATCGCGCCGATCTGGAGGTAGGACTTGCCGCGCATCGTGGCGGCAGCAACGGCGGCGCGGCCGAAGCGGAGCAGCTTTTCCACAACGTCGGCGGGAATGCCCTCGGCGTCTGCCTCCTGCACGTCATGACCGTAGATGCCGAATGCGGGCAGCCCTTTCTGCGCGTGGCTCGCGAGGACGGAGGCGAGGTAGACCGCGCCCGGGCGCTCCGTGCCGTTGAAGCCCCAGACTCCCTTGATCGTCATCGGATCCATGTCCATCGTCTCCGAGCCGTAGCACCAGCACGGCGTGACCGTCAGCGTGATGTCCACGCCCGCGCGGCGGAACTGCTCTGCGCACGCCGCCGCCTCAGGGACGCGGCCGATGGTCGAGTCCGCGATGATGACCTTTACGGGATCGCCGTTTGTGTAGCGCAGGTTCTCCTCGAAGAGCTTCTTCGCTGCGCGTGCCATGCCCATCGTCTGCTCCTCAAGTGCGCCGCGCACGTCGAGAACGCCGCGCCGCCCGTCGATCGTCGGACGAATGCCAATGACGGGATAGCCGCCGATGCATCTTGTTTCTGCCATGATGATTTCCTCCGTTTCGCCTGTGATTCATCGTGTTGATGAATATTTACTTTTTTCTGTCATGCCTGTATTATAGCGTTGAACAGAGGGCGGCGCTTGTGCTATACTATGTAAAAATTGTACGATTTTATCTTTTTGCAAAACTCGATATATCTTGAGAAATACTATCATCAAGGGGAGAACGTGAAAAACATAACGATCTTGGCGGAAAATGCGACGATATTATCTTTTGCAATAAAGGGGGACGGACGGTGAAACACGAGGGGTACAACGAATTCCGCACGCGCGGGCGCTTTGATTTTCCAATCGAATTCCATCATGTCGACTGCACGCACCCGCGCTTTCACATGCCCTATCACTGGCACATCGAGTACGAGATTGTCTACATCGTACGCGGCGGTCTGAAGCTCGCGCTGAACGAGGACACGGTGCAGGCGCAGGCGGGGGATATCATCTTCATCCGCGACGGCATCGTGCACGGCGGCGCACCGCTCGATGAGGAGACCGTCTACGAGTGCATCGTCTTCGATATGAAAAAGCTCCTGCACGGCAGTGAGTGCACGGGCGAGGGAGTGCGCAAGGTCTTGGAGCATGAGCTGCTCATCAACAAGCATATCCCGCGCGAGACGCGCGATGTGCCGCAGATCATCGACACGCTCTTCGCCGCGATGAAGGCGGCGCAGACGGGCTATGAGCTGATCGTGACGGGCATGCTCTACGCCTTTCTCGGCGTGGTGCTGCAGCACGGACTCTGTCACGAACCGAATGCGGCTCTGCGCGAGAGCAGCCGGCGGCGCGTCATGCAGCTCAAGAAGACCTTTCAGCTCATCGACGACGCATACGATCAGCCGCTCACCCTCGGCGATCTCGCGGCTGCGGCGGGTCTTACGCCCAACTACTTTTGCCGCTTCTTTCAAAAGATCACGCACCGCAGCCCCATTGACTACCTCAACTACTACCGCATCGAGATGGCGTGTATCCGCCTCGCGCACAGCGATGAGAACATCACGGAGATCGCGCTCGCGACGGGGTTCAACGACATCAGCTACTTTATCAAGACGTTCCGAAAGTACAAGGGAATCTCGCCGCTGAAGTATCAGAAGACAATTTCCTCTTGACAAAAAATAACTTTTGTATATAATTCATATCAACAAAATATGTGTTTTCGGAAATGGAAAAGGGGATTTACCATGAGCGAGAAAAAATACCATTTTGAAACCCTGCAGGTGCGCGTCGGACAGGAGGCGGCGGATCCCGTGACGGATGCGCGTGCCGTGCCGATCTACCAGACGACCTCGTACGTGTTCCACAGCGCACAGCACGCCGCCGACCGCTTTGCACTCAAGGATCCGGGCAATATCTACGGGCGTCTCATGAATCCGACGCAGGATGTGTTCGAGAAGCGCATCGCGGCACTCGAGGGCGGCGCGGCGGCACTCGCGTTTGCCTC
>ERZ773065.1448-NODE-1448-length-12023-cov-3.522309_pt1 | contig 12023 bp, 11 predicted proteins | sample MGYA00580623_ERZ773065 | MGnify/ENA primary metagenome ERZ773065 (study PRJEB29015, sample SAMEA2738017) | human oral metagenome | biome: human oral; feature: human-associated habitat; material: dental | place: China | collected 2047 ...
AATGTATTGTTTAATAATTAACAATAATTTCTACTGTTGTAGATTGAGGTCAGGTATCACGAATGCATTGAGTTTAATAATTAACAATAATTTCTACTGTTGTAGATAAATGTAGCCCTAGAGGCGTATGAAGTTTAATAATTAACAATAATTTCTACTGTTGTAGATACCTGAGGGTGGTTTTGTTAAAGATCCATGTTTAATAATTAACAATAATTTCTACTGTTGTAGATCCGAGTTAGTAGTTGGTAATAATACTATGTTTAATAATTAACAATAATTTCTACTGTTGTAGATCGGTAATTTAAACATATCCATCATTTTTTGTTTAATAATTAACAATAATTTCTACTGTTGTAGATGGACATTGCTCTTGTTTTGGTCCAGTAGGTTTAATAATTAACAATAATTTCTACTGTTGTAGATAGGAAGATTTGATTACTGCCTACCCTTTGGTTTAATAATTAACAATAATTTCTACTGTTGTAGATCACTCGTGGGTTTGCTGCAAAGAAATGTTTAATAATTAACAATAATTTCTACTGTTGTAGATCTTGACAGGTATGTAAAATATTGTCGTTTAATAATTAACAATAATTTCTACTGTTGTAGATCAGCTTCCCAGTTATTACGCTCTCTATGTTTAATAATTAATAATAATTTCTACTATTGTAGATTACAAGATAAAAATATTGAAGATATTGTTTAATAATTAATAATAATTTCTACTGTTGTAGATACTGGGAACATTTCTGAACCCTCTGATTTGTTTAATAATTAGTATTATTTAAACCACATTTTATCTTTATTTGATATCATCTGGGTTTTGTGATTTAAACTAATCTAGAGAATCGTCCTAGACAGTATAACTCAGTTAATGAGTTCGTCTCTGCTGGCTCCATGGGAGATTCTTTTGTTATAACCTTAATCCCCTGACTTTGGATTTAGTGAATTGGATCTTTCCATGAAACTAGAAGCGTCAGGGGATTTTTGATAACTTTGACTTTATTATTGATTCTATTTTTTTAATGTCTCAAAATCTCTTCTGCTCATATTTTTCTGTTCATTTTTTGTATAGGTTCTGAATGCTGTATGTTAGGTATATCTAATACAACCAATCACTATCTATTTTATGGTATACTAAAAGTGGCGGCACACGATTCATCGGGTGTTCAACCCGTGTTTTAGTTATTTAAAATTTCTACTATCGTAGATTGTTGGTGTAAGGTAATTTATTTCTTTATAGATAATTTTATATTCATAACAATTTTTATTATTTACAGTATAGTAAAAAACACTTTTTAAAGTTTTAATTAATAGTATCTTCTTACACCACCACCTCAAACTCTGCTCCCCGCTTCTCGCCACTTCGAAGCACAATTCTATACCCCTGCCGTTCCGCCAAATTCTTCGCGATTGCAAGTCCCAGTCCATGACTCGTCTTGTCTTCCGTCCGCGTCCTCGCCGTATCTACCTGATAAAATCTCTCAAAAATCTTTTTCTGGTCTTCTTTCTTCACCCCCACTCCGTTGTCTTTTACACTGAAAGATACGTTCTTGCCGCGTCTCCCCGCTCGCAAATAAATCATTTTTTCTCCAGAATATTTAATGGCGTTGTCCAAAAAAATTGTGAGGATTTGTTCAAGAGTCTTTTTCGCCACCACTGCTGTCTTATTTTTTCCGAGGTCCAGTTCAAGTTCGATCTTCACGCCGTATTCGTCAGCCACCGGCACCATTTTCTCGCGTAGTTCTTCCAGAAAATCAGATACAATAATCTCTTCTGTTTTTTCTCGATCGCCATTCTCTCGCGCCATATCAAGCATCGATGATGTCAGCTCCTTCATCTTCAAAATCTCTTCGATATTTTTCTCGATCACCTCGCGTGCCTTCTCCTCCGGCAAACTCTTCTTCCTTAGCGCCACCTCGTTTCGGATCAGCATCGCCGTTAGCGGTGTTTTTAATTCATGGCTCGCATCATAAACTGCATCTGTTTCATCATTGCTCGCTCAATCGGCCCCAAAGTCAATTTTGCCAAATTTCGGCTTACAAAAATCCCGATCAGAAAGATCCCGATATTAAAACCAACCAGGGAATAAATAATCGTAGCGCGTGTAGTATTATCGCGTTTTTCCAGTCTCTTTCGGAAAGTATTTTCAAAAGAGTGTTCCTCAAACTCTGATGTCTCAACATTTATGCTTGAGCTTTCTCCCCCGCTTGGCAGCAACGGTCGGTTCAAGCTTGCTGTCGAAAGTAAATAAATGATCCCTGTAAAAATCAAAGACAGCGTCATAATTACTGAAAGGTAGCTCAGAGTCAATCGATTTATTTCGGTTTTTTTCATCATTTCGTTTTTCCGCCCACAATCTTATAGCCGAATCCCGGTACCGTCTGAATTAGTTTCTGTTTGTAGGGTTTATCAATTTTCTTACGCAGAAACATAATAAATAATTCCACATTGTTCGGCAATACGTCTGCATCAAAATCCCAGACGTTCGAAATAATTTTCTCTTTCGACAAAACCTTGCCCTCATTTCGCATTAAATATTCCAGCACCGCATATTCTTTTGTGGTTAGTTTGATCTCATCTCCCGCTCTCGACACTTGTTTTGAATTTGGATTAAGTACCAAATCTCCTACTCGCAACACTTCTTCCAGTTTCTGTGATGGCCTTCTTAAAATTGCCCGCATATGCGCTAATAAAACATCAAAGTTGAATGGTTTTGGCAAATAATCGTCCGCCCCAAAATCGAGCCCCCTTACCACATCCTGTGATTGCCCTCTCGCGGTCAACATCAGAATTGGTGTAGTATTTTTCTCAGCTCGCAGTTTCTTACAAACTTCAAAGCCGTTCATTGAAGGTAACATTACGTCGAGAATAATCAAATCATACTCATCTGCCGCCGCTGTCCGGTATCCTTCTTCTCCATCAAGGCAGGTATCCACTGCGTAGGATTCATCTTCTAACCCTTCTTTTAGCGCCTCGCTAATTTCTTTATCATCTTCAATAATTAAAATTTTCATAAACTTAATTTCTGTTCAATATTTGAAAGAATTGCCCCTCCAATTACCTTTTTGATTAGCTCTCGATTCTTTCATCGGTCGCACATTTATTTACTAGGGAATTAGTAAGCCAAGGCTACAGCCTCTGGCCACATTGCGTGAACTAATTTTTTGCCTTGACTAGTTACACTTACTAAAATTCTACCATATGCGTGCTGAATTATGGTTAATAGCCCCTTTGATTTTAATCCTGATAGAACATTCATCGTCACTTTTTTTGGCATCCCTGTCTGATCCACGATATTGTCCACCTCGTCTTCCCCTTCTTCAAACACCTGTTGCAAAATAAGAGCCTCGTTCACCGATAAATCCACTTGGTGTTTTTTGGATTTTTTAGTTCGTAGGCTCTTATTTTTGCGCATTTCTTTTCTTTCCATGTAAACATCCTCCAAACCATCTTGATCATCATAGTTATTTAGCTCATACTTATTATTTGAAAAACTATCATCATTTTTTAGTTCAATATTTTTCATATATTTCCTTTCGTTTATGATGCTTATAGTTTTACAAAGATGTTCTTTAAAAATGCTTTAAATTTCTATTTCTCAATTTTGTATATTTTGTTTTGGACTACTCATATTTCTTGAATTACTTTGTCCGTTCCTCCTATTTATTTCGGGTTGACCGTTATTTCTACTTCTCTCCGACTGATCGCCAGTTCCATTTGTCATCCCAACTCCATTTTGCGCACCAGCTCCATTTTGTTCGGTCTGATTCGGACTAGCTCCATTCCTCTCAGGCTGATTTGGGTTAGTTCTGTTCATTCCAGTTTGGTTAGGACCAGCCCCATTCTCAGGTTGTCTGGAGTTATTCTGCCCGCCTCGTGTATTTCCATCTTGTTCATTGGAATTAATTTGTCCATCTTGTCCTCCACGTTGTCCATTTTGGTTATTCTGTCCATTTTGACCGTTAGCTCCAGGCGGTGTACTCATCTGCCCATTCATTCCAGGCGGCATACCCATCTGTCCATTACTTCTATTACCACCAGCCACTTGTGTCCCGACAAAGAAGCAGAGAGCTGCGATCGTAATTCCGCCTGCCGCAATACCCGCAATCGTCCCCGCACGCGGTTCTTTTTTATTTAGATTTTCTCCTGAAAAATTATTCATTTCTTGTTTATGATTTTCTTCCATTTTCTCCTTTCATTTTTTAACTTCAAAAGTATATAGACTCTGTCTTTAAAATAGCTTAAAACCCCAAATTGTCAAATTACCTTCCTATTTTTTGCCAGACCGATATTTTTAGATAGTCTAGTTTTTATTACCCTATAAAGATGTATAATTAAAACATGAAAAGACCAGAACAACCTAAAAAATCTAACTTTCTTCCAGCTATCATTCAGCTTTTGGCTATTACTTCTTCTCTTGGTGCACTATATTTTCTTCATCAAACTCAGGTCCTCTCATCACATTGGTTTGTTCTAGTTGTGATTATTTATGTTCTTCTATCGGCACTCCTTATCTTAATTAGTAGACGTTTCGTACTGATGTTAATTTTTCTTTTTCTGCAAATTCTATTAAATTTAGCTATTATTTTTGCTTGTTTCAAATATGATAATTATCTTTCACAACTTGGTAAACATGATAGCTATACTGAAAAATACAGTCTTGTTACAACGGCTGATTCTGAACTCGCTAAGAATGCAGATGGCGACATCACTAAGGTTGGCTTGTTGGCGAGTGATCCATACGAGGAAACTGTTGAACAATATTTAACTCAAAAAAATCAGGGAACAGGATTGCTTTCAAAAAAACTTACTCGCCAAGATCTGGTTCAGTTTGATAATCTCTTGTCGCTTACTTCTGCTTTATTAAAACAGACTGACGTTACTAACTCTCAACAAAAAATCAAAACAATATTTCTTGGAAATTCTTTTTTAGATTCTCTCAAAGAGAACAATCAAGACCTTTACTCAAAACTTCATATTCTTCAAGTCGTAGAAATATCTGTTACTCCCAAAAATATCGAAACCGCCAAGAATATCTCTTTAGATACTCCTTTCACTATTTATCTCAGTGGTATTGATAACCGCGATCACACTATGCCGTATGCTGCTAGATCCGATGTTAATCTTATCTTGGTCGTTAATCCAGCCAAGCGCAAAATTCTCATCCTCAATACACCGCGAGATTTTTACGTTCCACTCGCCATGAATGGTCAAAACGATAAATTAACTCACGCTGGCTTATATGGTGTCAATGAATCTATTCATACTTTGGAAAATTTTTATCAGACCAAAATCAATTACTACGCTCGTATCAATTTTGATGCCTTTTCTTCAGTCATTGATCAACTCGGTGGGGTTGATATTACTATTCCATACACCGTTAATACCTATCATGGTGGACGTCATTACGCTCCAGGTAGTTATCATCTTAATGGTGATGAAGCCCTTGATTTTGCGAGAGAACGCGTATCGATCAGTTGGGCGGGCGGCGACCGTGAACGCGGTCGTAATCAAGAAAAAATTCTCTCTGCAGTTATCAAAAAACTACAAACTGACGTAATTTCTTTAAGTAAGTTTGACCAAATCTTTGCTTCCGTTGCTAAGAATATCCAAACCAACTTTACAAGTTCTGATATAAAATATTTAGTCCAAAAACAACTCATTAATTTAACTAATTGGCAGATAGAAATGATTGATGTTGATGGTAAAGCCGATATTACTTCAACTTACACCTATCCAGAACCCAAACATTTTGTTTGGCATCCATATCCAGATTCTGTCGAAAAGGCGAAAAATAAGCTTCAAGAATATCTTAAATAATTTTCTAATATTCAATCTCTAATCTTCAATATCTAAGTTCAATGCCTATAGTATCTAACATTAAAAGCACAATATCTAATATCTATAATGTATAATACTAAACATTATAATATCTATCATTTTTAAAAATGACGTCAAAAATATCAAAACAATCACCCATGAAACCGGTTCAATCGCCTAAGGTTTTTAAACCAAGACTCTTTAATAAAGATCGACTTCTATTAGGTTTAATAATTATTCAAATGCTTTTTATTTTTACCATGTCTTCATTTGGTCCAGATTCTTCAAACGCCCAAAGTGGGCACATTGTTCAAGTTTTAACGCAAATTTTGCCCAACACCGAAACCAATGATCTGGTCTTCATGGTCCGTAAAGCTGCACATTTTTCCGAGTATGCCTTACTAGGTATTTTGCTTTATCTTCGTTTTTCTCGAACCAAAAAACTTAACCACCTTTCCAGCCTGACCACTTCAACTCAGCAAAATCTCATTCAAGCCCCTATTTATTCTAAATTTTCCACTCCAATTTTACTTTCCGTCTTTGCTAGTTTTATTTATGCCTGCACTGATGAAATTCATCAGCTATTTGTACCAGGTCGCAGCGGGCAGTTTTTCGACGTCTGTGTTGACACGCTTGGTGCATTTGCTGGTTGCTTGCTTATTCTTGGTTTAAGCTATATTAGAAAAGTTTGGCAAGTTCATCGCCGTTCTGAATAATTGTTTTGTATTCGTTAATTCCGATAAGCTTTATAATTTTTTTCTCGGCTTTTTCAAATTTTAAGAACAGGGAACCATCAGCATGATGAAGGTCTGTTCCGAGATAACTGATTAAATGATTTTTTAAGAGATATTTTAGTGTTTTATTAGCTCTACTTCCATATTGTCCGACCATACTCCCAAAATTTCCCTGCAATTTCACTCCTAATTTTACAAGCTCAACCGCAAATTCCTTTTTCTTTTGTAAGAATAAATAACGTTCCGGATGTGCCAAAATCGGTACAATATTTTTTGCCTTTAATTCAAAAATCATATCACGAAGATATGATACTTCGGCATAAAATGGAAGTTCAAACAAGATATAAGTTTTTCGATTCCGACCTTCTTGATAATCTTCACCAAGCGCGGAAGACTTTTTTTGTATCAAACTTTCCACCATTTTTGGATCAATGTATATTTCGTTTCCTGCAAGTAATTTGAAATTAATATTCGCTTTATTTAGTTCAGATTGTAATCTTTGTCGTAACTCACGTTTTAGGTCATTATCAGCTGACTGCGTACTGTCCGCAATATAGTGCGAAGTGCAAAAACCTCCCCTAAATCCCAAATCCACCAGCTTTTTTGCCATTTCTATACTTTCAGAAAAATCCCTACTCCCATCATCAATACCAGGCAGAATGTGTAAATGTAAATCAAACATATGTTAATTATAAAATAATTTAACGGTAAAATTTAACGGTAATATTTATTATAATAATCACCATGGTGGTCATCATTTGTGCGGTTGAGCACTACACCAGAAATCTTTACATCGATTGATTCGAGAGCTTTCTTTGAATTTTGTAGCTCATCGATTGTAGTTATATTTGCAGCACTTACAAGAACCACTCGATCCGTCTTTTTGGCAAGAATTAATGAATCAGATAACCCATCAATTGGCGTTCCATCGAGAATAATATAGTCGTAATTCTTCTTTGCTTCTTTAAGTAGTTCATCCATGTCTGTTGAGTCAAGTAGCTCGCTTGGATTTGGTGGCACAATTCCACGTGGGATCACAGATAATCCTTTGACGGTAGTTTTTTGTAAATATTTTTTATAATTCTTTGCATCGTTCTCAGCTAACAAATTAGATAAACCTGATTTATTTGACAATCCAAAAATCTCATGTTGACGACCTAGTCGCATATCACAATCAAGTAACAAAACTTTCTTCTGCGTTTTAGCGAATGCTATTGCTAAATTTGAAGCGATAAAGCTTTTACCTTCATTTGGCGTTGAACTTGAAATTAGTACTGTATTTGATTCTTTATTATTTAACGAGAAATATAAACTTGTGCGGATCGTTCTGAAATCTTCGCTAACCCTCGATTTTGGATTATCGCGCAATACTAGCTCTGAATCCTCATCGATTAATTCTTCTTCAGTCTCTTCCTCTTTTAACTCTTCGGCTTCTTTTTCGGCTGCAATTTTTTCTTGCAACGCCTTTTCTTCGGCAATGATCTTACGTCCAACCGCCTTGATCTCGACAATTGGTTTTACCGTCTTTTTTGCAGTATCTTCTTCTTTAGCTTCTTCGTTTTCTTTGAGATCTTCCATCTCATCCGCAATGTTTTTTGATTCCTCAACGGATTCAGCTGTTTTATTTTGTTTTTTAGCTAACTTCAAGGCTAATTTTGCTTCTTTCTTCATCGCCTTTTCAGTCATTTTCTTACGTTTTAATTTCTGCTGTTCAGTTTCTAATTTTCTGACTTTACCAAAAATTGGTAACTTAAATAATTCTTCAATTTGTTCAGTAGTTTTGATTGTACGATCAAAATAGAACATCAGAAAGATAATTGCCATCGCAAGTACGATGCCTGCAGCAAAATAAATTGCCCCCTGTTTTACAAGGTCAACATTATATGGTTTTTGTGGCTCAACTGCTCGATCTAGTACGCTGACACTTTTATCGTTATAAATTTGACTAATTTCTGATGTGAAAACTTCTGCAATACTATTAGCAAGTTTATAACTATGATAATGATTTGGGTCAACCACAGAAATGCTAATAATTTCAGTATCTTTGAGGGATGAAACAGAGATTTTCTTCACTAACTGCTCATAAGAATCGTCAATTAGCATTTCTCGTTTCACACGGTCAAGGACTCGGTGAGATTTTACAACTTCGGTATAAGTATCAATCAGGTTTTTATTTGCAGTGATTTCACTTTGTACGGTATTTTTTGATTTATCAGAGCTTAATATAATGGTTGCTTGTGCCTTATATTCTGGTTTCTGAATAAAAAACGTGTAACATGATCCTGCACTTATGACAAATACTACAATAATTAAAAACATAATTAAATGCTTTTTAAAATAAACAAGCAGATCTCTCAAGTTAATCTCTTCCATATGTTTAACTATTATAACATAAAATACCGTATATTGTAAATAGCCACTATATAAAAAATGACAAAATGCAAAGAAAAAATCTTAATCTGATAATGCTAACTATAGATAAATACAGGATTATCATCAACCCCGTTAAACTTGCAATTTTCTAGTGTTTCTGCTAGAATCCATGGTATTGCTCTTTTCCCCAAGTCATTCTGTAGTTTTGACTTACGAGGTGGGTCGGTCGTGAGCAATAGAATTAAACGGAGTAAGAATTTTGCTTATGCGTAGACTTAAACGTGAATCTTCGCGCAAAAAGTCGAAAATTCCTCCTGCCCCTTGGCAAGAGTTTATTATTTACTAATCTGAAGGGTCAAACTTCAATAAAGGCTTTAGGCGATTATTTCGCTAAGTAAGTTTATAAAACTTATTAAGCTAAAAATGATTAGCAAATAAGGGAGATACCACTTCTTAGAAAGTGGTATTTTTTTACGTCCACAGATCTTTTTATGAAAATAGGATATAATAAATTTATGAAAAAGCAAGAAATACTAAACGGTATTAGCAGGGAATTAGGGAGTTTATCCTCGGAAACGCCTCGCGAACTCTCCTGTGCTGTAGATTGTTACGCAGATGATTATGATGAGGATAGTATTCGTGCGCTTATTCTTAAATGGAACCAATCAGGATATAAAGATTTTAACGAACTTTTTCCAATAACGGCAGAGTTAGTTTTGGAACTTGAAAAAGCCAATAATGGCATCGTGGAATCAAAAGAATATTATGCCGCTCTTATCTCTCTAGCAAAAGATGCTCTAGCCGAAATAAAAGACTTTAAGGCATTTGATTGAGTCTAGAGTACTAGCAATCACGCCTTCTATTTTCCTCTATTCACCTAATGTGTGATATTATATTCTATATGAGAACATTGTCTGGTGAATTGAAGAATAAGTTAAACAAAACTGTGACTGTATCTGGCTGGGTGAATTCCCGCCGCGATCATGGTGGCTTGATTTTTATTGATCTCAGGGATCATCAGGGAATTATTCAGCTTGTAATCACTCCAGAAATTAAAGATGCTTTTGCTCTGGCTGAATCATTACGCGATGAATTCGTTATTTCTGCTACAGGCTTAATCCGTGAACGTGCTGCAGATCTAAAAAATCCTCATATTGAAACCGGCGATATTGAGCTTGTCGTTGAGAATATGGAGCTTCTAAATCGCTCAGACACTCCGCCGGTTAATACCCACGATGATGGACCTGAATCTAGTGAAGAGCTTCGTCTTAAATATCGTTACCTTGATTTGCGTCGTCCAAGTATGCAAAATACCCTAAAACGTCGTGCAAAGTTTTATTCTTATCTTAGAAACTATATGGATCAGCATGATTTTATCGAAGTTACCACTCCAATTCTTGCCAATTCCAGTCCCGAAGGCGCCCGTGATTTTCTTGTACCTTCTCGTTTAAAGCCAGGTCTCTTTTATGCTTTACCGCAGGCTCCTCAGCAATTCAAACAGCTTCTTATGGTTGGTGGTCTCCCGCGCTATTATCAGATTGCTCCCTGTTTCCGTGATGAAGATCCTCGTGCTGATCGTCTTTATGGCGATTTCTACCAGCTCGACTGCGAAATGTCTTTTGCTGACAACGGAGAAACTGTCAGGCAAACCGTCGAGCCTCTTATTAAATCTCTTGTTACTGATTTTGCTGGTAAGACTTTACTTACAGAAGAGATTCCACGTATTTCGTATCAAGAATCCATGGAAAAATACGGTGTTGACAAACCAGATCTTCGTTATGGTATGGAAATGATCGAACTTACCGAAATTCTGAAAAATACTAACTTTAAAGTTTTTCAAAGTCCATGTGTTAAAGCTATCCGTGTTGAAAACGGCGCTTCGCTTACTCGTTCTCAAATTGATCAGTTTACTGAAAAAGCCAAAAAACTTGGTGCTTCCGGTCTTGCTTATATTATGTATGAAAACGGCACTGAAAAAAGCCCAATCGCTAAGTTCTTACAACCTGAAGAATTAGTCAAAATTAAAGAGGCTACTGGTGCCAAAGATGGCGACGCGGTTTTCTTCTGTTCTGACGATCGCACTAAAGTCAATAAAATTTTAGGGCAACTCCGCATCGCCTTTGCTGATCACTTTAATTTGAAAGACGACTCAATCGTGGCACTTTGTTGGATTGTTGATTTTCCATTTTATGAGTGGAATGACGGCGAACAGAAAATAGATTTTGGACATAACCCGTTTTCAATGCCAAAAGGTGGATTAAAAGCTCTTGAAGATGCAAAAACAGATGAAGAAAAACTTGCTATTGTTGCCGATCAATACGATATGGTGATGAATGGCTATGAAATTTGTTCAGGAGCGGTCAGGAACCATAATCCTGAAATTATGTACAAAGTTTTTGGAATTTTAGGTTATGACCATGAATACGTCGAAAAACGTTTCGGCGGTATGTTAAATGCTTTTAAATTTGGTGCCCCTCCTCATGCTGGCTGTGCATTTGGTATTGAGCGTATCTTTATGGTCTTAAATGATAATAAAAATATCCGTGATATTGTCGCCTTCCCAAAGAACGGTTCAGGAATTGATTTAATGATGAGTTCTCCATCCTTTGTTGATGATTATCAACTCAAAGATACTCACATCAAGATTATCGAAGACAAAGAATAAAACAGAATATAAAGTCCAGGCGGTGTTTGAGAAAAACTCAAATATCACGAAAAGGTAACAAAAAATCTACACAGAATCGTGTAGATTTTTTGTTGTCTAGGCAAATAGAACGATACTTAGCAAGATACAAGCCAAAATCACACGATAATAGCCAAAAGCTGGAATTGATTCTTTCTTTTTGAAAAATTTCATTACGATTTTCAATGCGATGAAGCCAGAAATAAATGCAATTAAATTAGACAGTAATAACATTTGACAGTTATTAACGATATAGACGCGACTAGAGCTAGATAATATCGATTTACCGCAAACGGCAATCATGATTGGCAGAGAAGCCAGAAATGAGTATTTTGCTGCTGATTCAGAATTCATCCCCATCACTCGTCCTGTGATAATTGTTGAACCAGAGCGTGAGACACCAGGAA
>ERZ773065.1450-NODE-1450-length-12019-cov-10.619274_pt1 | contig 12019 bp, 8 predicted proteins | sample MGYA00580623_ERZ773065 | MGnify/ENA primary metagenome ERZ773065 (study PRJEB29015, sample SAMEA2738017) | human oral metagenome | biome: human oral; feature: human-associated habitat; material: dental | place: China | collected 2047 ...
TGCCGTGTGGATAGAGTTGACTATAAACATCATACCCAACGAGCTTGTCATACTGGCCCTCCTGCTTGGCCTCGCGTATCGGGTGCTAAGCGGCTGGCAGGGAGGAGACGTCCTCTCCTCCCTGCTCGGATCTCTCGGCGCATTCATAGTCACCCTTGTCCTCTTCGTATGCGGCATAGCTTTCGCACGAAAGGCATCCAACGGATCCTCTCGCGGGGTGGGGGCAGGTGCTTTCAAGATGGCCCTTGCGCTTTCGATGGCGGTTGGCTTTCCCGGAGTCGTGTTCTTCTACCTAGGGCTTTTTGCCACTGTAGCTGTCTACTTCCTCTTCAAGCTGCTCACCGGCTCATACTCGTTCCTCATAGAGTTTCCCCTGTCCCCCTTTTTGCTCCTTGGCCTCCTCTGTGGCCTCGCTTGCCCCTACCTGCTGCCAGCCATCTGGCCGTAGAAACTCCTCCGAGAAAGAACACCGACGCCAGCACGCAGATACGGGGCGTCACTTATGAGAACATGTCAGACAAGGGTCTCAGGCAAGCGCGATACCCAAAAGATAGCCCCAACGGGCCACCTCCGTCGTACTGTAGTAGCGTATCCACTCGTCGAGGGGAGAGTCTCGAACAGCGCCAACGTTATCCCTAACCTGTCCGCGACCCACATAGATGCCAATGTGCCCGTAGATGCTGCCCATGCGCGAGTGCGAGTGTGACGGAACGGCGATGACCATACCAACCCTGAGCTGTGCCCTGTCTGAGCTGTGACACCAACGCCAGTACATGTCATCGGCATTGCCCCCGGCATAACGATAGCCTGCACGAGAGAAGACCTGGCTTACCCACATGGCACAGAGCCCGGCGCCAGGTGATGGGGTAGAGTACGCCACACTCACGAGATCTCGCTGCGCATCGGTAACGTCAGACATCCTCCCGTCATTGTTAGCCCAAAACCAGCTGATGCCATCATCGAAGTCCATGTTCCTGAGGACATAGCCTGCGGCCGTCGTGTAGTGGGTGCCGCCGATATCCGATGCGCCATCGGATGAACGTCCGAGCCGTGCGATCGAGTAGGCGCCCCTCGAGTAGAGGTAGTAGCGCTGCATCCCCTGGCAAAAGCGGTCCGTGACCTGCCAGCCTGAGCCGGTGGCGAGCCTCCCGTCGTTGTCGGCGAGATAGATGACGGAGCCGTCCCTCAATGACCCGCGCAGGACATGCCCGGCGCCAGTTGTGAGATGGTACGCCCCAATGCCACCCGGACCTGTTGCGCCATCGCGAGAGATGCCCGGCCTTACGACCGAATAGGCACCCCTTGAGTAGAGGTAGTAGCGCTGCCTTCCCTGACCAAAGCGGTCCGTGACCAGCCAACCGGAGCCCGTGGCGAGCCTTCCGTCGTTGTCGGCGAGATAGATGACGTCACCCTGCTTACGGGCGCCGCGAATCACCGCACCGGAGGCAGTGGCCCACGCGCGATAGCCCGCACCTCGGTCGGCAGAAGAGCTGGGGTCTATGAGGCGCGAGACCGCCACGGCGGCGTCTGAACCTATCCAGTAGCGCTGAAGTTGTCCGGGTGTCCACGCCTGCGTCACGGACCAGAAGCCCGCGATGGGAAGTTTGGAAAGCTTTGAGGCATACCAGGAGTTACCGTCATCAGACCAGCCTGCGCGAATGCACGAGCGCCTCTCGTTCGCGTTGGCCGTGAGTAGGTGAGAGCCCGTCTGGACGTATCGGTTGTAAAGGCGCGATATGGCGACGCCTGAGCCAGCGGGCGCACCGTAGAGCTGCACGCCCTCGCCCTTCCAGCCGATCCTCGCCAGCCTGCCGTACTCGGCCTTGCTCGTGGTATAGAGGTGATCTCCTGACCAGGCGTTATAGAGTCTGTAGACCGGAACGCCACTAGAGGGAGCAACCCAGGCGACGCCCTCCCAGCGCCACCCCTCAGAGAGGGCGGATTTTGCCTCGCTCAGGCTTCCCGTGTAGAGGTGCTCACCCGTCCACGCATTGTACATGCGGTATACGTTGGAGTGGGAAGCCTGCGTGGCAGACCCGGAGTCCCTCGCGCCCGACGTGGCGCCCGTCTTAGAGGACATATCCACCGTATTGGTGCCATCGGCGGCCGGCGTCTCTGCGGCAGGCGCATCGGCGGTTGGTGCATTGGATGTCGATGCGTCTGTGGTCGGCACGTCGGTGACAGGCGTATCGGTGGTCGACGCGCCTGCGGCAGGTGCGTCGGTGACAGCTGACGATCCGGCAGCTGCCGCGCTCGGGCTAACAAGGGTGTCGGACGCTGTCGGTGTGGAGTTGACTTGGTTGGATGACGCAGTTTTCTGATCGGATGGCGCAGTTTCCCGGTCAACTGTCGCGCCACCTACCGGCTCGGCATCATCGGAGCCCTTCGAGGGGCCCACCGCCTCAGAGGCTGATTCGGTGGACGTCTGCCGTCCCTTCGCACGAGTTGAGCCGGAGGTAGGTCCCCCGGTCCCCTCTGCCTTGTCCGGCACGGCGGGCATAGCTGCACCTTCAGTGCTCGACGAGCCCTCAGCTCCGCTCACCGCAGCCTCCGCCGCCACATCGGACCCTGGCGTTGCCTCCTGTGCGAGCGCGGGACATGCGCTAGCTCCTCCAAACACGAGCATGAGCCCGAGTGCCGCAGATACCAGCCCAACGGAAAGCTTGGGAATTGTCCGGCACGGTGTATGCCAGACCCTCTCACCCGGGGCAGGAGCGAACCTCTTCCCCACCGCCTCCTGCAACATCCTCGATACCTGCGCTTGTCGCGACATGGCGCCATCCCTTCAACGAAACGAAGCCCTGCTGCATACCTCAGATGCAACAGGACTCGACAAAGGGAAATGATAGCATACATATAATGATATGCAAGGTATCTATATACGAGCTAACTGCTACTGACGCAGCGGGCGGGCCCGTAAGCTGCAATCGGTGCAAGAAACGCGCAATCTGAGCGAGATTCGATTGCAGCCACGGCAACGAATCCAACATCGCCTCGCCTCAAGGACATGAGGCGAGGTAGCTTTTGGAAGCCGTCCGTCAGGCCCAACACAAAAACCCGACGGGGCACAGTTCTTATGACACGACGTGCGCGAACGCAAGGCAGATGATGCCTCCGATGACCGTGTAGATCAAGGTATACTTAAAGACAGCGCGAATGACCTTGCTCTCCTGACCAGCTATCCCCGCAGCCGCACAGGCAAGCGCGACATTGGAGGGAGCGACCATCTTGCCGATGCCGGCACCCAGGGCATTGGCGGCACATAGCCATAGCGGGGCGACTTTGATTTGCTGCGCAGCCTCTTGCTGCAAGGGCCCAAACAGCACCCCCGTGTTGGTGCCCGACCCCGTGACAAAGGCCCCGATTACGCCGACGAGTGGCGAGAACAGGGGAAAGACCCCTCCCGTGAGGGCAACCAGCGCAACGGCAACATCCGTTGTCATACCACTGTGCACCATGATCTTTGCCGTCGCCAACACGGAGCAGATGGTGACGATCGTCTTGATGTTTGAGCTCACCGTGCGCCCAAACACCGCTGCGATCTTTTGGAGGCTTGCACCTTGGATGAGCCCGCCAATGATAGCCGCAATGATGATCCACACGCCCGGCGTATTGATCCAAGAGAAGGTAGTCGGCTTTCCCGTTGGCCCCGTATAGATGAGAAACGAGGACTTGATGGCGGAGAGAGGCGTATTGATGGGCGAAACCAACTTGGAGGTACCGAGCAGAAGGACGAAGATCAAGATGAATGGACTCCACGCCCTGATGCCCTCGGCAACGCTGATGCTGAGCGTCTGCTGCTTGTCCGCAGCAATGCGATACTCCTCTGGTACCGGTTTGTTCCTCATCGCAATAGCAAGGGGAATGGTCACCGCCATGGAGCAGGCCGAGCCAATGATGTCTGGGAGCTCGGGTCCGATAGAGCTTGCAACCAGAAAGTTCGGAACCGTGAAGGCCAGGGAAGAGACGAGCACGATGGGAAGGATACCCTTGAAGGCCTTAACGCCCTTGCCGATCACGAAGACCATGAAGAAGGGCGAGAGAAACATGAGCAGGGCTTCGATCTGCGCTGTCTTGGCCGAGAGGAGCACTGAATCCACGCCTATCAATGAGGCCAACGTCGTGGTCGGCACGCCAACAGAGCCGAAGGCGGTCGGCGTCGAGTTCACGATCAGCAGCCCCACGAGGGTTGGGAGCGGCTCAAAGCCTAGGGCGATGAGGATGCTGGCGGGTATGGCCACTGCCGTACCAAAACCGGCCATGCCTTCCATGAAGCACCCAAAGCTCCACCCGATGATGATGGCGAGGATGCGCTTGTCACTGGAAATGCCAGACAGCATCGCCTTGATCTTGTCCATGGCGCCCGTATCAAGAACCAGGTTGTACGTAAAGAGCGCGGCAATGATGACGAGGATGATGGGCCACAGCGCACTTAGGACCCCCTCGAGTATCGCCGTGCCGCAATCGAGGGGGGCCATGTGCTTAAAGATGAAGGCAACGACGGCGGCAAAGGCTATCGCGATGCCGCACGCCTTGTATCCCGGCATCTTTAGGCCTGTGAGCGCAATCACCAACCAGATGATCGGGACCAAGCCGAGCAAGAGATTAACGAATAAATTTGTATCCACGTGTATCCCTCCTTAGTCTTAGTCATGTATTGGGCTGAGACTACGTCAGGCACACAGACCAGCGAGACGTCCTTGTCATTCCCGTTATCGCCATGCTCCCATGGATATCTGACCCGCAAGATGATAGAAAGGCACAGGCAATCCCCCTACGCCCATGCCCATAAACATAGATCCCATGAGGGCACAGCATCCTCTCGCGGCCCATCCTGAGGCTATGGCTTCCCGCAAGTTTCCGAGAAGCCATAGCCGATCACCCCGTAGCCGTCAGACTCCCATACGTCCGGTGACTAACTTTCCTTGATTTTCTTTACTTCCTCGATCATAAGTGGGAGCACCTTTAGGGCATCCCCGATGATGCCGACGTTGGAGACGGAGAAGATGGGCGCATCCTCATCCCTATTGATAGCAACGATGTAGTCGGCTCCCGTGATGCCAGAGATGTGCTGGGTGGCACCGGAGACACCCGCCGCGATGTACAGCTTGGGTGCGACGCACTTCCCAGACTGCCCGACCTGATGGTTCTTCGCGATCCAGCCATCCTCGATTGCGGGCCTGGTGGCACCCACCTCGCCCCCAAGCACGCGCGCCAGCTCCTCGACCAGGGCAAAGCCCTCCTTGCTCCCCAGCCCTCGGCCACCCGAGACGATGATCTCAGCATCCTCGAGGTTCACGGACTCGGTGATCTCCTGCACCGTGTCGATGACCTTCGCGCGCACGGCCCCGTCGGAGACAGCGTAGCCGCCGCTCTCAACCTTACCCTGCGCAGGACTTTCCAATTTCTTGAAAGCCCCAGAGCGAATCGTCGCTATTTCGGGAGCAGAGGCGATCTTCACGTCACTCAGGACCGTGCCGCTATACTCGGTCATGGTGTAGGTGACGTCCTTGCCCTCTGTCGCGACGCCGATCACGTCAGATGCGGAGGCTGACTGAAACCTGGCGGCAAGCATGGGAGCTAGGTCCTTGCCATCGGTCGTCCCACCAAGCAAGACGACGGCAGGCTTCTCTGCCTCCACTATCTGCCCAAGCACATCGGCGTGGGCATCCAGGTTAAAGTCCCGCAGTTCGTCCGAGTCAACATAGATGACCCTGTCGGCACCGGACGTGGCGACCTCATTGGCCACAGCCTCCCTACCGCTTCCCAAGACGACTGCGACGACGCTCTCGCCCCTCGCGTCCGCGATGCTACGGGCTGGCGTCAGGGACTCGAGGCTCGCCTTCACGGGACTGCCGTCTGCGACCTCGATGTACACAAGTACGTCTTTCGTGTCTTCCCTCTTCATGGCATACCCCCTACAGCGCCCGAGCGTCGACCATCATCTGGATGGCCTTTGCCGTGGATTCCTCGACGGTCTCTTCCTGAATCTTCACGCCAGCGGCACGCTTTGGTGGCTCGTACTCCCTCACGGTCGAGAGTCGCGCCGCGATGTCAGCCCCCTGCGCGAGATCCGCGCCGCTCAGCTCGCCGATAGGCTTCTTGCGGGCGGCCATCTTGTTGCGAATCGTCGGATAGCGGGGGTCATAGCTCGGCTTGCTCACCGTGACGAGCGCTGGGAGAGGCAGCTCCACAAGACGGTAGCCCTCGTCGGTCTCATGCTTCACCTGAACGCTATCACCTTCCCTCGTGATGTCGATGGCGTCCGTCGCCACGCCTACGTTCAGCTTTGCCGCCAGATATATGCCCGTCTGGCCCTGGGCGACATCGGTCGCCTCCTTGCCCGCGAACACGAGGTCGAAGTCGCCCCTCTCGCCGCGCAGCTTCTCGATGGCGCGCCGGATCAACTCTGCAATGCCAAGGTTGTCGGTGTCAGCTACACCCTCGTCGCTCACGAGGTAGGCATAGTCTCCGCCAACAGCCAAGCAGTTTTTCAGAGAGTTCTTTGCCGAGTCAGGACCAACGCAGAGGACGGTGATCTCTGAGCCGTCATCCAGGGACTCCTTAAGACGGGTGGCCATCTCCAACGCATAGGTGTCAAAGGCGTTGACGACCGGCGTGATCCCCTCGATCGCAGGCTTGCCGTCCTTCCCAAGGCCCACCTCAACGGAATCATCTGGAACCTGCTTGATGCATACTAAAATGTTCAAACTTAACCTCCCGTTAGAAAACCGGCAGCCAGAACCTTTCTTCTGGCTGCCGGTGGCTAAGTCCTGCGGTTTGGATTAGAACCTGCCGATGGTGTTGTTGGCGGTCACGATCCTCTGCACCTCGTTGGTGCCCTCGAAGATCTGGAAGATCTTGGCGTCACGCATCAGCTTCTCAACCGGATACTCGCGGCTGTAACCATAGCCACCGAGCATCTGGACGGCCTCGGTCGTGCACCACATGGCCGCATCGGAAGCGAAGCACTTCGCCATGGCAGCCTCGCGACTGTGAGCCTTCCCCTGGTCCATGAGGTTCAGCGCATAGGCACAGAGCTGACGGCCCGCCTCGATCTTCATGGCCATGTCGGCGATCTTGAACTGCATGGCCTGGAACTTCAGGACCGGGCGGCCAAACTGCTTGCGCTCCTTGGTGTAGGCAATGGCCTCGTCCATCGCACGCTGCGCAAGGCCCGTCGAGACGACACCCATCCAGGCGCGGGCCTGGTCGAGCGTCTGCATCGAGATCTTGAAGCCCTGTCCCTCACCACCAAGGAGGTTCTCGGCCGGCACATGAACGTCCTCAAGGACAACGTCGGTCGTGTTGGACAGACGGATGCCCATCTTGTCCTCCTCATGACCGACGGAGAGGCCGGGGGTGTCCCTGTCAACCAGAAAGATGGACATGCCCTTGGCGCCCTTCTCCTTGTCGGTGAGGGCGGTGACGCAGTAGAAGCTGGCGACGGCACCGTTGGTGATGAAGCACTTCCTGCCGTTGAGGACATAGCCGTCCCCATCCTTGACGGCCGTGGTCGTCCCCGCGCCAGGGTCAGAGCCCGCGCCTGGCTCGGTCAGGCAGAACGCGCCAAAGCCACCCTCAAGCAGAAGGTCGCAGACGTGCTTCTTCTGCGCTTCGTTGCCCGCGATCAAGACGGGCTTGGTCCCCAGCCCGCTGGCAGAGATGGTCGTGGCAAAGCCAGCGTCTGCCCATGCCATCCGCTCGATCAGCGCGGCCACATCGACACGGTTCAGACCAGGGCCGCCAAATTCCTCGGGAACCTCGAGCGTGGTGTAGCCCTGCTCGATGGCCTTGTCGTACATCTCCTTTGGCCACTCGCCCGACTTGTCGTATTCCTTCGCCTGCTCCACCACCTCGGCATCACAGAACTTCTTAAGGTCGCCCAACAGGTCCTTTGCCTCGTCAGAAATGAAATATGCCATGCTCTCTCCTTAATTGTCGTACGGTCGTCGCAGGGCTCACATGCCGTGCGATCAAACCGCCCTGTGTTCGGGATGGGGCGCCTTACACGTCGTCCTCTTCCGGAACGAAGCAGACCTTGCCGGGATTCAGGATCATGTTGGGGTCAAAGACCTTCTTGATGCCGCGCATCAGCCTCATGTTGACCGGGCCAACAAAGTCCTTCAGATAGGATATCTTGCCGGACCCGATGCCATGCTCACCCGAGATGAGGCCACCGAGCTCGACCGCCTTCGCATAGACCTTCTTCATGAACTCGTCGGACTCCTTCATGAAGGCCTCGGCATCATCGTCGTTACTGCACAGGTAGATATGCAGGTTGCCGTCTCCCGCGTGACCGAAGTCCTTGATCGTGTAGGAGTGACCCTCCTCCAGCGACTTTGCATATGTGAGGAACTCAGGGATCTTCGTTCCCGGGACGACGACGTCGCACTCGTCCAAGAGCTTGGTGTTCCCCTCGATGGACTCCAAGAGGGAGCTCCTGATGGCCCATGCGTCCCTGAGCTGTTGTGGCGTATCGGCAACCAGCACGTCGACCGCGCCTGCCTCCAAGGCTATGTTGGACGCCTCCTCGATGGTGTTCATCAGCTGGTCCTCATCGCTGCCGTCGAAGGTGGCCAGGACGTATGCGTTGATGTCGACGCCATTGAGCTGCTTGGGGTACACCTCCTTGGAGAGCAGCTTCTCCGTGTCGATAACGACGTCCTTCTCCATGAACTCGAGCGCCTGTGGGTCGAGGTTAGCCGCAAACAGCTTGGGAACCGTGGCGATGGCGTCCTCAAGCGTCTCGTACGGGACGATGATGGACATCGTCAGCTTGGGCGCAACGATGATCTTCAGGGTCATCTCCGTGATGATGCCCAGCGTACCCTCAGACCCTATGAGCAGGTGCAAAAGGCTGTACCCCGAGCTCGTCTTCGAGACCGTCGCGCCCTCCTTCACGATCTCCCCGGTCGGAAGAACGACCGTCATGCCCCTCACGTAGTCCCTCGTCGTACCATACTTGACGGCGCGCATGCCACCCGCGTTGGTGGAGACGTTGCCGCCCACGGTCGCGAGCTTCTCGCCTGGATCGGGCGGATACATGAGCCCACGCTTGAGAGCATCCTCGGCCAAGTCCTTGAGGAGGACGCCCGGCTGGATCGTGACAACCAGGTTCTTCTCGTCATAACTGAGGATCTTGTTCATCTTTGTGGTGGAGATCATGACTCCACCGTACTGAGCCACGGGGCCACCCGTCAGTGCGGTACGAGCACCGGACGGCGTCACCGCTATCTTGTTCTCGTTGCAGATCTTCATGACTGCGGCGACTTCCTCGGTCGTTGTGGGCTCGATGAGAACCTCCGGCATGGCCTCGCCGTAGATGCGCATCTCGTCATGCCCAAAGTCCTCGTTGATCTGGTCACCTACGAGCACATGCCCGTTGGCGGCCGCTTTGATTTGCTCAAGGACCTCCGGTGTTACCTTGTTGTACGTGTACGTAGCCATTCCAACTCCCTTCGATTCGTTGCAAGCGATACCGAGACTCGTCATGACGGTTGCCCCACCGTCTCGACATTCCCACAAAGATTTTACCAGATCGCTACCTTAGGCCATGTTCGACTCCACAGACGGTATCTATGGGCAGGTGGATGGTGACAGCACCACATCCTCTTGAGCGCGGCGCTGCCGCCCACCTTGACGATGCCTTGCCACCAAGACCAGACCCCACGCCGCATCGCACCCCGGCAAGGTCTTGGCCTGGGCCAATGGAACCGCTGAGCACAAGGCCCAGTAGCCCCTTTGGTACGAAGGACCTAGCCCTTAACCTTCTTGACTGCCTCCGTCAGGGCGGGCACCACCTCAAAGAGGTCGCCGACTATGCCATAGTCTGCGATGTCAAAGATCGGCGCGTCGGGATCCTTGTTGATGGCGACGATGACCTCAGAGCTGTTCATGCCGGCCACATGTTGGATGGCGCCAGAGATGCCGCAGGCAATGTAGAGCTTCGGGCCGACGGTCTTGCCGGTCTGCCCAACCTGGTGGGAGTGCGAGATCCACCCGGCATCGACGGCGGCTCGAGAGCAACCCACCGTCGCGCCCAGCGCGTCTGCCAGTCCCTTCAGGGGCGCGAAGCCCTCTGCCCCACCGACGCCACGACCACCTGAGACGATGATGTCGGCACCGATGAGGTCTACGAGCTCCGAGGTGCTCTCCTGGATCTCCTTGATGAGCCGGACATGAATGTCCTCTGGAGCAACGTGGAAGTCCTCATGGATGACCTCGCAGCTACGCCCTGCCTCCGGCGCCAGCGCCTTGAAGACACCGGGACGCACGGTGCCGAGCTGGGGACGATGGTTCGGGCAGAGGATCCTCGCCATGAGGTTGCCGCCGAAGGCCGGACGTGTCCATGCCACGTTGCCGGATTCCTCGTCGATCGCAAGCTGCGTGCAGTCGGCGGTCAGACCAGTCTGCAGGCGAGAGGACAGACGCGGTCCGACATCGCGACCGTTGTTGGTGGCACCGATGAGCATCGTCGTCGGCGCATACTTGGTAAGCATGGCCTCGAGCGCGTTGACGTACGCATCGGTGGTGTAGTGCTCGTATTCCGGGCCATCCACGACGATGACCTGGTCGGCACCATGTTCCTGGGCAGAGACGACCGCTGCGTCGGTGTTGTGCCCGATGACCAGCGCCACAAGCTTGCCACCCTGCTTGTTGACGAGCTCGCGGCCAGGATTCAGCAGCTCAAGGCCCACGCTCTGTGCAGAGCCGTCGGCGAAGGTCTCGATGAACACCCATAGATCTTTTGACTTAGGTTCCATGTTATATTCTCCTCATGTATATAAGCAGTCACGTACCTATGACGGCGAGAGAGCGGGGGTGCGCCGTGCGCGCCTCAGCCCCTAGAGAACGTTATCCGCGCCAAGATGCTCAACGAGCTTCTGGGCCGCCTCGTCGGCAGTCTCAGCCTGAATCCGTATGCCGCCCTGCTTGACGGGGGGAACGAAGGTCTTCTTGACCTTGGTCGGCGAGCCGTTAAGGCCACAGCGCGAGAGGTCGACATCGAAGTCACTCTCTGAGAAGACAGTGATCTCCTTCTTCCTGGCAGCGAGCTTTTGCTTGATCGTCGGGAGACGGGGATCGAAGCTGGGCTTGGTAGCGGTGACGAGGCAGGGGAACGATGCGCCAAGGATCTCCTGACCATCCTCGGTCTCACGCGTCACCTGAATCTCGTTGTCGACAATCTCGGCGGTCAGGCCATAGGTGACCTGCGGCACCCCCAGGTATTCCGCAAGCTCCGGTCCGACCTGGGCGGTATCGCCGTCGATGGCCTGCTTGCCACAGAAGATCACATCAAACTTGCCCTCGATCTCCTCGAGTTTTTTGATCGCACAGAAGAGGATATAGCTGGTCGCCAGCGTATCCGACCCACCGAACCTGCGCCCCGAGATCAGATAGGCCTTGTCGCCACCAACGGCCAGGCAGGTCTTGAGCGCATCCTTGGCCTGCATCGGACCCATGGACATGACGATGATCTGAACATCGTCCCTCTGGTCCTTGATGCGGGCGGCCATCTCCAGCGCATACCCGTCAAAGGGGTTGACGATGCTGGGGACGCCATCACGGATCAATCGATTTGTCTCTGGGTCAATTCGAATCTCTGTCGTGTCTGGAACCTGCTTCACGCAAACAAGTAGCTTCATAATAATTCACAGACTCCTAAGTTTAAGTTGTATAGTGAAGAGATGCTCCACGCCACAGACCCGTCCATCCTCCGTCCAGGTAATCGAGCAATTAGTCGAGCAGTCCGAACGCATCGACAGACCCTCGACCGTGAGAACATGCGGGAGCCGCCTTGCAAATACGACTCCCGCATAATGAACTACGAATGTCTATGACTTAAGCTGCATGGAACATCTCGAGGCATCGCATACATACCCCTGAGAGCTTATCCCTCGTTTCTAGAGCTGATCGACCGGGGTCTTCGTACGATCGACGTTGTAGACGTAGAAGCCGCGGCCGCTCTTGGCGCCAAGGTTGCCGCCACGAACCATCTTACGGATGAGCGGGCAGG
>ERZ773065.1454-NODE-1454-length-11991-cov-2.518264_pt1 | contig 11991 bp, 12 predicted proteins | sample MGYA00580623_ERZ773065 | MGnify/ENA primary metagenome ERZ773065 (study PRJEB29015, sample SAMEA2738017) | human oral metagenome | biome: human oral; feature: human-associated habitat; material: dental | place: China | collected 2047 ...
CATAACCGTGTTCGGCAGTTTGCCCGCCTGCGATGCGAAAAAGTTTTCCTGTGCCTGCATAAGCTGAGCGGTTTCGTCTTTTACATATTTTTTTGCAATTTCCATTTTGCGCGTTTTTGTAAAAAAATGACCGCTGAACAAAAAGTATAAAACGATGCCCAAGCCCGGCAAAAAGCTGAGCGTCAGTATCCATGCAAAACGCCGGCCCGAATCCTGTTTTTCAAAAAACAAAATAAATAAGATAAACATATAGTTTATTGCGCTTATTATGTTGATGAAAATCGGCCAAAAATTTTCCATTCGTTTTTACTCCTTTTGCCGAAGCGGTGCGCCTAATACAATAATGCGGCTCCCATGCGGAAGGACAGGGCGTGTTTTGCCGCGGCCGAATCATACGAATAATACAGTCCGGCAAAGGGCATGCATGCCGAATCGCGCGAGGGGGGCAAAAACGCAAACTCCGTGCCGCTGTTCAGTACGCCGCATTCGTTCATGCCGTTTGCGTTGAAAGGAAAAAGGCAGGAAGCAAAAAAGGCGCCGGAAAAGATTTTGAGCGGCACATAAAGCTCATGTGCCGCTCAAAATCCTTCCCTAGGCGCCGAGCCAGTTCCGGACAAAGCCTCCGAGAAGTCCCTTTCCGTCTGCCGTGAGCTGGATCTGCAGCCGCCCCTGCTCGGGGAGGCGGCTTAAGCCAAAGCAGCAGCCCGCAAGTCCCCCCGCAATGGTGGCGAGGGCCGCTCCCCCCTCCCCGGCGGGAAGCTTCGAAAGAGTCTCCAGATAGGTCCCGCTGTTTAAAAGCGCCCAGACAGAGAGAATCAGGCTCTCTGCCGCATCCCTTCCCTTCGGAAGCTCCTGCTCCGGCAGGGAGCGAAGCTCTGATATTGAGAGGAGAGCCGAGAAAGCCGGAAACGCACCCCGCAGTCTGTCATAGCCTGGGACATCCTCCCTGTGGGCATCCATGGCCTCCTCGTTCTCCCTCTTTTCCCTCTCCGAAAGCCCTTCCTCCTCCTCGAAGAAATAGAAGAGGGCTGCGTCCCGAACCGCGGCCTCCAGCTGCTCCTCCAGACTTTCCCCGCCGTTTTTCCCGAGGATATTCCGGATCATAAGAGAGTAGAGCTCACAGGCGAGCTCCGCCTTCGGGGAGGCGTTTGTGAGAGAAGAGGCGTCATGCAGCATCCTCCTGTCATTTTCCGTAAAGAGGTGCTGAGGACTGCAGAGCAGGAGGGAGAAGGGAAGAATGCGGGCGAGGGACTCATTGCCATCCCCCTTTTCTCCGCTCTCTCCGCAGCGGACGGGCTCCACGCCGCGCGCATTCCTCATGATCGCCTGCGTATAGGCAGGCTCCGTCTCAGAGCCGTCCTCTGTCAGAGTGTATTTGCCGTGCATCCCCCATTCATAGAAGCGGTCCATGATATCCGCGTAGTCGAGCTTCCGCTTTTCATAGAGGCTCTCCAGCTCCGCAAGGAGCAGGCTTCCCCCCGCGCTCACTCTCTTTAATTCTCCGATCTCCCCCTCCGAAGGGGCAGTCCCGCCGTTTGCGAGGAGGAGAGATCCCCCGAGCAGGGCTCCGTAGATGGCTCCGAGCCCCCTCTCCCGGTTCTCCAGCTTCCTCCCTGCGAGAAGCGCTCTCCTCTGACTCTCCCCGAGCAGCCACTCAATGAGCTGCATATTCAGGAGGAAGGACCTTCCGAAGGCATTCATGGCGATTCCGTCGAGCTTTCCGCTCTTTGCGATCTGAAGGGCACTGTTCATGATATCGGAGAGCGGCATCAGCACCGCCTGCGTATTCTGTCCTTCCCTCCGGATCTCCTCTCCGCTGGTAAATATCGCGAGAACATCCTGCCCATCTCCGGTCCGGAGATGATTCAAAGTCAGGGTCCTGCTCCCGTCCTCATTCTCCTCCTCCCCCTCCGAAGGGCGGAGGACGGCGACCAGGACCTGAGCCTTTCTGGAAAGGGAACGGAGAAGGCTGTCCAGGACATTCTGAAGCAAGGCCCTCCGGATGCTTTCCGCCGCCTCCTTCTCTTCGGGAAGGCTCTCCTGTCCCTGATAGAACTTCTGAATCGCCTCCTCGATCTCCTGATTTTCCTCAGAGAGAAGCTGCTCCATCTTCTCCGTCCGCTCCTGGTTAAAGATCGCCTCGATCGCCTCTCTCACAAGGAGAAAGCTGTTCTCTGAAAAGGGATTGAGCGCCAGCCCCGCGAGCGTCTTATTCTCAAACACAAGGTTCAGGATGTAGCGGAGAGAGAGAAGCTGAGGCTCTGCGTCCTTTTCCGCCCCCCCCCTCCGGCTCTCGGAGCGCTTCGTAAAGGCGAGCGCGTAGCTCTGCCCGTTCTCCAGCTTCAGCATCCGAAGCTCCGGCTTCTCCCGGCCCGGTTTTTCGGAGGAAGCGAGAAAAAGCTCCTTCCCGTCCTTCATCTGGGCGGAAATCGCCTCGAAGACCTTCGCCGCAAGCTCCGGCTTCCTGTTCTTCGAAAAGTCCGCGATGGCTTCCTCGATCCTTTCATTTCCGGCGAGAAGCCCCTGCTCCAGCTCCTCCCTCTCCTTTAATCTCATCCTTCCCCTCCTAATTTTCCGATCCGCCCCCAAGGGCTCAGCGGGAGATGCTTCCCTGCCCATCCGACGAGGCCATGACCCTGACAGAGGGCTGAGAGACTCCCTCCTCCGTCATGCGATCCGTGATCCGCTCGATCAGGCTGTCGTGCACAGCGCGAAAATCCGAATTCCTCACCCAGACCCGGGCGGAGAATTCCATACTGTAAAGATCGAGATCCGTGAGTCCGAAAAAGGGCTCCGGCTCTCTGAGCACCTTCTCCTCCTTCATGCACTCCTCTCGAAGGAGCTCCTTCAGCCTGCGGCTCTCCTCCCCTCTTCCGCACTGAAAGACAAGGTCCACCCTGCGCCTGGGCTCCGCGCTGAAATTCACCACATTGCTGTTCATCAGGACTCCGTTTGGGATCATGATCCGCCTGTTGTCCAGTGTGACGAGCACCGTATAAAAGAGACGGATGGAGCGGACGATCCCCTCCGTGCCCGCCGTAGAGATATAATCCCCTACATTGAACGGGCGGTTCAGGAGAAGCATCAGCCCTCCTGCGAGATTTCCGAGCGCCCCCTGGAGGGCCAGTCCCACGGCGATGCCGGCACTGGCGAGAACAGTGATGACGGAGGCGAGCGGCACTCCCAGGATGCCGATGATGGTGATCCCGAGAATCAGATAGAGGAGCAGAGAGATCAGATTCCCGAGGAAGCTCCGGAGCGTGGAATCCATGCGGTTCAGCGCCCCGGCGGTCTCAAATATGCGGGTGAGCTTCCGGACCAGGATGCGTCCGATCAAAAAGATCAAAGCGGATAGGACGAGCTTCCCCGAAAATTCCAGGAGCAGGATCAGAATTCCGCTCCAAAGCCGCTTAAAGCTCTCGTTCTGAAGCTGCTCTATCAGCCCCGCCGTCTCAGTTCTCCTCTACTACGGGCTGAAAGCGCGCGTCTCTGTGGAGGAAGAGGTAGATCGGAAGCACCACGGCGAAGATGACGGAAAAGATAGTAAGAGGGATCGGATCCACGACGCCGAACATGCGGTAGAACCTCCGGTAGACATAGAAGTTCAGGATCAGGCACAGAATCCAGGCGATCCAGCCGATCCCCTGCACCAGGGTGAGAAGCGGCAGAACGACGAGGAGGACCGCGACGTGCATCCCCTTTAACTCAAATCCGAAAATCTTCATGTCCCCGACGAAAATCCCGATGAGGGCCTGGTTCACGGCGGGAATGAAAGCGATCGGCGCCTTCTCCTGCTCCCCGTTGTTCTTTGCAAGGCAGTAGAGCCCATAGGCTCCGAGGCCCCAGATCACGATACCGATGAGCAGGATGATAATCAGAACCGCAAAATACCCGGCGAGCATCTCAAATAAAAAGCTGTAATTCATAGATAATTCCTCCATCCCTTTCTGCCTCCTCTGCCCCATGGGCCGGAAGCCACAAGTCAGTCTACTTGTATCAGTCTCCGTCAAAAAGGCAAATGCGATACGCAAAAGCATTTGGATCCTCGACGAAGGAAGAGCTATGAGCGTGAAGCACCGGGAAAAGGCGGCTCGGGCAAAAGACCGGAATGCAATTCCCCGGCAGAAGCATGCCTTTCTACTGCTGTTTTTCTCCGCCGATCGGGGAGCCGCAGTTCGGACAGAACTTCGGCGGATTTTCCAGGTCCTTTGCCTCCCAGCCGCACTGAGCGCACTGAATGCTGCTCTGTGCGAGAGGACGGGGCTTTCCGCAGTTGGAACAGAATTTTCCGGTATTTCCGCTCTGGCCGCATTCACAGCTCCAGCCGTTTTCCTCCGGGCGGGGCTTTCCGCAGTTGGAGCAGAACTTCCCGGTATTTCCGCTCTGACCGCAGTCACAGCTCCAGCCCGCAGAAGAAGCAGCGGCTCCGGCTCCGGCTTTTTCGCTCTCTTCCTTAGAAGCCATGCTGAAGAGATCCTTTGCGTTCATTCCCCCGGCATTCTGAGCCATGTTCATCCCGGCGAAGGCCATCATCGGGCCGGCTGCCTTGTTCTTCGCCGCATCTCTCATGGCATCCATCTGCGCGCTGGCGATTCCCGCTCCCGCCATCCTCGCGTTCTGGAAGACCGCGGTTCTCTCCATATCCTGGATCATCTTCGCATCTTCAGGCGGAGCCGTGGCCTCGATTCCCACGGAACGGATCTCGATGCCCCGGATCTTCTTCCACTTCTCGGAGAGAATCTGGTTCAGGGCATCTGCGAGCTCCTGGGTATGGTTTGTGATCTGATGGTAGCGGATCCCCATGTCGGAGAGCTTCCCGAGGGCGGGAGCCAGAGCCGTGACAAACTCCGACTTCATCTGGGAACTCAGCAGCTCATCGATGGTATACTCCTCCTCCACATTGCCGGATACGTTCTTATAGAAAAGAATCGGATCCGTGAGAACGATGGAGTATTCGCCGTGGCAGCGAAGCGCGATCGTTATATCCAGACCGATGGCATTATTCACCGCACGGAACGGAATCGGATTCGAGCTTCCAAAGCGGTTTCCCGGGATCTCCTTTGTATTGAAGAAATAGACTCTTTGGTCATTCGCGGTATCTCCTCCAAAGGTGAAACGCTTTACGAAGAGCTTGAAGCTGTCCATGAGCCCCGCGCCGAGTCCCCCATAGAAGATCGTCGGCTCCGTGGAGCTGTCGAAGAGAAAGGCACCCGGCTCCGCGGAGACCTCGACGATCGCGCCCTGCTCCACGATGATCATACACTGACCTTCCTGAACCGCGATGACAGAGCCGTTCGAAATAATGTTTTCACTCCCCTTGGTATTGGAGCTCCGCTTTGACTGATGCTTGCTCCCCTTCCTCACAAGCACGCCATTGGGAAGTGAATCACAATAGAAATACTCCCTCCACTGATCCGCCAAGACTCCATTCAGCGTATCAGCGGCCACTCTGATAAGTCCCATCCATTTTCCTCCTCTTTTTCAGAAGCTCTCTCATGCATAAGATTGCAGATCTTATAACACATCCCCCATCATAACATATAAATTTCTCTCATACTATAGAAAACGTCAAATAGCCCTGCCCTTTTCCCATCGGAAGCAGGCTGCGCCCGCGGCGCTCCCCGCTCCTAAAAGAGCAAAGCCTTCTCCGTCTTCGATAAACGGAGGAAAAGCGGCGCTCCGATCCGGAAGCGCCAAATCCTTGGGGAAGGGAGAGAAAGAGAGGACTAGCGGGACTTGAATCCGAGGCTTAGCTCGCCTTCCTCATCGATATTCAGTGTCATGGTCTTCAAATAGCGCTCTGTGAAGTAGCGCCTCTCCTCTTCACTCAAATTGATCCTCGTCTGGTAGAGCGCGCTGTCCAGCATTTCATTGATATTAAAGTGGAATCTGTCGTCGGCCCAGCGCTTCATTTCCCGGAGAATCGCGTCCCTCTTGATATCCTCGCTGTTTCCCGTATAAAAATCGTCCAGGTAGCAATAGAAAATTCCCCTCTCCTCGAGGGCGCTCTTCATATCCGGCCCGCACTTTGTGTGCTCGATCATAACGAGGAAATCTGCCTCCGGGAGCGCGGAAATCAATCCCCAGTAGTCGGAATCGCTGGAGACGAGGACGAAGGCATTGACCTGATTCTGCCAGTGCTCCTTGCAGACTCTGGTCGTAAGGCGGATATCCACCAGGGACTTGTCCTGCTTGATTCTTTCTATGAGGAGATACTCCACGGGAATCCGGATATAGCTCTCCAGAATGCTCCAGGTATCCGTCGTGTGTACATCGTCAAAAAGGATGATTCGGGAAATCTTCTTTATGATTTCTCGGTCCAGATTCCGGAGCGCCGCGCAGAACTTATAGGGATCCGAATTCTCGCAGTCCACCACGAGCACCGTATTCTCATTTTCATTGATAAAATCGTAAATGCTGTTTTTAATGTAGGCCCCCGCGTCGGAGACCTTGCTGCCCTCCATAAAGCGGTCATTATGCCAGCTGTAGAGAAGAGTCGCAAATTTTTTGTCGTTATAGAGAATATTGCCCTCATCCTTCGGGGGCCAGTTGATATACATCTGATAGGGATAGAAGGGAAGATTTGCGTAGTAGATATCCGCAGCTGTCTTTGTCCCGGCCTCTGTCAGGCCGTTTGGCATGAGGAAAAGCTCTTTAATATAGTCCCACTTGATCCAGACCGGAAAAATATTTTTACAATTATGAATTCTCTGAGAAATGATGCGGTTGATCTCGATTACGTGATGACAGAGCTTGGTGCTGGAACGCTTGATGAAGTCTACGCCGTCCTCGCCGAGCTGTTTCAGGCATTCGGGATAGATGTACTCCGGTATGGAGTAGAGTCCCTTATATTCCATTCGCATGAGATCATTGATCTTTTTAAAATTTCTCTCGATGGAGGTCCTCAAAATGCATAGATTCCGGATAATTCTCGCCGATTTGTCGAGCTCCAGCCGCTCATAGACGGATAGCTGCGGAGATTCGAAATCATTTTCAAAGATCCGTTTCGGTACTCCGATGAGATAGGCGACCTCGGAGACGAGATCATAGACGCTGTCCTTATAGGCCGGTACAGGCGCCGGGGATGAAATCCCAAGAGAAGTGAGATCCATCTTTTTCTCCTTTCTGGCTTTCTTTGCCGTATTGCAAAGCATATTATCTTTTTCCGTGTCATAAAGTCCCTCCGACCCTCTCCTGCACGCGCAGTGCGGCAAAGGGAGTTCATAACACTGGCATCATAGCATATATTCCCGCGGAGTCCTAGGGCAGTGCGGGGCGGGGAATCTGACGTTTTTCTTTTTTCTTTCTGAGAAAGTAAAAAAGGTCCCGCCGCAGCAAGGCGGCGAAACCGGGCTCCGGGACACGGATTCGCCCTGTATTTTCCTGATTCAGGCTTCTCTGTCCCCTGTTTTCGGATTCTGCGTTTTTGCTTTCTTTTGAAGCTTCGGCTCCCCGGAAGGAAAGCCCTTTCTCCGTATGGATTGCTCCGCGCGGTAGGCCAAAAGCCCTTCCCGCGCCGGATTTCCCGCGCCGCTTCGCATCTCTTCTCCCGTAAAGTAAAGGCAATAGGCGCGGTAGGCCCCATAGGAGAGCTCCTCACAGCGGTACAGGTCCTCCTGAGCGCGGATCAGTTCCATCATCCTTTCTCCTTTCCCATATCCCGGCGGCCTTCCCCGCCCGCCGCCTTGGCTATCTTCTTCGCATCCTTCTTTTCTCAAAGTCATAGGAGGAGAGGCTCTGCATATTCCCGGAGGAGAGCGGAATGCTGCCGAGCATTCGAAGAAGGATTTTCCTTCGGATGCTCTCGTTCAGACTCCCCGCCTCTTCTGTCTTCGGAAGACACTCTCCTTCCTTACGAAGACACTCTCCTTCCTTATAAAGGTGCTCTCCTTCCCTCTTCGGAAGTTCCGGAATCGAAGAGAAGGCCCGCTTCCAAAGAATGTGAAGGGGCAGCTTCCTCCTAAAAGGCTGCCTGCTCTCCCCCTCTTCCTCTCTCAGCCTCTCTCCTTCTTCGGAGAGAAGTCGAAGGGCACCGCATTGGAAGGAAAGCTTCCCCTCCCGGATTTTAAGTCTCGTTCCCACAGATCTCCCCTCCCTCCAGACTTTCAAAAATCATAAGGGCTGCCCTCTCCCATTCCTCCCTCTCCCGGTAGGGACAGTTAAAGGAGGCATGCAGGAGCCTTCCGCCGGCGGAGAGGAGCGCGCCGAGGTGAAAGCAGTCCTCCTCCAGTCCGGGGCTTCTGAGCGCAAGCAGCGCCCCTCCCCCGGGAAGCGCTTCCCCGCTCCTCTCAAAGAGAAGCTCATATCCTCCATTCCATTTGAGGAGAAGCTCCCGCACCGCCGCCATCGCGAGAGCCGCATCCCCTCCCGCATCCCTCCCCAGACGGGAAAAGGCGAGGTTTGCCATCGTATCCCTGCTCATATAGATCTCCTCCGGCCTCGAGGACAAAAGATATCTCTCCCCGGAAAGCTCCTCCGGCATCCTGATAAAGCTCTCCGGCATGGCGATCCGAAACGTTCCGAGCAGGACTTTCTTTCTCTGAAAGCGGCAAAGCTCCCCCCGGATATAAAGCCCCTCTTCCAGATCCCCCAGTACATCTCTTCTTTTAAGCTGCCTGCGGAGAATGATTTCCTCATCATAATACATCGCGCTCTCCTATCAAAGCTTCTGAAAATCCACATCCCTTTCCGAGCGGATGCGGATTTCCTTCCCATAAACGAGAGCTCTTCGGCCCGCGCTGAGGTGAATCCCCTGCCCGCTCCTCCCGAAAAGGCCGGAATCCGCAAGGAGGAGACGGTCCTCGGAGAGAAGCTCTGTCCCTCCTCCCTTTAAAAGAAAATGCTGTCCGCTCTGCGTCCGAAGGCCGATCTCCCCCGCCCCATCGGCTCCCTCCGCATGGCAGCAGTCCAGCGCAAAGCATTTCTCCCGCTCATCCCTGTCCCCGAAGAAAAGCCGGACTCCGGCGCCGATCTCCGGCATGCAGTACATCACATTCCCGCTGATCGGCATCCAGGGATAGAGCTTTTCTCCTCCCCTTCCCGTGTCCTCCGGGAAGGAGAGAGCGAGGCTCTCCTCCTCCGCCCGAAACACCTTTCCGCAAAGAGAGAGCCCGGCGATCCCTTCGTTAAAGCGCTCCCGAATTCTCATCCTCTCCGGGTACAGGCCATAGCGGAAGATCAGGCTCCCTCCCGAGAGCTCCGCCCGGACCTCTCCGATGAAGAAGCGTCCTCCCCGAAAGAAAAGGCGCTCCCCCAAGCGGGCACTCTCACGGGAGGAGAGGAAGAGGAAAGCAGGGGTATGCCCCGGAAAATCTCCCCTCTCTTCCCAGGCTGCTCCTCCCAGGTCCGGGAAAAAGGATCCCTCCGGATCAATATCCCCTCCGGGGAAAAAGAGAGTCCGGGAGAAAGCATCCCCTCCGGGGGAAAAGAAAGGCCCGAGCCCGAAAAAGCCTGCTTCCGCGAGGGAAGAAAGCCCTCTTCCGGAGACAGCGCGGGCTTTGGAAAAGCCGTCCCCAAATCCATCCCGGAGGACAGCTTCCTCGAAGGCCCCGGCGGAAGCAGAGCGCTCCGGAAAACGGAGTCCCTCCGAAAAGGACAAAGAGGAAGCGGATCGCGAAAGCTCCTCGGATCCCGGTAAAAAAGACAGCTCCCGCCCTTTCCCTTCTTCCCCGGCGGAAAAGATATGAAAGCGCGCCTTTCCGCCCCCGTACTCCGGAAGGAGCAGCGCATCCCTTCGGGAAAACACTCTCTTTAAAAGCTCCCAGTCCGTCTCCCGGTACTGGAGAAGAATACCCCGGATATCTCCCGCGGGGATCCGGGGCGGAAGCTCCTCCTCCGGGAGAAGCTCTCTTAAAAGCTCCGAAAGAGGAAGCTCCTCCTCCTGAAAAAAGCGATTTTGAGGGAGGCAGTCCAGCTCCCAGCTCCGGCTCAGGATAAGGACAGAAGCCGATCGGCTCCCGGCCCGTTCGAAAATCCGGATTCCCCACAGGATTCCGGAGAAAAGCTTCTCCCCATTTTCCGAGGAAAAGAGCTCCGCCGGGCTTCCGGGAAGCTCCTCCACACCCCCGGAGGAGCCGGAAAGGATCCCCTCCGCCCGGAGAAAGGCATGCTCATTTGCCGATGCAAAAAGTGAAAGCTTCTCCGGAAGCATCGCTCCCTCTCCCAAAGAAAGTCTGAGTTCCCCCGCTGTGATCATACTCTTCCTCCCGATCTTATCCCTCCCCTTTCCGGGGCTTTTCTTCTCTCCTTCTATTCCCCGCCCGCAGCTATTATCCCCAGGCATCCGCACTCCGAAAAAGCAGCAATTCTGTGCCCGGGCTTCCTTGGATTCCGGTGAGCATGCCCTTTCCCATTCCGCAGCTCCCAACCGCCCTGTATCTCCCATGACCGGGATAAGCCCTCCCCCCTCTCAGGCAAGCTCCAAAGCGCGGAGGGAGAAGCCGTCAACTCCGCGTTTTAAAAGGCTTTCCGCGAGATCCACGCGAATTACCACATGATCCGGGATGCGGAAAAGGGAGAGATCCGGAATTTTCTCCCTTATGAGGATCCCTTTTTCAAGCTCCCCGCCAAAGCGGCGGGAGCTTTTCTCCGAAAGGCAGGGAATTTCTTTCAGGATCGGAATGCAATACTCCCGTTTCTCCTCCTCTTTGAGAAAGAGCAGTCTCTTAGAGACCATACGCGGCTCATAGAGGCTCAAAACCCTTTGAAAGCGCTCTGAGATCAGAAAGAGCTCCCGCTCGTAGACATCAAGCTCCGGGAGTACTTCTCTCCCAAAGAAGCGGAAGCTCAGAAGCTCCGGAAGCTTCCCGGAGAAGCCGGGCCTTGCATATTCCGCGGGAAAGCGGGAGGAGAGCTCACGGATTCCCGGAAACATCCCTCCATATTGCCTCCCCCCGATCAGATAATACCTTCCTCTCATCCTCCCCGCCTCTCTCAGAAAATCTGTCTTTCTCTGCCCGCTCTCTTATCTCTCCCTCAGGAGCTCTCCTTCCCGGATGAAAAAAGCGCTTCCTCGAAATCTCCCGCAAAAGGATCCGGAGAGCTCTCCTCCGGGAAAGCCTCTCCCTCTTAGGAGAGAGACAGCTCTCCCGAAGAAAACAGCGGATCCACTCTCTCCATATAAATGCCAAAGCCGAAGAATACCCTCCTCCCCTCCGCGAGGAGCCGCTCCCCGAGCTCCGAACAGAGCTCCGAAAAAAAGCGCTCAAGCTCCGCTTCGTAGAGCTCTGCCCCTAAGAGGCGCCTCTTCTCCCGTTCCTCTCCGGAGGGAAAAGCGGAAAGATCCTCCTCTATCTGTTCTCGAAGCTCCGGAACAGGCAGAAAGGCTTCTTCCTCCGAGAGATCGAGATAGAGCTCCCGGTCGCAGGCCGTGACAAGGACCCCATGGTCCCCGGAGAGATAGCTCGATCGAAGCGGGGAGAGAAGAAGAAATTCTGTCTCCGGCTTTTTCTCAAGCAGCAGGGAAACGATTTGAGAGAGCTCCGAAAGACGGCTCTCCCGTTTCCTTTCCAGACGCTCCGAAAATTCTCTCCGCCTTTCTCGATCCCGCATATCCCCTCCCTCCTAGCTCATCAGTATCCTTCTTCCGTCCGCCCGGATCTCCTCCGAGAGCCGTATGCTCCCCTCCCGCTGCCGGATAGAGATCTCTCCCGCCGCGCTCACACAGACATTCTCCGCCTCACTGCAAAGAGAGAGTTCCCCTCCGCTTTGAAGCGACAATCCCTTTTTGCTCCGGACCTCGATCCCATCCCGATCGGATAAGCTGATAAAATTCCCCCCGCGGTCTCTGAGGAGAATCCCTCCGGGGTAGAGCCGGAGCTCGTGCCCGTTCCGGTCCCTCAGAAACTTTTGCTCCGGCCTGTCCCTGCCTCCGGCTGTTCCGAGATGCACGGCGCTTGCGGCGTAGGCCTTTCTCTCGTCCGCATCGGGAAAGCGCAGCATCACCCGGTCCCCGGGCTCCGGCATGCCGTACCATCCGCTCCCGTCCCTTCC
>ERZ773065.1455-NODE-1455-length-11986-cov-2.797921_pt1 | contig 11986 bp, 11 predicted proteins | sample MGYA00580623_ERZ773065 | MGnify/ENA primary metagenome ERZ773065 (study PRJEB29015, sample SAMEA2738017) | human oral metagenome | biome: human oral; feature: human-associated habitat; material: dental | place: China | collected 2047 ...
TGTTGATCGGCTGGAGTCTTGATGATGGGGAGTGGGGAAGTTAAGGAAAACTTTGATGGTAGAACGAAGAGGAGTAAAGGGGGCTGGGGGCGAGGCTAAAAAACGGCGGTAATGGACTAGGCCGTAGAATGAATCGGGATGGGGGTCGGTTTTGGCGTAATTTTGCCAAAGCCAATAGAGGCCAGTCAGTTCGGAGTAATTAGGATTTTTGGTGGAGATATTTTTTCCGATATTATCAAGGGCGAAGGTTGGGAAGGGAGAGACGGAGGGAGTTTGCTTGGGCTTTGGCTGAGGAAGGAGATTTGAGAGGCGATCTTGGGGGAAAAAATCCGAGCCAACAAGGAGGGGCTGATAAAGGGGGTCGGTTGGCATAGGGTAAGGTTTGTGTGTGGCGACAATAACCTCAAAAACTGGGGTGGTTCCCTTTTTCATATTGTGTTTTATTATAACATATCAAAGGAGGCTACTGTGAGGTTTATGCCTAGTCATTTATTATAGGAGGAATATGAAATATCTTAAAACCCCAGCCTGGGCTGGGGTAGGTTCTAGCGCTTCTTCTCTTTGACTTCGTTACGACCGAGATTCTTTTTCGTTTCAACGAAAAGCACATGTTTCCTAAGAATTGGGTCATATTTTTTCAAACTGAGTTTGTCGGGGGTATTCATGGTATTCTTTTTGGTGTAATAGGCACGGATACCAGACTCTTCAGATACGAGGCCAACGAGTTTGCGTTTAGTGTTACTCTTCTTTGACATAATTAGGGTTATTTTAGCATGAAAAGTGGGCTTTGTAAACTGGTTGTTTGCGTCCATAACATATTGGACTTTTCTGTATCTAAGTTTAGCATGTTTATATATGCTCTTAATGGAGGAATCTGTAGATTATTAGTATTGCTGTGGTATTTCATAACATCAATATACCTTTTTTGATGAAGAACATTAAGTTCTTCTAACATTATAATAGATACTCCTATTTAGCTACTTGGAGTTCAATGCGTGTTTGAACTTGGACAGATATTTAAGTTAAAATAGGTGTAGTGCTACTATTTGGGAGGTGGCCAACCGTTTTTTTAAAATTTTTGTTTTGCGGTTGGTATTAGATAGAACAGCACTTGAGAGGCGCTCTTTGGTTAGGCGCCTCTCTTTTGTATCAAAAAAAGATTTGTTTCAGAAAGGGAAATCCCCGGCTCAGAGAGCCGGGGAAGTGATGGTTTGACTGAAACAGGGTGGTGGGGGAAGAGGATCAGACCATCTTCCACTCATCGAGGGTGATCACAAGTCGCCCCTCGTCCTGACCGTAGGTCAGAGAGAACGGAATCTCGAGCCCGAGGCTCTCATAGAGATCCTCGATCTCCGGCTGGTTGGCAGAATAAACCTTGCCGCCGGACACTACGTAGAACGTAGCATCATAGCCGTATCCTGATCCGCCCCACGTCAGTCTGAAGACGTCTCCGTCCTTAGTCTTAACGATGACGGCATCCCAGGACCCGATTCGCCCGGCCGCTCCATCAGCGCCATTTCCCCGAGCAATCAGCTCGACTTCCTGGCCCTTAGGAGCCTTGATGTAACCGCTTCCGCGACGTGTGTACCCCCTTTCGGAGCTGAGGATGAGATAGATATCATCATCCTTGCGCGTATCGATCCTCGGTCTGCCAGATTTGCTGGTTCCGATCGTCAAGTCGGAGCGAAGCTCCTTGATGACGTCGTCCGCCTGGACAGACTTCGGTGTCGGGAGAAATACTTCTCGGCGTCCGCGCCCATACTCGCCGATGGCGACCCCGGTCACGGTACCAAATTTCATCTCCCTAGAAACGGCCTTCAGGTTTTTGTTCGTGTACAACATGGTTTCTCCTTTCCTCCCCGCAGGGAAAGTCGACGTTCGGAATGAATTAAGGGGATTATCCCCACGTCGAGCCACCTTTCTTAAGTAGCGTTGAATAAACCGTATAGATTTACTCGACGCTACCTAAGAATATCTCTGTTTCGTAGTCAATTTAATGTTCTTGGATCTCGTCTGATCCAGACTTACATTATATCACAGATTGCTAAAAAAGTCAAGAGCTTAAGCTTATTATTTTAGCTATTTCGCCCCTGTTTTTTGACAAAGGAAAGCCCCCGGCTCATTGAACCGGGGGTATAGTTGGTTAGGTTTACGAATCAGCAGTGGGGGCTAGGCCCCGAAACCGACAACTTCTTTCCTGGACGGCTTCGTCATAACCGTCCGTACTGCAGTTAGGCCTCAATCGCCTTCTTTGCCATCGCCATCGCTCCAGCCAGGCTGTCGGCCCCGCCGATGAACCCGCCCTTGTGGCAGAAGTTGGCATCTGCGACGCCACTCACTGCCTGCAAGTCATTCGCCGGAACACCACGCCAGCTTTCAGGGAGAGGCTTGCGATTCCCGAAGGAACCGATGGCGTCCGGGATTGCCTGGACGTTATATCCTCCACGATTGCTCGGGAAGACAACGTACAGGGCGTCGGCCGCCTTGACGTCGATTGAGGTCAGGACATATTCCTGCCAAGGAGCAAACCTAGGCAGAACAATAATCCTTTCCTCAGACGCCTCGATGGCCTCGTCGACCAAAGCCTTGGCACGGGCCTTACTCTCGGCCGAGCTAATTGCACGGGCGAGCACGCCTTGAGCGAACTCTACGGCCTCAAGGAAGGCGTCGTCCGGACGAACCTCAGAGTCCCAGTCGGGGTTGAACCCTGAAATGAGACTAGAGATGCTCGCCGGTTTCGCCGGGTAGTCAACACCAGGGAGAACCCCGTTGTCGACAGCGTCGATACCCGCGATGAGCTCCTGGTCCACGAAGGCCCAAGCCTGCTCGCAGGACACGAGCTTATGCCCGAAATCCCTCCAGATCAGACCAGCGGAGCTATACGGCACGCCGTTTCCACGTGCGCCGTTACCGCCACGCTGATGGTGATCATACTGACCACCGCCGATGTCGTAAACAAAAGCCTTACTATCTTCCGGCACGCGGAACGTGCGGTTGAGAGTGATCGGCTCGATCGCAGACAAGATGGCGGTAGCCATCACCTCGTCACCGTGGAATATTCCACCGTGAGTGATGTGGGAAGCGTTGTCGATGGTTGCAGTTACGATGTTGTTGAAAATTGTCATAGTGTTTTCCTCCTTTGAAAAACATGGTCAACGTCCACTGCGGATTAAGAGAGAACTACCTCTCACGCTGACAAAGATTTTACCACCCTTGTGGGCAGCGGAAAACAGACAATTAGATTTATCTGTTTTACGCCGTCCACAAAGTAGAAGAAAACTATGTTTCAAATCTTGCTTAACGTAAACCTTTTCAATGTACTAGCTTGCGTCGGTCTGGTTATACCCTTATCAAGCTTATACTTGCATTATGTCACACATAGCCTTATTTGTCAATACCTTCACTACTCTAACCCCTCAAGTGCAACACTCTGAGATGCTAGTCCAGGGTGGTGATTGTTTTTTGTGTAGTTCATGTTATAATATGTGGGTAGATATTGGAGTGCAATGCTCTAAAATTTTTTTCTTTGAAAAGGAGGGAACGTGATGAGAAAATTTAAAAAAGTAGCTGTGGTGGAGAATATTTTACAGGCTAATGCAGTAACTCATACTGCGCCTCACCATGCAGATGAGGTATTTGTGACAGCCATCTTGTCTGTCATGAGGGAAACGCGGGTATTCCGTACCAGGGATACGGCCTTGATAAATAGCATCAAGAGAGGTGATCCCGAGGAGGTTATGGTTTATGATGTAGGCGGAGAATATGACTTGGAGAGAAGATGGTTCGACCACCATCAGAAGAGTTTTGAAGAATGCCGTAGCGACGGCATTAAATATTCCTCGGCCGGACTGATTTGGCGACAATACGCCGAGGAGGTTTTGTCTAGATATGATTGTCCAGACGAGCTAATGAAAGAGGCTACGAAGGTGGTTGACGATAGTTTGATAAAGGGGGTGGATGCCAGAGATAATGGGCTAGCCACTGACGGCATGGAGATGTCGGTATCAAAGCTGATCAGTCTATACAATCCGAACTGGGGCGAAGAGGAGACTAATCCGGATCGAGCGTTTCTGGCGGCAGTCAAGTTGGCTCAGGAAGTATTGGATAGGTCGATAAGGTCGGCTATCTCGGTAACGAAAGCAAAAAGTCAGATGGTAGAGTTGATTGCTGCTAGTTCTGGCGAGGTTTTGGTGTTGCCGGAATTTATTGCGGGGTGGACTGAGCATGTACTGAGGTCTGATAACCCACAGGCGAAAAAATTGCTGTTTTGTCTATTCCCTGACCTGGACGGTGGGTGGAAGGTGCAGGCGATTCCTCCTTCCCTGAAGGAGAAAATGGGAAAAAGAAAGGCGTTGCCGGCGACGTGGTGTGGGCTGGTCGATGAGGAGTTGATTAGCCAAACTGGGGTTGCTGGGGCAATCTTTTGCCATGCAAACGGCTTTATTGCGGGAGCAAAAACTAAAGATGCCGCAATGGAGCTGGCTCGTCTCGCGATCTCTTTGTAGTTTAAAGCCCACGATTAGTGGGCTTTTCTTATATTGATGTGTGGTTTGGTGGATTTGTTAATTTGACGGGCTGGCGAGGGGTGTGGGACTGGCGTGCCTAGAGGTTTCTTGGGTGGGCTGATTTTGACAAGCGTCGTGAATCTGTGTATATACAGGGTCGAATTGATAAGATTGGTAGATTTGGCTATTTTGTTTTAAATAATCAAAAGTGTTGGAGAAATATCGATCGAGCTTGGTGTAGGTATCGATGAGGTTGGCTAGATCCGTACTAAAATTTTGGATGGATTCCTGCTTGAGGGCGGCGAGAGTAGATTTTGCCTGTTCGCATAGCTCTGCAACGACGCAGGTGCGAACATAACTGAGGAAATTTTGATAGTTTTTGGGATTTTTGATCTGATTATATCGATCTGGATGATCAGGGTCCTTAAAGCCGTAGAGGTACTTAGCCAATTCATTGGAAGTTTCACTGTGGCAGCCGACGACGAAGTGAGGCATGATGTCGATGCGCCCGGTGGGAAAATTTTGCTTGTCTGGATGGTTTTGTTGTGAGTCTATAAAATATTTAGCACTAGTAGTTCCCTGATATCTCTTTGGCCGATGGTGTTGGTAATAGTTGATTTTTTCAGCCACTTTAGAGGAATTAGTGGTGCAATCGATAGAGAAGACGATGGGGCGATGATTAGTATCAGTATTGCAGAGAGTGCAGTACATGTCGGTGTTGTTAAAGAGGTCATCATATTTGTGGGCGGGAAAAGCTTGGAATGCAAAATCGCGTTCGTCAGTAAAGAGGTAGTCGTAGCGGGCGTCGTCTGAGGTTTCCTCGAAAAGCTCGATTTGGTCGACTTGGTAGAAGACGCCTTCCAGCTCGAGACCGTCTCTTAGGAGGTCGATCTTGCCGTGGTGAGGGTCTTTTTTAAGATAGCGACGGATTTTTTCGTTGTCGACGGCGATTTCTCGGCTTGAATAGAGGTGGCTGAAATCTCGGCTCTGTGGGCGATGGGAGTCTAACTCGATATTGATGTTTCTAGCAAGGCGCTGTTCTTCCTTCTTGAGGCATTCTTTGTCGAGATTCTCTTCTATTCTTTCAAAAATATTCATAGTTTAGTTATACCATAGTTACGTTTGGCGAAATAGTTAAACCCGCCTGGGGCGGGTTGGGATAAGAGACGGGCGCTGGAGAACGGGTGGTGGCTGAAGGCTCAGATATCTTGCGGAATATTAAAGAAACGGATCAGATTGCTGATGGTGTCTTTAATATATAATGCTTGATATCCCCGATGTAGCGGATTGACAATGAGGTCAAGTATGCCATCGCTGTGAAATGAAAGATGAATAGAGCCATGCGACCAGAGTTGGATCTTGGTGATGAGCTCTTTTTTTTGCTCTGGAACCATTTCCCGTAGATGAATGAGCGCTCTGAATTTTATGGAAAGAACTTCACCGTCAATGACCTCGATAAAAATTCTAAATTTCTTTGGATTGAAATGAGAATTGAGGTTCGAGACGAAAGTGACAAGTGTATTTGGTGTCATTTTATACCCCCTTACATCAAAGTGATTTTTATTATAGTATAATTTGTTGGTTTGTCAATGATAGCTGAAGAGATGACGGGTGGAGAAGTCAAATATTTTTCAATACTGATATAAAGGAAGAATTGATTTGGGTAGACTTGGGCGAAAGATGGGGGATGTGATTAGAATTAAATAGACATAAAGATTGTTAATAATGGCTTTTTCTACTGGTAGACAGAAGGGTTATATATCGAAAATAAATTGAATTTGAAAAGAAAAAATGTTTATGGTATTGACAAATTAAGGTGCTTGTGGTATTATAATGCCATAAGCTAACAAAGGCTTATAGCAAATGAAAAATCCGAAGCGAATAAAGAATAGGAACTGAGGATTTTATTAACAATCTGGACAGCAGGCTTAGCTAGCAAGATGGTTTGCTGTTAGATTGGCTTGATCGAAAGTCGGCGTTTAATGCTGGCGGAGTAGGTCGCCCGTTAGAGCAAAGGTCGAGATTCGACTTAGATAGCTTGTACCTTAAGTTAATAACGGTTAAGGTTAAACCTTTTTAAGCAGAAGAGGTGGGCCGTTGTTAAAACTGCTTATGATAGTTCTCCGCCCCGCGGGAAAGCGAGGTGGGGTATAGACACATTAGGAAGCTGTATTGTGTCTATATCCGTCCACAAACTTCGGTTTGCGGGCGAGAGAAATTCAACTGGAACTTCACCTATCATGAAGCGAAAGTGGAAATTTAACAATTAGCTAGGAATATTAATTTCGTGGTATCTTCATTCTGTTATCTTTTGAGCAGCGTCAAGCTTACTAGCTATAGCAGGTTTAACGCTGCTCAAAAGGAGCAGGAGCCGCCAATGTGAGGAAAAACCTCTTAAATCTATAAGAACATTGGCTTTTCCCTTAGGGAAGGAAGGAGATCATCATGAAAAAGACTATGACACTGGCAGAGGCACGCGAAATGTACGGCGAAACTGTTTACGAAACTGAAACTGGTTTTCTCGTAAACAAGTTCGGTAAGTATCGCCCGAACATCACTTTCGTCATTCCTAAGACATTTGATCTTGGAAAGGACGGCAAGGTAATCGATCCGCTCAGCTATACGGCTGATAGGGATGTCACGGACAACATGAATGTCAACTTCGATGGGGACGTATCTTTTGTTTTTGGAGATTTCTGGCGTTCGAAAAAGGGCGGAGCTTGCTTTAGATCCAAGAACCCCATGCAAGCGAAGCACCTGTTGATTTGCATTAGTTGGGGAGGTTGTTTTAACAGTCATCGTGGCATGTCGACAAACTATGCCAATGAGTGTGGCGCGCTGTACTTCAGAAGCGCAAGCTCAAATGGCGGAGGTGTCGGCAACGATTATATTGTACTCCCAGTCGGGTATAAGCATTCGTGCTACGATCCCGAATTTGACGGAGAGGCAACAGAATCGCCCGATAACGGAAATGAGGCAAGGGCAAAGGTCTATCGTAAGAAGCACGCAGATTTGCAGCGTGCTAAGGTGGAAGAAGCGGATAAATTCCTTAAGGAAAAAGCCGCCGCTGAAGCCGAATCGCGTCAGGCAAAAAGCGGGCTTATGGGTAGACTTGAAGCTGTTAGTGGACGCCTCGCTTTATTAGGTGATTTTTTCGGTGAAAAAACATTTGAGATGTACGATTCCTATTTTAAGCTTTCGTACGTTCAATACCTCTATACGGAGGAGAACGTCCAGAAGGCCGAGCAGTGGATCGCCGATCAGGAACAGCGTGTTGCTGATACAAAGGCGGCATGGGCGGCAAGAGATGCGGCAAAAGCCGAATTCGAGCCGAAGTTCTTAGCTCTTGAAGCTAGATTCATCGAAATCGGTTGGCGCATGGAAACGGTCTCTTCCGAAAAGGCGAAAGTGTTTGAGCCTTATGAGCGGTATTGGAATTATCATACCTATCACGAGGAATCCACACATGAATTCTCCTATAGCGAAGATGGCTTGAAATCCTGCATCGCGATGCTCGAATCAAAGGAAACTGAGATTCGTGAGAAGCGTGAAGCCGAAGAAGCTGCCGATCGTCTCAAAAAGGCTCAGGAAGAGGCAAAAGCTCTCGGACTGCCAAGCAATATTCAGATTTGGAATCGTTCCGGCGCTACTAATGCTGGTCAGGGCTACGTTATTATGCCCAACGGCATGGACCGTCCTCGTGACGGCATCACCGGAAATTCGCGTCGCATTCAGCGTTACGACGAGGGATACGAAGTATGGGATCAGATCATGCTCGGAGAACTTGTTCTGGAATGGCGTCATGCTTACACTGCGGCGCCCCACGAGTTTTACGTAATCTATCGTCCAGAGACGATTACGGAAGCTCAACTTGAGCGCGTAGCGGAGATCCAGAACGACATCGAGGAGCAATTCCTCGGTAAAGCCGGTCTGGCCAGTGCGCGTTCTTGTCCATCCATTGGACAGGGCTGGGGTTTGTTTCATCGCGAAGAATCCGTAATCGTCGAAGACGATGAGGAAGGTTCCGATGAGCAGCCCAGCGGGTCTGGTGCTACTCTCGGAGACCTCTTCGGAGATATTTTCGGGAAACTCAAGGTCTAGCCTCGCCCCCTAGCTAAGAAAAATAAGTGCGTCATCACTATAAACTGGCAAGTACCTTATTATACCCTCGGGCTTCGGTTCGAGGGTATTTTTAAAGTACAAAAGCCGTTTCCTCTTTACGTAAGATGCGGTAACACGAGTTAGCTCGCTATTTTCGAAGCTAATCTTATATTCTCGACCGCCCTCTTTGTAGGCTTACACATGGGATCCGGAACATCATATGGATTAGGTGGTTGGTGTTTGCATTGGCAATATAGCGAGATGGCGTGGTCCAGAAGTTCTTTTACATAGATAATATTCGCATTGTTCCGAAACAGATCGGTTGCAAACGAGTGGTGAAGTGTGCGAGGATGGATATTCTTATATGAAATCAAAACTCGCGAAATTCCTTGCTTTTTAGGTAACGATTGTGCCAATCTAAAAACAATTGAGATTTATAAACCCTGTCTTCCGACGGAACATATAAGCTGACCTTGCCAGTTTGTCTAAGTGCTTCTTCGAGTGTTGCGTTTGTTCTTTTCGGATCATAATGACGATCGACTATAACACTACCGCGATCGTCTACTCCAACATATTCGGCTGGCATGTCGCCATACCTAAATTCTTCCAAAAACTCTTCTGAGGATTGATACCTACTATTTCTGACATCCTGGATCTTAAGTTTATCAACGAGTTTCTTCAAAGCCACCGCGGACTCTGGGGTCTGGTCAGGTACTGATATCCTAGGATAATCGTGTTCTTCACCCAACCTAAAACCGCTCCCTTCGTTAGCGATGAATATTTCTTTATTTTCATTAGAGAGTCCATCATCGCCAACAAGATCGATATATAAATTATTGTTATCGTTATAATTAGCACACATGACGGTTTCAATATTTTTGTCCCATAAAGCCCTGCACGCTTCCAAGCATTCCGGTATGATGTACTCTTCGGCATTTTTAATTATATCTTCTACGTCTGTTGCCATATATTCGTATCGGGGAGTCGACTCGGGTTTTTCTTTTGGCTGAAAACGACTCGTAAATTCTTGCATAGCCTTTTCCCACTCGTCGCCAGTAGGATTTGTTTGAGAGTCATTATCAAAAAATTCGTTCATGAGTGTAATTGTACCACCAAATGTCGCTCGACTGTGCAAAGTATGGGTACTTAAAACCCTAAAGTCGCTCGTGATATAATAATTCAATGTTCATTGACACTATAATATAAAGGAAAGGCCGACTTTTTCGTTTGGCCGTAGGAAGGACAATATGGACGAAAAGCTCAATGACGCACTAATATTTGCAATAAAAGCTCATGCTGGAATGGTGCGAAAAGGCACAAATATCCCATATATCGTTCATCCAATGGAAGCCGCCTCTATTGTCGCCTCAATGACGGACGATAGAGAAATAATAGCCGCAGCCGCACTTCATGACGTAGTAGAAGACACGGAATATACAATTGACGATATAAAAGACGAGTTTGGTGATAGGATCGCTAAAATAGTTGCGTCAGAATCAGAAGACAAGCGCCCAGAACTCCCAGAAGCTGAAACGTGGAAAATCCGTAAAGAAGAAACACTTGCGCACCTCAAAAACGTGTCTAATGAAATCAAAATGGTCACATTAGGAGACAAACTTTCAAATATCCGCGCAATTTATAGAGATTACCTAAAACTTGGAGATAAGCTCTGGGAACGTTTTAACCAAAAAGACAAAAACGAGCATGCGTGGTATTATTCTTCAATCGCCGATCTTTTGTCAGACTTAAAAGAATACCCTGCATGGGCAGAATATAAAGAATTGGTTGATAAAGTCTTTAGCAAATAAATCATGAGGCGCAAGAGTGGCGCAGAAATTAATCTCTTTCGTCTGAGGTGTGTATGAGATTCGGAGTGGCGAAATTCTATGCAGAAAGACTAATCCGAACAGAAACTAATCGTTTCGAGAATGAGGCAGAGTTTATAGTATATCAAGAAATGGGGATAGATCGATATGCACTTATAGCCATTTTCTAAAAACAAATAGCTCATGCTTGCGATTTGCTTCTTTCCTTCATATTATGTCGACATAATATGAACAAAGACAAGCACTTAGGCATAAGCTATAGGACACCTAGTGAAATGTTGCATAGGTTGTGAATGGTTGTATGGAAAGCGTAATAGTTCGTTGCAAAGGTGCTGACCATTATACGCAGAGGTGTCGACCTTTAGGTTCTTTTAAGATTTTCTTATATATTACGAGCATGGTCGCGAATCTTAAACCATAATAGGCGATTCTTGTTGCCTCTGCGGAGCAATCAATGAGTCTTCAGCATACTAAATTGACGACTCCAATTGAACCAACAAAAAACTCAGAGGTTTAGCTCTGAGTTTTCAATTTCAAATGGAGCCGTCTTCGGGACTTGAACCCGAGACCTCATCCTTATCCATGGTTATCATCGACTCCTCGATGAAAAGAAATAAAGATAACACACTTACCTCTAAGAACCGCAATTGATTTCTTAGCTGTTAAGTGACAGGTCACGAACTCAAACGAGTCGCGACTTTCCTATGCTCTATTATAACATAGAAATTAAAAATAGTGCGAATCTCGCCGAAAAGGATAAAAATCCGCATTACTTTTAACGATCTACTCTAATTGGCAAGAGTCCGGCAAGATCCATTTGCTCTAAAGTAACGCGCGTTAGTTCGTTATTCTCAAAACTAATTTCGTATTCACGACCACCTTCACGAGTCGGTTTAATGAGGTTGCGATCGCGGAGCTTCTTAAGTTGTTGAGCGATAGCAACAGAAGTGACTTCGCGTCCCCAAAGATCCTTGATGTCACTCGCCTTAATCGTACTTAAACGAACAGCGCGACCGAGAATATTACTTTCTAACCGAGAGATAATACCAGCCTTTTCCATACGATCTACGGATGGAAGCAAAATCTTCTTATTCACAAACTCTGCGTCGGCAAGAGATTCGGACTTCTTGATCTCGTCGCGGATACCGGAAAGGAAGTATTCGCACCACTCCAAAATATGCTCGTCCTTATAATCATCAGCTAAAGCAAGCATATCATAATATTTATTGCGATCGCCAGCAAAAACAGCCGTAGGGTTAAACAGACGCATTTTATTCGGTACGATATAACCCTTCCTACAAAGAAGTGCATAGGTCATAAGCCTGTCGGTACGACCATTACCGTTGCCGAATGGGTGGATCCAAACGAAACGATGGTTAGCGATAGCGATTTTAAGTAGATCGTACTGCTCGCCGTTATCGCTATTAATGTAATCTATGAGCTCGCGCATAAGATCCGGAACATCATATGGCTCCGGCGGCTGGTGCTTCGCATTCGCGATAAAGCGAGGCTCATCACGCCAAGCACCGGCACGCTTATCGCCTTCATGGGTTA
>ERZ773065.1462-NODE-1462-length-11955-cov-5.462017_pt1 | contig 11955 bp, 9 predicted proteins | sample MGYA00580623_ERZ773065 | MGnify/ENA primary metagenome ERZ773065 (study PRJEB29015, sample SAMEA2738017) | human oral metagenome | biome: human oral; feature: human-associated habitat; material: dental | place: China | collected 2047 ...
CAATCAAGGCCTTGCCGAAGGCCACAAACAGGGGCTTGAGGAGGGGCGCAAAGAAGGGCTTGAGCAGGGACGCGCATTGGGCGAGGCAAAAGGTCGGGCGGACGTCGTGCGGCAGCTCGCCGCCTCCGGCCTCCTGACGCTGGAGCAGGTCGCGCAGGCGACAGGAATGTCCGCGGATGAGGTCAGAGCCATAACTTCGGAATGACAAACCAGGGGTCCCACGGGGGCGGGCTCACGGCTTGCCCGCATGGGACCCCCTCCCCTCCTTCACCGCTCCTTCACGAACACCTGGCGCCGGGAGATGGAGTTGATGTAGCGGTCTTCCGTCAGGCTCAGGCCCCGTTCGCGGCAGATTGCGGGATAGGCGTTGTTCCAGTTGTCCCGGTTCCGCTCGCCCCAGCGGCAGAAGGGGTACCAGACGATCCCCCAGAGGCCGAAGCGCGGCCGGCTCCAATCCACCAGCAGAAAGGTCCCGCCCGGCCGCAGCAGCCGCGCCGTTTCCGCGATGGCGGCGCGCCGAACCGCAGGGGGCGTTTCGTGCAGCGCCATCGAGGTCATGACCAGGTCGAAGTGCCCGTCGGGAAAGGGAAGCTCGTCCATGGACGCCTTCAAAAACTCCACCTTGCAGGCGAAGGCCCCCGCTCCCCGCCGCGCGCACTCCAACTGGTCGTCCGAGATGTCCGCCCCGACGATCGACGCGCTGGCGGGGCTCGTTTCAGCCAAAGCGTAACTCAGCCCGCCAGGGCCGCAGCCCAGGTCGAGCGCTCTGCCGCCCTCCCCAAGCCGCAGGTCCCCCACGGCCTGACGATAAAACCGCTCCTGAAAGCCGAACAGTGCGGCAAACCTCCGGTAGTTCTCCCCTCCGAACGCGCCCTTGAAGGCCCTGCCCTTACCCCGAAAATCCCGTGCTTCCTCAGTCATCGTGCCAACCTCCCCGATCTCTTTCCAATACGTATAGTTGCTATACAATTAAGAACGCGTACCCCCCCTAAAAACCCCAACCAACTCACCGGTGGGCGCAGGACTGAAATTTCCCCTCCAGAGCGGCGTCCAGCGAGCCCAGAAAGTTCAGCAGAAAAAGCCTCTCTCCCTCCGCCGCGCCCGCGAGGAGGCCCTCCACCAGGCGGTCGAAATCCGCGTGAAGGCGCTCGTGGAAGCGGTAAGCCCGCTCGCCGTCGGGCGTCACCCTCAGGATGCGGCGGAGGCTGCTGCCCTCGTCCTTTTCCTTGACGAGCATCCCCTTCTCCTCCAGCTTCATCGCGATCTGAGACACGGCTCCCCGCGTCACGCCCAGCACCTCCGCCAGAGCCGCCATGTGCCGGTCCGGGTTCTCCTTAACGCACTTGATCAGGTGAATCTCCGCCGCAAAGAGGGGCGTGTCGGTGCCGTAACGGTGCAGCCGCTCCTGCGCCTCCTGCAGCTTCAGCATGACGTTCAGCAGGCGATAGCTGACCTTCTCCTCGTTGGCCTCGTTGATGATCTTCATGGCGCCTATTGTATAGTATCTATACAATTGAGGCAAGGGGGGCGGCCTTTGCACAAGCGCCCCAAAAGGCTATAATCGTCTGTACTTAATTAAGGCCTGCTCAGGCGGCCGAGGGAGGATTCTGCAATGCCGTACGATTTTCAGGCGATAGAGTCGAAGTGGCAGAGGAAGTGGACCGAGACCCGCTGCTTCGAGGCGAAGCCGGACCCGTCAAAGGAGAAGTTCTTCTGCCTTGAAATGTTCCCCTACCCCAGCGGAGCGCTTCACATGGGGCACATCCGCAACTACTCCATGGGCGACATGCTGGCGCGTTTTCTGCGCAAGAGGGGCCGGAACGTGCTCTACACCATGGGGTTCGACTCCTTCGGCATGCCTGCGGAGAACGCCGCCATCAAGTACAAGACGAAACCCCACGATTGGACGCTCAACAACATCGACTACATGACGAAGCAGTTGAAGCGCATGGGCTACAGCTACGACTGGAACCGTGAGGCCATCACGTGCCTTCCCGAGTACTACCGCTGGAACCAGTGGATCTTCCTTCAGATGTACAAGAAGGGCCTCGTGTTCCGCAAGGAGGCGCCCGTCAACTGGTGCGACGCCTGCGGCACCGTGCTGGCCAACGAGCAGGTGGAGGACGGCCGCTGCTGGCGGTGCCACAACCCCGTCTCCAAGAAGAACCTGAAGCAGTGGTTCATCAAGATCACGGACTACGCTCAGGAGCTCCTGGACGACATCGAGAAGGACCTGCAGGGCTGGCCCAAGCGGGTGCGCATCATGCAGACGAACTGGCTCGGTCGGTCCGAGGGCGCCGATCTGACCTTCCGGGTCCCTGAGCTGGACTGCGGCATCGAGGTCTACACCACGCGCTTCGACACGGTGTTCGGCGTCACCTTCATCGCCCTGGCTCCGGAACACGAGCTGGTGCAGCGCATGATGGAGCACATGCCCCAGGACGAGGCCGAGGCCATGCGGGAGTTCGTTCAGAAGGCCGCGGCACAGAGCTCCATCGAGCGCTCCGACGCCAGCGCGGAGAAGCTGGGCTTCAAGACGCCCTTCAGCGGCATCAACCCCGTCACGGGCAAGCCCGTTCCCATCTGGCTGGCCAACTACATCCTGACGGACTACGGCACGGGGGCCATCATGGGCGTGCCGGCGGGGGACCAGCGCGACTTCGAGTTCTGCCGCAAGTACGGCATCCCCGTCGTCCCCGTGGTCCAGCCGAAGGACGGCACGGTCCTGGACGGCGACACCATGACGGAGGCCTTCACGGAGCACGGGATCGTCGCCAACTCCGGCCGCTTCGACGGGATGACCACCGAGGAGGCCATCCCCGCCATGATCGAGTGGGGCGAGGAAAACGGCTACTGCAAGAGGACCGTCACCTTCCGCCTGCGCGACTGGCTGATCTCCCGCCAGCGCTACTGGGGCACGCCCATCCCCTTCGTACACTGCCCGCAGTGCGGCGACGTGCCCGTGCCGGAGGACCAGCTGCCCGTGCGCCTGCCGGAGGACGTGACGGTCAAGGAGGTGGGGCACTCTCCGCTGCTGGACCTGCCGGACTGGCTGGCGACGACCTGTCCCCGGTGCGGCGGCCCGGCCAAGCGCGAGGCCGACACCATGGACACCTTCTTCTGCTCCTCCTGGTACTTCGACCGCTACTGCTCCCCCGGCGACACAGATCACCCCTTCGAGAGGGCCGACGTGGACTACTGGATGCCGGTGGACCAGTACATCGGCGGCATCGAACACGCCTGCCTGCACCTGATCTACGCCCGGTTCTTCACGAAGTTCCTGGCGGACATCGGCCTGATCCGCGTGCGGGAGCCCTTCACCAACCTGCTGACGCAGGGCATGGTCATCAAGGACGGCGCCAAGATGTCGAAGTCCCTGGGCAACGTGGTGGACCCCACGGAGATCGTGAACCGGTTCGGCGCGGACACCGTGAGGCTCTTCATCCTGTTCGCTGCGCCGCCCCAGAACGACCTGGACTGGTCGGAGAAGGGCGTGGAGGGGTCCAGCCGCTTCCTGGGCCGCGTGTGGCGCTGCGTGGAGGAGAACCTGGCGACGCTCAAGGCCCACAGGGGGCGCATCGTCCCCATGGGAGAGCTCAAGGAGGACGCCCTGCGGGACTTCAAGCGGAAGATCCACACCACCATCCGCGACGTGACGTGCGACATCGAGACGGAGAAGCAGTTCAACACGGCCATCGCCCGCCTGATGGAGCTGACGAACAGCCTGACCGCCCTGAAGGAGACGGGGGAGACGGCGGACTCCCTGCGCGCCGAGGCCGTGGAGGCCCTACTGCACTGCCTCTCTCCCTTCTGCCCCCACATCGCGGAGGAGCTTTGGGAGATGCTGGGGCACCAGGAGGTGATCAGCACGGCCCCCTGGCCGGAGGCCGACCCGGAGGCGCTGGTCCGGGACGTGGCGACCATCGTCGTTCAGGTGAACGGCAAGGTCCGCGCCAAGCTGGAGCGCCCCGCAGGGCTCTCCAGGGAGGAGCTCGAGAGGAGCGTCGTCTCGGACCCGACCGTGCAGGAGAAGCTCGCGGGCAAGGCCGTCCTCAAGGTCATCGCGGTGCCCGAACGCCTGGTCAACATCGTGGTGAAAGGCTAAACCCTTTACCGATCGCACGCAAGGGGGGCTTCCAAACGGAGGCCCCCCTTTGTCGTTCCCCGCTGCCACCTGCCCTCCGGCGTCAACGCGGGCGGATCATTCGCCAGAGCGTGGTGCGGCTGATGCCCAGCCGTCCGGCTGCGGCGGTGCGGTTGCCCCCCGCCTCCTCCAGCACCCGAAGGGCGACGTCCCGGTTGATCTCCTCCAGGGTGCGGTTCAGGTCCAGGGGGGTGGAGGCGTTCTCCGCGTTGGGCGAGAGCGTCCCCACGTGGCGCTCGCGCCCCAGCGTCCGCCGCACGTCCTCCTCGGTGATGCGCCCCTGAGCCGTCACCGCCAGCTCCCCCACCACCCTTCGGAACTGAGTGGCGTTGTGGGGCCAGGGGAACTCCTGGAGGAGGCGCAGCGCTTCGGGAGACGCCCCCAGGATCGGGCGCGGCAGGTCCGCGTTCAGGCGATTCAGCAGAAGGCTCAGCAGGAGGGGGATGCGGGACGCGGTCTCCCTCAAGGGCCTCAGACAGAGGGAAAGGCAGCACAGCCTGTCCATGAACAGGGACCCGACCTCGGAGGCGTACTCCCCCTGACGGCAAGCGCAGGAGAGGAGGACGCGGTTCTGGCGGCACACCTCCATGTCGGAGAGGATGGCCAGGAGCTGCCGGCGGCGCTCCGGGCTCAGCGCGTCCAGGTTCGAGAAGTAGAGCGTGCAGGCCTCTCCGTAGAGGGGCGAGGAGTGGCGCTCCGTCAAAAAACTCCAGCTCCTCTCCGTCAGCAGGCTACAGTTGACGACGACGAAGGGGTTTCGGCTCAGGGCGCCCTGCACGTAGAGCGCGCAGGCCATGGGCTCCTTGCCCGTGCCGTCCTCTCCCGTAATCATGACGGGGGCTTCGCTCCGATTGATGCGGTCCAGGTCCTGCCGATAGTCCGCGATGCCGTCGTCAAGGCTCAGCAGGCTGCCGTCGTAGATGCGCCCCGCCTCCTCCCGCGTCAGGAAGCGGATGCCCATCTGGCGGGGCGACAGGGGCGACCGGTGGGCCGTGAAGAAGAATGCCGTGCAGGAGAGCCCCCCAGCCTCGACGCGCCGGCTGCGGATGGAGTAGAGCATCCCGTCCATGTTGCGCAGGATTCGACGCTCCTGAGCCGCACCGGCCTTCTCGATCTCGCCCCTCAGCAGCGCCAGCAGCCGAGGGGAGGGGTTCTCGATGGAGGAGAGAAAGAGCCGTCCCCGGTCGTCGAAGACGACCGTCTGCCCCACCTGCCCCTGAATGACCTCCTTGAAAAAACGGTTCTCCGCCCATAGCTGCGCCTGGCTGTCGTAGAGCCGGACCGCCTGCTCAAAGGCCCGCCGGACGCTGTCGGCGCCCGATGCGATGAGGAAGGAGTTCATCCCCAGCCGCCTGGCCGCGGCGTGGGAGATCGCGTCGCACAGGACGACCTCGAAACGCCTCTCCCGCAGGCGCAGCAGGGCGGGCTCCACCTCCTCCGGGGACTCGATGGTCACGATCTCGATCGGACGGCCCATGAGCTCGCAGAGCTGACGCGCGCTGTTCGTGATGTTGGCGAAGGCCACCATGGCCGTTGGGGCCGCCACGTCGTCCGACAGCTTCAGGGCGCAGAGGACGTCGTAGGCGGACACCTCGATCTCGATGACCGGAAGCGTCAGGTGCTCCTGCAGCATCCGGGCCGTGCCGCCCCTGGAAACGAGGGCGTCGTAGTTCCCGTGAAAGCTGCTCCGCACCGCCTCCAACCCCTGCTCCATGTCCCCCACGAACGACGTCAGCTCAACCTGCGGGTACTCCCCTGACAGCCTCTGCATCAGGACCCCCATGCCCTCGTAGGGGGCGACGCCCAAAAGCCTGATCCGCCGCTCCATCCCTATTCCCCTTTCTTCCCTCAACTTCGGGGTTTGTTTCAAAACGAAACAAATCATCCGCTTAAAATTCTTGCAAATCCAAAATCACCCGGTATAATGAGGTCATTCGAGGGTACTCCACAGAGATATTATAGCGATTACAGCGGGCCGGACCAATGGGCGTTCCATGTTGTTTCATTATTTAACAGTCGAGGTCGAACGACGAAACCGGGCTTGAGGGGCGTGGGCGATGGTATCCCTTTTGATCGTAGCCGATGACTTTACGGGGGCGCTGGACACGGGCGTGCAGTTCGCGGCCCATGGGGCCTCGACGCGGGTCGTGACGGACCTCGACCGGGATTTCAGCCGGGACGAAGCGCAGGTGCTGGTGCTGGACGCCGAAACGCGGCACCTCGCGCCGGAAGCCGCCTACGTGGCGGTCCATCGCGCCGTGTCGGCGGCACTTCGCGCGGGCGTCCCCTACATCTACAAGAAGACGGACTCCGGGCTTCGAGGGAACGTCGGCAGCGAGCTGGCGGCCGCCATGGACGCAGCGGGCGTTCAGAGCCTGCCCTTCGTCCCCGCCTTCCCCTCCATGGGCCGGATCACGCGGGACGGCGTCCAGTACGTGGACGGCCTGCCCCTGGACCAGAGCGTCTTCGGTCGGGACCCCTTCGAGCCCGTGCGCTTCTCCCGGATCGGCGACGTCATCGCCCAGCAGACGTCAAAGGCGGTCTTCGTCCGCAGGCCGGGGGAGCCGGGGACGGGCCAGGGCATCCAGGTCCACGACGCCGCGACGGACGAGGACCTGAAGCTCACCGCACGCGCCCTCGGCCCGGAGGGCCTGCGCCTGTCGGCGGGCTGCGCCGGATTCGCCTCGGTCCTGGCAGACCTCCTGATGCCGGCCGCGCGCCCCGCCGCGGTCCCCTCCCTGCCCCCGGCGCTCCTCATGGCCTGCGGCAGTGTCAACCCCGTGACGCGGCGCCAGACGGCCGCCGCCGGGGGCTGCGGCTTCCAGCACGTCCGCCTCAGCGTGCGGCAGAAGCTCGACGAGGCCTGGCCGTCGGGGAACGAGAGCTCCGCCCTGATCGAGGACTGCCTGGCGAGGGTCCGTCGGTGCGGCCGGGTGATCTTGGACACGAACGACCCGGAGGGCAGCGCAAAGACGCAGGAGCGGGCCGCAGCCATGGGACTGAGCCTGGCCCAGACCCGGGTGCGGGTATCCAAAGCGCTGGCTGAGCTGACCAGGGGGCTTCTGGACCGCGGGCTGGAGGCCACGCTGCTGTGCGTCGGCGGGGACACGCTGCTGGCCCTGATGCAGGCCGTGGGGACGCACGAGTTGACGCCCGTCTGCGAGATGGCTCCGGGCGTCGTCCTGACGAGTTTCGTCTACGGGGGAAGGGCCCGTTACATCCTTGCCAAGTCCGGAGGGTTTGGCAAGCCGGACCTTTTGTGCTGCCTGGCCGACCGGATTGGCGCCGGGAGAGAGGAGAAAGCCTGATGCTGACGAAGTACGATCTGAAGATGCCGCGCGCGGTCTACAGTGGCGAGGACGCGCTGACGAACGTGGGGAACGTCCTGTCCGAAAACGGCGTGAAGAAGCTGGCCGTCTTCACCGACAAGGGGATCGAGGGTGCGGGGCTCCTGGAGCCCCCCATGGCGGAGGTTCGCAGGACGGGCGTCGAGTTCACCGTCCTGGACGACCTGCCGGCCGAGCCCTCCTACGCTCAGGCTCAGAAGCTGGTGGACCAGTGCCGCGAGAGCGGAGCGGACTTCATCATGGCCGTGGGCGGCGGCAGCGTCATGGACACGGCGAAGCTGTCGAGCGTCCTGATGACCGACGAGTACGGGATCAAGGAGCTTCTGGAGGACCCTGGCCGCGCCCGCAAGCACGTCAAGACCCTCATGATCCCCACCACGGCGGGGACGGGGTCCGAGGCCACGCCCAACGCCATCGTGGCCGTCCCCGAAAAGGAGCTGAAGGTGGGCATCGTCAACCCGCACATGATCGCGGACTACGTCGTCCTGGACGCCGTGATGATCAAGAAGCTCCCCCGCAAGATCGCGGCGGCCACGGGGCTGGACGCCCTGGCCCACGCCATCGAGTGCTACACCAGCAACAAGGCCAACCCCTTCAGCGACGTCTTCGCCCTTCAGGCCCTCGACATGATCCTGAACAACATCGAGCGGGCCTGCGACGACCCGGAGGCCATGGAGGCCAAGCGCATGATGCAGATCGCGAGCTTCTACGGCGGCATCGCCATCACGGCCTCCGGCACCACGGCGGTCCATGCGCTGAGCTACCCCCTCGGAGGCAGGTATCACATCGCCCACGGCGTCTCCAACGCCATCCTGCTGGCGCCCGTGATGCGCTTCAACGAGCCCGCCTGCCGGGAGCTGCTGGCCCACGCCTACGACCGCTGCATCCACGGCGACGCCGCCTCGACGGAGGCCAAGAGCGCAGCCGTCATCGCCCGCATCGAGGAGATCGTGAAACACCTCGACATCCCCACCAGCCTGAAGGAGTTCAACGTGCCCAAAGAAGACCTGGAATCGCTGGTACAGTCCGGAATGCAGGTCACGCGCCTCCTGGTGAACAACCGCCGCCCCGTCACGGAGGAGGACGCCCGCCGTATCTATCAGGAGATCCTGTAGCATTTTACGAGCCGAACAGGCAGGACAGAGGAGGAGAACGACCTTGAAGAAGATCGACATGAGGGGCATCATCGTCCCCATCCTGACCCCCATGAACGAGGACGAGAGCGTCAACGAGGGGGAGCTTCGCAGCCAGGTCCGCCGCATGATCGACGCGGGCATCCACGGCATCTTCGCCTTTGGGACCAACGGAGAGGGCTACGCCCTGAGCGACGCGGAGAAGGAGCGCGTGCTGACGGCCGTGGTCGACGAGGTGCGGGGGCGGGTCCCCGTCTACGCCGGTACGGGCTGCATCACCACGGCGGACACCGTCCGGCTGAGCCGTCGGGCTCAGGAGCTGGGCGCCGACGCCCTCTCCATCGTGGCTCCCTTCTACGCCGCGGCCTCTCAGGACGAGCTCTACGACCACTACATGGCGGTGGCTGAGGCCGTAGACCTGCCCATCGTGCTCTACAACATCCCACCCCGCACAGGCAACGCCCTGGCGCCCGCCACGGTGGCCCGTCTGGCCATGGACGCCCCCAACATCGCAGGGGCCAAGGACTCGAGCGGGAACTTCGACAACCTCAAGCAGTACATCGAGCTGACGAGTGCCCTGGACAAGGACTTCAGCGTCCTCTCCGGCAACGACGCCCTGATCCTGCCCGGGCTGGTCTTCGGAGGCAGGGGCGGCATCGCGGGCTGCGCCAACGTCTTCCCTCACACCATGGCGGAGATCTACGAGGCCTTCGCCGCCGGGGACCTCAAACGGGCCATGAGGGTCCAGGACAGCATCCGTACCTTCCGAAACTGCTTCAAGTACGGCAACCCCAACACGATCATCAAGATCGCCACGGGGCTTCTGGGCTATCCCGTCGGGGCCTGCCGCAGGCCCTTCTGCCGCCTGTCCGACGAAGGCATGAAGGCGCTGAAGGAGGCCCTGGAGCGCTGCAGGGAGAACGGGCTCCATTAGGCCCACAGCCTGTCTTTTTAAGGAGGCATGTTCCATGGACAAACCCATCCTCGGCATCACCATGGGGGACCCCTTCGGCAACGGGCCGGAGATCACCGTCAAGGCCCTGGCCGACGCGGCGGTCTACGATCGCTGCCGTCCCCTCGTGGTGGGCGATGCATCCAGCATCCGATACGCCGCGGCGGCGGCCCGGACGCTCTCCGGAGCGGACCTGGAGGTCCACCCCATCAAGGCCGTTAGCGAGGCCGCCTTCACCCCCGGCGTCATTGACGTCCTCGACCTGGGCCTCGTGAAGGCCTCCGACATCCCCGGCGACCCGGCGGCCCCGAAACCCTTTGGGCTGGGGGTCACGAAGCTGGGCGGCGAGGCCGCGTTTCAGTACGTGGTGAGGGTCATTCAGATGGCCATGGCGGGCACGGTGGACGCCACGGTCACGAACGCCCTCAGCAAGGAGGCCATCAACCTGGCGGGGCACCATTATTCGGGACACACGGAGATCTACGCCGACTACACGCACACGCAGAAGTACACCATGATGCTGGCCCACGAGAACCTGCGCGTCGTCCACGTCTCCACCCACGTCTCCCTCCGCGAGGCCTGCGATCGGGTGAAGAAGGAACGGGTGCTGGACTGCATCCGAATTGCCAACGACGCCTGTCTGGCTCTGGGCATCCAGGCCCCGAAGATCGGCGTGGCGGGCCTGAACCCCCACTGCGGCGAGAACGGCATGTTCGGCACGGAGGATATTCAGGAGATTCAGCCGGCCATCGACACGGCGCTGGCTCAGGGGATCAACGTCCCCGACCGCAAGCCCACGCCGCCCGACACGATCTTCAGCAAGGCCATCGGAGGCTGGTACGACATCGTGGTGGCCATGTACCACGACCAGGGGCACATCCCCCTGAAGGTGAAGGGATTCGTCTACAACAAGGCCGAAAAGCGCTGGGAGGCCGTGGCGGGGGTCAACGTGACGCTCGGCCTGCCGATCATCCGCGCCAGCGTGGACCACGGCACGGGGTACGGCCACGCCGGCAGCGGCGGCGCCAACGCCCTGAGCCTGGTCAACGCGATGGACTACGGCATCCGGCTGGCGGAGCACCGGGGGTAAAACTGAGCCGGTAACCAAGCTCAACTTTAAGAAGGAGTTCATTGTTATGAAGAAAACGCTTGCTCTTTTGCTGACTCTGGGACTGGCTTTGAGCGTAATCAGCGGGAGCGCTTCCATGGCTTCCGCCACCGAGGCGAAGTTCGTATTGAAGCTCTGCACTGAGCAGACGGATGGCGACCCCATCGACGACGGCTGCGACCGATGGGCGGAGCTCGTGAGCAAGGCCACGGACGGTGCCGTCAAGATTCAAGTGTACCCCTCCAGCCAACTGGGAGCCAAGGCCGACCTCATCGAAATGATGCTCATGGGGCAGAACGTATGTACAATCGCCGACGGCTCCTACCTCATGGACTACGTACCGGACTTCGGCGTGGTCATGGGCCCCTTCCTGTTCTCCGAATGGTCCGCTATGTATCAGATCACCGACAGCGACTGGTGGGGGGAGGTCGCCGCTCAGCTTGAGGAGCAGGGCCTGAAGATCATCTCCACCAACTGGGTGTATGGCGAGCGTCAACTGATGACCCGCAGCCCCGTCAAGAGCCTGGCGGACATGAAGGGACTGAAGATTCGCGTCCCCAACAACGACATCTCCGTCACCATGTTCAACGACCTGGGCGCAGCCTCCACCCCCATGGCGCTCAGCGAGGTGTATACCGCCCTGAGCCAGGGCGTGGTGGACGGCGTTGAGAACCCCCTGACTACCCTCTACAACAACAAATTCCAGGAGGTTTGCAAGAACGTCACCATGACAAACCACCAGATGACCTTCTCCAACTTCATCGTGGGGAAGACTTTCTGGGACAAGCTACCCCCGAAGTACCAGGAGGCCATTGTTTCCTGCGGCAAGGAGGCGGCCCTCTACAACAACGACCTCTACCAGCAGGTCAGCCAGAAGATGCAACAAGCCCTCACCGACGAGGGTTGCACCATCATCACCCTGGACGAGGCCGCCCAGGCGGAGTTCAAGGATGCCTGTGTGAAGCTCTACAAGGAATACGAGGAGAAAGGTACCTGGTCTAAGGGGCTTTACGACAAAATCCAGGCCATTATCAATCATTAGGGATCGGTCAGGAGGGGCGGCGGCACGCCCGCTCCTCCTGATGACAGAGGAGTCGACATGAAAAAGACACTGAACGCACTTTTGAACCTGGACACGTTGGTCGCCGGCGTGGGACTGGTGCTCATCGTGGTGATGACGGTGGCCGGTGTCTTCATGCGGAAGGTGATGGGACGACCCTTCGCTTGGATGGAGGAGATGCAGATATTCTTCTTCATTTGGACGATCTTCT
>ERZ773065.1464-NODE-1464-length-11934-cov-6.161125_pt1 | contig 11934 bp, 10 predicted proteins | sample MGYA00580623_ERZ773065 | MGnify/ENA primary metagenome ERZ773065 (study PRJEB29015, sample SAMEA2738017) | human oral metagenome | biome: human oral; feature: human-associated habitat; material: dental | place: China | collected 2047 ...
TACTGTTTTATCAATTAAGAAACACGAAATTTTAATCGATTTAGGACCTTTGGGTGTTGGTTTGGTGCCACGCCGTGAAGTTAGTCTTTCAAAAAGCTACAATGTTGGCGATTCAGTTATTGCTAGTGTGATTGATTCTGAACTGGAAGACGGCTATTCTCTACTATCACTACGCAAGGCGGCGAAGGATCGCGGCTGGGATGAGATAGCTGCTAAATTAGAATCCGGTGAAATCATCACGGTCGTACCGTACGACGCTAACCGTGGTGGACTACTTGTGGAATATGAAGGTATTCGCGGATTCTTGCCAGTATCACAGTTGTCAGCTGAGCACTATCCTCGTGTAGGTTCTAGCGACAAGGATGAAATCTTGCAGCGATTGAACGGCTTGGTAAAGAAAGATATTAAGGCGCGGATCTTAGATGCTGACCGTAAGGCTAACAAACTGATTTTCTCTGAGAAAGAGGCTGTTAAAGAGGGTCTGGCAGAGCGATTCCAGAAATTGGCAATTGGTGACACGGTTAAGGGTGTGGTTACTGGTGTTGTGGATTTTGGCGTATTTGTTAACGTTGAAGGTATTGAAGGTTTGATTCACATCTCAGAAATTAGTTGGGAGCGCGTCAATAATCCAAGTGACTACGTTAAGGTTGGTCAAACTATCGAGGCTAAGATTATCGCAATTGACAAAGAGCGTCTAAGTCTAAGTATGAAGCAGTTGACCAAAGACCCATGGTTGGATGAGGTTGAACAGTTCAAACCTGGTGAAAAAGTTGAAGGAACAGTAACTCGTATAACTCCATTTGGTGCATTTGTGCAATTGAGTCCAGCAGTTGAGGCTCTAGTACATGTTTCAGAACTGGGCGGTGATGGTACTGATCCTGAAAAGGTGTTCACCTTAAATGAGCGCAAAGAATTTACGGTTTTGGATATTGATAAAGAAAACCGCAAGATTTCTCTTTCGCTTGGCAAGTCAAAGAAAAAATAATACAAATCCCCTGAAGCGTAGCTACGCCCAGAGGTGAGAGGAGCTTACTATGGCAGAAAAAATCGTCAATATTGCGGATTCGGTAACGGTTGGCGAATTAGCCGAGACTCTGGGGCTGTCAGTAACTACGCTGATTGGTGAATTGTTTAAGAATGGGATTGCCGCGACGATTAATCAGCGAATAGATTTTGAAACAGCGCAAATTATTGTTGAAGAATTAGGATTGGATGTACAGTTAAAGCTTAAAGCTGCGTCTTCGGAAATTAAGCATCATACACGTAAATTATCGGATAAGGCAGTGCCTCGCCCGCCGATTGTGGCTGTAATGGGACATGTCGATCACGGTAAGACTAGTCTACTTGATGCTATTTTGGATAAAAAGACAGTTGAAGGTGAGGCTGGTGGAATTACTCAGCATATTAGTGCCTATCAAGCTCAGCGTAATGACCGAATGATTACACTACTAGACACGCCGGGGCATGAAGCTTTTGCGGCATTAAGACAACACGGCGCGACTTTAACGGATGTGGTCATTATCGTGGTGGCGGCTGATGACGGCGTTAAGCCGCAGACCGTTGAGGCTATTCGATTTGCTCGTTCAGCTAATGCTAAAATTGTTGTAGCAATTAATAAAATTGATAAGGAGGCCGCTAATCCACAGTTGGTGAAGACTCAGCTGGCTTCTGAGCATGGCTTGAATCCTGAAGAATGGGGTGGTGATACAGTTATGGTTGAAGTTAGCGCCAAAACTGGTCAGGGTCTAGATAAATTGTTGGACATGGTCTTACTGGTGGCAGATATGGAAGATTTGCGCGCAGACGAGGATGTTTCGGCAGAGGGACTGGTTATTGAAGCTCATATGGAAACTGGACGTGGTGCTGTTGTCGGGCTATTGGTGGAAAACGGGCATCTAAGACCGGGTCATTACTTGGTGGCTGGTACAGCTTACGGACGAGTTAGAACTCTTCAAGATTTTCGCGGTAAGGCGGTGAAGGATGCTGGTCCAAGCATGCCAGTTAATATGACCGGATTTAAGGAATTGCCGCAATTTGGTGACGGTTTTAAGATTGCAAAGAGCGAGAAAGAGGCGCGCAATTTGGCGCAAAAAGCGAAAATTGAGCAAGAGAAAATGGCAGCTACTACTAATGTTACTGGCGCAGACATCCTTAAGATGATGAATCGAAAGCATGATGCGGAAGAGTTTAATGTTATTGTTAAGGCTGACGTTCAGGGTTCTGTAACCTCAGTAGTTGATAGTTTGAAATTGATTGATACAAATGGTGAGGTTGAGCTACATGTCGTTGGCACGGGTGTGGGTAATATTTCTGAAAATGATATTCATTTGGCGGTTGGCGAAAATACGGTGATTTACGGATTTAATGTTGATCTGCCACCAGCGGTTAAGCGTTTGGCGATGCGCGAGCACGTAGAGGTACGAATCTTTAAAGTCATCTATGAGTTATTGGATGATGCTAAGGCCTCAATGGAAGCCCTATTGGCGCCAGAAATTGTTGAGACAGAGATTGGTGAGCTGGAAGTTAAGGGTGTTTTCAGGACGATGCGCGAAGAGATAATTGCTGGTGGTGAAGTGACTCGTGGTAAGGTGTCTAAAGACTTGTTAGCGCGGGTTAAGCGAGGTAAAGAGCAGATTGCTGAAGTTGAAGTCTCTTCGGTTCAGCGTCAGCAACAGGAGGCCAAGGAGGTCTTTGAGGGTGAAATGTGTGGATTAAGTCTTAGGACTAAGAAAAAGATGACCTTGGAGATTGGTGATAGGTTAGAATTCTTTACTAGGGAATTGGTGAAGAAGACGCTGGGCTAGGACGCTTGTACTATTGACTTTTTTGGCTATTTGTGATAATATCTTAAATAGACATAAACTTATTGCTATTTCGTGTTTACGGAATGCGAAAGGAAATCCACCACAAAATGAGCGAAAAACAATCTACCGAGCTTAATCCAGAAGGATTAACTCCGTACGAACAGGCTATGCGAGACAAGTATCTTGGCAATGAATATGACGAAGCTGAATATGGTGACGATGAACCAAAGAAGGATGATAATCCAGAAGGATTAACTCCGTACGAACAGGCTATGCGAGACAAGTATCTTGGCAATGAATATGACGAAGCTGAATATGGTGACGATGAACCAAAGAAGGATAAATCTGACACTAAAGCCAATACCGAAAAAACCGAGATTAGCTTAGATGAATACGAGGCGGCTACCTACCTTAAGCTTGCTAGGGAGAGGTTTGCTAAGGCCAGCATCGCCGTTGAATCTCACTTCTTTAAGAAGTACTTTGGTGGAAAGAGTCGCCAAGCTGAATTAGAGGCCGCTACCGAACAATTGAAGCAGAGCGAATTGGAATACATGCGTATTAAGTTTGCTGATGAAATCGAAGCAGCAAAACAAGACACAGATAAGCAGGCTGAACTGGCGGCGGAAATAGCTCAAGCGGCATTTGCAAATATGCAAGAAACTTCAAAGAGGACATCGGAGAGGTATGATGAGATGCTTGATGGGCGTAATAAGTTCAAAAAATATGCCGCTAAGGTTGGTGAATGGTTTACTAAGGGTGGTAAAGTCTCTCAGTGGCTTAAACTTGGTGGTGCTGGCTTTGCGGTAGGTACTACTACGGCAGCCTTCGCTGGATGGCCTATTACTACAGCTGCTCTTGTTGCCACAAAACTTACAGTTGCTGGCGCGTTAAAGCAGAATATCCTTGAAGAGCGTCGTGGCGAAGATCGCATAGCCAAGGATCGCCCTGATTACCTGGATTCTTCATTTGCTAAAGATATGGCTGGCAAGGAGGTTGATTATGTAATGAATCGTGCTGTTGATATATCAGTTGATGAATTAAAGGACGTGAGCGTGAAGCGTCAAGAGGATCTATATCGGCGAATAGGGTCGGGTTTGGCTAAGTATGCTGTCGGTTTTGGTCTGGGTGGTCTTGCTGGAAATTGGCTGAGCTCTACCTATGCCACTGGGGATAGTGTACCGCAATCTGGTAGTGAGGCTGTTGATGCTAATTCGACTGGGGATAGTGTACCGCAATCTGGTAGTGAGGCTGTTGATGCGGGTGTGCCAACTCCAGAGGCGCCAAGTGTACCAGAAATAAATTTTGATTCTTACGACTATCCTTGGGACTGGGCTGCTGAGAAGTTTGGCGACGCTAATGCAATGGATCAGCTTCATAATCTGGCCGATAAAGCCATGGCTAACGGTCACGCCGTGAGATGGTATAATACGGGCGGAATAGAGTATCTGGAAGTTGACGGATCCAGTGTTACCGCAGACGTGTTGGGAGTATTGAATAAATACGTTTAATAGGTAAAATATAAAAATAAACAAGGAGATAAAAATGTTTGAAATTACTGACGAATTCTTAGCACAGGCTGGTTTTGGATCACTACCCGCAGATAAGAAAAAGCAGATGAGGAAAGATGTCGCTAACAGCGTCCAGGATAAGATTATAAGAAAGATCTTGCTGGCTGTTGGCGAAGAGAGGCTGGACGAGTTCATGGTATTACTGGACGGAGATGATGTTCCTGCGTTGCTTAATTGGTGTGTAAATAATGGCATTGATTTAACGGAAATTGTTCAGCTGTCAATGAACGAGACGATGGCTGAATTGCAAAAACTATATGGCGATGCGCTTAATATGGTGCGTGGATAGTAATATCAAATAGTTGCTGGTATAATTTAACCTAAGTATATAGACGAAAGAAAAGGAGGACTATGTTCCAACTGAATGAGGAATTTCTTAAAGAGCTGGGTCTGGATAAATTGCCACAAGAACAGCAAAAGCCATTTTTGCAGCATATTTATAGCGAGCTGGAGCTACGAGTTGGCGAACGACTTAGTCAGGGCATGAGCGATGCTCAGCTGGAGGAGTTTGCTGGTATTATTGATAAAACTCCGGGTGCTGTTGACGCGTTTTTAGAAAAACATGCGCCAAATTACCAACAAGAGCCTATGTTCCAGAGGTTATTGCAGGTTTCAGGTGCGGCAGCTAACGATACTCGCCTAAGAGATGAATTTGCGGCTACGAAGTGGCTGGAGGTGAATCGTCCGGATTATCGTGATGTCGTGGCAGCGGTGATGAACGAGCTGAAGAAGGAAATTATTGCCAACCGCGATGCTATTTTAGGTGGCATGAGTGCACCTTCAGCGCCGCAGCAGGCTCAAAGCGACTTTGATTTGGCTGCTTAGTCAATAGACTTAGCCTTGATGACCGCGGAGAAATGCCTCTGCGGTCATTTTTTTGCCGCTGGTTGGGGAGATAAGTTCGTCAATAATTAGATAATTGCCGTCGGAGAATTTTTGATCAAGATGAGAACTCGGAGTTTTGTCGCAATGAGATTTCGTGATGATGATATCTCGATCGTCAATTGTCATTCGGCTACGCGGAAACCCGAGGTGTGCTCGAACGTGAGCTTCGGCTTCTACGGCTGTCATACTTTCTGGGTTAATCTGTGAATCTTCCTTGGTTAACAGCTGGCAGTATGTTGCGTCATTGTCGTTTTGTGGTATCGGAGTGACGATAGCGCTATTGATAATATCAGGTAGATTTTTTATTAATAGAGCAGTTCCGTCGTGGAATAATTTATCGTATAATTCTGGCTTTGTTTCTTTTCTTGTGAGGGGTTGGGTAATTTGCGAATATATTGGCCCGGCGTCCATTTTGCTATCAAGCTGCATAATTGACACTCCGGTTTCATGGTCTCTGTTAGCTATGGCTGCCTCAATTGGCGATGGTCCGCGATATTTTGGCAATAAGGAGGGGTGAACATTAATAATTCCTGGCATAAATAAATCAATAATTGACTGAGGGATGATTTTTCCATAAGCGACTAATATGCCCGTTACTGGCTGAAGTCGCTTTATATGTTCGGTGATTTCGCTTACTTTGTTTGGCTGTAAAACAGGGATATTATGCGATTTAGCAAATGTTTTAACTGGAGGCTCGGCAAGTTTATGGCCTCGACCACGCCTGGTGTCAGGTTTGGTAACAACGCAAACAACATTAAACCCATTGTCAACAAGAGCTTTTAGGGTAATTAGGCTATAATTCTCAGTCCCAAAGAATACTATTTTCGGCGATATCTTTGTCATAATCTAGCGGCTGCAGCTCGCCTTTCTTATCGAGCGTATAAAAAGCATCTTTTTTATCTTTAATGTGATCAATAAAAACCAGGCCATTGCAGTGATCAATTTCATGTTGTAAGACTCGCGCCAAGAAACCTTCTGCCTTAATGCGAATTTCCTCACCCTCCAGGGTCATTGCTTTTACACGAACCTTACTGTAGCGGGGAACTCTGCCATAAATGCTTTTAACACTAAGGCAACCCTCGAAATCTTCAACAATCTCACCCTCATACTTTACAATTTCTGGGTTGATAAGCGTTATAAACTCCCGAGTTGATTTTTTTTCAAAATCCGCACGGACAATTACGACTCTTTCTAGTTTATCCACTTGTACGGCTGCCAGGGCCGCACTGATTTCGTGTGGTCGTGAATCTTCCCAGTCAAGTGCTGCTGCAGTCATGTCGTCTGCTAATTTTGTGACGTCGTCTGTGACAATGTGAATTTTTGATGATTTTTGGCGAAGATGTGAATTTGGTAGTGTAATAATATCGTCTCTAGTCATTATTGTAATTATAACAGAAATTACAACAGACTGACAGGGTCCAGTTCGTATTGCCAATGAGTTGAGGGTAGAAATTCTAGAAGATTAAGCAGCTCCTGGCGGCGGGGGCTTTTAATGACAATTTGCCAGCGATATGTATCACGAAGTCGTTCGTAAAAAGCGGGTGTTGGCCCTAATATATCAATATTGTTAGACTTGGTCTTTAATAGGTCTGCTAGTTTTTTACTATTTTTGATAGCGGCGGCTTCGGTTTTATAAATACAGGTTAATTTTAGTAAGTAGGCAAAGGGTGGAAAATTAGTTTTTTGCCGTTGGCCGATAGTCCTATCGTAAAACTTTGAGTAATCTTGAGATAGGCCATTTGTGATAGATGGATGATTTGGCTGGTATGACTGAACAACAACTTCCGTAGAAACGCTTGATCTACCTACGCGACCAATCACCTGAGCTAGTAGCTGGAAAGTTCGCTCAGCTGATGAATAGTCGGGCAGGGCTAGTCCGGCGTCTGCTTGGACGACTCCAACCATCCTAAGATGCGGTAGATCAAGTCCCTTGGCGATAACTTGCGTGCCAATAATGATATCTATCTCACCATTTTTTAGCTCATCATAGCGCTCGTCGACCGTAGATTTTGCGTCGGTGTCTCTATCAAATCGAGCAATTTTTTTGTTCGGAAATAGCCTCTGTAATTCGTTCTCAATACGTTTGGTGCCGATGCCTTTGTGGATAATATTTGCGTTTTTACACTCCGGGCAGCTAGTGGGGACTTTCGTTGAAAAATTACAAATATGACATGATAATTTATGATGGTCAGCATGAAGGGTTAATGGCACAAAGCACCGTGGACAGCCAGCTTGCCAGCCACAATTTTCACAGAGAGTAGTGGCTGCTGTGCCTCGTCTATTGTGAAAAATCAGAGCCTGTTTATTCTTTGATAAGGTTTTAGACAATGATTCTATTAGGGCATCTGATAAGAACTGATGTTGAGCAAAATTATTGCGCTTTGTCATGTCAATCAGTGTAATATGGGGACGAATTGTGTTCGGTCGAGCCGGCTTTTTCATGGTTGCTATGGGAGTATTTGATTTTTTGGCAATATAATAGTCGGCAACTGCGGGTGTGGCGCTGCCTAAAATTAATTTACCGCGGTGTTGGTTGGTAAGAATTGAGGCAACTCGTAAGGCTGAATACCTGGGCGATTGTTCTTGCTTAAAGCTGGGTTCGTGACACTCGTCTATTACTACTAGTCCAAGCTGCTGTACGGGTGCAAAAAGTGCAGACCGCGGACCAATTACCACCACTGGATCATTGGAGCTGATAATTCTTTTCCAGGCTGCATGTCGCTGAGCTTCGGTTTGTTTGGAGTGGGTGACGATGACATTCGGTAGTTGTACGGAGAATTCTGCGACCAATTGTGAGGTAAGAGCTATTTCCGGCACGAGGATTATCGATGACCTTTCTTCTTCCAGGGCTCGTTTTACGGCCTCTATATACACTAGTGTTTTACCCGAACCGGTTACGCCATGCAAAAGAATAGTTCCATAGCTTAATTCATCAATAGTCTTGAGGGCTGCCCTTTGTTCGTCAGTGAACACATTTTTTATTCGATTTTCTGTTGAATTAACTGAGGCGGTGGGATTGATTGGGCGACGTTTTTTAGATAAACCACTAGGTAAAATGGTTTGCCAAACTGTCGCCTGATGGGTGGCGTAATATTTACTCATCCAGGATGCTGTTTGAACTAGCTCAATCGGTAAAGGATAGTCTTCGATGATTCTGCTAATGGGCTTGACATCAAAATCGGGTTTGCGGACTTCTTGTAAGACTATACCGACAGCGTTAATTTTACCGATTTCTATGGCAACAATTGTTCCGGTAGGTAGCCTATCCTCGGAAGAATAGGTAAACGAATCAGCGTCGCTACGGACAATTCTTGTTGGCGAAACCAAATAGTAATGCATGTTTATATTATATCGCGAAAAAAATGCTAAAATAGTATACGGCATTCCTAATTCGGTTTAAAAACTGATTTTTTGTGTTAAATATATAGATGTGTATGAAAAAGTTTGTAGAAATCTCTAAAGAAGAATATCAAAGATATTGTAGGGAAAAAATATTGACTGGTTGCAGTCAATTGAGTTTTCTAAGCTAAGAGAGACTTGGTGCTAGATGCTATTTTGTGTCATTAAAGGATGGTAAAAAAATGAAATTTCAGGGTTGATTTTTTCTAAAAACAAACGTTTTGATTTAGTTATGATTAATAGTGAGGGTATTTCTGAGGAAATTTTTGTTGATTTTTTAGTTTCAAGTGAGAGGTTTGCTAATGAAAAAGGAGCAATTTCTTATCGTATTTTGCCAAAAGTAGTACGCATGGTTCGTGACAACAAATTGAACATTCTCGCAGAGGATGATTTGAGGTGGTTGAATCATCCTCTGCTGAAAACAGGGTTCAGATATTATTCTGGGTTCAAGTATGAATTTGACATGGACGTTAATATGCATGTTTATATTAAAGACTTAGCTAAGTTAAGTAAAGATGATGTTGCCGCGACATATAATCAAACCGTTCGCCGAAATTTAAAATTAGCGGAAAAGAAGGGGGTATCTATTTGTGAAATTGAAGAGTGTGATTTTGCTGATTTTGTTGCAATTTTAGAGAGTTCTAACTTGAAAAATGGCATCTCTACTCGTAGTGAAGAATATTATCACGATTTGAAGGCATGCTTCGGTGACAGAGCTCGTTTTGTGGGGGTTAAATTTGAAGGAAGGATAATCTCGGCTGGCGTGTTTATTCTTTCCAGAGATGAAGTGGTTTATTTTGAAGGTGGCTCTTTGCAGGAATATAGGAAAATTCCAGCCTCGACATTTTTGCAAGATTTTATGATTAAAGAGGCAATTAATGCGGGAGCTGCGTTATATAATTTTTATGGAATCACGGCGGATTATCAGGATAGTTTGTTAAGGTTTAAATCTGGGTTTCGCGGCAAGTCTATTGAATATGCTGGCGAGTACCGTAAGTGGTACTTGATTCGCGCAATGTTGAATAAAATTTTTCGTAAATAATATTACGTGGGTAGCAAGCTATATTGTGCTTAAATAATTAAAAAATGCTAAAATAAGCATATGTATTTTGAGAGTCGTTCGCAGGCTGGGGCAATCCTGGCGGATAAGGTGCTGGAAAAATACCGCTACGAGAACTGTGCGGTGGTTTCGATTGGTGAGGGCGGCGTATTGGTTGGTGAGCAAATTGCGGTAAAACTCCACTGCGTACTAATGATGCTGCTTAGCGAAGGGATCGAGATTCCTGGGGAAAGTCTAAGTATCGGGGCGATGTCGCAGTCTGGGCAATTTACGTATAATAGTCAATTTTCTGACGGCGAGATTAATGAATATACTAGTGAATTTCATGGTTATCTGGAAGAGAAAAAGCGCGAGGCTCATCAGAAAATGAATAGACTTTTGGGTGATGGTGGAATCATTGATAAGGATATGTTAAAGGATAGAGTGGTAATTCTAGCGAGTGATGGATTTGGAGATGATTTGTCGGTTTTAGACGTGGCTTTGAGTTTTCTAAAGTCAGTTCGAATTGAGAAATTGGTGATTGCAGTGCCGTTCTGTGGCGTGGCGGCGGTGGATAAATTACATATGACGGTTGATGAAATGCATATTCTAGATGTGAAAGAGAATTTTATGGGCTTAAACCATTACTATGAAGACAATACATTGCCGTCAAAAGAGGAGACTATAGCGAAAATTAATCAGGTAATTTTGAATTGGCGGTAAAATGCTTGTCGGGTGTTGTAAAATTGTGATAAACTTGAAGTAAGAAAGATGCGTTAGGGAGGTTATGTTAGACGTTTTTATTACATCTAGGGTGCGGCGAAAAATTGTAGTAGTATACGCTAAGTATCCTGATTTTCATACACATGTTCGTGGTTTGGCGAAGCTAATCAAAGAGGATCCTGGTAATATCCAACGAGAACTGAAGCGGCTGGAAAAGGTTGGTTTTTTACAAAGTGAAAAACAGGGTAACTCGCGCACATATTTCACTAATAAACAATTTCCAATTTTCAAAGAGCTACAAAGTATGGTAATTAAGTCTCAGCAATATTCAGCACGCTCAAAGCGCAGTATGGCTGATAGGGACTAATGAATTTATTTGAGAGGATCTTAGTAGCTCGTGGCTTAACGACCCGGGTAGCGCGCGAAGCTTTTTTGCAGCCGGATTATGCGGCAGTGAAACATGATCCGTTTTTATTGCCGGACATGAAGAAGGCAGTGGCGCGTCTGAAACAGGCGCGACAGCAGGGTGAAAAAATTGTTATTTATGGTGATTATGACATTGACGGACTGAGCGCTACGGCGCTGCTGCTGGATGCGTTTGGTAAGTTTGGTTTTGAGGACGTCGACGCTTTCATTCCGAACCGGTTCGTTGAGGGCTATGGTATGACTATGGGCGCGGTAGACAAGGTGCGCGATATGGGAGCGGATTTGATCGTGACAGTGGATACCGGCAGTTTGTGCCATGCGGAGATTGCGTATGCCGCTAGCCTGGGGATTGATACGGTGGTGACGGACCATCACAATGTCGCTGAGACTCCACCGCCGAGTGTTGCTGCGGTTAATCCGAAGTTTCCTGGTCATAAATATCCCTTTCGCGATTTATGTGGCGCAGGTGTAGCGTTTAAATTGGTTCAGGCTCTGCAAACTGAACTGGACGGGTTGCCAGATGGTTACGAGAAGTGGCTATTGGATCTGGTGGCGCTGGGGACGGTGTGCGATATCGTGACACTGGCGGACGAAAACCGGGCGAATGTCTATTGGGGTTTGGAGGTTCTGAAAAAGCAACAACGTCCAGGTCTGAAAGCGCTGATGTCTGTGGCGGGGATTGAGCCGGAGAAGGCTAATGCTAGGCATCTGGGATTTGGTCTGGGCCCGCGAATGAATGCGGCGGGCAGGCTGGAAACGGCACAATATGCTCTGGATATGCTGACGGCGAGTGACGGACTGGAGGCGTTGGAGGCTAGCGAAAAGCTGGAAGAATTGAACATTAAGCGTCGCAGTACTCAGGATGAGATTTTTGACGAAGCTTGCCGGCAGGCGGACAATATGACTGATGATCGGGTTTTGGTGGTGAATAGCGGCAATTGGAATCACGGAGTTATCGGCATTGTGGCGTCGAAGTTGGTTGAGAAATACAAGAAGCCGGTTTTTATAATTGGCGAGCGTGGCGATGAGGCTACGGGTTCGGCGCGCAGTTTTGGTGATTTTTCAGCGGCCGATGCAGTGCGGGCGGCGG
>ERZ773065.1467-NODE-1467-length-11926-cov-3.866313_pt1 | contig 11926 bp, 9 predicted proteins | sample MGYA00580623_ERZ773065 | MGnify/ENA primary metagenome ERZ773065 (study PRJEB29015, sample SAMEA2738017) | human oral metagenome | biome: human oral; feature: human-associated habitat; material: dental | place: China | collected 2047 ...
CCATTTACCATCTGATGCATAAACTTTTGTATGCACCGGACCCATGTAATCGTTTACCACGGTACGAACAATATCATTTGAGCTATTCCAGAGGCCTGAACCATCATGATTACCATTCCAAACTACGGTTGAGATAGCTGATGAGAAAGAAGCCATGAGAGAATCCTTCGTAACAGCAGAATTTGATGTAGTAGTAGTACCAGTCTTTGATGCAGTCCAGACACCTGGGACGACAAAACCAGCAGAACGAGCTAATGAACCCCAGACAAGATTACGAGCATTAGCATCACCTAGGATATCTGAGATCATATAGGCAGCTTGCGCATCTAAAACGCGTTTTCCAGCAGTATCTTCCCATTTTTCAACAATATCACCTGAGGAATTCTTGACTTCCATAATATAAGCAAGAGGTTTATAAACTCCTCCACGAGCAATTGATGCATAAGCATTAGCATGTTCAATCGGGCGAACATTACAACCAGAGCCAATAGCTATGGATAAACCAGCTGAAGTATCGGTACAGTAGGATAAATCGCCTAGCTCATGGGCAACGTTTAAGCTCTTCTCAATACCATTAATATAGAGTGCTTTAACTGCTGGAATATTCAACGAGTTGGCTAGGGCCTTTCTGATTGGAATATTACCATAGAAGGCGCCAGTGTAATTCCTTAATCGACAACTTCCAGTGAACCCTGCGCAGTAATATTTATCAATATTTTCATCTTTTAGAATTGATCCAGCACCATAATTAACTCCTTCTCGCTGAGCAAATAGTGGAGCATAATCGAGAATTGGTTTAATAGTCGAACCTGGTTCGAGAAGTGCTGTTGCAGCATTAACTTCGCCATATACTGGTTTAGTCCAGTCACTTGAACCAACCATTGCAATAACCTGTCCAGTTTCTACATCAACAGATGAAAGTGAAATATTATCACTGCCGTTGCGTCGCATTAGTTTTGCGCCATTCGCGACAGCCGCTTCGGCATATTCTTGAGCTCTCAAGTCAAGGGAGGTTTTAATCGTGAAACCACCAGCACGCATAGTTTTTACACCGTATTTACTTTCAAGCTGCTTTTTTACTTCAAGGACAAAATGTGGAGCTTTAATATTTGTGTAACGACTAGTTTCTGGCTGGATTTCATCAAGGATATTAACCTTTTTTGCTTCGGCTGCTTGTTCCGCAGTGATATAACCCATTTTTTCCATAACATCAAGCGTCTTATGTTGTCTTGCAATGAGTGCTTTATTTGCAGCGGTATTATATGGGCTGAGATAAGAGGGGTTATTCGGAATAGATGCTAGAAGTGCGGACTCGGCAAGGGTAAGATCCTTAGCAGATTTTTTGAAGTATGCTTGAGCAGCACTTTCGACACCGTTACGACGACCACCGTATGGTGATTCATTAAGATACATAGTGATAATCTGCTCTTTTGAGTACATCTTTTCTAGCTCAAGAGCCAAAATCATCTCTTTGATTTTACGTGGAAGACCGGTTACAGTTCGGTTACTAGCCTCGTCTGAAAAATAAACTTGTTTGATTAGCTGTTGAGTAAGTGTTGAGCCACCTTGGACACCGCGACCTGAGACGGACGAGAGAAATGCACGAACGATAGCAAAGAAGTTGACCCCTGGATGGTTATAGAATTCACGGTCTTCAATTGCAACAGTGGCTTGACGCATATACGTGGCGATATGTTCACCATCGACGACTAGTCGATAGTCGCCATCACCTTTGTCCTCCCAGAGAAGCTGTCCATTGCGGTCAAGATAGGTATTGACAGTTCCTGAGACTTTCATCTGGTCTAGACGTATCTCGTCAAGATCTTTTTTGTAATACAAGAAAAGACCGCCAATCGCAATAACAGCGAGAAGGAACATCACTGCGCAAGTTTTAAGAAAGAAGAAAAGACCTTTTTTCGAAAAAATAAAACGAAAAACACGTTTTGGATGAAGTTTGGCAAAAAAACGTTTAACTGGTTCTTTTGGAAGTTTAGCTAATTCTTCTGCGGCTTTTCTGGCTTTTGCTTCTTTTTTAACGCGAGATCGATAAATGAGGGAGGAATAAAGATTCATTTTTTGATCTTTTTTATGGAAAAGCGAACGCTTCGGGGCGGGCTTTTTATCAGTATCTTTTTTCTCGCTACTATCTTTTTTTACACTGTTTACAACATTATTCTTTTTAACATTAGACATACTATTTACTCTATTATTTAGTGTATTACTGGTTCTATTAATACTGTTTATTGTATTTACCCTATTTAACCCTGCAGATTTAGAGTTATTAACTCTTCCTCGTTTTTCCATAGCGGCTTTTTCTTTTTCTTTAGCAGTATTAACCACCCCATCCTCCGTTTTATTGAACAATTTTGTTTAATTATAACACTTGCATTTCAGTTCCGGCAATAAATGAACTAATGTATAATTTACATATGAATGAGATTATTTTAATTTTACTTAGTTTGATTTTTATTGAAACAACTTTTTTAACAATTCGACTATTCAAAAAAAGTTTTAATTATTATGGACAGAAGAGGAAAATATATGTTGATACTTCTAGTTTAATGGATGGACGTATTTTAAAAGTTGCAAAAACTGGTTTTTTAGGAGGAACTTTAATCATTCCTAGAAGTGTTTTGAGAGAAATGCAACTTCTAGCGGATGGAAAAGATTCTGAAAAACGCGCAAGAGCAAGATTTGGTCTAGATATAGTGAATGAACTCGAGAGAGTCGTCCATACAGATGTGATTATTTTATCTGATCCGCTTGATCATACGCCGGTTGATGACCGATTGATACAACTAGCAAAAGAAAACCATGGATTAATCTTAACTAACGATTTTAATCTTGGTAAGGTGGCAGCAACAATGGGGATTGATATTTTGAACGTTAATGATCTTGTGATGGAATTAAGAGCAGACTACTTACCTGGCGAAAGATTAAAAATTAAGATTAGCGGTACTGGCAGCAACCCAAAACAAGGCATAGGATATTTACCAGATGGGATGATGGTCGTAGTGGATGATGCCTCTTCTAAGGTTGGAAAAATTGTTGAAATTGAATTTGTGCGTTTTTTGCAAACCAGCGCAGGTCGGATGATGTTTGCAAAACCTGTTGGGGTACTTAAACCAAATACACCATCAAAAGGTCGTATCCGAAAGAAGATATTTGATTAAATTAATTATCAATACCTAAATCTGGGTGATCAATACCATTTTCCATGGCATAAGCTTGGTATTCAGCTAATTTATTTTGATATTTTTTAATTAGATCAGGACGCTTTGCGAGGTTAGCTACATCTAATGCAAGGTGGAATCTCGAGGCGTGATTCATTGTTAACATCGCAAACGGAGTGACTGTACTTCCCTGTTCCTCAAAACCATGCCCGATAAGACGATTCTTATCTGTATAATTGCTCAAGATATCTACAAAAGTTTTTGGATAACCATGAAAATTTGTAATTATTGGAGATTTTTTACCAAATAATTCATCGAATTTAGTCTTATTTAACGGTTTTTGACTAAAACCGATGGCATCATAAGTAAGTGCAGACACATTAACAAGACCCAAATGAAGTTCCGGTGCATCTTTATGCAATAGGGTAATTGCATAAATTGCTTCTCGGGTAGCGATGTCCCCAGCAGTAGTGAATACATAATCAAAATCATCTTGTTGATTTTTATTTGAGATAAATTCAAATAAACTACAGCCATCTTCAAAATTCTGCGTCGCCTGTTTTTCGGTCAGCCAGAGTGGTTCATTGGTTTTATTAAATGTCACTAAATTAACCTGATTTTTCGAGGAGACTAGATAATTAAAGCACGCCTCAACACTTGTAGCGTCAACTGGAAAAAGACAGTTCACATGTGTGCCTGGACGGTCCAAGAGCGAAGAAATTAATATAGGCGATTGATGAGAAAAACCATTATGATCTTGACGCCAACAAGTACTAGTGCTTAGAAGATTTACGGATGGATAATGTGGTCGCCATGAAACCTCCTCGCATTGTTCCAAAAATTTAAGATGTTGAATAATTTGAGAGAGAATAATGGTGAAAAATGATTCATAACTAGTCATCATGGCAGGTTCATTGGAAAGAAGATGTCCAATCATGACGGAAAAAAGTACGTTTTCTGAGAGAAGTTCAACAATACGGCCATCAGAGGCTTCGGGAAGATCCCATTTTCGATGAGAGAGATTACTCCAAGCACGACTAGTTACCTTAAAGATCTCATCCAGCTTATTACTAGTTGTTTCATCTGGACTAAAGAAATAAAAAGATGAGTGGTGCTTTGCGTAATCTTTTAACTTGGTACCAAACGCTTTAGCGGTCGATTTTTTGATAGTACCTGGAATAAAATCATTCATTGACGAAACCTTTCTCTCGGTTAAATAATTCTTCAAAATGATACGAACGAAGCCATGCTTCTAGAAGTTTAAGTTCATTTGGGTCAGATTTAGCCTTTGAAAGAGGGATTTGATGAGCCTTAAAATTACCACGAATTTTTGTATTATCAACGATAAGTGGTCCTGACAAGCCTTTTTCTGTCTCAAGAATAATGAAAGCTGATTTTTTACTACGCCTTGCAGCCAAAAGACAATCATATAAATCAACTACCAGATTCTTCAGAATTAATTTTGTCTGTTCGTTTGATTGCTCAAATATATGACAGTCTGTATCATCGTCGCAATCATCTTGTTCATCGTGGATAAGTTTAGTGATGCTTTGTTCGACTTGATCGAAGGAAGAGATAAAAGAGTTTTCATTGCTGTCAAAATCTTCCGATGGATCTGAAGAAATGTCTTCTGGCGGTACATCTAAAATATCATAAGGGTTTGGTGTTTTAGAAGAGTTAAGACGCTCTTCGATGCGAATCGGACAATAACTAAAACCACGGATTAGCTCATTGAGCTGATGTGTCGAACGACGGCTGGCAACAGTTGGACCTGAAATTTTATAACCGTTAAGATGTAAGATTGGGATGATTTTCCCGTTGTTTGGCGACGCAAGTATATCATTTAAATTAAGACTAGCAAGTGTAGTGGCGGTTTCAAATTCACCATCACCAATTAGAACGATGGCGGTACGTTCTGGATGGCCTAAACAATAACCGTATGCAGTAGCAAGAGAATAGCCAAGCTCACCACCTTCACAGATGACTCCTGGGGCAGAAGGACTGGCATGAGAAGGAAAACCGCCAATACGTGAAAATAATGCGGATATTTTAGCAAGACCCACATAATTACGCGATAAGGTTTTATCAACAGCAGCAAGATCGCCATCGTAAAAAAGATTTGCTTGCAAAGCTGGAAAGCCATGTCCTGGACCTAAAACAAAAATAGTTTGATCTTTCTGATCAGCAAAGACATTGCGCATACAAGAATAAACTAAATTAATGCCTGGACAAGTTCCCCAGTGTCCAAGCAAACGTGGTTTAATGTCATCAAATACTAAAGGACGATCAAGTAAAAAATTATCCTTCAAAAATAGCTGTGTTACAGTGAGATAATTACAAGCACGAATTCGTTTTAAGATCGTAGAAAATTTTGCATCATTGTATCGATAATTCATATGCTTATTATAGCATGAAGAGATTCTACTGATGCTTCACGCGAACCATAGCAGCACGTAAAACGTTACCTTCGTAAAGATAACCTGGAATAAGTTCTTCGGCGATAACCTCTTTATCACCATCATCATCTTCCATAGAAATAGCATTATGAAATTCAGGGTTAAACAAAGTACCGATTTTCGAATCAATCACTTCAAGATTGAGAGATTTAAGAGTTTTATCAAGGGTTTTCTGTACTGGAGCGAGGAGATCTGGGTGAGCCTTTATAGCGCGAGACATATCGTCAATTAACGGTAGAAATTTGCTGACGGTTGCATGTTTGGCAACAATTTTTGCTTGCTCTTTTTGAGCTTCAACTTGTTTACGGTAGTTTTCAAAATCGGCTCGAGTACGTTGCAAGTCGCCAATCAGTTCAGCATTTTGACGAGCGAGGTCGGAAAGCTTAGCTTGATCTTTTAGATCTACTTGTTGATTATCTTTTTGATGAAAATTCTGACTCTCTTGCTGAGAATTTTTGCTAGAATTTTGTTGATCGTGAGTTTGATGATTCCCTGAGTGATTTGTTTGTGTTTGGTTATTATGAGAAAATGGATTATTCATTTATTTCCTTTCTTTAATTCATATGCTCCAAATATTGACCAGCATGACTTACAAGATTCATAACTTGCGCATAATTCTGACGAGTTGGACCAAGTACACCAATATAACTTGAATCAGAAAAAGGAGAACGAAACTTGCTGATGATTAATGAAACATCAGAATTCTTGCCAATTGGATTTTCACGTCCAATGAAGATATTTAGTGGCTCGCCTGGCTTGGTTTCCTTTAGCCATGGCTCAAGGTTGTCTAGCAATTCCGAAACATTTTGAATACGTTGGTAGTTCATAAATTCTGGTTGTGAAAAAAGTCTAGAGATGCCTGAGAGGTAAAGTTGATTACCGATGGTGGCAAGACCAAGATTACCAGTTAATTCAACTAACATATCGACTGCTGTACGAATAGCAAATTCGATTTGAGATTGTGATCCAATACGCACTTCCAAAGCATGAAGTCCACGATTTTTATCATTCTGTCCAGAAGATAACGCGTGGTCTGGTGAAAAATTTGAAACAAATGGACGTTCAAAAAAATCATATACAGTGTTTGTAAGATAAGTTGAGAGATCTGTGTTAGTGTTTTGTTTATTTTTCGATAAATCGGAGTTAGCATAATAATCGGTTTCATGATTTTCACGCTCAACAAGCGAATTGACGTAAAATCGATAACCTGCATCAGTCGGGATACGACCTGCTGAAGTATGCGGAGATGAAATTAAACCAAGTTCTTCTAAGCGAGCCATTTCTGATCTAATGGTTGCACTAGAAACATTAAATAATTTCGCTAACATAATACTACCAACAGGGGCTGCTGTCTCAGCATATTCTTCAATTACAGCAAAAAGAATTGCCTTTTGGCGATCAGATAATCGAGTATAAGATTGATTTTGTGCTTCCATTTTTTATTCTTTACTGTTTGGAATTATACTGCATTAGCACTCAAAATACAAGAGTGCTAGATTTTATGGTGTACTTGAACAATCTGGAGAAATCGATAAAAAAGGGTAATTCTGAGGGGCAATTCTGTAAAAACTAAGTTACTAGCTACTTAAAAATAACTTGTTTTGAGCTATCTAGATAGACCATATTTTATATCTTGTAGCTTGATGAATAATATATGATAGAATTGATTATGGAAGAACAAAATCTGAGAGATAAAATATTAAAAATAAAAGACTGGCTAGGAAAATCTAGTATAAATTTTTTTGGTCTGCCAATGAGTGGAAAGGACACAGTTGGCGAACGTTTAGCTACAGATCTCGGAGCAAAATTTTTATCATCAGGGATAATTATTAGAGCATACGAAGCAGAACAAAATGCTCACATGACAGAGAATGGACAGCTGATACCAACAAATGTCTTTTATGATATAATTTTGCCTTATTTTTCTCGAGACGAGCTGAAGAAAAATTCACTTGTTTTATCAAGTGTGGGACGCTGGTTTCCTGAAGAAGATAAAGTTATGGAAGCAGCAAAACGAGGTGGGCATGAAATCAAAGCTGTGATTTTGCTGGATTTGTCCGAAATGGAGATTAAGAAACGTTTTGAAGCAGCTAAGGAATTAAACGACCGAGGCGAACGAGCTGACGACGCTAATTTGGAAATTTTCGAGATTAGAATCAAGGAATTTCAGGAAAAGACTGTGCCCGTACTTAAACATTATGAAGAACTTGGACTTTTGATCAAAGTATCAGCGATGGGGTCAAGAGAAGAAGTTTACAATTCCGTAGTAAATGCATTGACTGATTTTATAGAGAAGAAAAAGTAGAATTATTCAATTATTATATTTTTTCGACACACTCAAATTCACTCCGGTTAGCTTTATAAGTTTGAATAATCAACTATTGTCTTTTTTCGACACACTCAAGGGCGTAAAAGCGCGTCCCAAGGGGCGAACGGCCGAGCATATGGTCTCAAAAATGACAGTAGCTGATTAGAACTTATGGTCTTTAAAATACGTAGTAATAATCAATTATTTATCTTTTCTCGACACACTCAAGGGCGTTCGCCCGAGCATATGGTCTCAAAAAGATAAATAATTGATTTGTACAAAAGTTTATTTTAATCACGTTTCAGCATGACCGTAAAAGCTTCCGAAGGAATGTCAATTTTGCCAAAACGTTTCATTCTAGCTTTGCCTCGTTTTTGCTTTTCAAGAAGTTTAGCCTTGCGATCACGATCGCCAGTATGGATTTTTACTGTAACGTCTTTACGAAAAGCCCCAATGGTCTCACGAGCAATAATACGTGCGCCAATGGCTGCCTGTAAGGCTACCTCAAAATTTTGACGAGGAATGACTTCTTTTAACTTCTTAGTAATTGTACGACCAATACTTTCTGATTCTGAGCGATGACACATAATTGCTAAGGCATCGATACGTTCACCGCCGACCAAAAAATCAACACGAACAAGATCTTCGGGTCGATAATCTGAAATTTCATAATTAAAACTAGCATAACCAGAGGTTAGAGATTTTAGTTGATCATAAAAATCAGTAAGGAGATTAGCCATAGGTGCTTCAAAGTAAATAACAGCGCGATCTTCAAGATAAGAAATATTTTTCTGTAGACCACGTTTTTCAACGATTAAAGTTAGTACGCTACCGATCATCGAAACTGGGAGGATAATTTCACCTTTAACCCAAGGTTCACGAATTTCAGCAATGGAACTAATGTCTGGGAGATTTGATGCAGATTTGATTTCAAGTTCTTCACCTGAATTTAGACGAACTTGATAGTTGGTCGATGGATTTGTAACGACAAGATCAAGCTTAAATTCACGTTCTAAACGTTCTTTGATGATATCCATGTGAAGTAGCCCCAAAAAACCAATACGAAGTCCAAAGCCAAGGACTGGGCTGTTTTCAGGTTCGAAACGAAGAGCAGAATCACTAAGCGCAAGTTTTTCAATGGCTTCTTTAAGATCTTTATATTGATCATTACTAATTGGGAAAAAGCCAGCATAGACAAATGGAAGAACATTTTTATAACCTGGTAATGGGGCTAGAGCTGGGTGTTTTGAAAGAGTAACTGTATCACCAACTTTGGCTTCGCGAGTGGTTTTGAGGTTTGTAACAATATAACCAACTTCACCCTCGGCGAGAAACTCTTTTGGTTGCATCCCTGGAGTCAAGACACCGATCTCAAGCGCAATACCATGAATCTTTGAAGCCATCATGTATATATTGTCATTTTTCTTAATTGTTCCATTAAAGATACGAACATACAATACGACGCCTCGGTAATCATCGAAATAGGAATCAAAGATCAATGCCCTTGTTTCTTGTGAATTCTGTATTTGATGATTTTGGGCGGTCTTCGAATCATTAGAACGTTGTTCTGCTGGAGGTTGGGGACTTGGTGCTTTGGTAATGATTGCATCAAGAACCGCTTCAACATTTAATCCGGTTTTAGCAGAAACAGGAATAATTTCTTCTTTTTTACAACCTAGAAGGTTGATGATTTCACTGGAAACTTTCTCAACGTCTGCTGCTGGGAGATCAATTTTATTGATGACGGGTATAATCGTTAAATCTTGTTCAAGTGCAAGATAAACATTGGCTAGTGTTTGAGCTTGAATACCTTGCGTTGCATCAACTACTAAGATTGCTGATTCGACAGCCTGAAGAGAACGCGAAACTTCATAAGAAAAATCGACATGTCCTGGAGTATCAATTAAATTTAATTCGTAGCCTTTATAATGCATTTGAACTGGAGTCAGCTTGATGGTGATTCCCTTTTCACGCTCAAGCTCCATCGAATCGAGTAATTGAGACTTCATTTGCCGTTTCTCAACTGTGCCAGTGATTTCCATCATGCGGTCAGCAAGGGTGGACTTGCCATGGTCAATGTGGGCAATAATACAAAAATTACGAATATGGTCCGTATTCATGTGTCTATTATAACAGATACAAGATGTTGAGAAAAATCATTTTTGATATAATTTAAGTGTGAAAAAGATCTTAGCGGTTTCGGGGGGGGTTGATTCTATGGTTCTATTAGATATTTTCTATAAAAAAGAACCAGAGAATATTTTGGTGGCACATTTTAATCACGGAACACGCGATTCGGCAGACCTTGATATGACTTTTGTAGAAAATAAATGTAAAAATCTTAAAATCCCATTTGAATATTCTAAGTTAATACTTGGCGAAGGAGTCTCTGAAGAAGAGGCACGACAAAAACGATATGAGTTTTTATATCACGTGGCGAATAAATATCATGGAATAATTTATACTGCACATCATCTTGATGATATGATTGAATCAGTTGCGATTAATTTAATCCGTGGCACCGGCTGGCGCGGGTTAACACCTTTTGGAAATTCAAAAATAAAACGACCTCTGGTCGAATTAGGATATTTTAAGCAGGATATTTTACGCTATGCAGCAGTTAATCAAATAAAATTTAGGCAAGATCCAACTAACTATTCTGATAATTATCTGAGAAATAGAATACGAGAGAGATTAAAAGAGTGTAGTTTAGATCTGCGGAAGATGATTATAGAAAAATGTTTAGAACAAAGAGAAATACGAGAGAAAATTGAATCGTTAAATTTTGAAATATGCAACAGATTATTAATAAATGATACACACAATAAACAAGAAATCGATTCGTCGAGTAGCTTAAAGTTTAGAAAGGATTTTTTTATTAAAGAGGACGAAGTGGTATTAGAAGAAATTTTAAGATATATTTGCTTAAAAAAGTCTATAGCCTTGACACGACCACAATTAGATGATTTTATTTATGCAATAAAAACCTACAAAACGAATAAAAAATTTAATTTACCAAAGGATAAAATGGCTGTGATTGGTAGGGATTTTGTAACGTTATAATGATATAATAAAGAGAAGGAAATAAAAGAAAGGTCGGAAAATGTCAGGACATAGTAAGTGGGAGACAACAAAACGCCAGAAGGCCATTGTTGATGCAAAACGTGGTGCTGCTTTTACAAAAATTGCAAATCAGATTGCAATTGCAGCAAGAGGTGGCAGCGATCCAGTGATGAATCCAACCCTCGCAATGGTGCTTGAAAAAGCACGTAAAGCAAATATGCCAAAAGTAAATATTGAACGTGCTATTGCTAGGGCAGCTGATAAAAATGCAGCAGCGATGATTGAGGAAACTTATGAGGCATACGGTCCAGCGGGGGTAGGGATTATTATTGAAATTGCAACTGATAATAAAAATCGCACAATGCCAGAAGTACGTAATACATTATCAAAGAATGGTGGGCGAATGGCTGATCCTGGATCAGTGATGTTTCAGTTTGCACGAAAGGGCGTGATTGAAATTAAGGAAAAAGGTGAAGAGATCCTGCTAACTGCGCTTGATTGTGGAGCAGAAGATGTAAATGAGAATGAAGAGGGGACTGAAATTATTACCGAACCAACCAACTTAATGAAGGTGAGACAAGCCTTAATTGATGCAGGTTTAACAGTTGAGAATGCGGAACTTCGTTATATTGCCAATAACTTAGTTCCTGTGTCGGAAGAAGACGGAGAGAAACTCGAGAAATTATTAAATGCAGTTGATGATCTCGATGATGTTACAAATGTATTCACTAATGCCGAATAAAAAAGAATTTTTAAAAATTGCCTAATTTTTACTATTTAGATTACTAAAATTTTTGTATTAATGTATTTTGTTTTTATATTTTTACACGAATTAGTTTACGAGTGGTTAGTAATCTGTTAAAATAGACGACGGAAGGGTGGCCGAGTGGTTGATGGCACTGGTCTTGAAAACCAGCAAGTTAACG
>ERZ773065.1474-NODE-1474-length-11896-cov-4.860823_pt1 | contig 11896 bp, 16 predicted proteins | sample MGYA00580623_ERZ773065 | MGnify/ENA primary metagenome ERZ773065 (study PRJEB29015, sample SAMEA2738017) | human oral metagenome | biome: human oral; feature: human-associated habitat; material: dental | place: China | collected 2047 ...
ACGCGGGACACCTTGATTAAAAGTCAAGTGCTCTAACCTACTGAGCTAATAGCCCTTGCTGCTACTCATATATAATACAATATGAATAACTATTTGTCAATAAAATTTCAAATCTTTTTTTACTTTTTTATTATAATAATAAATAATAATATAATATGAGTCTTAAAGCTTATTATATTAAATATATTTAAAACTTAAGACTCATATTCACTTATATACTATTTTCCTTCTTTTTTAGATTTTGTAGTTGTTTTTTTATTTTGTTTTTTAGTTCCATTATTATTTTTTTTCTTTGTTTCTTTTACTTTTGAATCGTCAATTATTATTTTTTCTTCTTCTTCATCACTTTCTTTTTTAGAACCTTTTCCAAATGTAAATATATCTTTAAAATATTTGCAGATAAAATCTATAACTTCTTTTGCAGACTTTTCTATATTTCCATTTTCCAAAGTTTTAACTATAATTATAACTCCTAAAATAACTAATATTATAACTACTAATGGTAATAATAATTTAATTAATATTGCTAATGCTAATACAATTATTGCAATTACTATTATCTTTTTAATATCTTCATTTTCCATATCGATCTCCTTTTATAGTCTATTATGCTATAACAATTCCACCTATTCTCTTACTTTCTTTAACACCAGATAGATATTCTCTTCCACCTGCTAAATATAGTAAGTCACCATTTTCAATGATTCCTTTTTCTTTGAAGATATTTATTCCTTCTTCAATTGTCTTTGTTATTGTTTCTTTAGATTTTACTAATAATGGTGTAACATTCCATATTAATGATAACTGATTATATGTTTTTTTATCATCTGTTATAGCAAGTATTGGACTAACTGCACCAAATCCTGCTAATTTTTCTACTGATCTACCAGTTTTTGTATATGTAACAATTGCATCTGCACCTATCTTATGTGCTGTACTAACTGTTATTTCTGCAATCTTGTCATCTAAAGTTTCATATTCTCTTTCATCTAATCTTAATCTCTTAGCATAGTTTATATGTTGTTCTGCATTTCTAGCTATTTTGTTCATTGCTTTAACACATTCTACTGGATATTTTCCTGCTGCTGTTTCTCCTGATAACATAACTGCACTTGTTACATCATATACTGCATTTGCAACATCACTTACTTCTGCTCTTGTTGGGTTTGGATTTGAACTCATGCTTTCAAGCATTTGTGTTGCAACGATTACAGGTTTTCCTAATCTTTTTGCTACTTTGATCATTTGTTTTTGATAGAAAGGTGCTTCTTCATATGGTATTTCTACTGCTAAATCACCTCTTGCTACCATTACACCATCTGCTGCATCTATAATACTTTCAATATTTTCGATACCTTCTTGATTTTCTATTTTAGCAATTATCTTAATTTTTTCTCCACCATTTTCTTTTAATAGGTCTCTTATAGCTTTTATATCATTTTTATTTCTTATAAATGATGCTGCAATATAATCGAATCCTGCTTCTATACCATATAATAAATCATTTATATCTTTTTCTTTTAATGCTGGAAGTCTTAATATTGCTCCAGGAACATTTATACTTTTTCTTTCTTTTAATATTGCATTATTAACTGCTTTACAGAATATTTGTTCATTTTCAATTTTTTCTACTTTTAATACTAATGCACCATCATCTATTAAAATTGTTGATCCTGGCTTAACATCTTTCCATAATTGTTTATATGATATTGAGAAATACTTACCATCTGCAAGTCTATCATCATTTGTTAAGATTATTTCCATACCTTCTGTTATATGTTGTTTTTCATCTATATCTTTTGAAAATCTTCCAAGTCTTATTTCTGGCCCTTGTGTATCTAACATTATTGCTAGTGGAACACCCATTTCTTCTCTTATTTTTTTAATTCTTTCAACTTTTTCTTGTTGTTCTTCTTTTCCACCATGTGAGAAGTTTATTCTTGCAACTCCCATTCCAGCTTCTATTAATTCTTTTATTCTAAATTCTGATGCTGGTCCTATTGTACATACAATATTTGTTTTTCTTATATCTTTTTTCATTTTTTATTCCTCCCCTTTTTATTTATTATTTTTTAATAAATCTCTTATTTCTTTTAATAGTTCAGTATTTTCATCTACTTTTACTTCTTCTGCTTTTTCTTCCTTTTCAAACTTTTTCTTTGTAGAATTCATAACTTTTATAACCATGAAAATACAAAAAGCTACTATTAAAAAGTCTATGATTGTATTCATAAATGCACCATATCTTACAACTATTTCTGCTTTTTCACCTGCAGAATTCATATATGAATGCACATATTTTAAGTTAGAAAAATCAATATTTCCTGTTATTACAGATACAAGTGGCATTATAATATCATTTACAAGTGATGTTACAATTTTTCCAAATGCACCACCTATTACAACACCGACAGCCATATCAATAACATTACCCTTCATTGCAAATTCTTTGAACTCTGTTAAAAGTCCTCCACCTTTTTCACTTGCTTTTGCAATTTTTTCTTTAATGTTTTTCATTTTTTCTCCCTCATTTATTAAAATTCATTTACATTATATCTATTTTATCCAAGTTTTTCAAGTCTTTGCCTTATTATTTCATATATTATAATCCCTGCAGAAACTGATGCATTAAGTGATTGTACTTTTCCAATCATTGGTATTTTTACTAAAATATCACATTCTTCTTTTACAAGCCTACTTATACCTTTTTCTTCATTACCTATAACTACTGCCATATCTCCAGTTAGATTTGTTTTTGTATACATATTATCTGTGTCTAAATCTGTTCCTACAACCCACATTCCTTTTTCTTTTAATTCTTTTAATGTTTGTACAATATTTGTTACTCTTGCAATTTTAATATGGCTTACTGCACCTGCTGATGTTTTTATTGTAAGTGGTGTTACACCTGCTGCATTTCTCTTTGGTATTATTATCCCATGTACTCCTGCCGCTTCTGCCACTCTTATAATTGCTCCTAAATTATGTGTATCTTCTATTTTATCAAGCACTAGTATAAAAGAGTCTTCATTTCTTATTTCTTTTTCTTTTAATATTTCATCTATTTCTACATATTCAAATGGATTTATACTTGCAATTATTCCTTGATTGTTTTCTTGTATTGTATCTAATTTTTCTTTATCTACAAATATATATACAATTCTTTCTTTTTTTAATTCTGAAATTATTTTTTCTAAATCATTTCCTCTTGCTTCTTTAGATATCCACACCTTGTTTATAGTTTGTCCTGATTTCAATAATTCTGCTACTGCATTTCTTCCATATATATAACTTTGTTTTTCAGTTTCTCCTGTAAAATTATACATATTATCACTTATACTTTTTTCTTCATCATTTTTTTCTATTCTAGTTTCTTTTCCTCTTCTTATATTATCTCTATTTTTTCTTTTTTCTAGCTTTTCTCTTTTTTCATATTTTTTCTTCATTTTTTCCCTATCTTCTCTCTTAATTTAATCTTTAAATTTGTATTTCTTTTATCTTGTCTTTCTGTTGCTATCATTTTGTTTATTGTCATTTCATAACCTATTAATATTAGTTTTTTCTTTGCTCTTGATATTCCTGTATATAATAAATTTTTTGTAAGTAATTTGGGAACTCCTGGTGGTATTACCATTATAACAGTATCAAACTCACTTCCTTGTGATTTATGTATTGTTATTGCATATGAATGTACTATTTCTTCTAATTCATTAAATAGATAATCACATTCTTTTCCATCATCAAACTGAATATGTACTGTTTTTTCTTTTGGTGATATATATTCTACCCATCCCATTTCTCCATTAAATACTCCGAGTTCCTACAAAGTTTTTTTGTTGCCATATCATATCATAATTATTCTTGATTTGCATTATTCTATCTTTTTCTCTTATTTCTACTTTTCCGAAAAGTTTTAAATTTTTGTTTTTCATATGTATTATATATTTCTTGAATTTCTTTATTTAAATTTTCTGTTCCAAGTATTCCTTTTTTAGTTGGAGTAAGTATTTGTGAACTTAAGAAAAATTCTCTCATACTACTTTTTTTAATTTCTTCTTCAAGTTTTTTAAATAATATTGTTTTCATCATTTCCATATTACTTACATAATATAATTCTAAATCTTTTATATGATTTTCATCATCTACTATTTCTAATTTTTTTCCTTCATTTACTCTATGTGCATTTAATATTATATTACTTTTACTTGCTTGTCTAAAAATCTTATTTAGTCTTACAACTTCTAACATTTCTGATTCTATTAAATCTTCTAATACTTTTCCGTGGTCCTACAGATGGAAGTTGGTTTATATCACCAATTATCACAAGTCTTGTTCCTTTTTGAACTGCTCTTACTATATATGTAATTAGATATGTATCCATCATTGATGCTTCATCTATTATTACAATATCTGCATATATCGGTTTTATATCTAAAAATATCTTTTCTATACTACTATCCTCATATTTTCCTATTTCTAACAATCTATGTACAGTACTTGCTGTATGTCCTGTTACTTCAGATATTCTTTTTGCTGCTTTTCCTGTAGGTGCTGCAATTTCTATTTTTAGTTCTTCTCTATTATATATTTCTACTAAAAACTTTGTTATTGTTGTCTTACCTGTTCCGTGGTCCACCTGTTATTATTGTAACATTATTTTCTAATGCTGATATTATTGCTGTTCTTTGTTCTGTTGTAAGTGCTATATTTTCTTCTGATTCTATTTCTATTATCTTATCTAATACATTTTTTATCTTTTTTATTTTCGCATTTTTTAATATTTCTAATTTTGTTGCTATCTCAAGTTCTGCAATTGAAAGTGATTCTAATGATATCTTTTCTTCTTCTATATCTAAATATCTTTTCATAGAAAGTTCATCTATTGCATGTAATACATATTCTTCTTCCGCACCTGTTATTCCTACAACAAAATCAACCAATTTCTGTTTATTTACATATGTATGTCCATTTTGTTCTGCAAGTTTCATAGCATATTTTATACTTGCTTCTAATCTTTCTAAACTATTTAAAGCTATACCATTTTCTACTGCTATATTATCTATTTCTGAAAATCCAATTCTACCAACTATATCTAATATTACATATGGGTTATTCTTTATTATCTCTACAGTATTTATACCATATTCATTATATATTTGTGTTACATTTTCTATGCTCAAATTATATTTTTTTAAATATTCTAAAATATTAAAAAATTCTCTTTTCTCCCTATATTCTTGTGATATTTCTTTTGCCTTATTCTTGCTTATACCTTGTACCATTGCAAGTTTTTCTGGTGATTCATATATTACCTCTAGTGCATCTTTTCCGAAATGCTTCTACTATCCTTTGTGCTGTTTTTTCTCCGAACACCTTTTAAAACTCCTGATGATAAATATTCAAGTATTTGTACTTCTCCTTTTGGTGTTACTTTCTCATATGTTATAACCTCTATTTGCATTCCATATTCTTTATGTTCTACATATCTTCCAGTTATATCTACATAATCTCCAACATTTACCATTGGAAGTAATCCTTTTACTGTATATATTTTTTCTTCACTATTTACAGTCATTATTTTAAATCCATTTGCATTTGAATATATTATATTATATATCTGTCCTTCTATCCTTATATTTTCCATATACTTAGTATAACACACTAAAATAAAAAGATATATAAAAAAAGCCAACCAACTTTAAAATTGGTTAGCTTAATTTTAGTCCTATCATGAAAAACATCAAAAACTAGATAAATTTAATAAATGTTTCCTATTCGATGCTACTAATTATAGTTACTAGCATGATATTATCGTTATCCATTTGAATTTTAACAAATCTATCTCAATAAACTCTTCTTTTTCCGGATTTCTTTTTTTATTTCTTATGATTAAAAATCCTTATGATTAAAAATGAGACAAATAGTGCATAGTATCGCCGGAACGATAACATATGCGATTATTATTACTCTAATCTTTTCATCCATTATTTTAGCCCTCCTAAAAAAATATTTATTTTTTTTAGTATTCCACTGTTGTCTATTTATATATTAACACAGCTTTATATTTATGTCAACTTTTTTTATAACTTATATTTCTATACATATAAGATATAAAAATACACTATTAACCTTTTAAATTAATAGTGCATTTTTTTAATTTAATCAATTTTATACAGATTTTTATACATTATTTTATTCTATGTCTTATATATCCATCTGTATTATTATCATATACCATATGGTATACCTTTAGCTCTCTTTTACAATTTATGAATGCTTTCACGACTTCCATAAATTCTAATTTTGAGATGGAATTAGCATCATACTCATATAGCTCAATTTCATCATATTCAAGAGGAATATTTTGAATAAACTTAACTGCTCCTCTTTTCATTTCCTCAGTATCACTAAATGAAAATTTCTCATTAAAAATATATGTATCAACATTTCCATTGATACCTTTTTTGTTTATACCAACCTTTAGTATCATTATAACCGCTCTCTCTTTCTCCTCTAGCATAACAATTTTGTTTTACTAGATTATTTTTTTAATTTATTACTAAAATAAGTATATCATTATTTTTATATTTTTCAATATTTATCCAACCAGGAACAATTACTTTAATTTCTTTATTATCTTCTTTTTTGTTTAAACAATTATAAATATAAAATCTTTCCATATTTAATAATTAATTATTACCAAGATTTCCATGAATCTGGTATACTATTATAATTACTTGCACTATTACATCCTGCAAATATTCCCCTATACTGTGATTCTTGTAATGAATATAATCTATTTGGTAATGATAGATAATACAATTCATTAGGACCAGCAAATGTTCCCCTAAATTCATCTGCTTTATTATTATTCGAAAATAAATTCCATGGTATATTATTTAATTTACTACATGAAGAAAAAGCATTATTAAATTTTTTTGCATCTGGATTATTATCAAATAGGCTTCCTGGAATTTTTGTTATTAGACTACATCCTTGAAATATTCCTGAAAAATCAATTGTTTTTGTATTATTCTTAAATAAATTTTCTGGTATTTCCTTTAATTTAGGATTATACATAAAAGTTTGATTAAAATTAGTCACTTTTTTATTATTACTAAATAAGTTTTCTGGTATATTTTCTAAATTAGATAAACTACTCAAAGTACTATTAAAAGTTATTACTTCTGTATTATATTTAAATAAGTTTTCTGGCACATTTGTTATATTACTACTTCCTGAAAATAAACTATTAATAGTTTGTAATTTAATATTATATTTAAACAAGTTTTCTGGTATACTTGTTATTCTTGAATTCCCAAAAATGTTTGATACTGTTATTAATTCTTTATTAAATTTAAATATATTTTCTGGTATTGTTGTTATTTGTGAATTTGAAAACAGACCATAAATACTAGTTAAATTTTGATTATATTTAAATAATCCTTCCGGAATATTTGTTATACTATAACAATTTATAAATGCATTATTTAATGTTGTCATTCCTGTATTATACTTATATAAATTTGAGGGCACGCTTGTTATATTAGAACAACTTTGAAAACAACTCATATTTTTTCTTGTAGGCTTATATTTAAATAGATCTTCTGGTATATTTGCTATAGTTGCTTGATTATATTCAACTGTTACATTATTTGGCTCTGGCATTTTTATATCTTTTACTGAATATAATCTTATATTATTTTGTTCATTTGAATCATCCTCAAATTTACCCCAATGTAATACTGTAACTTCAAATTTATCATATCTCCATTCTGTACTTTCTAAAGAAAAAGATTTTGCCCCAGTTATTTTCATAGTAAATTCTCCTGGATAATATTCATGTTCAGATTGCTGATTATATTCTGGTCTAAATGAATTATATCCCCAGTTTCCCCATTCTACTTGTATATTATATGGATCTGGAATATATGTGTTAGGTCTTATCGCAAGTTTTGTCTGTTCTTTTATCTTTATCTTTAATATTAATTTATCCTTATCTTGTTCTTGTATTGTTACACCATCTACTGTTTTTGGATAACTTTGTGTTGGATATGTTTGTGCACTTGGAGTTATAGGAACATCTGATGAACTCATTCCATCTAATTTATCTAAAAGGTTATCTCTTGTATCTATAACCTCTCCTTTTTTATCTGTTATATTACTCCCATCAACATTATATTTTGATAAAAAATTAGTTGTAGATAATACTTCACTTATTGGTGGATCTTGTCTTCCTTCTTCTATTGCTTTTGTTTTTAAATTTAAATATTCAATTTTTGCTGTTTCATATAATTCTGATTTTGATTGTTCTTTTTTAGAATTTGTAGCTTTTGCAAAAAGCCCATTTTCTCCTAAAGTCATTTGAATAGCTAGGCCTGCTAATAACAACATTATTATTATTGTTATTACTAATGCAAGTAATGTTATTCCGTTTTCTCTTTTGTAATATTTTCAATTTTCTTTCTCCTTTTTCACTTATTATAATTAAATGCTATATTATATATATTATCTTTTCTACATTTGTAACATTTTTATAACCTCTTGATATTAAAAAAATACCTAAATGTTAAACATCTAGGTATTTTTATCTCTTTTCTTAGCTTATTTTCCTTTCCAATTTAGCAAAAAATTATGAAATTCTTTGTTTTTCCAATAGCCTGTACTGATTGTTTTTCCATCACTTACCCGAATTAACTCGGGTAACATATTACTACTTCTGACAGTAAAGCAAGTTTTCCCTCTATCTACTGTAATACAATTATCATCTAATTTTTTGAATTTTAACTCTTTTTCAAGATCAATTCTTCCTTGAGAATTGACTCTACCCACATACAAGATATTATTTTGTGGGATGATATATGCTTTTCCCTCAATTATAAACGTTTTTCCCTCAAGTTCAGATATATTTACAATTTGAACTTTTTCTTTGATATTGTAAATATCTATCTCAACTCTCTTGCTCCGATTATTTTTTCCATAACTTCCTGTATTTTGTGAATTGGTTGATGGATTTACCCCAAAGCTATTAACTGCTAATACCACTAATACTAAACTAAGAATTTTTCTCATGAAAATCACTCCTTTAAATATAATTTCAAATTTAAATATATTTTGATATAGGTATATTTTAATATCATTTTAATTTTATGTCAACTTTATATTGTTTTTTCTCTTTTATACTTTCTTATATTTAAAAAACAGGAAGTTATAATTTTTCTTCTTGCTCTTATATTATTATCTTACAACAATATTTACAATCTTATCTTGTACATATATTTCTTTTATAATTTCTTTACCTTCAAGTGCTGTAATTACCTTTTCTTTTCGTTTTGCTTTTGCTAAAACTTTTTCTTTTTCTTCACCTTTTTCTATTTCAATTGTATCTTTTAATTTACCATTTATTTGTACAGCTATTGTTATAGTATTTCTTTCTAAATAGTTTTCATCATATTTAGGATATTTAGATAAATGTACACTTTCTTTTTCTCCAAGCTTTTCCCATAATTCTTCTGATAAATGTGGTGCCATTGGAGCTAATATGTTTACAAATGTTTTAAATGTTTCTCTAAGCTCTTTTACATTTCCATATTTGTTTTCAATTCTAATCATTTCATTTGTAAGTTCCATAAGTTTTGCAACTGCTGTATTAAATGAAAAACGTATAATATCTTTTTCAACTCCAAATATTGTTCTATTTAATATATGTTTAAGTTCTTCTATATCTTCTTTAGATACTTCTTTTGTTAAAACTTCATTTGATATAATTCTATCTGCTAAATTTTCCACTCTTTGGATGTATTTACTTATACCTTTTATACCATCTTCATTCCATGGTCCACCTTCTTCATATGCATATCCAAACATTAACCATAATCTTAAAGCATCAGAACCATATTTTTCTACATAATCATCTGGTGATACTGTATTTCCTTTTGATTTACTCATCTTGTTACCATCTGGTCCTAATATTAGCCCTTGGTGTATTAATCTTGTAAATGGTTCATCTGATTTTAAATATCCACCATCTCTTAATGCCTTATATATAAATCTTGAATAGATAAGATGCATTGCTGCATGTTCTTTTCCTCCTACATATGTATCTACCGGAACATATTCATCTATTTCACCTTTAACAAATGGTACTTTAGTTTCTTTGTTAAAGGGATATCTTAATTCATACCATGATGAACATACAAATGTATCTAATGTATCTACTTCTCTTTTAGCAGCTTTTCCACATTTTGGACATTTGCAGTTTACAAATGCTTCTGATTTTGCAAGTGGTGATTTTCCATCTGGTTTAAATTCTACATCTTTTGGAAGAAGTACTGGTAAATCTTTTTCTTCTACTAGAACTTCTCCGGCAATCATCACAATATATTATTGGAATTGGTGCTCCCCAATATCTTTGTCTTGATACAAGCCAATCTTTTAATTTATATTTTACCGCTTTTCTTCCTTTTCCTTGTTTTTCTAACTCTTCTACTACTAACTTTTTAAAATCTTCTGCTTTTAACCCATTAAATCTATCTGAATTTATCATAATACCATTTTCATCTATAACTGGTATTATTTCTATATTATATTTTTTAGCTGTTTCCATATCTCTTTCATCATGTGCAGGTACTCCCATTACAATACCTGTTCCATAACTTTCTAAAACATAATCTGCTAAAATTATTGGCACTTTCTTTCCATTTATAGGGTTTATCGCATAACTTCCTGTATATGCAAGTGTCTTTTCTCTATCTGTAAACTGTCTTTCAATATCTGATTTACTTAAAGTTTTTTGTATGTATTCTTCTGCTTCTTTTCTATGATCTTCTGTTATTAATTTTTTTGCAATATCTGATTCTGGTGCTACTGCAACAAATGATACTCCATAAAGTGTATCTGGCCTTGTTGTATATGCTGTAAGTACAATATCTTTTCCGTCTACATTAAATTCTATTTCTGCCCCAATACTTTTTCCTATCCAATTTTGTTGTATTTTTTTAGTAAGTTCAGGCCAGTCTAATTTTTCAAGTCCTGTTAATAATTCTTCTGCATAATCTGTTATCTTAAAAAACCATTGGCTTAATTTTCTTCTTTCTATAGTGCTTCCACATCTTTCACATTCACCTTGTATTACTTGTTCATTTGCAAGAACTGTATTACATGATGGACAGAAATTTACTGGTGCTTCTTTTTTATATGCAAGTCCTTTTTTATATAGGTATGTGAAAAGCCATTGTGTCCACTTATAATATTCTGGTTCATGTGTCTTAATTTCATAACTCCAATCAAATGATGCTCCCATTTCACTTAATTGTACTTTCATATTTTCTATATTTTGTTTTGTAGATATTTCTGGATGTACACCTGTTTTTATTGCATAATTTTCTGCAGGAAGTCCAAATGAGTCAAATCCCATTGGATGAAATACATTATATCCTCTCATTTTTTGAAGTCTTGCATAACAATCTGTTAATCCATAATTATACCAATGTCCTAAATGTAATTTTGCTCCTGATGGATATGAAAACATTTCTAAAACATATAATTTTTCACCTTTATTATTTTTATTAAACTTATATATTCCTTCTTCTTTCCATCTATCTTGCCATTTTTTGTCTATTTTTTTTGAATACATACTTTTTTAACCTCCTATTTAAAGTTTTTATTAATCTAACTTAAGTTAAATTATATCACACTATACTAGTTCTTGCCATATAATATTTGCATAGTTTTTACCTTCTTCAGTTAAACAAATATATTCTTTTCCGACCTTCTCCAATATATTTTTTTAAAAATTTTAATTTAATATATTTATCTATAACCTTATTTATTTCAAAATTTTCAATCATTTCTTTTTCTAAATAAATTCCTTTTTCCATCCTAAGACCAATTATAA
>ERZ773065.1478-NODE-1478-length-11881-cov-5.508033_pt1 | contig 11881 bp, 12 predicted proteins | sample MGYA00580623_ERZ773065 | MGnify/ENA primary metagenome ERZ773065 (study PRJEB29015, sample SAMEA2738017) | human oral metagenome | biome: human oral; feature: human-associated habitat; material: dental | place: China | collected 2047 ...
TCGTTGTCCTTGAGGTCATGGGAAGACATTGCGGTTGGCTCGCGCTGATGAGCGGCATTTCGGGCGGCGCGGAGTACATCCTCGTGCCCGAAGAGGACTTTGATCTCGAAGAAATCAGCAACGAGATCAAGGAAGCTTATAAGAAAGGAAAGCGTTATATCCTCATCGTTGTCGCCGAGGGTGCAGGAAGCGGCATCGAGGTTGGCAATTTCATTGCCGAGCATACGGAGATTGAGACGCGCGTTTCGGTTCTCGGTCACATCCAGCGCGGCGGCACGCCGTCTGTCATCGACCGCGTGAAGGCGAGCCAGCTTGGCGAGAGGGCGGCTCTTGCGATTCTCTCGGGTCTTTCCAACGTCGTTTTTGGTTTCCATCGTGGCAATGTCGTCGCCATCGACTTGCACGACGCCGTGACAAACAAGAAGAAGCTCGATCCTGAATATATGCGCCTTGCCAAGGTTTTGGCATAGGGACGAAGCAGAAGAAGGAGCCTCCTTTGCGGGAAGCTCCTTCTTTTTCTATGTTTGCATGTTTCACGTGAAACATCGCTTTCTTTGCAGTTGATGGTTCGTGGCATATCGTGATTCTTTTCAGCGTCTGGGTGTTTCACGTGAAACATTGTGCCCTATTCGCCGACGAAGTCCTTGGCAATCTTGACAGCGCTGACGCCATCGTTGGCATAGGCGTCAGCGCCTGCACTCGTGGCATAGTCCGCAGTCACGGCGGCGCCGCCGACGATGACCCGCGCCGCCGAGCCGGCTTCGCGCAGTTTTCGGATGACCTTGTCGATCTGTGTCATGGTCGTCGTCATCAAGGCGCTCAGGCCTACGATGTCGGCTTCCTTTTCGAGCGCCGTGCGCACAATGGTATCGGCATCGACGTCCTTGCCGAGGTCGATGAGCTTGAAGCCGCTGTTCGAGAGAAGCGCCGAGACGATGTTCTTGCCGAGATCGTGCACATCGCCCTTGACCGTCGCCATGACGACCGTTCCCTTGTTGGCCTCCTGCTGTGCAGGCAGCATTTCCTTGATTTTCTGGAAGGCGGCGCGCATGGCTTCGGCGGATAGGAGAACTTGGGGCAGGAAGACGCGACCTGCCCCGAAGTCGATGCCGATGTCGTTCATGGCAGCTGTCAGAGCCTTCTCCGTGATCTCGTTTGAGGAATGGCCTTCGCGGATCGCTCGTTCAGTCAGCATGGCGATGCTCTCGGAAGCGCCGTCGATGACCGCCTGCTTGATGGCAGAGAGGACGTCGCCCTCGATCGGCTTCGCTGTCGCCGCTTTCTTCGGCGTCTTGAGGTTCGCTTCGTTGCGGCTGAAGTCGATGCCGCGCGGATCCTTGCCCAGGAGCGCCGCACTCGCCATGAGGGCGTCCTGCATCTTCTCGTCGTAGGGATTCATGATCGGCGCGTCGAGTCCTGCTGCAAGGCACATGGCGAAAAAGGTGCTGTTGATCAGGGGGCGGTTCGGCAGACCGAAAGAAATGTTGGAAAGCCCCATCGTTGCCGGATAGCCGAAGCGCTTGCGGTAGAGCTGCAAGGTGTTCAATACTTCGTGGCAGGCGTTCTGGTCTGCAGATATGGTCATGACGAGGGCGTCGAGCAAGAAGTCTCCGTCTTCGAGACCGTTCTTCTTTGCCTCTCTGATGATACCATTGACGACCTCAATGCGATCTTCTGCTGTCTTTGGTACGCCGTCCTCCGTGATGGGCAGGCAGAGGATCGCCGCGCCGTACTTCTTTGCCAGAGGAAGGAATTCCTCGATGCGCTCCTTCTCGGCACTGACGGAATTGATGAGGGCGCGTCCCGGATATGCTCTGAGTCCGGCTTCAAGAGTTTTGGTATCACTGGTATCAATCGCAAGAGGAGCGTCGGTAATTTGTGCTACCTCGCGAATGGCATCATGCATTGCCTTGGCTTGGTCGATGCCGCCGACGCCCATGTTGACATCGAGGAGATGTGCGCCCGCACGAACCTGATCGATGGCTTCGCGCTTGACGGAGAAGAGGGAACCATTCTTGATTTCTTTGGCGAGCTTCTTGCGGCCCGTCGGATTGATGCGTTCGCCGATCAATGTGGTCGGCAGATCCTTGTCGATGATGACAGTCTTGCTGCGGCTTGTGAGACGCAGACGATTGTCGCGGGACTTGCGCTCGGCCGGCGGCAAGTCCTTGACGGCAGCAGCAAGCGCTCGGATATGTGCGGGCGTCGTGCCGCAGCAGCCGCCGAGATATGTCGCTCCGGCAGCGACGAGCTTCGCGCCCCACGAGGCGAATTCCTCAGGACCCATGGGGAAGATGGTTCTGCCATTTTCCAGCCGGGGCATGCCCGCGTTGGGCAGGACGCTGATGGGAACGGAACAGTTCTCTGCGAGCGCCTCGACGATGGGGACGAGTTCCTGCGGACCGAGCGAGCAGTTCACGCCAATGATGTCAGCGCCGAGCGCTTCCAAGGTGATGGCGGCCGTCTGCGGATCCGTGCCCGTGACGGAGCGTCCGTCCTCGCTGTAGGAAAGTTGGCAGATGATGGGAAGTTTCGTTGCATCCTTGGCCGCCAAGAGGCCTGCACGCATTTCCTGTATGTCGATGCATGTCTCGAAGATCAGGCAGTCTGCGCCTGCATCGGCAAGCGCTTTTGATTGTTCGTAGAAGGCACGATAGGCCTCTTCAAACTCAAGGTCGCCGAGCGGGACGATGAAGCGGCCTGTAGGGCCGAGCGAGCCGACGATCTTGGCGCGTCCCCGTGAGGCTTCACGTGCGATCTTTACGGCGGCTTCATTGAGTTCCGCTACGCGGTCTTCCAATCCGTAATGATCGAGCTTCAGGCAAGAGGCGCCGAAAGTGTTCGTCTCGATCATCGTGGCGCCGGCCTCGATATAGGCTTCGTGGATCTTTTGCACGACGTCGGGCTGTTCGAGGTTCATCAGTTCAGGGCAGCCGCCCGGCTTCAAGCCTCCTTCCTGCAGCATCGTTCCCATGGCGCCGTCAAAAATATGGATCATCAAGATTCTCCTTACTTTGGTATCATATAGAAAAGCAGCCAATGAGTCAAGTTTGGTTCAGGCATTATCCGGTTTTCGTTGTTTTTCTTGAAGGGCAGTCGAATTTGTCGCAGGCGGCGCAGCCGTTCGGCGTATGCATTTCCTTTTCCGTTTGCTGCGGCACGAGACCGATGACGGCGGTGATGGATTTGCGCGGCACGAGCATGGAGGCGTCGCTGAGATGGACGCCGATCTTCTCGCTTTGAGCCAGGCGAACCATTTCGGGCTGCTGGTCGAGCGGCCAATCGCCGTAGCCCGGGCTGAAACGCCAGCGCATCGTATAGCCTTCCTTCGCGACCTTCGGTTCGATGGCTTTCTCCATCGCATCGGCGACCTGCTCGACGGCTGCCGTGGCGGCGGCGTCGAGGATGACGGAATAAGCGTAGCGACCATCGGCGAAGTATTTTGTCACATGCTCTTCGATGGCGTCTCCGACGCTTGCCGACAGGATGATGACCTTCTGAGCCTTGGCGAGATGCTTGCCGATGAGCTTGCCTCTCATGGTGAAGGGCGGGTCGGCGAGCACCGTCTGCGCATCCGCATCGTAGTCGTACATCTGCCATATACCGCGCGGCTCGGCGAGGAGACGCGCTTCCAGACAGGCTTCTTCGATGAGCTTTTCATCGAAATCCTTCGCCTTGTTCAAGCCGGCATAGCGGCGCGTTTCCTTCGCGTCAATATCGAGCAGGACCGTATTGTAAACGGGCATAAGATTCCTTCTTTCTTGCGGCAGCACGGATAGATTCAGCGCCGTCCTATATCCTGAAAGTTTATCGGTGATTCTTTGCAGATGTTTCACGTGAAACATCCATGTCATTCATAAGGACAGGATACTTTCCCCCATCAGTATATCATGCTATAATAGGAAAAGAAATGCTTATGGAGGAAAAGAATGTGGCGAAAATCATAGCGGTCGCCAATCAAAAGGGCGGCGTAGGAAAGACGACGACATCGGTAAACTTGAGCGCCGGTCTTGCCATGCTAGGCAAACGTGTACTGCTCATTGACTCTGATCCGCAGGGAAACGCAACGAGCGGCTTCGGTATCAATAAATCGGATCTGACAACAACGATCTACCAAGTACTGATTGAAAATCTTGCCATAGAGAAGGCAGTTCTTCATACGGGCTATGAGGTTGACGTCTTGCCTGCAAATATCGAACTTGCAGGAGCGGAAATCGAGCTTGTCGCTGCCATCTCGCGTGAAAATCGCTTGAAGCGGTCGGTCGATGCCGTGCGCGAGCAGTATGATTTCATCTTGATCGACTGCCCGCCATCTTTGGGACTGCTGACGCTCAATGCTCTGACAGCAGCGGATACCGTTCTGATGCCGATCCAATGTGAATTTTACGCCTTGGAAGGTTTGGCGCAGCTGATGAATACGATGACATTGGTACAGAACAACTTGAATCCGGCCTTGGAAGTCGAGGGCGTCTTGCTGACAATGTTCGATGCAAGAACCAATCTTTCGGTGCAGGTTGCAGAAGAGGTGCGCACGCATTTCGGCAGCAAGGTCTATCGTACCGTCATCCCGCGCACGGTGCGTTTGAGCGAGGCGCCGTCCTATGGACAGCCCATCGTTGCTTATGATAGGAATTGCAAAGGCGCCGTTGTCTATATGGACTTGGCAAAGGAGGTCGCAGAGCGTGACATCTAGGAAGCATCAAGCGTTGGGCAAGGGGCTTGGCGCGCTCTTTCCTGCAGAATTGAAGGTGCAGGAAGCGCCAAAGGAAGATTCCCTGCAAGATTGTGATACCGATGTTGGAAAGAATGAAGGCATGGAATCCCGGCAGGAAGGTGCGCCAAAGCAAAGGGGAAAAGAGAGCAGTTTGCACAAAGTCCAGGAGGACGGGGAAGATGCTTTGATACCGAAAAAGAACGGTATCATCGTACATCGTATTCCTTTGAGCGAGATACGCGCCAATCGGTATCAACCGCGCCATGAATTTGACGAGAGCGCATTGGAAGAGCTCAAGGAATCCATCGTGCAGCATGGCGTATTGCAGCCTGTTCTCGTGCGCCGACTCCCGGAGGGACGAGGATACGAGCTTGTTGCGGGAGAGCGGCGCTTTCGCGCGGCGAAACTGGCGGGACTCGAAGCAGTTCCCGCGCTCGTGCGCCCCTTGAATGATGCCGCGAGCACGGAGATCGCCTTGATCGAAAATCTGCAGCGGGAAGACCTCAATGCGATAGAAGAGGCCAATGCCTACCAGACTCTTTTGCAGAAGTTCGGGCTGACGCAGGAAGCCTTGGCGGAGCGCGTAGGACGAAGCCGCTCGCATATCACGAATATGATGCGGCTCTTGAAGCTCGATGCACGTGTGCAGGAATATCTGTCAAACGGCAGCCTGAGCATGGGTCAGGCAAGGCCGCTCGTCGTCTTGACGGACGCCGCCTTGCAGAGGGAAGCGGCCGACATCATCATGGCGCGCGAATGTTCGGCTCGCCAAGCCGAAGAGCTTGTGAAGCGTCTGCAGAGGAGTGCGGCAGAAGCCGGGATGTCTGAAGAAGCGAAGCCTTCGACGGAGACGGCGCGGCTCTTCCTGCAGGAAGCGGAAGACAAGCTCAAGATGTTTTTCGGCACGCAGGTGCGCATTCGGGCACAAGGCAAGAAGAACCGCATAGAGATTGATTTTTCATCCGAAGAAGACTTGAATCGCATCTTGGACTCTTTGTTGGAGAGGAAGAGCAAGCTTTTGGAGGACAAGAAGGCGGCTTTGCGCCAGTTCTCCGCAGGGGAAAGATTCACGGTATGATACCGATGTTTCACGTGAAACATCGCGAATACAAGATGGCTTGCCCGTCTGATGGGGGCAGCCGGAAGCGTTGGATATTTGGATTCGACGCGCAGATAGAGGAGAAATGATTGGAATGAATACGAAACAGTTGGCGGAGGTCTTGAGCAGCAATGAGGCATTCCTTGTGGTTTTCCTTTTAGTTTTGAGCATTGTGCTTTTGTTTTTGGTTATTTACCAGATTTACAGCGTATCGCGCATGAAGAGCCGCTATCAGGAATTGATGACAGGAGTTGAAGGCGCAAACCTCGAAAATATGCTCCTTGCACATATCAAGGAAATGAAGAGGGTCTCCGAGGAAAGCCGAAAGCTCAAGGAAGAAAACAAGCGCTTGGATACGCTCCTCAAGACGGCTACGACGCGCATCGGCGTCGTGCGTTTCAGCGCCTTTGCTGATATGGGAAGTGATCTCAGCTATGCTGTTGCCATGCTCGATTCGCATAACAACGGCGTGATCTTCTCAAGCATCTTTGCTCGCGAGGACTCGCGCAGCTACGTCAAGCCCATCGAGGCGGGGCGTTCTACGTATAAACTCACGCGCGAGGAGGCGGAAGCGCTCGAAAAGGCGATGAGCGTGCGGCCGGAGTAGTACGGCGCTTATGATGGAGGGTTGTTCTTGTGTAGGGAGAAGATGTCTCTTCCTTGCAGTTTGGAGATGGGTTTTTGCATAAGGAAAATGGTTTCACCATCAAGATCGTGCCCGATATTTCTGATACCGTTCATACGATTCATCTTTCTGCGAAGATGGCGAAGATCGGTATCATCTCTGTCGTCGCTGGCTTGCTGCTTTCTTGCGTGACGTTTTCGTATTCGCTCTATACGACATTTTTTGTCAAGAGCGATGATGCCGAATTGGAAAGGATGCGCCAGATCAGCAACATGCAGCAGGAGCAGCTTCTGCAGCTTTCCAAGAAGGCGGACGGACTGCAGAGGGAATTGGATGAGTTGACGCAGATGGAAAACGATCTGCGCCGCATGTCGGGAACGGCCGCTGCCCCCGATGCGGCGGGAACGCCCGCAGACGCCGCGGATGCTGCGACAGGTGCAAAGGACGGGCAGGGCGGACCGATTGTGAAGCCTCAGCTGAAAAATGTCGATGCAGCGCTTGGAAATATCGAAAAGCGCGTGGCGGTTCGCCGCGCCAGCCTGCAGCAGCTCAAGCAGATCCTGGAGGCTCAGCAGCAGGAGTTCGCTGCTCTTCTGCCCTACGGCAATACGCCGTATGCCTTGACGGGCGTCTCTGTCACGATTCCATCTATATGGCCGGCACGCGGCGAGGTCAGTTCGCCCTTCGGCCTGCGCTGGAATGGTTCGGACTTCCACCCGGGCATCGACATTGCCAACGACTTCGGCACGCCCATCGTAGCGACAGCCGACGGAATGGTGACAGACGCCGGCTGGAACGCAGGAGGCTACGGCAATAAGGTCGACATCGATCATGGGAATGGTATCATGACGCGCTACGGCCATGCGCAGTCCATCGTCGTGCACACAGGACAGCAGGTGAGGCGCGGTCAGGTCATCGCCTATATGGGCAGCACGGGATTCTCCACGGGCCCGCATGTGCATTATGAAGTCCGCATCCATGGCGAACCTGTGAATCCGGCGCCATATCTGTAGAGGAGAGCGCAAAGAAAATATAGCCGAAGAAGATGAGATATGCTACAATATAAACAGGATTTTTTATCTTGAAGGAGGAGATATCATGGCGAAGAAGTTTTTTATTTGCAAGGAGACGGGAGACATCGTCGGTCTGATTCATGACGGCGGCGGCAAGCTGTCCTGCGACGGCAAGGAGATGAAGGAGCTGAAGGCGAACACGACAGATGCGGCGCAGGAGAAGCATGTGCCTGTGGCGACGTATGACAAGGCGGCACGCAAGGTCACGGTCGTCGTCGGTTCGGTCGCGCATCCGATGACGACCGAGCATCTGATCTCGTGGATTCATCTTGAGACGAAGAAGGGCGCACAGATCTGTCATCTGACGCCCGAGGACAAGCCCGAGGCGACGTTCTGTCTCGCCGAGGGTGACGAGCCGGTGGCGGTCTACGAGTACTGCAACCTGCACGGCCTTTGGAAGGCGGATCTCTGATTTTTGAGCTGTAACGAAAAAGAGTCGAGTCAAAACTCGGCTCTTTTTTCCTTTGACTATCCCTTCGATACGACGCTCCAGATCGTATAGAGGCAGGCGGCGTAGAGGACGAGGAAGATCAGGCGGCGCAGGAGGCTCGTGGGGATGAAGCGCGCGAGCGCGTGCCCGAGGGAGAGACCTGCGGCGAGGGCGGGCAGGAGGTAGATGAACTCGTGGACAGCAGCGGTCAGCGGGTGGCCGCCGATGAGGTAGCCGATGAGCGACGTCGAGTTGCAGCATAGGAAGAAGACGAAGCACGTGGCGCGGAAGGTCTCAGCGCTCATTTTCGTGTAGGCGAGGTAGATGAGGAACGGCGGTCCCGCCATGCCCGTCGTCATGGAGGAGAAGCCTGCGCATATCCCCGTGATGATCGTGTTGCGCCTTGATTCCGGGATGTGACGGTGGGATACCTGCATGATGAGGAGCGAGAGGAAGACGACGGTGCTGATCCAGATCTTCAAGGTGTCACTTGATACATAGTCGAAGACGAGAAAGCCGATGGGAACGCCGAGCACGACGCCGATCGCGAGGTGTCCGATCAGGGGCAGGTTCGCTTTCTTGCGCATCAAGAAGGCCTGCACGGTGTTGCCCGAACACGCGAGGAGCAGCATGACGGGCACGACGATCTTCGGATCGTAGAAAAACATCAAGAGGGGCGCCGCCACGATGACGAGGCCGAAGCCTGTGATCGACTGCAGGAAGGCGGCGAAGAAGATGGCGAGCAGGGGACCTGTATGGGTCGCGAGCGCCGAAAGATAATTTTCCATGAGAGTGGAGCCTCCTTGAGAAGGCGCATGAACGCATCTGTTTGCCTTTCTATTATATCATGCGGAAGGCACGATTGGCAGGTTTTTGCTTGGGGCGCATAGAAAAACAGCGAAAAATTTCCAAAAAATTTCTAAAAAGGGAGAGGATTTTCCTTCTATTTCACGAACTATACAGGTAGAAAGACAGACCATGGTGGAAGGAGGTGCCAAGGTGAAGGATAAGATGAAGTTCCTCGTGCCGGTGGACGGCTCGCTGCATTCCAAGAAGGCACTGGAGATGGCGGTGAAGCTCGCAGGCCCGGTCGGAGCGCATATCGACATCCTCTTCGTGTCCTATTTTGAGAGGGAGACCGACGGCGATCCCGATCATCCGTCATGGCTTCCCCTGAGCGTGATGGCGAAGGGCGTATCTTCCGCCGAGGAGGTCTTGGAAGAAGCGCGGGAGGGTCTGCCTGAAGGCATCGACGCCGAGAGTCACGTCGTGGTCGGCATGCCGTCCCGCAAGATCGTGGAGTTCGCGGCTGCGAACGGGCACGATCTCATCATCATGGGCGGCCGGGGTCTGTCCCCTGTCACGGGCTTCCTGCTGGGCAGTGTGAGCCAGGAGGTCATGGAGGAGGCGAAATGCGCCGTCCTCGTTGCCAAGTGAGTCAAGAGCGGCGCATGGCGCAGCTTTGATGAAGATGTCTGGTAGAAGGAGGGTTTATACCATGTTGAAGAACATTCTCGTCCCCATAGACGGCTCGGAAGGTTCGGATCGCGCCGTAGCGGAGGCGATCAAGCTCGCGGAAGTCTGCGAGGCGAAGCTGAACTTCCTCTACATCGCGAACATCAACCAGCTCGCGATCAATGCCTGCTTGTCCGACGTGGTGCTTGAGGCGGTCACGAAGGCGGGCAATGTGATCCTCGATCGCGCCATGCAGATGGTGCCGTCGGGCATCAAGAAGGAAGCGTTCTCGGAGACCGGCTCGCCCGCCGTCGCGATCCTCGATTTCGCGGAGCACAGCGGCACGGACATCATCGTCATGGGCAGCCGCGGTCTCGGCGTCGTCAAGGGCGTGCTTCTGGGCAGCGTGAGCCAGTACATCGTCGAGCAGGCGAAGTGCCCCGTGCTCGTCGTCAAATAGCTCCCGCTTGAGCGCTCCTCGTCAGGAATATTTAAAGCCCCGCAGATGGTCTGTGGGGCTTTTTTCCTGCAGAAGGGATAGAGAAATTCCTTTGAAAAAATCTTTCTTTTGTTTTATAATGAAAAAGGTTGCATCATAACTGGAAGTAACCCATGCATGCCTTGAATGATGTACGACTGGATAGGAGTTTTATGATGAAAAGCACCGATATGAGAAGAAAACATGCTCTGAAGGTCAGCGGGGCACGGCCTGTGGAGGCTCCAAACTTCCCTCCGCCGGTATCGAACGATCTGACGACGGAGGAAAAAGGACAGGAGGAAGCATCCAGGGATGCAATCCTGCGCGTCTTCCTGGAAAAGACGAACATGGTAGCATACCGTTACGAAGTGGCGAAGGACGAGACGACGCTCTGGCATGCCGCTCCCGGCGAAGAGATGACAGAAACGCGCAAACGGAACTTCTATGATTATTTTGCCAACGAAGTGCTTGCCGATCCCGAGCAGCGTGAGGACGTGCTCGGACGCTTGACGGACGCCTGCCGAAGGGTGCGCGACGACGTCGTCGAGTATCGCGTCAAGACGCTGGACGGCAGCCCGCTTTGGCGGCGCACGTCGTACCGCAGCCTGACAGCGGAGGACGGGAAGATCTATGCCGTCGTCGGCCTCATGGAAGATCTGCATGATGCGGCGCACATGATGGAGCGGCAGGAAGCGCAGCTGAAGCGAGACCCGCAGACGAGGCTTTTTGATCGAGACGGACTGGAGCTTCTCGTCAATCACCAGCTCATGGAGCTTTCACGCGGCGAGAAGGGCGTGCTCTTCATCGTGGGCATTGACAACTACGAAGGGCTTGCCGAAGCGTTGGGCGAACCTTCGTGCAATGGCTATATCGGCACGCTCTCCGACTCCGTTCGCGCGGATTTTCGCGGCGTCGACGTCTTCGGGCGCGTCCATGTGGACGAGGTCGCCGTCTTCATCTCGGGGCGCATTTCCATCGACATCATAGAAAAGCGTGCGCAGCGTATCTTGGACCTTTTCCTGCGCGTGCAGCCGCAGGACTATGGACAGGTGTCGTTCAGCATGGGCATATCGGTCACGGGATCGCCCGCAGAGACGTTCAGTCACATGGTAGAGGAGGCGGAGGAGGCCATGCTGTCGGCACGCCGATTCGGCCCGAACCGCTGTCGCATGTATGACGAGATTAAGTGACGGGATCTGTCTTTCGACATAAAAAGAGGGATCGCTCTTGGGCGATCCCCCTTTTTCATCAGATTGGCTGGCGTTCGTTCGTGATCGGCATGCCTGAGATGTGGGCGTGCAAGATCTTCCAGCCATCCTGCGACATGCGGCGGTACGTCTGGCTCGTGCGTCCCTTCTGCTCGATTTCGGTGCCGTCGGAGCGCAGCTTGCCGTGGAAGTCCCACATATACATGGCGATCGCTGTGTCGCGGTAGACTTCAATCTCGAGGTCACGGAATTCGAAGCAACGTTCCGTGTAGAGCTTCTGCAGGCGGTCGATGTAGAAGTGCTGGCGGATGTTTTCCCAACCGATGTCTTCGCCGCGCGGGTGCACCATGGTCGTCTTCGGTCCCGGCTGCCAGATGCTGTCGGCGAGTGTGGTGTTCGCGTCATTCAGGGTCTTTCTGTAGAGATCGACGAACTGCTCCACAATGGCGGCATCTCCTTCACGGACTGTCATGGACGATTCCTCCTTTTGGTTGGGGAGGCGGCCGCATGAATCGAGCGCCCCGTTCAGGGCAAAGAGCCGCGCTTCCCGCTGTTGAAATTTTCCACAATTCTCTATTTTTATTGTACCATGAAAATCCAAGAGGTCAAGCCCGAAGGGCGCAGACTGATTGGCAAATTTCATGTAAGGGCGGCGCACAATGTCCACAAAGTGGACGTTTGTGCGTGTAGTTTACCATGAAAATCCAAGAGGTCAAGCCCGAAGGGCGCAGACTGATTGGCAAATTTCATGTAAGGGCGGCGCACAATGTCCACAAAGTGGACGTTTGTGCGTGTAGTT
>ERZ773065.1479-NODE-1479-length-11881-cov-2.341197_pt1 | contig 11881 bp, 9 predicted proteins | sample MGYA00580623_ERZ773065 | MGnify/ENA primary metagenome ERZ773065 (study PRJEB29015, sample SAMEA2738017) | human oral metagenome | biome: human oral; feature: human-associated habitat; material: dental | place: China | collected 2047 ...
CGGGCTTGCGATATATTGGTTCATTTCGCAGGTTACCCAGGTATTTTTCAATCTGAGGTTCAACAAGCTGCGCAAGGATATGCAGGAGAAAAAAACAGATTCAAAAAAGAGGAAGCCTCAGACAGCATAGGGCTTTGGAGGAAGGATAATAATGGATGTAACCGAAAAATGGGGCGACAGCGTTGAGGCGGCCGTAAAGCTTGCGCTCGAAGAGCTTGATGCGACCCGGGATGATGTAGATGTAGAGGTTCTGGAGCAGCCCTCCAAAGGGTTTTTCGGCATCGGATCCAAGCTGGCTCTCGTGAGGGTATCGACGAAGCAGCCGGAAAAGACCGTCGAACCGGAAAGTACGCAGTCAAGGCCGGTAAGACCGGAAAAGGCTCCTATCAAAGCGCCGGAGTATACACCGACCTTTACGGAAAAATCACGCGAAAGGCGTGAGCGCGGCGGAGTTCGAAATGAGCACAGACAGCATCATCAGCGTGAAAAGCGCGATTATGATAAAATCATAGAAGAGTCCGGGCCGGTGGTGCCGGTCGTCGACTCTGCGGCTCTGACGGATATACAGGGTGAAAACCCTGCCGCAACCTTTCTCGAAGGACTCGTCAGGGAGATGGGTCTCGATTTGCAGGTATCCGGTAAGACGGACGGCAAGGATTTTTATTTCTATCTTGACGGCAAAGACAGCGGAACCGTTATCGGTAAACGCGGAATTACGCTCGACGCCATACAGTATCTCACGAGCTTGGTTATAAACAGAGACGGCGGAGAGTATGTGCGCGTTGTGGTGGATGCCGAAAACTACCGTGCCAAGAGAGGGAAGAGTCTCGAAAAGCTTGCACTTCGCCTTGCCGACAAGGTTGTAAGATCGAGGCGCAGCTTCAGGCTTGAACCGATGAATCCGTATGAGCGTAAGATCATACATGCTACACTTCAGAAGGATGATCGTGTTACGACGAGAAGCGAGGGCTTGGATCCTTACAGAAGGGTCATCATCGAACTCAAATGATTGACCGGGGCCGCCAAAAAGGACGGCCCCGTGTTTGTTTACGGCGGAGGATAAAAATGTACGATGATACTATCGCGGCTGTCGCTACACCGACAGGTGAAGGCGGGGTAGGTATTATACGAATAAGCGGACCGGGAGCTCTTGATACGGCCTGCGCCGTATTTTCGCGTCCCGGCGAGCTCAGAAGCAGGCCTCGCGAGCTCGTATACGGGCATATAATATCGCGCCCCGAAGAAGGTGCAGCGGACGAGGTTCTTGCCGTATACATGCCTAAGCCGAGGACGTATACGGCGGAGGACGTGGTTGAGATAGACTGCCACGGGGGCAGGATCGCGCTCGCTGAAACGCTTTCGCTTATCCTTCAAAACGGAGCAAGGCTTGCCGAGCCGGGTGAATTTACAAAGCGCGCGTTTTTGAACGGCAGACTTGATCTGTCTCAGGCGGAGGCTGTTATGGACGTGGTTGCCGCCAAGACGACGGGTGCGTTTGAGCAGGCTATGGATCAGCTTCGCGGGAGGTTTTCGGAGGAGATTTCCGCGATACGGGCCGAGATTACCGACATACTCGTAAATATTCACGTAAACATTGATTATCCGGATGAGGATATAGAAGAGGTAACAAAAGATAAACTCAAAGAGAGCCTTTTGTCTGTTCGCGGAAAGATAGACGACATGATCGCCTCGGCGGATGCCGGCAGGATAATGCGCGACGGGCTTTCCGTCGTCATAGCGGGCAGACCCAATGTCGGAAAATCGAGCCTGATGAACGCTTTGCTCAGGGAATCGAGAGCGATCGTGACGGATATTCCCGGTACGACGAGATACGATAGAAGAATTCGTCAGCATACGCGGCATACCGGTCAAGCTGACAGATACAGCGGGAATACGTGAAACCGACGATGTTGTAGAAAAAATAGGGATAGACAGGACGAGGGAGACTATTTCCTCAGCCGATGTGGTTTTGCTCATAATAGACGCTTATCAGGGTCTTGCGCCCGATGATCTTGAGCTTATAGACGGACTTAACCCGGCATCCTCTCTTATTTTATATAATAAAAGCGATAAAGGCATCTGCATAGATAAGGACGAAATGGATGCGGCATCATCTTCAGTAAGGTATCTCGTCACGTCAATGACGGATCCCTGCGATGTAAGGGCGGTGGAGGATGCGATATATGCGATAGCCGCAGAGCTTACGGGTTCGCAAAAGCCGGGTGCGGTAGTGACCAATGCGAGGCATAAACAGGCGCTGACCGAAGCGGCGCGTTCTCTTTCCGAGGCGTACAGGCAGGCGGAAGAAGGCTTGCCTCCCGAGATCATAGAGATAGATATAGCCTCGGCATACGAGCATCTCGGATTCATAACCGGCGATTCGGTGCAGGATGACGTTATAAATGAGGTGTTCAGCCGTTTCTGCCTCGGCAAATAAAGGATTTTATGGATACTTATTTATGAATACTTATTTAATGGGTGAATACGATATTGCCGTAATAGGTGCGGGGCATGCGGGCTGTGAGGCCGCGCTCGCCGCGGCGCGGATGGGCTCAAGAACCATCATGTTTTCGATAAATCTCGGGGCGATCGCCATGATGCCCTGCAACCCTTCGATCGGAGGGACGGGGAAAGGCCATCTCGTAAGGGAGATCGACGCGCTCGGCGGTGAGATGGGCATAAATATAGACAAGACCTTCATACAGAGTCGAATGCTCAATACGGCAAAGGGTCCTGCCGTTCACTCTTTGAGAGCGCAGGCGGATAAACGTATGTACCACGTCGAGATGAAAAAAACAATAGAGCGTCAGCGAAATCTCGACATGAAGCAGGACGAGATAACAGACCTAATAGTAGAGGACGGAAAAGTCCGCGGAGTGGTGACCAGAACGCACGCGGTCTATATGGCAAAGGCCGTTATAATCTGCACAGGAACCTTTCTCAAGGGAAAGGTGTTCATAGGCGACAGCGTATTCGAGAGCGGGCCTGACGGGTTTGCTCCCGCCGTCTCGCTTTCGGCTAACCTCGAGAAGTATGGAATAAAGCTGCGCAGGTTCAAGACGGGGACTCCGGCGCGTGCGCTCGCGCGGACGTTCGACTATTCTCAGATGACGGAGCAGAAGGGTGATTCCGAAATCGTTCCTTTTTCCTTTATGACCGATCATCTCGAAAGGGAACAGGTATCATGCTGGCTGACTTATACGAATGAGACGACACATCAGATAATAAGAAAAAACTTCGGTCGTTCGGCTCTTTTCGGCGGACAAATTGAGGGCATCGGGCCGCGTTATTGTCCGTCGATAGAAGACAAGGTGAACCGTTTCAGTGATAAGCCGCGCCACCAGCTCTTCATCGAACCCGAGGGGCTCGATACCGACGAGATGTACATACAGGGAATGAGCTCAAGTCTGCCGGAGGATGTGCAGAGAGATTTTTACCATTCTATAAGGGGTCTTGAAAATATTGTAATAACAAGGCCGGCATATGCGATAGAATATGATTGTACAGATCCGCTCGAGCTGAAGCCCGATCTTTCATCACGTGTGCTCGACGGACTTTTTTGTGCCGGACAGTTCAACGGCAGCTCCGGTTACGAGGAGGCGGCGGCGCAGGGTCTTATGGCCGGAATCAATGCGCATTTGTCAATAAATGGGAAAGGACCGTTCATCCTCGGAAGAAACGAGGCTTATATTGGCGTTCTGATCGACGATCTCGTAACTAAAGGTACTAATGAGCCTTACAGAATTATGACCAGCAGAGCGGAATATAGGCTGCTTCTGAGGCAAGATAACGCAGATGAACGTCTGACAGCTAAGGGTTACGACATCGGGCTCGTTTCCGAAGAGCGTTACCGCAGGACTCGGGCAAAGCTTGAGGCCGTAAGGGAGGAGCGCGCGCGCCTCGAGAGAACGTTCGTCGATATGCGGACCGCAAACGGGTTCCTCGCGCATATCGGTGCTTCGGCGGTTCAGGGCAGGGTATCGCTTGCGGAGCTCCTGAAGCGGTCAGAAGTCACGTACGATAATCTGGAAGAAATTGACAGGGAACGACCGGATCTGGCGCAACACGCGCGCGCTCAGGCAGCTGTCGAGATCAAGTACGAGGGTTACATCAAAAAGCAGACCGCTCAAGTAGAGAGGTTCAGAAAGCTGGAAACTCACAGAATACCTGAGAGTATAGACTATAACATGATCGGCGGTCTTCGGATCGAGGCGGCTCAGAAGCTCGACAGACTCAAACCGGAGTCGGTCGGGAGAGCATCGAGAATATCCGGCGTTTCACCGGCGGATATAAACGTACTTATGGTATATCTCGAAAGGGAGAGAAGAAATGGCAACGACAGATGATCTGGCGAACGTCCTGAGGGAGCTCGGCATATATGCTGACAGCGATATGCTTTCACGCTTCACGTCGTATATGAACGGGATTTTGGAATGGAACGGGAGGATAAATCTTACGGCGATCAAAAATTCTTCGGATTTCATTGCAAAGCATTTTATAGACTCCGTAATACCGGTAAGATGTCCTGAGTGGAAACCCGCGAAGACCGTTATCGATGTCGGAACCGGCGGAGGCTTCCCCGGAGTGCCGCTTGCCATAATATCGCCGGAAAAGACATTTGTTCTCGCCGATTCGCTCGCCAAGAGACTCAAAATCGTGAGTGAGCTTTGTACATCCTCCGGGATAACTAATTGTGATGTCCTTCACGGCAGGGCGGAGGATACGGCACATGACGAAAAGTACAGACAGCGTTTTGATATATGCGTTTCGAGAGCGGTCGGGCGGCTTGATGTACTCTCCGAATACTGCCTGCCGTTTGTTAAGACGGGAGGGGCATTTATATCGTATAAGAGCGGGGATGTTTCACGTGAAACATCCGACGCGAAAAAGGCTATAGACGCGCTCGGAGGTGAGATCACATCGATCAGAAAGTATAAAGACCTGTGCCCGGTGTCGAGTGTCGAAACAGATCACTGCGCAGTGGTAATTAAAAAAGTAAAAACGACGCCCGCCTCATTCCCGAGAAAGGCGGGAACACCGGCAAAGGATCCGATAAGGTGAGATTGTAAGAGAGGGTTGCAGTCAGGGGATGTTTCACGTGAAACATCTCTTTTTTATAAAACAAGTAGCGCGTTTTATGAGGAGAGTGTATAATTGTAATATAATTTGTTTACGGATGAATCCGGAGGAGCAATATGGGAAAGACAATTGCTATATTTAATCAGAAGGGCGGCGTCGGAAAGACAACGACCAACATCAATCTGGGCGCGTGCCTTGCGCTGCTCGGCAAAAAAATACTTATACTCGACATTGACCCGCAGGGGAATACGACGAGCGGAATCGGAATAAAGAAAAAAACTCTCGCCTATACGGTGTACGATCTGCTCATAGAAGATAAATTCGATACGAAAAAAGCGATTTTGCACACCAACATAAAAGGACTCGATATAATCCCGGCGAGTGTCGATCTTGCGGGCGCCGAGATTGAACTCGTCGCACTCGAGGGACGGGAAAAAAGACTGAGAAGAGCGATAGACCAGGTGAGGGACGCGTACGACTATATCTTTATCGACTGCCCGCCGTCGCTCGGTCTTCTCACGATAAATTCTCTTACCGCCGTCGAAAGCGTGCTTATACCTATACAGTGCGAGTTCTACGCGCTCGAGGGTGTGAGTCAACTGGTGAGCACTATTGAGCTTGTAAGGAAGAGTCTGAACGAAAACCTCGAGATAGAAGGAGTAATACTTTCGATGTTCGACGGCAGAACAAATCTTTCCGTCCAGGTGGTGCAGGAGGTCAAGAAGTATTTCGGCTCAAAGGTGTATTCGACGGTGATCCCGAGGAACATAAGGCTCGCCGAAGCTCCGAGCTACGGAATGGCGATAACGGAATATGACCCTAAGTCGAAAGGCGCAGAGGCATACAGAGAGTTTGCGCGCGAGTTTCTGGAGAGAGAGGAAGAATGATGTCAGCAAAAGGTAGATCGCGAGGTCTCGGGCGCGGTTTGGATGCTCTGTTCGCCGATCGCGAGTCGGTACAGAGACCGGAGGAGGAGACGGTTTTATCGGCGGAGGAAGAAACGGCCGACGGGAATGCCGTACATTATATCGGGATAAACGACATCAAGCCAAACAGCGGGCAGCCGAGAAAAAACTTCAACAAAGAAAAGATAGATGAGCTTGCCGCCTCTATCGTCGAGCACGGAATAATACAGCCTCTCGTAGTGCGAAAGGCGGTAAGGGGATACGAGATAGTCGCGGGAGAGAGGCGCTGGCGAGCCGCCCGTGTCGCAGACCTCAAAGAGGTGCCGTGCCTTATAAGGGATTTCACCGACGAGGAGAATATGCTCGTAGCCATCATAGAGAACATGCAGCGTGAAGCCCTCGATCCGATAGAGGAAGCCGAGGGTCTCGAGAAGATGATAAGCGTATACGGACTGACGCAGACCGAGGTATCAAAGGGCGTCAGCAAGTCGAGACCGTATATAACAAACTCCCTCAGACTCCTTAATCTTCCGCAGGAGATAAGGAGCAGGGTTTCGGAAGGACTGCTCTCGGCAGGGCATGCGAGAGCCATCCTGTCGGCGGGCTCCGAAGCGCGCCAGCTTGAGCTCGCCGAGCGTGTAATAAAGGACGGTCTTTCCGTGAGAGAAACGGAAAGGCTCGCATCGCGCGGCCCGAAAAAACGCGGCAGACCGGCAAAACGCGCGAAGAGCAGGGATATTGTGAGCATCGAAGGCGAGCTTAAGGATCTGTTCGGAACGAAGGTGAACATTGAGACGAAGGGCTCCGGCGGTGCGATAGAGTTCGAGTATTACAGCAGCGAGGAGCTTAACAGGCTCATAGATATATTCAGAACCGCAAGAGGCTGAAATATAGTGTACGTAGTAGCTGTGACATTGTTTTATTGTATTGAGTATGACGAACTAAATGAGAGGTTATGCGGAACGTTAAAAAACATGTAAAGGCTTGATATGATTGAAGTGCTTCGATTTCTTTTTAATACCTACACGATAATTTAGAGTACCGTTATAATTGCGTAAAGCGTGAGTCAAAAAAAGAATTTCATCTCATCGAAAGACAAAAACCGCCGACCTCACAGTCCGCGGTTTTTGCCTGTTGTCATGTATTCCGCATTGATCCGTTTCATATTTCATATTATATCTCTCAAGAGTAAAACATCGGTCTCACCCTGTTCGGGAGTCACACTTCTGTAATATGTATGAATAATCTGTCAATATGATGCTGCACTCATATACACTTGTCAATACATCGACGTATGTATAATGTGATAAATCAGAATAAGTAAGTCCCGCTCCGGGACTTACTTTGGGAAGTTACTCCCGTTGGGCGATCAGTACAAAATAAAAAATCGTCACATTGAAGAGAGTAATAATATGATATAATAATATAGTTTAATGAGAGTACAGCCAAATAATAATGTAATGTATATACATTTTGTGTGCGCAAAAAAAGCTTTCAAAATCTCAGCTGCAAATGAGGTGTTATCGATATGAAGAAAGAAGTGCTCGACAGGATTGCGTCATCGCATATTCCGATCCCCATGTGCATAGTGAATAAATCCGGAAAAATAATATCCGCGAACAAATATATCGAACAGGTTTTTCTGTACCGCGATATCGAGGATCAGGATTTTTTCGCACTGACCGGAGTAAGGACAAAGGATCTGACAGTAAAGAACAACGGGAAGTACGTCATAGAGCGCAACGGCCGCAGGTTTGCCGTAGTTACGGATCCGGGGCAGGGCGATGAAAGTGGCGATATAATCGTTTTCTTCCGTGATGTTACTCTGCTTGAGGAGCTGAAGCAGCGCTACGACTCGGAGAGGGTCTGCATATGCAGGATAAACATCGACAATTACGATCAGTTTCAGGATACGGTAGAGCCGGATACGGGTATGTCGGTCACAGGAAAGGTCGACCGCATAATACGCGTTTGGGCGGCGGACATAAGCGCTACGCTCGATAAAATCAAAAATTCGCTGTACGTCATATATCTGCACGGAAGATACCTCGATACGATAACAAAAAGCAGGTTCACCATACTCGACGAAGTCAGGAAAATCGAAACGGGTACGGATTTTCCTCTGAGCCTGAGTATCGGCATAGGTGTCGGCGGAGATAATATTGCGGAAACGGCGGATTACTCCGTCGCAGCGCTCGATCTGGCGCTCGGCCGCGGAGGCGATCAGGTTGTAGTCAAAGAGGGCAACGAGATAACATATTACGGCGGTAAGACGCAATCGATTGATACGGGCAGCAAAGGAAAGTCGAGGATGATCGCTCACGCGCTGTGCAAACTTATAGAGCAGGCCGACCGTGTCCTTATAATGGGGCATCAGCATGCCGATATGGACTCGTTCGGATCGGCTCTGGGGATATACAGGATATGTATGTTTTGCGGTACGGAATCGCATATCGTGATAGACGAGGTGAGCGATTCGATGCAGGCTGTCTACAATCAGGTCAGGGATACCCAGGTGTATAACCTCGCATCGACGGAAAAGGCGAGGTCGATCATAAACGGCGATACTTTGCTCGTCGTCGTGGATACGCAAAGACCGAGCTATCTCGAGGATCCTCAGCTCCTGAACATGACGGACAGGATCGTCGTAATAGATCATCACAGGAGAGCGGAAGATTACATAGAAAATCCCACGCTGTCATATATAGAAACATACGCATCGTCCGCGGCGGAGCTCGTTACGGAGATGCTCCAATACGTAATACCGAAAAAGTCGCTCGTAAAGCTGGAGGCGGAAGCGCTTCTTGCGGGAATGACGGTAGATACGAATAGATTTGCCGTGAAGACAGGCGTGAGGACGTTTGAGGCTGCGGCGTGGCTGCGGCGTGCCGGCGCCGATACGACAGAGGTCAAGAGGTTCTTTCAGACGGATCTGAGCACTTTCAAGGTCAGGGCGAGAGCAATAGCGAATGCGAATTTTTATGAGGGAGGAATCGCCACCTCGGTGTGTGAGGGTAAAAATCAGGATGCGCAGGTCATCAACGCTCAAGTGGCGGATGAACTGATAAACATAAAGGGCGTCAAAGCGAGCTTCGTCGCGGGTCGCAACGAAAGCGGCGTGACATGCGTATCGGCGAGATCACTCGGAGAGATAAACGTGCAGGTTATCGTCGAGAAGATAGGCGGCGGCGGACATCTCAACACGGCGGGCGCGCAGGTCGGAGAAAGTCCGCAGGTAACGATAAACAAGCTCCTGGAGCTTTTGAACAAGGAGAAGAAAAATGCAGGTGATATTGAAGAAGACCGTTAACGGAACAGGCAAGGCGGGAGAAATAGTCAGGGTCAGCGACGGATTCGCGAGAAACATGCTCATACCTAAGGGCCTGGCTGTCGAGGCGACGCCTGCGAACATTAAAATACTTGAGAAGCAAAGGGCGCAGGTCGCGCTTGCAGCAGCCGAGAGCAAAGCCGATGCCGAAAAAGCGAAGGAGATGCTGAGCGGCAAAAAGCTTGTTATAAAAATGAAATCGGGCGAAGGCGGCAAATTGTTCGGCTCGATAACGAGCAAAGATATCGCCGAGGCCGCAAAAGATCAGTTGGGAATGGACATAGACAGAAAGAAGATCGCGCTTTCCTCACCTATCAAGGCTGTCGGCACGTTTGATGTGGATATTAAGCTTTATCAGGATATCAAAGGCTCGCTCAGGATAGAAGTGGAGAGCATATAAGAAATCAGGAGTATAGAGGATGGCAGAGAGAATACCCCCGCACAACAAAGAGGCGGAGCAATCGACGCTCGGCGCCTGTATGCTGAGCAAGGACGCTTTGTCCGAGATAAGTGATATAGTCGTGGATAACGACTTTTACGATGCCGCGCATTCGGAGATATACAAGGCGATAATAAACCTGTTCAAGGAGAACGTTTCCGTAGATATAGTTACGGTGTGCGATGAGCTTAAAAAGCGCGGGACGCTCGAAACGGCGGGAGGCAGAGCTTATATAGCCTCGCTCCCGGCAGGTGTTCCCTCCGCTTCGGGAGCCGTCGGATACGCCAGAATCGTATCAGAAAAAGCGCAGCTTCGCAGACTCATAAGCACGGCGGATCGGATAAAGGACGAAAGCTTCAACGAAAGCGAAGATGCCGGTCACATCCTCGACAATGCGGAGAGGCGCATATTTGATATTGCAGCAAAAAAACAGTCGCGCAATTTTACGCATATAAAAGACGTCATGCTCAAGAACATCGATATGATAGACAAGGCCATAAAGTCGGAGGGGCGCATCACAGGCCTGCCCACGGGCTTTCATAAACTCGATGAACTGACGAGCGGTCTGCAGAAATCGGATCTGATAATCGTAGCGGCAAGACCCGCTATGGGAAAGAGCTCGTTTGCACTCAATCTGGCGCTCAATGCCGCCAAAAAAGGCGATGCCGGCGTTATAATCTTCAACCTCGAGATGTCGGCGGATCAGCTCGGGCAGAGGCTTCTTTCGATGGAGAGCAATATAGAGCTGACGAGGCTGCGTACGGGGAAGATAGAGAGAAACGACTGGCAGAGGATAAATCTGGCAACGGATCAGCTTTCGCGCATCAACATAACGATAGACGATACTCCGGGTATCTCTATAATGGAGATGAAGAACAAATGCCGCCGTATGAAGGCTCAGTACGGACTTGACCTCATAATTGTCGATTACCTGCAGCTCATGGAATCGGAGGGAAGAAGCGACAGCAGGCAGCAGGAGGTCAGCAAGATATCCCGGTACTTCAAGCTTCTGGCGAGAGAGATGGACTGTCCCGTAATACTGCTCTCGCAGCTTTCGAGGGCGCCTGAGCTGAGACAGGATCACAGGCCGATGCTTTCCGACCTTAGAGAATCGGGCTCGATAGAGCAGGACGCGGACATAGTTATATTCCTTTACCGTGACGATTATTATAACGGGGCTGACAGCGAAAGGCCGGGCGTATGCGAAGTCAACCTCGCGAAGCACAGAAACGGATCGACAGGCAAGCTTGAGCTCACGTGGGTAGACCGGTATACAAAATTCAGCGATATGGCGTAAGACAGAAAGGCGAGGAGATGAATTTCACCGGACCGAAGCTCGAAAATACTTATTTTGGAGAGCTTTCTATCGAAAATATTTATATAGCCGAGCTTATACCTATGGCACCGGGAGATTATGTCAGGGTGTATCTTTACGCGCGCTGGCTTGCGGCAAACGATACCGCGATGACAAAGGAGGGCATGGCGGAAATGCTTGCGACGGATGAAAAGACGATAGACGGCGCATGGGACTTTTGGGAGGACTGCGGAGCTATCCGCAAGAGATACTTTGATGACGAAGACAGGCTCGACTTTACCGTTGAGTTCGTAAGCCTGAGGGATCAGCTTTTCGGAGCGGGAACCAAAGAGAAGGCGTTCGCGCCAGACGTACGCGAGGGAGAAGAGGTTCGGCCGGTTTCTTCGTTCGGCAACGAAGAGATCGTCAAATTGATGAAAAAACTTGAGTCGAAGATGGCGAGGCCACTGTCGTCATCCGATATGAAATGCGTGATTTCTTGGGTAGACGATCTTAAAATGACGCCGGAGGTCATAAACGCGGCGGTCGATTACTGCCTCGGAAAGAACAAGATGAGTTTTAACTACATATCAAAGGTCATAGAGGGCTGGGCGCAGGATGGGATAAGAACGGCGGACGAGGTGAGGGCGCATCTCGAAAGCAACGACCGGAAATTCTTCTCGTACAGGCGAGTTATGAAAGCACTCGGTTTTTCGCGTAATCCTTCGGAAGAGGAGCAGCGCATAATGGATACGTGGTTTGACGACATAGGCTATAACATGGACAAGGTGCTCGAGGCATGTGCAAAAACGGCGGGGATATCGAACCCGAACATC
>ERZ773065.1482-NODE-1482-length-11864-cov-2.746295_pt1 | contig 11864 bp, 8 predicted proteins | sample MGYA00580623_ERZ773065 | MGnify/ENA primary metagenome ERZ773065 (study PRJEB29015, sample SAMEA2738017) | human oral metagenome | biome: human oral; feature: human-associated habitat; material: dental | place: China | collected 2047 ...
CAATATAAAAAGAATAAGAGCTAATAAAAATTCTCATATGTATGTTAATCCTACAGGATAAAAACTAGCTACCTTTTGAGAAAGTCGATCAGGTCTTGCCCGTAGTCTTCATATTCCATGGAATAATAGAGGCTGGCAAGGCTATAATTTTTAGGATCGCCAGTTGTCATCCAGCGACCTTTGGTTCTTTCAACATAGACTTCACCATCACTGACCATGCGAGTAATTGCATCAACGGTCCAAAGTTCATTATCGAGGCCGATATTTTTTGGATCTAAATATTGAAAAACTTCAGGGGTTAAAAGATAGCGACCGTAAGAGGTAAGATTGGAAGGGGCATCCTCAATCTTTGGCTTTTCCACGATATCATGCAATGTCATTTTTTGGTCGTCAAGCAAGCGAATAATGCCATATTTATTTAAAACTTCCTTTGGCATCTCTTGGGCAATAATAATCGCCTTCGCGTCGCTGTGCCTTTCAAAAGATTCCTTTAAGGTTTTGATATCTGAAGAGCCAAAAACTACATCGTCAGAGTAAGCCACGATAAACGCTTCGTCGTCTCTGATGAACTGGCGGGCGGAGGCAATTGGTGAACCGTTGCCATAAGGGTAGGATTGGTCCTGCTCGATAACGGTGACCTTAGGAAAGTCTAGGATTTTTTGAATCGGTGCGTAGCGGTCAAGTTTATTTTGAGATTTAAGCTGTTTGCGAATCCGATTCACGGAATTATTGAAATAATCCTCATAGATTGGCTTCCCTTCTGGAGTGGCAACGATGATAATCTCTTCAATACCAGCTTCAACGCACTCCTCAACCACTAATTGCATGATTGGGCGATTGCCGAGTGGCAACATGGCCTTCGGAATGGTTTTAGTAATAGGTAAAAAGCGACTAGCAAAACCAGCATCAGTAATGATCGCCTTGGTTGGCATTTTATACTTCATAATATCTCCTTGAGATTATATTATACCATATAATATGTAGAATAAAAGGGTTCGCCATGGATATAAAAAGTAGCTGTGATACGTAATACTAACGGACTAATCAAGACAGTGTACTGGTTGTGAATAAACAGGATTTCAACTATTTCTTGCAACTAGAAGAGAAAGTTAATTTATTTCTTTTTGAAATCTTTCCCTGAAGCAGTAGACTTTACTTTCTTAGATCCAGCAGTTTTACGGTTTGCTGGCTTGATGGTTTTAGCTTTAATTTGCTCAAGTTTTTCAGAACGATAATCCTTGGCCTGTTCATTATTATGGACGGCATAAATAAGATTGACTATACCAAAAATCATCATATAGGAGCCAAAATATTTAATGAACGGTGTGGTACCCATTTTACCTGCATTAAAAATGACGATACCCATAATACAGCCGCAAATACCTGCAAGAATCCAGCTAAATTTGTCGGTAAGGTCATCAATCGAGCGAAGCCCGAGGATGATTTCGAAGATACCGCGAGTAATAGTATAGATAGCAATGACAGTAAGGTGCCAGGCGACATTTTGTTCGAAAGTGAATAGCAGAGAAAGCGCGGCAGCAATTTCGAAGACAGCCATTAGCAAGGAAAGACCCCAAGTATTGCGAGTACGAGTACGGATGAGGAGGTTGATTAATTCGACGATGCCGAGCGAGGCGAGGACGGAACCGGCAATAATGACAAGAGTCTGGATATCATTTGAACTAGTAAACAGAGCAAACCAACCAAACAAGAGGGCAATTATGCCTTGCAGGGCAAAGATACCCCAATGGCTATCAATATATTTAAGTTTAGTGGACATTATTTCTCCTTTTTATAATTCTTATGTTTTATTTTAACATATTTGGGCTATTTAATGCATAGTGAAGATGAAAAGACGAAGCGAGGAGATTTGAAAACAATCAAAAATAGAAAGAATGACGAAAGAGGAGCTAAAATATAAGGCTAGGCGATAGTGAAATTGAGCCTTTGTTCAAAATATTTTTCAATACGGTTGATAATGGTACTAGGCAAAATTTCGGCAATCAACGAAGTTGATTCATATTGATAATCCTCGTATTTTAGGGGTAATTCAGGTCCTTTATCTTGGGGATTGTACTGAGCGAGAAATTGGTTATACTCAACTAGTCCAAGGGCAATTTCAGCTTGCTCTTTGGTCATGCCAGTGTAGCGAGCTACAATGCCAGAATCAGTGAAATCCAGTGGGTGCTTAGCATAATAACGGTCAAGCAAGGCAGTGACGGCTGATTGCTGGATGAGACCGGCAGATTCGAGAACACGCTGATCTTCAGAATAGCGAGAAAAATACTTGTATTCATCTTTTACACAGTTTTCGCCCGTGGTCCAGCCAATTTTTGAAGTCTCGCTAAGATCGAAAAAGGTTTGAGCTAGGGCGCCAACAACAGGAAGTGAGCCAATAGCGGCGCCGGAGACTTGTTTGATTTTATCCTTGCCAACCCCGACGGATCCACCAAGAGCTTCAGCAATGTTGCTGTCGGCTACACCATAGTTGGATTCACGAACAGCGCAGGCATAAACCCAGTTGGCGAGTTCCGAGCCATCTTTAATCTCTGGATTGCCGTTATTAACATTTTCGTCAATATGTTCAACATCAAGATTGTCTGCGCCAACCTGATCGATGACTTCATCTGGCGAGATGCGGGCAGTCGAATAATCAGAAGTAAAGTAGTTATTGCAAAAGGCGTCTTTCCCTAAAGGCTTATCGAAGGCGTGGGCTGAAGGACAGTTTTTGTTGATGGAGGTTTTGAGTTTACTGAGGCCATCGGCGTAGGCGGTAGGCATTAAATGGCTGATTGAGGAACCAAAAACATTACCAATTTTAGAAAAAGTTTGAAGTGGGGACGACATGGTGGAGGCGATGGGAGTAAGTCTTTTTACGAGACTGCCAAGAAAAGTATATTCCGAAGTGGGATCAAGAGGACTTCTAGTTTCACGAATGAAACGAGCTTCAGAGGCGACTACTTTTTGGTTCTCCTCGTATTGTGCGATCAGTTTCTCCTCTGTGGCAGGCAGACCAGAACTAATCTGCATTTGCTTGCCAGTATACATATTGAATCCGCTGTTAATGGCATAGCCAGCGTCCTCGCCAACCATATTTTTGACAAGACTTTTTGATAGATTTTTTGCAATAAGAGGAGCGACAAAGGCAATAATACCACCAACTGCTAGAGTAATAGCAAAGGATAAGGGTCGTTTCATTAGGGCTTTACCAAACTCGGCAATAACCATAGAGAGCCCAAAGCTGGGAAGGGCGGTGATAAGCTCTAGAGCATCTCCAAGTGCGCCCAAAATATCACCAGTTGTCTGGAGTGCGATACAACCCTTGTAAGTGTTAAGGCTGCCGGCAGCCTTGCCTAAAACTGAGCCCAAGGTCTGAGGGACTTGATTCATGTCGCTAGAGGCAACTTCATCACTATGAAAGACAGCTTGTTGCATGGCAATTTCAGTATTATATTTGCGGGCGGAGGGGTCACTAGCTTTAACTTTGAGGTCGCCGTTGCTAAAAAATTGATTGATGGCGTCGCTCATCATGGCAGAAGAGCTCTCTTTGCCAGGTATGATATTACCAGCCATATCTCTTGTCGGTCCACGTTTATTAAGATTATTCATATAGTAGTGTAGTTCACTAGAGCTGTCACCGGCTTTGGCCTTATCGACAACTTCTAGGAAACCTGTGGAAAAATTTAGAATATGGGCACGTTGCAGGGCGCCAACAGTTTGCGAAATGGTATTGATGACCTTGAGGGCGGTACAGCCAAATCCAGCAACGGTAGTGATAACGGAAGCACTGCCAACCATAGCGGCGGCCTTGCGGGCGCGAGATTTGAGGGCGCTTTCTACCGCAGGTACGTCCATATTCTTAGTGATTGCACCAGATCCGTCGTCGACTGGAGTGCGCGTGACTTCGTCAGCATCAGCATCAGAGCTATCAACATCAACACTGCCTCTTGGGTCTTCTGCTTCTTCCCTTAGACCATCACTTTCGGCATTACGCTGGATTTCTTCATCCGAGGCATCCTTACTGGTATTTCCTTGACGATTGCGCCCATGATTGCCGAGCATAGCATCAACCTTTTCGGCATTGGAATCAAACCAGCCTGCGATATGCCCCTTGAGGGTTCTGGTCGATCGCTCTTCGGCTCTAAAAAATCCCGTGTCGCTGTCAATGGCGGCTGCATGGGTCATTTTAGCGCTTGAGTCAAGCTCAATCCTGGAGGTGATTGGATTACCATTGGCGTCTAACTGACTCGATGGTAGGTCGAGAGTATCAGGAATGCGGTCGGCGTCACCTTGATAGGCGGCAACGGCCATGGGCTTTCCTTCGGGACCATTTTCGTAAACCAAAAGATTAAGAGGCTTACCATCAGTACCAGTGGTTTCAAGATAGGTAATGCCATTTTTAGCGAGTTTTTTAGACATGGAATCGGAAATTTTAAACTTTTCAGAGCCTATACCAAATAGACCTTTTGAAGTGATTTTTGAGTTGAGCCCACTCTTAAGCATGCGTGGTAGCATATAGCTTGATCGCACATGCATACTGGTTCGAAGAGTATTAAACTGTTCCAAACCGTTAGCAACTAGACCAAAGGGGGCGAACATAGTGGAACTAGCAAACGTAATCATTAAGGTGGTAAGAATGCCGAGGACAGCACCAAGTGGACCGTATTTTTTAAGTCCTTTCTTCTTGTTGCCTTGGTAAGATGACTTCTTGTTCGAATTAAAAAAGCCACCCTCTTGTGGAATCTGCTCTGGGTCTTGCTCTATATTTTCAATAAGATTGCCGTTTCTTGGCTGTCTTGAGGCCGATTCTTCCGCCGACCTAGCGTCATTTTTAGCAGCAGTCTGTTCAGCTAGCTTACGAGCTTGATTATTACCCCAGTCATCCTCTGTATTGTTATTTTCAACAGGTGGAGAATCCTTTGGGTAATGTTGGTCCTTTGAGCCGCTACTAGCAAAAGCCTGATTACCAAAAGTATTTTCATTTGGTCCGTTTTTGACTGCCATATTACTTATGATTATACACTATTTTGCCTAGACGTGACGAATTTTGCGCCTAAGAGTTTCAATAGGGTAAGTTTTGAGATAATAATCAAATTTCCGCAGAACTAAGTCATGGGCCGGGAGATATTTGAGTTCGTCGACGCCAAATCCGCGCTTAAAAACTGAGACGCCATAGAAACGATGCTTAGTTTCTTGTTCGCCAACAATACCCCATAAGTTATAGCGAGTGATACCCCGTTTCCTAGCATCGCGCATAGCCTCTAGGTGAAGGAGGGGAGCGCCAGAATATTTAGTGCCCAGTTCGGAAGAAACACCATAATGATATGAAGCTTCATTACCGTAAAAAATCATAAAGTTTTCGGCTAGGATTTGATTATCTTTCTTAGCTATATAGAGTACAGCTTCTTGATTTTTGGCAAAGGCGGCAAATTGTTTAGTGAGGAATTCCTCGGAAAAAGCATAAAAATCGTGACGCTGAGCTGTCTGCAACTCGATTTGGTAAAATTCTTTGATTGCTTTTGGATCGGTACTTTTTTCAATGGTGAGCTGGTGTTGAGCCGCTTTTCTAAGAGCCCGGCGTAGACGTTGGCGCATGCCAGACATAATTTCTTCCTCAGATTTTGAAAGATCAAGAACTCCAGCATATTCGACTGAGAGATACATGGGGGCTCGTCTAAACTGATGTTGTCTAAAAAGTTGACGTGCGAAAGGAGTATCTTCAAGTTGCGGACGAACGCGAACAAAAACGCAGTGATGCTTTCTTCCCTGTTTTTGGAGGTCGTTAAAAACAAGTTCGACTAATTTTTGGTTTGACCAGTCTAGAATGGGGCCGCCGGCAATTGCTAGATGTCGGCCTCGCTTGGCTGGTTCAACTTCACCAGCATATGCAGCCACAATTTTACCCTGTTTTTTAACGATCCGACGCACGATTTGATGCCCCATCTCTTGATAAAACTGATAAAAGTCCCATGATTGCAAAAAGTTTGCTTCCTTAAAACTGGTGATAAACTGATCCCATTCCTGCTGAGAGGAGGCGTCTGATATTTGGTACTGATTAGCTTCTTTCATTTAATGGCTTTCTTTTGAATTATTGGATGATTAGATGATTTAAGATAGATGGCGATATTTTTTGCGAATGGTTTCGATGAGGCGATTAATTTGGTAGCGAAGATTCTGAAGCGGAATATCTTGAGCGTGAAGATAGGAGAATCTTTGCCCACCAAAACCAGTCTTGAAAGTAGTGACTCCAGCGTAGCGATGGCTAGGCTGATTAGGAGGAGCGATACCCCAAAGATTATAGCGTTCGAGTCCCTGTTTTTTTAGCTCTTTAATGATGTGCCACTGCAAGGCATAAGCACCTGGAAGTTGAAGATTTAATGAAGTGCTGGCAGCCTCAAAATAGTCAGCTTCTACCCCATCAAGGAGGATGATACCGTAAGCGATTGGCTGATCATCTTTAGTGTATGCGACATAGACACGAATATCTTGTTTAAAGGCATCACGTAGGGCAGTTAGCTCTTCTAGAGTGGGAGGAATAAAATGTTGCCTTCTGGCGGTGGCTTGTTGAACCTGGTAAAATTCCTTGAAGATCTTAGGGTTACTAGTCTGTTCTTTGACTTTGATACCTAATTTTTCGGCACGCCTAACCTCGTATCTAGTCTGGCGACGGAAGTTGGCGAGTAGTTGATCTTCGGGCGGAGTGAGATCTAGCATGACAGTGTGTTCGGCATTGAGATGGAAGGAAGCAGGAAGCGTTTTAAGGATACTGATTAAAGCACGGTTGGTTTGATTATCCTCAAGTGCTGGACGAAAGCGAATAAAGACGCAGCGGTTCTGGCGAGCGCGTTCACAAATCTTGGAAAAAACTAGCTGAACCTGTTGATAATTTGACCAGTCGAGTAATGGCCCATTCGAAATCTCCATGAAGCGACCACGCTTTGCATCTTTAATGACTAGGATAATTGGGGGAGATCCTGAGATTTTTTCAACAATGACTTGATGTCCGATTTGTTGATTAAAGTACTGCCATTTGGTTGATTGCAAAAAATTAGCAAGTTGTAAAGGAGAGGAGTTTAGGGTAGAGTTTAAAGTCTTGACCTGTTTCTGATGACTGCTAGAGCCACCCGCAACAAAGGCAGCAGTGTCGATCTCGGATTGGTGGATAATTAACCTCGCTTGACTGAGGCAAGATAGAGGATAGTGGGCAGGAAGATTGACGAGATGTTGCGACAACTCATTGGCGACTGGACATAAAGTCGAATCAAAACCTGATTGCGAAAAATAACGTTTGGGGGAAACTGGAGAATCGTACCAGATTTCATCAAAGTAAAAACCCGCTTGCTTAAGTTTTCGTAAGACTTGCGTACGATTTTTCACTAAATAAGCATAGCGGAGCGGGGGGTGAGGTGAGGGATATTGTTTGAGTTCACGACGGAGATACTTGGCTTGCCAATAGGTCAGACGCCTAGAAAAATTAAGCTCGGCGTCAGCAGACTTCTGGACTAAATGGAGCTTAACAAGTAGTGCGGTAAGAAATTGGCCTAAATGATGTTTACCGAGAGGAATATAAGAGAGAGATCGCACGAGGAGACCAAACAAGGGATAGAAACGGTCACGGAGAGAGTCGCTGAGTTTGGGGCGCTTAGAAGCGATGGTTTTTTCTTGCAAAATCCGATTTTGAGGAGATCGACGCATGATAAGTGCGCCACCAGAAATAGCGTCGAGAGCTTTTCCCTTGCCGAAAGATAGAATAACGGCATCACCGACTGAGCCAGCAATACGGCCATCTGGATAAACAATATCTAGCGAATGTGCGAGATCCTCGATAAGTAGTAAATGAGACTGTCTGGTGATTTTCTCAATTTCTAGCATGTTGACCGGTAAGCCAAGATTATTTTGTACGACCACAGCACGTAAGTTAGGGTGATCATCTAAAGCCTTTTTTAGGGTTTCGGCAGTAAAATGTAGTGTTTTCGGGTCGATATCAAGATAAAGCGGCTTAAAACCGGCAGTCTTGACCGCCTGAACCACAGCATAACAGGTCAGAGCAGTGATAGCTACGATGGGCTGCTCTTTTTCTTCGTTTGAGGGGATGGAAGAAAGGAGGGCTAGAGAAAGAGCAGTACGCCCAGAATGGAAGAGATAAACTTGCCCAGGGTTCACCTGATATTTTTTTGCTAAATCTTGCTTGAAGTTGTCAAAATCTTTCTTGGCACCAAAACTAAAGAGAAAACGAAAAGTTTTCCTAATCTTAAAATTTGCTGCTTGACCCAAAAAATAATGCTTCACATTAACCTTCTATTACTTGATTGATGGCCTTAGCGAGACCGGAAGGATCTGAAATATAGGGAGCATGGGTCCAGCCAGGAAAAAATTGGAGCTTGCTGTTGGGAATCTGCTGATGGAGTTTTTCAGCATGCTTGGATGGAGTGATCTTGTCTAATTCGCCCCACAAAATATCTGTCTGAACCGTGATCTTCGAGGGGTCCAGATCGCGATCAGAATCTAACATATTAGTGAGGGTTTTTTTCATATTTTCAGGCGCGCGCTCATAATCTGAAGCACCGATAAATTTATGGATCAAGCGACGTAAAATTTTAATGTTTTTGAGCGGAGCAAAGAGATGACTGGTTGCTCGCAAGAGATTACGCTTGAAGGACTCCTCATAGACCCCTGCAGAGTCTAGCAGAATCAAGTGTCCAAGTTTTTGAGGCTTTTTAACCAGTAGATTCATCAAGATACGCCCACCATTACTATGCCCAAGAGCAATGCAACCGTCAGGAAGAAGAGTGTCGGCCCACCTGACATAATCATCAATGGTCCATACTTTCTTACTGGGATCAGTAAGACCTGGTACATGAAGTATTTCTACATTGATCCGGTATTTCTCAGAGAGTAATTTGAGTGTCTTGGCCCAGGGTTCAACAGAACAAGTCCAGCCATGAATAATATATAACTTTTTGGTTTTATCCTGTTTCATTAATCTAATCCTCTCTTCTTGCGTCTTTTGACTGCTGCTTTTTCGCGTCTAGGTAGATATTTAGCGTCTTGTGGATTTTTCAGCAGTTTTTCGATAATCCACTCTAAATATTGTGAGCCTTTAAATAAAATGGTTTCTTGCCCCGTTAGATGTTGCTGAATAAAGGAGAGGGCAGCTTTAGGGTCGGTGGTGGTAAAAACTTTCAGACCAGCGTCCACTAGTGGGGGTGCGGTATATTCCTTAGTACGTCGACCAACTAGAATGACCTGTTGAGGGTGAAGAGATATAATCTCTTGGGCGAGTTTTTGGTGTTCTTGACCCTCAATACTGCCTTGATCAACGATATCGCCAATAACTAACCATTTCTTTGGAATGTTCATTAATTTAAACATTTGCAAAATAGATTTTACAGAGATAAGATGAGCATTATAGCTACTATCAATGATTTTGATACCTTTGATTCCCTCAAAATACGAATTACGACCTGGAGCTAATCGAATCTTTGAAAAATCAGAAGGGAGATCGATGGAGAGATATTTTGCCAGTTGTTCCAGCATGACGAGTTGAATAGCTAGGTCGCGAGACATTGGATGGTTGAAAGAATACTCTTTTTGAGGTGTTTGCTGGTTTTGTAATGACGGTCTTAGGCGGTCGCTATTTTTTGTGCCTGTGTCTGATAGTACGGGATTTTGCGCTTGTTGGATAATGAATGAAGTATGGTCAGGAGTAATCTGATAATCAATAAGATTATGTTTATAGCATTCAATGACCTCTGCATTGGTTTTGCCCTTCTGTTTAATACTACTAAGGGCGCGCTTCATTAAATCAACATCACCGTCGATAATGACTAGTTTACTGGTGTATTCAGGTAGCATGGCAAACTCATGAGTAATCGCCTTATCTAAATTTTCGAAAAGACCATCTTTAACTTGTTGTTCAAACTGGATGGCGTGGGAAAGGCCCAACGAAATCCATAAGGTGACCTCTGGACGGAGCCAGGAAGCGAGGAATTCAGTTTCGCGAGGGCGTTCACCATCGATTTCGACTACATAAAATTCTTCGCGATGAGTAAAAAACAGTGATTTTAAAGGAACGGCGAAGAATAAATAAAACCAGCGGAGCTTGGACCCGGTGACTCCACGTAGATTCACTAGATCAAAGGCAATACCGAAGGCGGAGTTAGCATCGTGGGAATAGTGTGCGCGAGCGCCTAGAGCGCACTCAACTAAATTAAGCATTGTAGTTTTGCCAACAGATCCAGTAATGGCAATTACTCGAGGATGCCAGCGACGAAAGGCAAAATTGGCAAAAAAACGGAAATAGGACGCTACAAAAAAGTAGAATTTCTTCTTAAATTTCATTACTTTCGTCATGTTTTTATTTTATCACAAAGCAGAAGGATTTTTTGACTTTGCTCGGGGTTAAATTTTAATGCTGATGTCGTGGGACTGTTTTTTACTTAGACATTTAATCTGGTCTATTCTTAAACTAGCTTAGTCATAGAAAAGAAACGCGCGGCACGCTCTGTTTTTGGGTGATCCATGACTGTCCGTGGAGGACCATCTTCAATGATCTTGCCATGATCTAAGAAGACCATGCGAGTACCAACTTCTCTAGCGAAGCTCATTTCGTGAGTGACGATAACCATCGTAAGACCTCTTTTCGCTAAATCACGAATAACGTCCAGAACTTCGCCAATCATCTCGGGATCAAGAGCGGAGGTTGGTTCATCGAAAAGAATTACTTTAGGATGCATAGCGAGAGATCTAGCAATAGCAATACGTTGTTTTTGTCCACCAGACAGATGTCTTGGCATGGCATTAGCTTTACTGAGCAAACCCACTTGCTTTAATAACTTCCTAGCCTCTTTTTCGGCCTCGGCGTCTTTGAGGTGCAGAATCTTTTTGGGCGCCAGCTTGATATTCTCGATAACAGAATAGTTATCAAAAAGATTAAAATTTTGAAAAACCATGCCAACTTTCTGACGAATGTAGTTGAGGTTGATTCCTGGGGAAGTAATATCAATGTCGTCGATGATAATCGAGCCGGAGGTAGGAGTCTCAAGGAGATTGAGGCATCTTAAAAAGGTGGATTTACCGGAGCCACTGGAGCCGACCATAACAATTACTTCGCCGTCTGCGATAGTGAGATTGATGCCTTTTAGGACTTGATTTTGATCAAAAGTTTTATAAATATTTTTAGCTTCAATCGGCATCTTAATTCTTTTCCTCGTGACTTAATTTCTTTTCAAGCTTGAACATGACCTTAGAGAAAGCAGCAGTAATAGCAAGATAGATGAGGGCGGCGGCGAACAAGGATTGGAAAGCAGTGGCGGTAAGAGAGCGAATATCATCTGCGCCACGCATAATATCTCCGAGGCCAATCCAGCCAACGATGGAGGTTTCCTTAAACATTGTAACTCCTTCGCCAATGAGCCCTGGCAGAGAGTTTTTGAGGGCTTGGGGGATGACAACATAGAACATAGCTTTAAAGTGAGAAAAGCCAAGCGAACGAGCAGCCTCAAGCTGTCCTTTATCAACGCTTTCAATGCCACCACGGATAATTTCAGCAATATAGGCAGCACTATTCATGGCAAAAGCGATGGAGGCGACGATAATTTTTGGCATGGTGCGCATAGAACCAAAAACTACATAATACATAATTAAAAGTTGAACCAGGGCTGGCGTGCCGCGAATCAAACTAATGTAGAGTTTAGCGACAGATTTGAGTGGGTTAAAGGAAGTAAGTTTCTGGATAAATTTTGAGCTATTTTGGGTTTTTGCATGCTCTAAAAAGCGGAAGGGAGTAAATTCAGAACTACGCAAAACCGACAAGAAGAGACCGAGGAGGAGTCCGAATAGGACTGAAATAGTAGTAAGTACCA